>WNGK01002413.1_pt1 | contig 20228 bp, 15 predicted proteins | sample 5400601 | NCBI WGS metagenome assembly WNGK01 (sample SAMN13153376, study PRJNA577476) | soil metagenome | isolation source: 60 cm soil or saprolite under Garry oak tree replicate 1 | place: USA:California | collected 2016-06-15
TCATGGCGAAAATTACCAGGCTGAACATCACGATGCTGAGACCGGTGCGGAAACGATGATGCAGGGGATAGGCCGAGGCCAGGCGCGTCATGAACTGTAATCCCGGCAGTCTCGCGAAGAGCGCGATGAGCGGCTTGAGCAGCAATTCCGCGTTTGCCACCAGCGCCCACGCTGCTCCCAACACCATCATCGTCCCCGCGAGAAAGAAAACCTCGATTCCTCCCTGGAAACGCGGCAGGCCCAGGCGCGCCAGTACGTCGAATGGCAGCGCCCAGTACGCCATGATCGACAGTCCCACCACCGCCGCGAATATGCGCCGCACTCCCTGCCTCCAACGCGGCCTGCCCAACTTTACCAGCGCCCATTCTACTCCTGCCTTCAGCAGTAACGCGGCACCGATCACCATCAATGATAGGCCGAGCGAGAAAGGCGCGATCAACGACTTCGTAATACCGAAGCGCATCAACCCGTAGCCGGCTACCAGGGGTAGAATGCCGAGCCGCGAGAGAGTGGCAATGAATCCGATGATGGTATCGGGCAGCTGCTCGAAGAGTAGGCGCCGTATGTTGCGCGCTGCCACCGCACGCCGCACTAAGCTGAACAGGCGCACCAGCAGATCAAGCAGCGACAGAGTGGGCCGCTCGGACTCTGGCAGGTTGCGCAGCGCGTCTACCACAGTCATACGACTGACAAGCCAGGCGGAAATGCCCACTGAAAAGAAGGTAAAGATCACGCCCAGACAGTAGGCGAGGATCAGGCTGCGTGGCTGAAAAACGAGTTTGAGTGGAAAGTTAAAACGCTCCAGGATGGGTCCCAGGAACAGCACCAATAACGTCCCGACGCCTACGCCGATGAGCAGCCCAACGAACGAGGAGAGCAGATCGTACACCGTCCCCTCGAAGAGATACATCAGTATAAGATGCCGTCTCTGCACGCCGATGGCCCGCGCCATGCCCATTTCGGCGCGTCGTTCCGCCGCTAACAGCACGAAGATCAGGAAAATGAGCAGCAGGCCGATTGCCAGCGCGAACAGCGCGAACAGCGAAAAGATGCGCGAAAAAATGTCATCCGCCTGCTGCGATGCATGCACCCCCTGCTCTTGTACCTCGTGGATGGACGCGCCATGAGGAATATAGGGCCGGATGGCGTCTTCCGTCTTCTCCGAAATGTCAACGCCGTTCGTATCGATAGTGTTGTGCAGCGAGATAAACACTTCAGAGATAGCATCGCGATACCCTTCGAATTGCAGGAAGGTTTTGTTCTGGGCCAGGATATAAGGCGTCGAGCCAACCAGCCCGCCATCGACGACAATAGCGCGTACAGACAGCACAAACCGTCTGCCGGGCCAGCGTTTTGAATACAGGTAGAGCGTATCTCCCGCGTGCGCGTTAAGTAGCATGGCAGTCGTGTGATTCAAGAACACCTGGTCAAGCTGAAGTTCAGCAATGGTATGATGGCCTTTCCCGCTGTCATCCTGCATGCCTCCAAAGCCCTGCTCGCTGCCAGGAATTATGGCAAGCGCTGTCACCTTCGAGCGCACCTGGCGCGAGGTCTCATCCGCCAGCAGCAAGTCATGTTCGACCAGCGCCGCCCCGACGGCTGCGATATTAGCATCATTTTTAGCGGCGGCATGAACCTGGAAGTAAACACGATCATCGAAACTTCCCAACGGGCCGCTGCCCCCACCCGTAATCGTCTCGTCCACACCGCCCAGGTTGTAGACAGCCACACTCTGCGCCGCCGAGGTAATCACATCCCCCGTCGCCAGCACACTGGTCAGCAGCGTGGTGGAAAGCATGAGCGCAAAGATAATCAACAGCATTTGCGTGCGGCGTCGTGGAATATTGCGCACACCGATCTTGAAAAAAATGACATTGAAAATAGCCAGTAATAACACCCCGACCACGATAATCGCCGAAGCGATTACCAGGATGATCGTCAATGTATCAAGTGGAATGCCGAATAGTTGTGTCATGTCATTTTCAACGCATCATAAAATAACTTCGCCAGTTGCTGATAACCAGTATCGGTCAGGTGCAGCCCATCATCGCTAATGTATTCAGGATGATTTTGCAGGTTGTACCCTTGCTGTGTAAGATCAACCAGGATCATATGATGCCGCTGCACAATATTGGCAATCGCCATATTGTATTTCTGGACTTGTTGGCGCAGCATCTGCTGGTAGAACGTCGCGAAATAGGGGAGGAGCGTCAGGTCTGGTATGTTCGCGATAGCGATGCGCGCATGCGGTGAACTCGCCTGTAGACGACTCAATAGCGTGTCAAGATCGCGTGCGTAGTTGTTGACCGGCACGTTATTGGCGATGTCGTTGATCCCCAACCAGATGGTGACAAGATCGGGATGAGCATCAACCGCCACGGGTAATTCCAGGCTCAGCGCGTCATGAATGAGAATCGATGGAATCCCCAGGTTGATCAGGTGAATATGCCCGGCGCCAAGCAAAGCAACAAGATCGGTGGGCCAGTTCTCGCTATAGGGAGCCTCTGTACCAATACCAAACGTCTCGGACGCACCGATTGCCACGTAGGTAATCGGCGCGCCATCCTTTTGCTTCGCTGTCGGAACAGTGCTATGCCCCGTCGATCCCTCAAGCGATTGGGCGCAACCCGCTACTACGAACGCGAGCAAACAGAGCATGAAAATCAGCGCTTTCATTCGCGCCGGTAATGCAGAACGGACTTGTTTATGGCAGCGCAGCGGATAATCTGCGCATACAAGTTGACGCGAGGCCATAGAATGAACCAGTCTATCTGGATTGCAGGTAACTAAACAATCACGAAAAGATTATAACATACTGGCTCTATTTATTGGTATCACTCGTATTCACTCACGTAAAATGGGGTCTCCGTCACTTTTACCCCAAAGGCGCTATTGTGCAAACTGTCCAATCCAAAAAGACCGAAGATCAATAAACCCTAAAGATATGGTTTTCATGCATCAAAATAACCTCAATGATACGGGCAATACCATCAATATTTAGTCAGGAAATTGACGGTATTTGTGCATTTTGCACAGATTGCGTAACGGAATTTGTGATACATTGCCTCTATCGTGAAAGAAGATGAAGGCTTTATACTTTCACCAAGAGAAAGTAACCGATACATCAATGATGATGCCTCAATGTACCGCCTGCAATCGATGATGAGAAGCTTGTCCCCGTCCTACTGTCAGGGCAACCAGACCAACATGTACTACATCTATGAAGGGAGCGATTGTTCCTCGTCACTGATGAGCTTTGACTGGCTCCCGTTGGTTCATTTTTAGCTGAAAGGGCTTAACGCTTTATGGTGAAACTTCTTGGCATCGCCTGGACGCGCATTCGTACAAACATGCGCGACCCTCTGATCAGGCGAAATGTTGCCTTCTTTATGGGAGGGAAACTGATAGGTCTCGCTCTCGTGCTCGTCGCCATGTGGGTCTTCCTCCCATCCGTGGTCCATGCGATGAATCGAGGTGCGTCTGTTGATATGCCGACGATTAACGCCGTGAACACCGTCTGGACGTTGGTTGCTGCTTTTCTTGTCTTCTGTATGCAGGTCGGGTTTGTTATGCTCGAAGCCGGATTCGCGCGTTCGCGCGAATCTGTCAATATTCTGGTGGAAGGCATTGCTGACACCTGCATCTGCGGTGTCTTGTTTTGGGCCTGGGGGTTCGCCTTCATGTTCGAGCCAGGCACGCCCGTGATCGGCACGCAAGGCTTCTTCTTAATGGGGCTAAGCCCAACTTATCTAGCGACTGGTATTCCGACGCTGGCCTTCTGGGTCTTCCAGTTCGCGTTTGCCGATACTGCTTCGACCATCACATCTGGTGCCATGATCGGACGCTGCGGCTTTTGGGGTGACATCTTCTATAGCATTGGTGTGACCGGCTTCATTTATCCGATCATTGGACACTGGACATGGGGGCCAGATGGTTGGCTCGCTCTGATGAATTTCCACGATTTTGCTGGCTCAACGGTGGTGCATAGCATTGGTGGTGCCATCTCGCTGGCTGGTGCGATTGCGCTTGGCCCGCGTCTGGGCCGCATCTTCAAGCGCGACGGCGGTGGTCCTCCGCCTGCCCATGACCTGGTCATCGGCGCGGTTGGCGGCTTGATTCTGTGGTTTGGTTGGTACGGCTTTAATCCTGGCAGCACGCTTTCGGCGCTGGATACGGCGGGTATCGGGCGTGTGTCGTTCAACACCACCTTAGCTGCCTGTTCAGCTGGTCTGGCGGCATTATTCTACTCCTACATTCGCTCGAAGAAGTGGGACCTGGGCCTGACGGTCAACGGGTTCCTGGGAGGACTGGTTGCCATTACCTGTCCGTGTTACTGGGTTGATCCGGTAGGTGCCTTCTTCATCGGCCTTGTCGCTGGCTGTGTGGTGATCTGGGGACTGGACTTGCTGGAGTTCTTGCGGATTGATGACCCGATTGGTGCGGTCCCTGTTCATCTCGCGGCGGGTATCTGGGGGACGCTCTCGCTCGGTTTGTTTGCAGCGGGAGCCTATGGCGCGCCCACCGCGACCGGCCCAAGCACGAGTAGTGTAGTGACGGGCCTGTTCTATGGAGGTGGCTTGACCCAGCTCAGCTTGCAGGCGCTTGGATCGTTCTCAACGGTAGCCGCGACGCTCGCGGTCTCGTTGCTGATGATGTTTGGCTTGAAAAAGATTGGCGTGCTGCGTGTCTCGAAGGCGGGTGAACTTGAAGGTCTGGACCTGCACGAGCATGGAGCGGCTGCCTATCCCGAATTTGTACTGGCTCCCGCGGGTACAGGCTCATTCTCTAGCGGCCAAAACGGGAGTACTGATGGGTATCTTGTTTCCCCAAGGCCAATAGAAAGTGTCCCCGTTGCTGACGACTAATCGTTCAACCGTGTAGGAGGAGTCAATACTGTTAGACAGGTGATCTACCAGGTCTTCTCAAAGCAAGTCATCACTCTGCGAGAGGACCTACTAGATCACCTCGTGAATTGACAACGGTTCAGGTGCTTTACAGAAACTTGGAAAGAAGACAAGACCGTATGACACCAGAAGATAAACTGATCATATTTCGTGTGGCGCAGTGGGTGAGTAGTGGCAATCGCAAAGTGGTGGAAACGATCCGCCAGTTAGCTGAAACGGAGGAGAACTACTGGATCATCATCAGAGAAATTGATCGAGTGGAATCAGAACGCAGTCGCGCGCATATACTGGGTGCCGAAGCCACGCTGACGCTTGTGGAGTGGTTCACGACGCTCGTAGACTTTGACTGGCGGTGTGCCTACTGTCAATCAAGACCGTTCCAGGTGATGAGCCATGTGACCCCATTGCCAAGAGGCGGGACCGTACTTGAAAATTGTGTGCCTGCATGCTATCGGTGTAGCAGGTACAAAAAGACTGAACATGTTCGCATTCGAGTTCAAGCGTATCTTACCAACACAAAGCACCGGGATGAGAACGCACGAACGCAAGACATTCCCTCTACACCTCTCCCTCTTTCATAAGAGAGATACAACCCTCTTCTCCCCAAATCAATCCTACCTACATGAACGATTCTGCCCCCCTCAGGGCTCTGGTGTGGTAAGCTATGAGGAAGAATGGTGAATCTTTTCAAGACCTCATCGTCGAGGTAGGACAAGGAAGAAGAGAATGGACACCTTTGATGCTCTCCAGGCGCTTTTATCACGTGATTTGCACGAGTTACACCAGATTCAGAAGCGGGGGTGGCGCATTCTACCCATGGCACGTATGGTGAAGGAAGAACATCTTGGACGATGCTGTTATCTGGCTGAAGAATTTCTAAGTACATCTGAACTCTGCGCACTCAAAAAAGAGATCGGGCTTGATGAACGGCAATGGCGCGCTTACAAAAGCAAGATTTCCGGGCAGTAGGTGTGTTTCACACGTGGGTAACGGTCCCGATAGTCTAGCCATCCCGACTGCCCTGAAGCACGTGTGCCGTTCACAGCGTGGCTCATATCTTCTGTGCGTACGAAAAGCAGTTCTATTGATGATGGGGCATCGATTTGAACGTGTAGGAGTAGATATGAGCTACACAGGGCCGTTACCGCCGCTCAAAGTGAAGAAAGAGACACGATGGTATAGATTTGTTGGCGATAGCTTCCTGGTACTGGGAAGCATGCTGCTCCTGACTGAAATCATCTCTTTCTTCCACCTCAACCAACGTATCCCAGACAGTTTTTTAGTCTATCTACTGCTAATTCTTGCATTTGCGAGCATACGTGGGTTGTATGCGGCGTTGCTTGCATCATTTGCCGCCTTCTTCTTCTATGACTTTCTTTTTGTTCCTCCTGCCTACAGTTTGTTAGTCTCAAAGTTTGAGGATATATTCGCCCTGGTGGTTTTTCTAGTGACGGCCATTATGACTGCTCAACTCGCATCAGATCTGCGACGACGAGCAGAAGAAGCTGACCGCCGGGAGCGAGAAACGCACATCCTCTACGACCTGGTGCGTGTCACCAATCGTGAAGAAGGCCTGCTGCATCAGCTCCACATCTTCACACGTGCTGTGGTCGATGTGTTTTCCCCCTGGGGCATACGTGACTGCACCTTGCTCCTGCCTGATGCTATGGGAAATCTGGTTCCGCAAAACACTATGCGCGATCCAGGCGACACAGTCATGCTCTCGCCTGCAGAGGAACAGATGGCTGTTCGTGTTATGAAGCAGGCTCAAACGATGGATTTCCATGACGGCTTACAGCGTAACACAGTGAGCAATAATGCGGCTGGCGTGGTGACGCAGAAGGCCGTGGGAGTCACGATTCGCCTCGTTCCGCTCAAAACTGCTCACAAGGTGATTGGCGTGTTACGCCTGCTGATTGATGATGTGCGTTGGCCCTCCTCTGCGAATATGCTGGGCGCCGGGCATGATACTCACGAAGCGCTCTTTTTCTCGACCTTTCTCGAGCAAGCGGTTACCGTGATTGAACGCGCACGATTGTTGCGGGAAAGTGTCCAGATGAAGGTCTTGCAGCAAACCGATGCCTTACGTGCGGCCCTTCTTTCATCGGTTTCCCACGATCTACGCACACCGCTTGCTACCATCAAGACGGCTGCTACCAGTATGTTGCAAATGGTACTGGATGAAGACGCGCATAACTTTGCTTCGGCGATTGAACGCGAGTCTGACCGGCTCAATCGCCTGGTGGAAAACCTTCTGGATATGTCTCGTATTGAAGGAGGGGCCCTACATCCGAAAACAGTCTGGTATCCCCTGGATGAGTTAGTGCATGATGTGTTAGGGCGTATGGAAGTCTTGTTACAAGGGCGTGCGGTCAATGTGCATTTTCCCGAGGAGTTGCCACCGGTAGAACTGGATTATGTGCAGATCGGCCAGGTTATGACCAACCTTCTTGAAAATGCGGTACGATACACCCCCGATGGGTCGCCTATTGACGTAAGCATTGAGGCCCAGGCGGAGCAAGTACTGATAAGTATTGCTGACCGCGGTCCAGGTATCTCATCCAGCGAACGCGAACGTATCTTCGATAAATTCTACCGCGTGCATCGAGAGCCTGCGGCAGCCGACCAGTTTAGGGGTTCGGGGTTGGGATTAGCTGTGTGTCGAGGGCTGGTCGAGGCACATGGGGGACGCATCTGGGTGGAAGCGCGGGAAGGCGGTGGGGGAGTGTTTCGTTTCACGCTTCCGCGCAGGCAAATGGAGGAGAACTGTGATGAGTAAGGGAAAAGCACGTGTTCTCGTCATTGATGACGAGATAGAGATCTTGCGGGTCTTGCAGCGCGGTCTGATGGTAGGCGGCTATACTGTGCTGACGGCTACCAGTGGGGAAAAGGCTTTAGAGATCGTTGAACAGCATCGCCCGGATATCTTGCTGCTTGATCTTGGTTTGCCGGGAATGAGTGGGTTGGAGGTCTGCCGTCGCATCCGGGCTCAGTCAAATCTGCCCCCAATCATCGTCATTTCCGTAAGGGATACAGAACGAGAGAAAGTGCAGGCACTTGACCTTGGGGCAGACGATTTTATATGTAAGCCCTTTGGCATCAATGAAGTCCTGGCACGCATCCGCGTTGCATTGCGCCACGCGGCATATGTGCCCGTAGGAACCTATCCCAGCATGACTATTGGACCCCTGCACGTGGATTTGGAAAAACGCTATGTCTCCATAAACGAGCGGGAGGTCAAACTGACCCCGGCTGAATATGACTTGCTGAAAGTATTGATCAAAAATCGCGGCAAGATTATGACGCCGCAGATGTTACTCACTCAGGTCTGGGGCGTAGACCATGACAAACAATCCCACTTTCTCCATGTCTACATTGGTCAACTACGTCGAAAGATCGAGTCTGATCCAGCACATCCCCGTTTACTTCTAACAGTCTCAGGTGCTGGCTACCGCTTTAGCGACGAGTGAATTTCGAGCAGGTTGCACAAACCGGCGAGATAGCTTCATGATTGCCTCACATAAAATAGGTTCACCATCCCTTTTCATTTGAATTGACACGCACTCCATGCATTGCATCTTTTTACATGGATGGGGGAGGGTCATGGATGGGGGAGGGTCATGGATGGGGCAAGCCCATCCACTACTATACTCCGGCTTCGCAGACCGATTCAACGTGTATAGTAGTGGATGGGCTTGCCCCATCCATGACCTTGCCCCTCAGCTATCCATCAGCAACAAACCCGTATCATACCTACGAAGTCGTAACCGACCCTGTCCAGGTACCCTGCCCTGCTCGATGAAAGAAGTTCGCGCCATTAGCGTCGCAGTGATACGCGTTTTGTGAAATCGCCGGAAACGTGAGCGTGCCGCTAAACGTGTTGTTGCCGGTATAGCTGCCGCTCAGTTCCATATTCGGTTGCGGCGAGGTCAATGTGCAGTTCACCACCGGGCTTACCAGGTAATACTTGATGGTATCGCTCGTGAGCATCTGCGTATAGGTGAATTTCCCCGCCTTGTAGGTGCCGGTGCAGGAATAGACCGCCGTTTCCTGGAACGCGGTACTGGTGTTAAAGGTGGAGCTTTGGGTCATAATAGGCTGGCCGTTATCTGTACTCTCGCAAACGCTGCCCCCCATAGGATCGGGATGTCCGGTGATAATCACCGTCTGTGTTTCCGTAAATGGAGCGCTCGATCCAAACTGCCCCGTTATATTTGCATTCACGTGGAAGCTAGCATCGTCGGGCGGCGCTCCTAAAGGACCAGGCGTATGGGCCTGCCCCGGCGACACAATCATCACCGTCACGCTGTTTTGCGTGCTGTTGTTGCTGGCATCTTTGGCCGTCAAATTATGCGTACCTGGACTCCAGCCGTTGGTAATCTTCACATCTGTTTGGAAGTTGCCATTGGCATCGCTTTTGGCGCCAGTGCTTCCCGGCGCGGGTGCTCCATCCAGCAGGAATGTAATCGTTGAGTTATTGGAAAACTTTGAACCCTTGACGTGCAGGACAGTGCCATTTGCCCCGGCGAGCGCCTTTCCAACTTTGTAGTCGCTGGCGATGTTAATAACTGGCTGCAGCGGCGGCGTTCGGTTAGCCAGGTATGCAGCCAGCCCGACTCCTCCTCCTCCAATCACGACCACCGCTGCTACCGCGACCAGAATCCACTTGGCAGCTATGCCTCCCGCCACCTTTGTAGCCGCGGCATGCGCTGGAGCCGCCTGTTTTGCAAAATGTTCAGGATGATGCGCCTGGGGTTCCTGCTTCCCCCATTGAGTTGACTGCTGCTGCGGATACGTCTGTGGCGGTGGCTGATTGCCAGGTGGGTAGGAGGTATGCGCCTCCGGATAATATGGGGCCTGGGGTGGTGCGGCTCCCTGCGCGAGCGGCTGTCCCATGTGATAGCCTCCTGAGGGCGCCCCTGGAGGAACCGATGGAGTGCCTGATACACTCGGAGCGCCACTGATTTGCGGTGTCCCTGCCACCGTCGGCGCGTTGGGAGAATATGCTTGCCCACTTTCAAGACCTATACCCCCTCCATACAGAGGAAGCCAGGGAGGGACATCTTTCCGCTCTTCTCGCTCATCTCTTCCTGTCGGCGGAGGTGGCGGAGGTGGAGGTGGCGTGCCTGTGTTACCAGGCGCAGCATTGTTATAAAACGACCAGGAGGATGGCGGCGGAGTTTCGCTTCTACGAGTTTCCGCGTCAGTATAACTCGTCGCTTCCTGTACGTGGCCACAATTCCCACAGAAACGCGCGTTCGGCGGGAGTTCATTTCCACAAGCTGTACAATTCGACATCGTCCGTCTTCCTTTGCTTACCAGAGTGTGCTATGACTATTGATAGCATCATCATAGGGTCTAGCATTACCTCACTAAAAAACACTAAAAAAGATGATAGGCTCCTATTAGAGTACACTATCGCTTTACTCAGCATATCATATCCAGGGAAGTCTTTTCTGTCTGATTAACCACTTTCATCTTGTGATGAGTTTCACAGGGCATTTCTCCAGGTGAAATTTCCTCTTATTTTTGGAATCGACCATTGTCTGCTTACTTGCTGGGAGAAAGTGTGATAGACTCTATTGTGAGAAATCCAGCGTCAGACGGCGTTTGCTCTGGCGCAAAGCTCCACCTGGCAGACCTCTCTAGGGCCTGGTGACTGCGCTGTCATCGGGATAGCGCATACATGTGACAATACAAGCGCTTAGAAATGGACAATGTGCAATGGCAAACGACAACGGATCAGTGAACCCCCGTACTTCAAAGAACCAATCTACCCGGCAACCAGCAATCGATCCCGCCCTCTTGAAATCGCTCGAATGGCGCTGTATCGGCCCATATCGCGGCGGGCGCGTTGTTGCCGTAGCGGGAGACCCGCTGCACTCGCAGGTATTTTATTTTGGCTCGACCGGCGGAGGCGTGTGGAAAACAACCGATGGCGGCATCATCTGGGAAAACGTCTCCGATGGCTATTTTAAGCGCGCCTCGGTTGGCGCGCTCGCCGTCGCGCCGTCCGATCCCAACGTGATTTACGTCGGCATGGGTGAAGCGACCATTCGCAGCAACGTCTCGCATGGCGATGGCGTCTACAGGTCAACCGACGCCGGCAAGACCTGGACGCACCTCGGTCTCGCCGATACCAGAAATATTGCCAAAGTACGCATCCACCCACAAAATCCTGACCTGGCTTATGTGGCCGCGCTTGGACACGCGCATGGCCCAAACCCGGAACGTGGCGTCTATCGCACAACCGATGGCGGTAAAACCTGGGAACGCATCCTCTTCCGCAGCGAAAAAGCCGGAGCAATTGACCTCTCAATGGACCCAAACAATCCTCGCGTTCTCTATGCCGCCATGTGGGAAGCGCACCGCAAACCCTATACCCTGGTGAGCGGCGGCGAGGAGTGCGGCCTCTTCAAATCAACCGATGGCGGTGATACCTGGACGGAAATCACGCGCAATCCAGGGTTGCCGACGAGCATGCTCGGTAAAATCGGCGTCGTCGTTTCGCCCGCGAAACCCGATCGTGTCTGGGCCATCATCGACGCCGAAGATGGGGCCATCTTTCGTTCGGATGATGGCGGCGCGCACTGGGAACGCCTCTGCGAAGACCGCAATATTCGCGCTCGTCCCTGGTACTACATGCATATCATCGCGCACCCACAGGACCCCGAAACGCTCTGGGCGCTCAATGTACAGGCCTGGAAAACCATCGATGGCGGGCGTACCTTCTTTGAAGTGCAGATACCGCACGGCGACCATCACGACCTGTGGATCGACCCAAACAACCCCGATCGCATGGTCGCGGGCCATGATGGAGGCACCTGCGTCTCCTTCAATGCTGGCGCAAGCTGGTCGAGTATCTATAACCAGCCAACGGCCGAGTTCTACCACGTGACGACGGATAACCAGTTCCCATACCGCGTGTATGGCGCGCAGCAGGATAATTCCACCATCAGCGTGCCGAGCCGCTCGCATGTCGCGGGTATTACCAATGCGGAGACCTACGAGGTCGGTGGAGGCGAAAGCGGCTATATCGCTGTTCGACCTGATGACCCCAATATCGTCTATGCCGGAAGCTACCAGGGCTATCTCTCCCGCTACGACCATCGCACCTTCCAGGAGCGCAACATCACGGTCTGGCCCGAGGCCGCTACCGGTTGGGGCGCGAAGGATCAGAAGTACCGTTTCCAGTGGACTTCTCCCACACTGCTCTCGCCTCATGATCCGGATGTGCTCTATACCACAGGTAACTACGTCTTCCGCTCGACCGACGAGGGAAATAGCTGGGAGATCATCAGCCCCGACCTCACACGCAATGATGTCTCCAGGATGGAAGCCTCCGGCGGCCCACCCACGAAAGATAATACAGGCGCGGAATACTACTGTACAATCTTCGCCTTTGCCGAATCTCCGCTCACTCGTGGCCTGTTCTGGGCTGGCTCCGATGATGGTCTGGTGCATATCTCGCGCGACAACGGCGAATCCTGGCAGAACGTCACGCCCGCCGAACTGCCGGAGTGGTCGTTAATCAGCATCATCGAGCCTTCGCCGCACGATCCGGCGACCGCCTATCTCGCCGCCAACCGCTACAAGTGGGATGACTTCTCGCCCTATCTCTTCAAGACCCACGACTACGGCGCAACCTGGACGAAGATCAACACCGGCATCGCCGGCAACGACTTTACGCGCGCCATCCGCGAGGACCCCACGCGCCGTGGATTGCTCTTCGCCGGAACCGAAACCGGTATCCACGTCTCGTTTGACGATGGCGCGCACTGGCAATCACTCCAGCTCAATCTTCCCGCCGTACCCATTCACGACCTGGTCATCAAGGATACCGACCTTGTCCTGGCCACCCATGGCCGCTCATTCTGGATTCTGGATGATATCACCCCTCTGCGGCAGGCCAGCGAGGAGATAAAGCAGCTGCCGCTCTATCTGTTCAAGCCGCGTACCACTGTTCGTTTCATGGTCAGCTATGGTTACTCTCGCGCCGCGCTTTCCGGGAACTTTTATCGCGATGTAGACAATACGACGATTGTTGCGCGCCGCGAGGAGCGCCCGGGAAACGTAGCGGTGGAGCGCCCCCTGAATGCCGGGCAGAACCCACCTCCGGGTCTCATTGTCTACTATTACCTGGCACAGAAGCCGGAAGGCGAGGTGAAACTCTCCTTCCTCGATGCGCAGGGCAATGAAATCAAATCATTCACCAGCGAAGCCGAGCGCAAGCAGGCCCCCGAACATAGCGTCGATCCCACCGACGAGGAAGAGGAAGAGGAGAAAAAGGAACCCAGGGTGCTGAAAGAGGCGGGCATGTACCGCTTCGTCTGGAATATGCGCTATCCCGATCCCAGCAAGGTAGAGGGATACGTCGCCTCAGAAGGCGTAATGTCAGGCCCCAGGGTATCCCCCGGCGTATACCAGGTCTGCCTGACTGCCGCCGATCAGTCCCTGGTTGAAACATTTGAAGTGCAGAAAGACCCGCGCGTCTCTGCCACCCAGGAGGACCTGGATGCCCAGTTAGCCCTGCACCTCAAGATTCGCGATAAGCTCTCCGAAACCCACGACGCCATCAACACGCTCAGAAACGTGCGCCAGCAAATCGACGACTGGCAGAAACGCACGCAAGATCTGCCCATTAGCGAGGAACTCACCCGCATCGGTAAATCCGCGAAGGAGAAGCTAAAAGCCATCGAAGATGAGCTTATCCAATCAAAGGCGAAGACCCGCCAGGACACGCTCAATCACCCCGCCAAACTCAACGGCAAACTGGCCGGGCTGGCCGCTGTCTTCGCTGGCGCCCAGGCCGCCCCCACCAGGCAGGCCTACGAAGTCTTCGATGACCTCAGCAACCGCATCGATGTCCAGCTACAACGCCTGCAGGAAGTACTCGACACCGACGTAGCCGCCTTCAATTCGCTGTTGCGCGATCACAAAGTCCCTGCTGTAGTACCCATCGCAACCATGTACACCAGTAACAAGCGGTAAATGAATAACCCACCCCTATGCAACCGCAAAGGGGTGGGTTATCTTCAAAACAACATTCATGATTTTCCTTGAATCTTCCCCCCCACTATGCTATAATTCCACCTTAGCGGGAGACTACCCGCAATCATGAAAACACACATGAAATACACACGCTCTTTGAACGGCGAACACCCTGGTACACCTCAAACTATTTGGAGATACTGTGGTAGGGGTCACGTGAAGACACAGCGCGAAACAATGCTAGACTTCACCCATAGCCTGTCAGGAACCCATTTGCCGGTGAGAAAGGAGCGGAGGATCAAAAGGGAGGATCCATTTATTGGCAAACATTATCTCAATGAAGCAGCTTCTCGAAGCTGGAGTCCACTTCGGGCATCAGACCCGTCGCTGGAACCCCAAAATGGCGCCGTTCATCTTCATGGACCGCAACGGCATTCACATCATCGATCTCCAGCAGACCGTCACGCGCCTGAACGAGGCATACAAGTTTGTAGAGCAGCTTGCGGCCAGGGGTGAAACCATTCTGTTCGTCGGCACTAAGAAACAGGCCCAGGAGGCCGTCGCCGAAGAAGCCAAACGCTGCGGCATGTACTACGTCAACCAGCGCTGGCTCGGTGGCATGCTCACCAACTTCCAGACCATCCAGTCCCGTATTCGCTACCTGCGCGACCTGGAAGCGCGCCGTGATCGTGGCGATTTTGAGCGCCTGCCCAAAAAAGAAGTGCAGAAGTTGCAGGACGACATGGCCCGACTGGAGCGCATCCTCGGCGGCATCAAAGACATGCGCCGCTTACCGAGCGCGATATTCATCATTGATACCCGCAAAGAACGCACCGCCGTCCTGGAGGCACGCCGCCTCGAAATTCCCATCATCGCGCTGGCCGATACCAACTGCGATCCCGATGAGATGGATTATCCCATCCCGGCCAACGATGACGCCATTCGCGCGGTACGCCTCTTGAGTTCCAAGATTGCCGACGCCGTCGTCGAGGGTCGCCGCGAGTTGGAGGCCCAGCAGAAAGATAAAGAACCCGCAGAAGCTCCAACAGAAGAAACTTCCCCTGCTGAGGTGGCCGCTGGCTTCAACCTCTCGACAGATACAGCGGATTACGGTCTGGAATCACCCGCCTCGCCTGAGCCAGCGGTTCCTGCCCAATCTGAACTGATAGCGGAAGAGGCGTCATTATAGCGTAGGGTCGGCAATTTGCCCCCCTCCCGATTCGTTGGGGCAACAAACAACTGAGAAGGCGGGAGATAGGGAATTCGTTCCCAATCTCCCGCTTCGTCTTGTAGACAAGAACTAACGAAACCGATTTTGTCAAGCACTCAGGTGCAATAAATAGTGGTCGGAAGCGATTGTGCTTTGCATCCCCACCTGAGTATCATCATAAATGAGATTGAGGAGTGAGCAGATCATGGATTACACTGCCGCAGATGTCAAGAAGTTGCGTGAAGAGACGGGCGCAACCTTCGCCGATTGTAAAAATGCCTTAGCCGGTGCGAGTAGCTGGGATGATGCCGTCAAGTATCTTGAGAAGAGGAGCGGCCACAAGGCCGAGAAAATGATGGCAGCGGACCGCGAAACCAAAGAAGGTGGCGTCTTCTCGTACGTGCATCATAACCACAGAGTGGGCGTGTTGCTGGAACTCAATTGCAGCACCGACTTTGTGGCTCGCAGCGAGGCCTTCCGCCACCTGGCGAACGACCTCGCGTTACAAATCGCCGGTGTTGCCCCTAAGTACGTTAACTTCGAGGATGTGCCTGCCGATGTTGTTGAACAGGCGCGCAAAACTATTCTGGAAGATCCCTCGATGGCGCGGGTTCCGCAGGAGAGGCGCGAAGAAGTCCTCAACAACAAGCTCAAAAAGGAACTGAGTGGGCAGGTATTGATGATGCAGCCCTGGGTGAAGGACGAGACAGTGATTATCGGCGACCTGGTGAAAAAGGTCATCGCCGAGACCGGTGAGAATATAGTACTGCGTCGCTTCAGCCGCTTTGCGCTGGGCGAATAATAAGTGTAGGGACATCCACACCGCGTGGCCTGTTCCCACACTAACTTTTCTCGCATGGGAGTATCACAGAACATGTCTTCAGAGACTTCATCCACCTCATCCATCGTGTATCAACGCGTTCTGCTCAAATTGAGCGGCGAAGCGCTCTGCCCCCGCAAAGGCTTTGGCATCGATGCGGAGTCACTGCGGCGTATCGCCGCTGAAATCAAAAGCGTCCAGGATCTCGGTGTGCAAATGGCCATCGTGATTGGTGGTGGCAATATCTGGCGCGGCGCCGATGCCGCCGCCACAGGCATTGATCGCGCCACCGCCGACTACGTAGGCATGCTTGCCACCGTCATGAATGCGCTGACAATGCAGGATGCTATGGAAAAATTGGGCATGGTCACACGTGTGCAGACCGCTATCGAGATGCCTCCCGTGGCCGAACCGTTCATCCGCCGCCGGGCCGTGCGCCACCTCGAAAAGGGGCGCGTCGTCATCCTCGCGGCAGGCAGCGGCAACCCATTTTTCACCACCGATACCGCGGCGGCACTGCGCGCTGTTGAACTCAATGCTCAAATCTTGTTGAAAGCAACCAAAGTGGATGGTGTCTACGATGATGATCCCATGCGTAACGCAAATGCCCGGAAGTTCGATGAATTGAGCTATATGCGAGCACTCACGATGGGTCTGAAAGTCATGGATAGCACCGCGCTTTCCCTGTGCAAGGACAACCACCTGCCCATTGTCGTCTTCGACCTCAATGAGACAGGCGCCCTGGAAGCCATCATGCGCGGCAAAAAGCGGGGAACGCTGGTCCATGATATGGAAGACTCGGAGTGGAGTGTCAGTCGTTGAAGCCAAATTGGGGGCCTTGCCGTTGTTTTGATAGGGCCTTCAAATGCAGAAACAGGGGCGCGCTTCATTGCGCCGATACGAAGGGAGCATTGCTATGACAGACGATATATTCGGGGATGCCGAGCGACGTATGCAAAAAGCAGTCGAGATCTTGAAACACGACATCACCTCGATCCGCACTGGCCGGGCCAATGCATCATTGGTCGAACGTATTACCGTGGATTATTATGGCACGCCTACGCCGATTAACCAGGTCGCGTCTATTTCCGTTGCGGAGGCACGCCTGTTGATCATTCAACCCTGGGACCGTAAATTACTGGTTGATATCGAAAAGGCTATCCAGAAATCTGATCTCGGCATCAATCCCAACAATGATGGGCAGGTCATTCGCCTGGCAATACCCCCGCTCAACGAAGAGCGTCGTCGTGATATGGTCAAGACCCTCCACAAGAAATTAGATGAGCACAAGGTTGCCATTCGCAACATTCGCCGTGATGCCCACGATAAGTTACGTGATCGTGAGAAAAAGAAAGAGATTTCCGAGGATGAGCTGAAACGTAACGCCGAACGGTTACAAAAGCTCACCGACCGCTTCATCGATGAGATGGACAAGGTCGGGAAATCAAAGGAACTGGAGATTCTGGAGGTCTAACTTTGACCAGGCTTCAAAACTATTTCTCTTCTTCAAAGGGAAATAGGACTACACAGTCGCAATCCGTTACCGTAGAACAGCCCGAACCCGTATCCGAACAAACGCCAGGCGTCCGTCACCTCGCCATCATTATGGATGGGAATGGGCGCTGGGCCAACAAGCGCCACCTACCGCGCCTCGCCGGGCATAAGGCAGGGGTCAATGCGCTTAGACGCGTACTCGAATGCGCCGTTGACGAACGTATAGAAATGCTCAGCGTATACGCCTTCTCAACCGAGAACTGGGGGCGGCCACGCACCGAAGTGGAAGGGCTGATGCGTCTCTTCTGGGAGACCATCCGCACCGATATCGAGAAACTGCATCGTGAAGGAGTCCGCCTGCGCCACCTGGGCCGCTTGCAGGACCTCTCTCCTGACATTCAAAAGGCCGTGCAAGATTCGGTCAACCTGACGCGCAACAACACCCGCATCGGCCTCAACGTCTGCTTCAACTACGGTGGCCGGGCCGAACTGGTGGATGCTGTACGGCAGATCATCGCCGATGGGCGCAATCCCGAAACCATCACCGAAGAACTGATCAGTTCCTATCTGTATACGCGTGATTTACCTGACCCCGAAATGGTCATTCGTACCGCCGGGGAAATGCGTGTCAGTAACTTCTTGCTTTGGCAATCAGCCTACAGCGAGTATTACGCCACGCCAACCCTATGGCCTGATTTCGGACGGGAAGATTTGCACGCGGCATTGGACAGCTTCTACCAGCGACAGCGACGTTTTGGACGGCTCTCCGCTTCATGAGTTATAATAGGATGAGCAATTCAAATCTGTCAGGAACCTATCATCAAGGTATGAATCTGTCGCAAGGAGCCGCGTGCAACCAGTAAGTCAGAAAGAAGCACAACCAAACACAGCACAAAAGGCCGAGAGACAATGGTATCGCTCAGTGGGTCAGCGCACGATCACATCCTTCATTGGCATACCAGTTGTCCTCGCCCTTGTCTGGTTTGGAGGCTGGTGGGCCTTTGCCGGGGTCACCATCGTGGCGGTATTAGGAGCCTACGAACTCCATAACATGATGCTCCACGAGGGCTATCATCCAATGATACTCATCAGCCTGGCCTTGAGCCTGCTCTTCCTGGTTGCCGCCATGGTGCCTCAAGAACGCCCGCTCTTACTAGAAATCGGCCTGGGGGTAGCCTTACTCGTCACCTTCCCCCTGCTCTTTTTCCGCAAAAAACTCGATGGAGCCATGGTCGATTGGTCGCTTACCCTGGCCATTGCCGTCTATCTGGGCTGGCCCTTAAGCCTCTTCCCACTCCTGCGCGGCTACCAGGTAGGCATCAGCACGGGCTTCTGGTGGCTCCTGACCCTCCTGCTAGGCGTCTGGGGCTTCGATACCGGCGCCTTCTTCGCCGGCCACTTCTTTGGCCGCCACAAACTGGCCCCCGGCATCAGCCCCGGCAAAACCTGGGAAGGCGTCATCGGCGGCCTGGTCTTCTCCATCGCCGCCGCCATCCTCTTTGCCATGCTCCCCCTCCATATCCCCTGGTACCTCGCCCTCCTGCTTGGCATCCTCATCGGCATCGCCGCCACCCTGGGAGACCTGGCCGAATCCCTCATCAAACGCCAGACCCACGTCAAAGACAGCGGCCAGATCATCCCCGGTCACGGCGGCATCCTCGACCGCGTCGATAGCCTGCTCTTCGCCGTGATCGTGGTCTATTTCTTCGCGCAGTTCGTTGGGAAGTTGTAATTGAGGACCGATCAAAACGATCTTCCTGCAGAACACCTACTGGACTGACGTACTTCATTTGGTGTTCGACTTTTGCATGTGCAACCGCCTGAGAAGCTTGCTCGGCCTCTATGCCTCTTTTTCAAATGAAGTACGTCAGTCCACTACTCGTCAGTTATGGTAGAACTGGAATAAATGTCGGATTGCGCTCTTGAAGCATATCCTCCATGCGGACTCGAATCTCTTCTTTCGATTCTGGATGCGTCAGGATGTAAAAGGTTTCGTCACGGATGGCCTGGAAGACAATGTCGGCTACCTGCTGTGGAGGCATCCCGGCCTCCACAGCTTGAAGCATAAATTGTATGAGCGCCACGCTTTCGGGACCCATTTTCACTTCAGCTGGATCATTCTGTAGTCGGGCTGGGCGATTGCGAGCCCCATCCATAATGCGTGTTTTCACAAAGCCGGGACAGAGGACAGAAGTCTTGATTTTGGCTCCTCGAAGTGCCAGTTCGTGGTACAGTGTCTCAGAAAGGGTGACGACCCCATATTTGGTCACTTTGTAAATGCCCAGACCGGGGCCGGATGTTAATCCCGCTATCGACGCAGTGTTGACAATGTGGCCTTCGGTATCCTGCTCGAGCATGCGTGGCACAAAGGCGCGAATGCCATGGATGACCCCCCACAGGTTGACGCCTATCGTCCATTCCCAGTCGGCCAGGGTGCTTTCCCAGATCATGGTCCCCGCGCCTACACCTGCGTTGTTGAAGAGCAGATGAACGGCCCCGTAGGTATCGAATGCCTTCTGTGCCAGCGCTTCTACATCCCCGGCTTTTGAAACGTCTGTCTGAACGGCCAGAACAGATGCACCTTCAGCCTTCAATTCCTGGCAGGCTTGCAAGAGAGTCTGCTCATTAATGCCGGCGAGCACGACCCTCATTCCTTCTTGCGCGCACCGTTCGGCAAGTGCGCGGCCTATTCCGCTGGCTGCGCCTGTGACGACGGCCACTTTTCCCTGGAACTCTTTCATACTAATAATCTCCTTGTTCAGAACCTTTCTGCAGGAATTTCCTGCACATATTGAATAGTGAGAACCAG
>WNGK01002726.1_pt1 | contig 20228 bp, 16 predicted proteins | sample 5400601 | NCBI WGS metagenome assembly WNGK01 (sample SAMN13153376, study PRJNA577476) | soil metagenome | isolation source: 60 cm soil or saprolite under Garry oak tree replicate 1 | place: USA:California | collected 2016-06-15
ACTGGTTGACGGCTGGCTGGAGTGCGTCCACCTGCCTGATGGCCGCCTGATGTGGATCAACGAGGAAGGCAAGCTGCGCGGCCTGCCCTCCAATCCGCTTGCCACCCTGCTCGCCAGATCGGTGTTGCAGCCATCTGACTACATCGCTGGCTCGGCGGTGGTGACAACGTGGCAGGAAGCCGGAGAGTAGCTCCTGCCAGCTCCGCAAGCAAGGGAACAACGCTGCTCCCTGTTCCCGCCCCACGAAACCAAAACCCCCAGGAACGAGTTTCCTGGGGGTTTTTCATGCCTTCTTCAAGCAGAAAGGAATTCGAAGGAATGTCACGATCAACCACACGCTGCGCGTCTTGTCCGACAGCGAGAAAGAAGATGAACGACACCATGCTCATGCGTCCGCTCTTTCTGGACGAAGCGACGACCTGGCCCCCAGCCGATCTGCATACCCAACGGCAGGAACGCGCCCTGCGCGAGGCCATTGCGCCCTACCTCTGCATCGCCGACCTGCGGCGGCTGGCCGCCAGTGGCGAGAACGTCCAGCAGGCGCTCAGGAGTATGGAGGATATCCCGGAAGAAGTGCAGGCGCTGATCAGGCTGCTCCAGGCGTTACTCACGCCGAATGCAGATGAACGCATCGAGAAGCCTGCCGACCTGGCAGCGCTGCTCATGCTGGAGATGGGGCACCTGGACCACGAGGAATTCTGGGTGGTGTGTCTGGATACCAAAAACCATGTTCAGCGCCTCCATTGCTTATACAAGGGCAGTTTGAACTCGTCGGTCGTGCGCGTGTGCGAACTGTTCCGGCTGCCCTTATCGCTCAATAGCGCTTTCATCATTGTCGCGCATAACCACCCGTCGGGAATCAAGCAAGCCAGTCAAGAAGATATCGAGGTGACCAGGTCTCTTATCCAGGCGGGTGAGTTGTTGCAAATCGAGGTGCTGGACCATCTGATTATCAGCCAGGGTGCATGGATGAGCATGCGCGAACAACGGCTGGGCTGGTGAGGAGGATGGAGATGACAAACAGCACTTACCCAGGCGTGGGCCGGTGCAAGCACATCATCAGGCACGACGCAGCCTCGCTGGCGCAGCTTGGCATTGACCCCACCCAGGAGATGGCAGAGCGGGCTGGTCCTCCCCTCTTCAAAACGTGGGAATTGATTCCTGTAGAGGCGGCAAAAGTGATGTTCACTCTGGAAGGGGAACAGCCGCTCTGCCTGCGGGAGATCGGCAGCACCGTCTACCAGTATCGGCCTACTGACGAAGCGTGCGAAGGACTCGAGCCAGGGCCGTTCGCGGCCTACCGATCACGGGCATTGCGCTCATCCAACACGAGGATAGGTCGGTGCATGAGAAGGCCAGAGCGAAGCTCCTGGCAGGGTATGAGCGCAACGGAGAGCTGGCTCTGCCCTTCTATGAGACGGATCGGTGAGCCTATAGGCAGTGCCGAGGAGTTTCCCTGGCACTGTCTCTCTTTGCCATGAAAGGAGATGGTATGTCCCTATCCCTGTTTCCTGAATATGAAAGACAAGAACGCCAGCTCACGTTGCCAGAGGATCCGGCCATCGTCGTCTCCATTTCTGGGGGCAAGGACAGCGTCGCGGCATTGCTTGCCACACTGGAAACGTATGGCTCACAGCGCGTAATGGCCCACCACCAGGTGATCCTGGAAGACTGGCCAGGCACGCCCGAGTATTGCCAGCAGGTATGTGACGTGCTCGGCGTTCCTCTTTACCTGTCGCAGGCGCACTATTATGGACGTGAGTGCAGTCATTGTGCAAAGCGCTACCTGTCCTCAGACCCGGAGCCACACTGCCGGGCGTGCGGGTGTTGTGACGCAAAGCTCATCATGATGGTGACGTCTATCCTGGACCTGGTGGAATGGCGCAGGATGTGGCCCAGTGCTGCGGTCCGGTTTTGCACCTCCTACTTCAAGCGCGATGTCTTCAACGCCTGGGCCAGGCACAACAGGGACCTCCTCGGTCCCTCACCGGTCATGGTCCTGGGTGAGCGGTGGCGGGAATCGCCTGGCCGATCCAAGTTGCCGACGTTGCGCTATCGCCCGAGCCTGGAGTGGATGCTGGAATGGCGACCTATTCTGGACTACCGGCGGATCGACGCGTTCCGCGCCAGCCGTGCTTACGGCATTGAGCCCCACTATTGCTACAAAGCGCAGGGGATGACCGACGACGATCTCTATGAGGTTGACCGCGAGGGTGGCCCGCGCATGAGTTGTGTGATGTGCTTCTATAAGCCAGCCCATGAACTGCAGGCAAGTGCTCGGGTCGAGGTGGCACAGCCGATCTTTGCGCGTGCGGTCACCGTGGAGCGCACCATCAGTCATACCCTCAAAGCCGGACAGTCGCTGGAAAGCATGATCACATCATGGTCGCGAGGAGAGAGCCATGAGCAAAGCGATGAATCCCCTACTGACGGTGCTTGTAACGCGAGCGGTAGCCGACAACCTGAGGGCATATCCCAACTCGAGCACAATCAAGCATGACTGAGTAGCACAGCATAGCTACAGAGGAGGACAACCATGGCCCCATTCGATTTTGGTGAAGCATCGGAGGAAGCACGTGCAGCATTGCGCGGCGACCCTCATCGGTGCATGGAATTCCTGCCTGCATGCCGGGAGCTTGCGACACGCCTTGGCACGACCGGTGGCATCGATACCCCGCTCTCAGAGCAGGACGAAGCAGTCTTGCAGGGATTTCATCGCGTGCTCGATGCCCATACCAGCCACATCGGCCAGTTTGATGGAGCGTTTGAGCAGCTCTGTCATCGGGCAGGACTGCGACCCGGCGATAGAGGCCTGCTGAGCGGACGTATCCGCAGGCTCTATCAGATGAGAGAACCTGTGCAGTATGAAGCAGAAGTCCACGCGCTCATCCGGCAATGGATGCTCGACAGCGAAGAAGGAACACAGTAACGCTGCACAGGTGTGGCAGAGAGCATCAAGACAAAACTCAAAATGTGAGAAAGCCTCGTCAGGGAAATGCTGACGAGGCTTCTTGTTTGAACAAGGAGATATTCATGTCGACCGTGTATCAATCCAGTCCAACGACTCGGATCATCCTGGGCATCGACCCTGGTGTCGCGATTGTGGGCTATGCGGTGGTGGAGGCACAAGGCGATGCGCTCAGGATGATCGCCTGCGACGTCATTAGAACGCCCGCAGGTCTTCCCCTGGCACCACGATTACAACAGATCTATCACCGACTCGGCGAGCTGGTGACCCGCTATCGCCCCCAGGAGGCGGCGATAGAGGAACTCTTCTTCGGCAGGAATGTGAGCACTGCTATGGCTGTGGGGCAGGCACGAGGAGTGACCATGCTGGCACTGGCGAACAGCGGCCTCTCGATTGCTGAATACACGCCCAACGAAGTGAAGCTCGCCGTGACCGGCTATGGTGCCGCGAATAAGGAACAGGTGGGGGAGATGGTGCGTCTATTGCTCCACCTCACGACGATTCCTCGCCCGGACGATGCGGCTGACGCTGCGGCCATCGCCATCTGTCACGCGCATACGGTTCGCTACGCCCAGGAGGAGTTACACAACGGAGTGGGCAGAAGGAAGCACTGAGAGGCGCGTCGTTCCTTTCACTGGTGAGCCCGCAGAACCTTAAAAGCTCTGCGGGCTTTTTGTTAGTAGAGAGCACAGTGCGCCAGGCCTTCAGGAAGAGGTCTGACGCACTGTTTTTGTTTGAAAGGTACAGGAAATGAAACAGCTACGCGAACGTCTCTATGCCTATGGCTCCGAGACACTCTTAACGGAGGAACTCCTGGCGATCGTCCTGCGCGGCTCTCCTCGTGAGCACGTTCTTGAGCTGGCAAGCAGATTACTCGTGAAATATGGGGGATTAGGCGGGTTACTGTATGCTGATTGTCGGGAACTCAGCCAGGAACAGGGTCTGGGTGAGGCCAGCATTGCACAGATCAAGGCAGCATTGGAGATGGGGAAGCGGCTGCATACGCTGCCAGCAGGAGACAAATACCAGATCACTGCGCCAGCCGATGTCGCCAGGCTGGTGATGCCGGATATGGCGCATCTTGACCATGAGCAATTACGGATCATTGTGCTCGACACGAAAAACCGCGTGGTCAGCAACATGCCGCTCTATCGCGGGACCGTCAACAGTTCGGTCCTGCGTGCCGCCGAGATTTTTCGCCCCGCCATCACACGCAATTGCCCGGGGATCATCGTCTGCCATAACCATCCCACTGGTCTGCCAGAGCCCAGTCCTGAGGATGTGGCCGTGACGAATCAGCTCGTCGCCGCAGGCAAGGTGTTAGATATAGAGCTCGTAGACCATCTGATCATCGGCCACCAACATTTCGTGAGCCTGAAAGAACGGTTGCGGTGGTAACTGCTGGCAGAAGAACCCCTGGGGTTCCTTCAGCACGTTAGAAGCATGTGCTATCCTCTGGTTGTCGTGAGATACATAGGGGTCAGAAAGTCCCTTCTTCAAAGTCAGGGCTTTCTGACCCCTCCTCTTGATGACCAATGAGCCCTAAGGCGTCACGCCTTGAGAGTGTATCCATCGACGGAGCGCAGAGGGGTTGGTGGTAGACGTAAGATGTGGTCAGCATGACTGGTCTTTTGCTGTTTTTGGAGCTGATCTATCCTCATCTGCATGTAGACTGTTGCTGGCTCAGAACGATGCCATGATTCTTCTCAAGCATGAGTGCCAATCAGGAAGCATCATGTATCGAGGCCTCCTTCAGCATTACTCATCTATACTCGCCTATGCGGGAATACAGCATATCCGTCACTGACATAGCGACGACGTATAGCGAGCGAGAAAACGACAACAAGTCGAGATAACATATCGAATCTTGCTTCTCTACTCTTAGCCAGGGGGCCGTCCGCGTGGCGGAAAACCTTAAAAAGAGCCGCGAACCTGGGTACGATTGAAGTATCATTGAACTTAATCGTGTCGGGGGAACACGGTGCCCAAACGCAAGCGCATACAGCGAGAACACAGAGAAGGCTGGCTGATGATTCAGCAATATACATTGTGGCCAGACATATGAAACATTAATTTCGCTTAGTGCTCCATTCCTTAAAGGCGGTAACAGAAGAGACGCCGACGCTGACGAGGTGTCTTAGGAGGACGTCCCCAGACCCAGGGCTTGGCCCGCAGGTTGAGTTGAGCGGTCGCCACACGAGTAGCTTGGTCGATCTCTTTGGGGTTGGCAAAACTCTGGCCAGCGAGGGCATCACGACGGAAGAGGCGCCACCAGCCCTCTTGTAGGTTGAGCCAGCACGCCCCCGTGGGGATGAAGACATGATGGATGCGTGGATGCCCTTCCAGCCAGGTGCGCGTCTCCAGACTGTTGTGACTGGAGAGATTATCGCTGATGATGAAGAGGTCACCTGTAGGATTGTCGGTTTCGATGTCGGCCAGCAGAGCAATGTAGCCCTTGGAGTTACGCGAAGCGGCACAGCGGGTCACCTCCTTGCCATCGCGCACGCGTAACGCCCCGTAGACCCAGGTTTTCTCGGGCCCGCGCTCATAGTCCAGCGGCGCTTTGATGCGGTGCCCTGTGACCGACCAGCCTGGGGCAGGATCAAAGGTGCGGGGCACTACCGGTCCGAGTTCGTCGGTGCAGATGGTCGTCGAGCCCTCTGGTGGCTCGGTGTAGTGGCTGACGACCGCGGTCCTTTTGGGACGAAGTCCTTGTCGCGAGGCGTGCCCCAGCTATGCGTCTGCCGCCACCGCACCCCTTCCTTGCGCAGGATGCGGCGGATCTGGCTGCGTTTCACGCGGATGCCGGTCTCTTTGGCCGCCTGTGCCAGCGCATCCAAGCTCCACTGAGCCGACCCACTCTCATCACGCGCCACCATTGTCCCATCCCTTTGCGTCACCAGACGGCCAGGAGGGGGCTGACTGGGCAAGGCGATGATGACACTGCGTTCAGTTTCGGTCAGCCGCGGCTTGCGTCCCGAACCGGGTTGAACCCCCAGTCCATCAATGCCTTGCTGGTTGAAACGCGCGACGTGTATGCGGACGGTCTGGGGATGGCACTGCAATTCCGCCGCAATCTGATCAGGGGTCTTGCCCGCCCAGCTTTCCACCACCATGCGGGCATGCCAAATCCAATCGGCGGGGGCATGATGGCTACGCGCCAGTTTGCGGACGGCTCGTTCTTCTCGCTCATTCTGCGGAGCCCTTGCTTTGACCTGTTTGGGCATCACTCTGCTCCTTCCTCTCAGAAACACTTCCACTTCCTATTGTAGTCCCTTTGAGGAATGGAGCATTAGCCAGGAGTTAAAGTGGATAGTTAGGATTCTGTACATTCAGCTACAGGATTCATTCGTTGTTTACTTCTTATCAATTTTCTGGCATACTGGTGCTATTCAATACGATAGTCCTCTATGGCAATATACTTCCTCCCCCCACGCGGGGGTTCTTTTTACCAGAAATACATCGAGAGGTAGAACCGGTAGGCAGAATGATGCCACATTTTATCGCCCCAAGAGAAAGAGATGCATGGGCCACGATTAGAGGCTATGTTTACCAGGTAGACCTCACCATTGCACGATGGCTTGATGTAGAACCAGGAGATCTTCTTGAACTTGAGCGCGGAGAAGATATTGATCTGCTCTCCCGGGCAATCACTGCTCAAAACGAAGAAGAACAACGTCGCTTGCTCGAACAGGTGAAACACCGCGAGCATGCCGTCACCCTCCGAACGCCAGCAGCCATTGCCGCGCTTGCTAACTTCTTTGCACACCGCACGGCTAACCCGAACGTACCCCTTTTCTTCCGCTATACGACCAACGCACGCGTTGGATGTGAAAGACCTTCTCCCATATTGGGTCGGGTTCCCGCTCTTGTTGCCTGGGAACAGTTGCGACGAGGCGATCTGCAAGAAGCCGCTCAACGCGATGCTGTAGACGGCATTCGCGATTTGTTACTCCAAGCAGATCGACCGTCCGATATTCACCAGGGAACCTGGTCGGCATTCCAAAGCTATCTCCAAGGGGCTGACCACGCCCAACTCTTCGTCTTTATCCAGTCATTCGAGTGGAGCACAGACACCCCATCAGTGCAGAAACTGGGCCAGGATCTCAAGCAACAGCTTATAGACAGAGGGTATGCCATCGATGCACAAGAGGCCGAAGCACAATACTTCCGGCTCTTTTTACATGTGGTGGAAACCCTCTCTTCCCCTGGCATCAAGCAATTGCAGAAGGAGGACCTCGAACGCCTCATCGCCCTTCCGACGCTTTCTGCTACCGATCATGCCAAGCTGGAAGCGCTGCGTGAGATGACCGGCCAGATCGAGCAACGGTTGGAAGCGGTTGAGGAGCAGTTGCGGAGCAGCGTGGTATTACAAGTGCCCTACCCGGGCATGAGCCCTGAAGAGACAAACCAGCGCATTGCAGGGATTGTTGACCTCATGAATCGTGCCCAGGAACGTGAGCATCTTTTTTCTCCTGCACCAGAGCCACAGGGACCACCGAGTGACGAGGTGTTCCTCCCGCTTCCAGCACGGTTTGTAGGTCGGCAAGAAGCGATAGAATGGCTGCGCGAACGGCTTGTAACCAGTGGAAAACGAGCTGCAACGGCGCTCATAGGCATGGCTGGCCTCGGTAAAACTGCGCTGGCAACGAAGGTGATCCGCCAGTTGCGTGCCGAGGGACATTTCCACGATGGTATCGCTGTGATACACGGTTCAGGGCAAACAGACACCGTTGCCCTGGCGCGTATCATCCTGGCGCGTTTCGACCCCTATCGCCGCAGGCTTGAGCACAGTGACTTTCCAGCGCTCATCGACGTGGCAAGCAGCACCCTGGGCACCAAAGATGTGCTGATCGTTCTGGACAACATCGAACCGGACCTGGCCGTGATCGACGTGGTGCGCCTGTTCACCGGAAGTGGTGCAACCGTCCTGTTGACCGCACGCCACCAGCTACCCTACGACGCTATGCCCCAGGAAGGGGTATATACGGTTGGTCTACTCCCTCCTGGGGAAGCACTCGAACTCTTCGCTCACGCGTCCGGACGTGTGAGCCCAGATGCGTTTGCCCCGCAGGAGTGGGACGCAGCCAATCGCATTATCCAGGCACTCGAAAGCCATACCCTGGCTATTGTACTAGCCGGAGCCTACGCCGTGCATAGTGGACGCGACCTGGAAGCTCTTGCCCTGGAGCTGTTGCATCCCTGGCGGGCCATTGAGCTACCCGATGGGCAGACACCATCCGCCGTCGCGACAATGTTTGATCAGAGTATTCGAGCGCTACCAAAAGAGGCCAAACAGGTGTTGCTTGCGTGCGCTGCCTTTGGAACGACTGAGTTCAGCCGCAACGCTACGCTAGCTGTGGCCAGGGAACTCTCAGTGGCACACCCCGAATCCTGCGTGGATCTACTCGTAAGCAGATATCTGGTGGAGGCCTTCGCTATCACTAACCTGCCCGTGGGCAGTGATCGCGAGCGACTCAATCTCCATCAGCTCATACGTGGATGCGCAGAAGCAGGTTTCAAGCACTGGACAGAACGCCGGCGCAAGAGGGTCTTCGCCGCGATCGCACGCTATTATGCCTCCTACTCCAAGTCGCAGAAAGATGAAGCTCTGAGCAATGATGAGGTCAATATCATCGCAGCCATCGAGTGGGCCCACGCTCAGAGGCATGACGCGATCGTTGCTGATCTCTGCGCAGGGATGAGAACCTATTGGGTCGATCACTGGCATGTTGAGGCCGCTCAACAATACCTCCCCTGGGGGATGGAGGCAGCCAAAATGGTGGCATCGACAACACAGGCTCCCTCTGACCTGCTACGTGCAGCCGACTTGGTACTGGCCTATAGCCAGGTCTTGCTGGATCTGGGCCAGCTTGACCAAGCGCAGAAGCTATTACAAGCCAGTCTCACCTGTTTTCATGACCAGGGTAGTCGGAAGGGGGAGGCCGCGACGCGCTATGAACTAGCGCAAAACGCCCGCTTACGGGGCAATAGTGAGTTGGCAAAGCAATACCTGGAGGACAGCCTGGTAATAATGCGGGAACTGAACGAACGACATGGTGAGGCAGTGGTCCTGGCCGCCCTTGGTCAACTAGCCCTGCTGGAAGGGAAGTTTCAGGTCGGTAAGGACTACTGCCAACAAGCTCGCAGCGTGCTGCGCGATGACCCCCATCCGGGAGTTGAAGGATGGATCTCCTTCATACTCATGTTTCTTGCTGCACTCGAGGGACGCATGATGGAAGCTGCAGAGCTTCTGCGAGAAGGACAATCACACTGGCAGCACTTAAAGGGTCGCGGGGGCCAGTTGATGATGCTGATAATGCTAGGACAGCTGGCTATCAGTCAGGGACATTTCCAAGAAGCGTGGTCCTTGTACCAGCAGAGCCTGGCTCTTGCTCGAGAAATGAGGGATCAGAGAGGACAGGCCGCTTCCCTACTTGGATTGAGCATCATTCACCTGGCTGCGAATCAGCTCGAACAGGCTGAACTGCTGACGCAGGAAATCCTGTCGCTATTACACCATGTGTCAGATCATGGCATTGAGGTAGTCACCTGGCTGATCAATGCACAGATCGCGGTAGCGCGTGGGCGATTCGATGAGGCTGAACAGCGGTACCGCACATGTCTGGATCTGGTACGCCAGGGTCCTGGTGCTCTCTACCCTGTAGTTGCCATAGAATGTGCACAATTTCTTATTACAGAACGCCACAAGCAGCACGAAGGCTGTGCCTTGCTCGATGAGACGATCCAACGCTATATCACTATGGGTTTAGACAACGAGGCGCGTGACGCACGAGCGTTTGCACAGCAGCTGGGCTGTGGGGATGCACAAACAGCGTGAGAGTTGTGTCATTCCGATGAAAAGATGCAGCGGTTCTACCAGGGTGCAGGGATCTTTAAGAAAGAGTGTAGAGCGCACGGGAGCAGCGAGAATACCAACCGTGGCTTGAGATAAGTACAGAATTCTTCCTGCCTGAAGGAAGACGAGTTCATGGGTAGGCAAGCGCACTTGTGTTTCCCGTCGGACCGGTGAACGTGTTGCCATTACCAAGGGAGGAAACAACGTCTTTTGGGACATCCACGAAAATGCGCTCTTCGCAGGTCACCGCAGTACAAACACAACTCTTCCTTTTAACCAATGTACCCCGATGTCTAGTAGAGGTCCTCTCACAGGCCATTTCATCTACAAACTTGACAATTTGTTCTATCTTGGGTTAATCTGTTGTTACCTGTACAAGAGAGGACGATATGTAGATAGGGACGCATCGATTGCACTCCTCTTCATCACATGCCTCGTTCATCCTGGCACATATCTTTTCCAAGAAAGGATGTCGTACCTTTGGTAACCACAACAGTTCATGTACCCTCTTCCTCATCTTCTACTCAGACAGACACCATCGCTGTCCTTTTAGGCTTCTACTCTGAGCTAGAGGCCGCAAAACATTTGATTCACCTCAACGTAGTGGATGGTCCAACGACGTTGGCAGAAATACACTCCATTTGGGAGCAGACCTCAAAACAAGTCGCTCGCGCGCAGAGGAGAAGCTATTCGCAGCCACACATAGACTCGCTTCCAGCACAGTGGCAGTATTACGAGCAGAATCTAAAGAAGCAACCAAAGTTTCAATGCTGCCTTCCCCGGAGAGAATACCATATTCGAAAGGTACCCATTCAGTCCCTGATCACGCCTCAGTGGTTTGTGAATCGCGACCATGTCGAGCATTGTAAACAACAGGCACCAGAACCGGAGCCTTCCGACTGGGACAGTATCCTGAACTTTATCTTTCCTGCTGAGTCACCGTTGCCTAGCCCCAAGCAGAACCAAGCTAGTCTGCTCTTCCCTCCTGATATACAAAACCTGCATATTACCCTCTCCCCTGTTCAACGAGGGGCAGTCCAGGAATATGTCAGCACCTTGCGCGTCCACGCCGCTCCAAATTACCTGCAGGTTGCCAAAATTGGGGGACGCTTAGTGCTCGTCAATGGCGTTCACAGGACGTGCGCGCTGTGGCAACGTGGTTGGAAGAAGATTCCCTGCTTACTTTTCGAGGCACAAAACCTCCTTGAAGCTGGCTTTCCACCGGGTCAACTCGGTGTACTCCCAGAGCAAACCATCCTTCATCGTGCTTGTCCTCCCTACGCGCTTGACCTTCTTGATGATACTTTGACAAGAAGCTTCCAACAGCACCGTACCACCAATATGCAAGTATGTGTGCAGCGCATGCCTGTTGTTGTCAATCCATGAGAGAAGACGTGAAGTCTTCTCTCATCATGATCAAGACCCGACCTGGGTAAGTATTTTGCACTGACTTGTTGCGGAAAAATAGTCATGTGAGATGCATCTTCCGCTCAGAATGTGGAGGTATCATTTGACCGGTTACACTCGGCGTGATATGATGGTGGCGTAACCAGAGGTTATACACTTCACCTCGGCAAACCCCTTCCCCAATCTCTTCAGCCCGGAAGATGCACAAGAGCCAGGAGGTTTGCCCGGCACTCATTCACAAACCCTGGTAGAGGGGATGTTAAGACTAGGGAATCCATAGTATAATACCCTGGCTGCAATCAACAACTATTAAGGGAACTATACTCAGACTGAGCGATTCTACCAACAGGCTCTGGCCACCCGCGAAAAGGCATGAGGCCGATACACCTCGATACTGTAGCTATACCCAAGCGCTGTGCCCCCTGCTACCATTGACAAACCAGGAGAGCGATGCAGCAGAACGAGAAACGTGTGCCGAAGCGGCGGTGACGAAGCCTGCCCAGGATAACTCACAGCACTGAGTCATCTCCCAAACAAAAAGTCGGAACTCATGAGGCATTACATCTTGCTCGAAACGCTTGCCACTTTGCGGCTGGCGGCAGCTGATGTATGCCACTACCCTTACTGGCAATTTTCTGGAGTCTAAACAGCAATGCCAACACATAACCATGTGAGAAGTCCCATTACCCGCAGTGGTGCGCGACGTCTCGGTGATGATTACCAGGACATGGTTGCCCTTGAGATATTGGTTGATTGGCTCGAGCATTCCGAGCGTTACGAGTGGGTGCAAGTTGAAGCCGATGGTGCCGGGGCGCTCGATGACGTTGTCGCACGCAAACGCGAAGGCACCGTCGTCTACCGCCAGAGCAAGTTCTCCGTGCATCCTGACCGTTCTGACGATCCATGGACATGGGAGAAATTGCTCAAACAGGAAACTGGATCTCAGGGCAAGAAATTGCCTTCGCTGTTGCAGGATTGGGCGACGTCGCTGCAACATATATCAGCGTCAGCACAAGCAGTGGATGCAGCATTATACTCTAACCGCGATGCCGCTCACGAAATCTGCCAGGCTTTCAGACAGGACGACAGCACCTTACTTGACTTTGCAAGGTTAACCACAGAGACATGCGAGGAGATCATTGCACAGTTGGGGAGCGAGGTAAATGCCCAGGTATTCTTTCAGCAATTCCGCTTCCTCTTGAACCAACCTCATTTGCCGGATCTAGAAGATGCGCTTTGGCGGCGATTCTCCCGCCTTGGAGGCACCCACCATGGGTGGCTCTCGTTGAAAGATCAGCTTCGTTCCTGGGTGTGTCATCGCAACGAGCCGCTGCCTGATGGACACATCCGCCTGGCAGATGTGCGGCGCGCAGCTCTCTGGCATGAACTGGAGGGGTTAGCGCAAGAGTATACCATACCAGATGATTATGTGCCGCCCCAGGCCTTCTTGCGAGACTTCGTGCAGAATGTGTTGCAACGTCGTACGAACTGCATCGTCTTGTCCGGTAGTCCTGGCGTTGGTAAAAGTACCTTTATAAGCTATCTGTACAAGCGCTTCCAGGAGAAGCATATCCCTGTCGTGCGCCATCATTACTACCTTGGAACCAATGACCACGCACCTGGCTTCCGGTTGGATCACCTGCGCGCAGCCGAATCGTTGATGCACGATCTCGCCCGCGACCACACCCAGGCTCTTGGCTCGCTTATGGGGACGAATCCTCAGCCCCAGGATCTGCGCACATGGCTCGCTGCCTGCGGCGAGTATTATGCTCAAGAAGGCAAAACGCTCACCGTTCTCGTGGACGGCCTGGATCATGTCTGGCGCGAACGGCGCTCTATTGATGAATTGACCTTACTCTTACGCCACCTGTTGCCGCCTCCCAAGGGTGTCGAGTTGGTATTCGCGACCCAACCCGTAGACGATAATCAGCTGCCTCCCGTCTTGCTACGCCATGCTCCACGCGATCATTGGGTGCAGTTACCCCAGCTCGATCAGCCCGCAGTCGAGCAATGGGTGCGCAAGCATGTCAGCGACTTTCCCGCACAAGAAGGGCAACTGCATTCAGATGCTTTCATTGCACGCTTGGCTGAAGCTTTGTATCGCAAAGGCCATGGCCATCCCTTGCACCTGCGCTACACCTTGAAAGCGATCCAGGAGCGCAACCTGGTCTTCACCGAAGAAACGATTGCGGCATTGCCAGGATGTCCCCATGAAGGCATCACTGCTTACTACGATGAACTCTGGCGCGCTCTGCCTGAAGGCAGCCGAGCAATCTTACACTCACTCGCTGCTACGCAGTTTCCCTGGCCATCGCAGGGCATCATTGCCTGCCTGGATCCACAGCATCAACAGATCGCGCGAATCCGTGAGGATTTGCGGCAGGTGGCGCATCTGCTGGTGCATGACGACCTGGGCCTGCGCCCCTTCCATAGCAGCATCTTCGCGTTTGTCACACCACTGCCGGAACACCAGGATTACCGCATCCCGCACCTCAAAAGAGCACTACTATGGCTGCGACAAGAAGCGCCGGGGTACTGGCGTTGGGCATACACGTGGCAGGTAGAAGCCAAGATCGGGAATGATGTGCCGTTGTATCAAGGTCCGAACCGCCGATGGGTCGTTGATGCACTCGCAACACGCCGACCAAGCCGGGATATCATCGACTTGCTGCGTTACAGCATGGAGAGTGCGCTGCACCACAATGATCTACCGCGCCTCATCGAGCTTGGTTTGCTGCATGACTATGGTAGTCAGGCATGCGAATCCCATCACGACATCCGCGAACAGTTACTGTACGCACAACTGGCGCTGGAAGATGATCCCTATCTTCGCGCCTGGTTATTCGGCGATCTAGACGATTTGACCGATGGTGAACTCGTCCTGTTGGCGGAGTACGCACTAGCACGAGGAGACCTTCAGGCATTCCATCGCTGTGACGATACTGTGTTAGCGCGTTTATTGCATAGTCGCCAGCATCTTGCCGCTGACTCCTTTCCGTCCTGGCAACAACGCCATATGCCGGAGCTTGCTCTGGCTGCCATGGGCGATGATGTTCGCATCGTGAATCATACCCTGGATTTTGCGGTTAGAAACCGGGAACGTGGCCTGTCACAGGAAATCCTGTCGTTGTACTGCGAGTATCTGCGTGTGTGGCGCAATATCGATCACTTGCGCCTACTGCTTGCCTTCCCTGTTGCAGATAGGCAAGGAACGCAGGCGCCGCAGGAGGGAACAACAGTAACGGTCGAAGAGGCCAGGTTACTGCGGCGTCATACGGTTCTCCTCGCGCTGGAAGAGGGCCTGGAGGTCGATGGCCCCTTGTCTTCGGATGATACCAGCGATCCACTCGCTGCTCTCTATGCCGCCATCCGACATCTATCCAATTACCAACCAGGTGTGTTCCACCTGCCTGACCACAAGCTGCTCGGGTTGCAATGGCATGAAGCCTATGAGCGCACGTTCGCGCTACGTGAGTTCTTCTATCAAGCGTTCTTTGGCTTTCTGGTCAACCACCTCTATGGACTGGGTGAGCGGAATGGGGCCTGGCTGCAAGCACCGGTACCGCGAACATGGGAAATGCGTTTTCTGCAGGAATGCAACGCATGCGCGGCAATCGCTGCCTCCGGGATCCAGGCCTCTGCTCCTATGACCTTTGGGGCGTTCTTTGTCAATCTCAGCCGCGCCATGCCACCTGGCTTTGGGGATGATGAACGCTTCGAAGAAGAGAACCGTACTGCATCTGAATACTATAAAGCAGCCTGCGATGCATCTGTGGACATCGGGCTGGACCTGGTGATCCTGGCCGGAGCGACCGGGGGTGTTCCCTATGTTACCCAAACTGACCTTATGCAGGCGTTGTCCTCACAGTACTGTGACGTGGACATCTTCCTGCAACGCGCTGTCAGCCGACGACGCCCCGTGCTGGAAGATGCAGCAGTGCAATGGTTGGTGGGTGACCAGAAGTCGTCCATGCAAGCATCGATTACTCCCTGTGCAGATCGCGCCAAACGCTTTGCTCTGCTCAGCGCGCTTTCTGTTCTTCATGGCAAGGCAGAGGTAGCCCGGCAGTGCATAGCACAGAGTGCCGAGTATTTGCTCGCGCACGCCTATCATAAGGATATGCTTTTCTACAATGTGCTCGGTGCCATTCAGCGCTACGCCAAAGCCCCTTTGGAACGGCATGCACAAACAACCATGTGGCCCTGGCTGGAGCAGCTCGCACCAGCTATTGCTGCCATTTTGGACTACACGGACGGCGATGAGACCCGCCATTTTCCAGTAGAGCTCGCTGACACGTTGGCGCTTGTCGCCCCCGAAAAATTGCCTGCCTATTACCACTGGCAGTGCGATCGGGGCGACCATCACCAGGCGTTAAATACTCTGCATGCATTCCTCGAAAAGGCCGACTTATTGGAACCGATCGCGCAATCCCTGGCGATGACTGCCATCGATCAGGTGAGTCTACATATCATTGCTCGCCGTGCGGCTCAAGGTGACAATGGCGCACAAACAGTTCAGGTGCGACAGCAAGCCTACCTGGGAGCGGCAGCGTTCGCCTTGTCGAATGCCGAGACAGATCAGAGTACACCAGGCCAGCACAACGCAACGGTATTTGACCCGGGCAAGTATCCACCGGCAGAGTTTGACGCGTACCTGCGGGATTACCCTGGGTATCTAACCAGGCAGCACATGGCAGCCTGGATCGACTATTGGACGGCCAACGGCAAAAAAACCGAGGTCTACCGTGTTCTGTCCGATGCTGACACGCGTGGCGTCGATATAGAGTGTTACGACCGACTCTTCGCATTGGCACGCGCACTCTATGGTAAGGCGCGGGCACATCCATGGCTTGTCAAAGCCCATATTACGGGCAATGGATGGAACTGGTACTTATCCAACCAGAATGAGGTGGAACAGCGGTGGCGGATACTCAAACAGCACTATCCAGATCGTTGGCAAGCATTTCTTCAGCAAACCCTGGTGCAGGCTCCAGCCTGGCGCCAATCGTCGTTTAGCCACTGGGGGTTTCGGCGCCTCATTGAGTACTGCCTGCTCATGGACCAGCACGACCTCGCACGGAGCCTGATAGACCAGATGGTGGCGCGCTCTCTGGAGCTTGTCTCCATGCTGCCGCTGCCTGCGCCTGAATGGATAGATGCCTGATGACCATTACAATCATCTCAATTGAGCAGGGACTCTCCTGGCTGCTGTCACGCCTGACCTGGCCATCGATCATGGTCCGCGAACGAGCCTGCGTAGAGCTTGCTGCATTGCTGCTGCATCCTCAATTGGGTGACGTCACCCACAGCGCTCTGTTGCATTGGATAGCCGCACAGAGGCTGGAAAGTCTGGCGGCGGTTGGCATATTGCCATTCCTGCGTGCCCAGATGCAGGACGATGCCTATAACGCGCCGCTTGCTGATCTGACGAAAGCTCTCCATGCACCATCGTTGCTGGCCTGGCTCTTGCTGAATGAATTGGATTTGGGACATTCCCTGCTGTTTGCTGAAGCATGTCAACATGCAGAAACGGCCCCCCAGGACTTTACGCCAGAGCCATTCTTCGCAAAATACGTCGAAAATTTCTTGCCGCCTGGGTATGCTGATCTCATCCGCGAAGTCGAGCAGCATGAAAGCATAGCGCTGTGGAGGCAGTGGGCGTTCGAATGGCAACGCCTGTTTACAGACCTCGAGATAACACCCTCGCGAGATGAACTGGATGATTGGCATAGGCTTTTTCCAGGCGGAGAACATTATGCCGGTATAGATACGACGCTAAGCGAAGTTTATCGCTCTGCGTTCCTACGTACATTGGCATGGGCGGTAGAACAAGGAGTCCATCCACAGATTGTCCAATTCCTGGCGGCGATCACATGTCCTGTTGACCTGGACCTGTGGCGAGTCGCACCCCACGTACGACCGACATGGTGGCCGCAGATAGTGCAACCGAAAGGCCAGATCGATACAACTGCCGCGGATATCTGGCAGCAAGTAGAGGCGCTGTGGGAACAATATCGGACGGGAGGGGGGGATGAGAACACCATAGTAGCAGCCAGCGGCATCGTGTACCACCAGGAGTCGATATACAATTTGGAGATCTTTGGCCTATTTCAGAGCTGTATTGGCCCGGAAACGCCTGAATTAGCGGATATTACAGCATGGTGTAGTGGCGCAGCTAATGCAAAAGATGTCGTACTCACGGTGGATCGGCCTTCACCGCTTCGGTTTGGTGGAGTAATTGCCAATCGACCACCTGAATCCATGCAACAGCGCTTTGCAGATTGGCTTGTGCTACCCGCTACCTGTCCCGTTACGCATTCCAGGTCAGTACCACGCTGGCAACTGTGGCGCATCGTGCGAGACATTTGGCTACCAGCACCTTATCTTGCGGAATCGCCGCTCACCGTCACTTGTGAGCCATATGAAATGGTGGTGCGCGCTGGTGAGAATCAAATTGGGTGGTGGGTGGACTGGGCTGATGGCTTGGGGGAAACAATGATTGAGGGCGTTCCTCCCAAGTCTGGGCAAGTCCTGAGCGTTGCCAGCGAAGCGATTGCGAAGTTCGCACAGCAGAGGAAGATGACCTTCTGCTGGCTATGCAAGCTCACGGGCTACTATCGTGAGCGCCAGAGCCAGGAGTTTGCCGCGTCGTTTGCAGAGCAGCGCATGTATGGGGCCTCTCGTATTCTGCGGCCTTAACATTCCGAAGTAGTGGTATGTATGTAAATCACCCAATTCCAAGGCTCTCCCGCAATTTATACGAAGGATGAGCTTACCGGTAGAGCTACATTAAGTGGTGGAGGTCTCATAAACTGAGTGATTTTGGGGTAAAGGTAGTGAGACTTTCATATACCTCAAAGGAAATGATTAAGGATGTATAGACCCATCGGGCATGGTTGCGCCTTTGAGTGACTTGGCATTGTCCCAAGCATATAAGGAAAGCAACCATGAAAACGGAACAATTGCTTCCCTCCATGTGCAGGGCGCGTGACTAGTAACACGCGCCCCAATAAATACACACAAAGATGTACGAAGCCGCTTGACAAGACGAATAGAGTCTTTTAGGAGTCAATAATGTTCATGGTTTCAATTTGTTGCTTTGTCACAAAGATTTCGTCAAGGCTAGTTTTGTCAATTGTAGCTGTTTTGAGGTAAGTTTTGCTAAGATCAACCTTAGTGGAGCCAAGTTTAGCTCTGAGTTCGGCTCCCATGAATTTGGCAAGGCTGAAATTGGCTCCACTGAGGTTGGCCCCCTCAAAAAAAGTATTATTAAAATTGGCTCCCATAATGGTGGCTCCACTGAGATTGGTTTCGCTGAAAACGGTTCCACTGAGATTGGCACCGGATAGGTCAGCTTTGCTGAGGTTGGATCTCCTAAAATTGGTTCTACTAAGATTGGCATTGCCAAAGCTGGCTCCACTGAGATTAGCCTTATTAATGTAGGCTCCACTCAGATTGGCTTCCCTGAAATTTGTTGCGCTGAGATCGAGAGCGTGCAAGTCAACATCGTGTAAGTCAACATGCCTAAGATCAGCTTTATGCAATGACACTATACTTGTATTCGTATCGTTTGTAATAAGCTCTGATTCACGTAAGAACGCTAGCATGTAGTTAATTCTTCTCGTGTTTAATTGGTAAAGCATGGATAGTGGAGTGAACCCAAGTGACCAGACCACAGACAAAGTAAAACATGTGGTATACTTGTCAGAGAATCTGGCAAAGGAGAACAGCAATGAACGGAAGGGTTCACACCAGAGAATTTAAGCTGGCGATTGCTCGGCAATTAGCAAGTGGAGAAAGGCGGCCTGCGCAGATTTGTCGAGAACATAATTTGGCTTCCAGCGTGGTCTCGCGCTGGAGAAATGAATACCAGTCAGCTCAGAGCCTCTCTCAGCTGAGGCAAAAATTGCGGAATTGGAGCGCTTTTGTGGACAATTAGCGCTGGAGAATGCGCTGTTAAAAAAAGCGTTGGGCAAGCTCCCCTTGAACAGCGGCACGCGGTGATCGAGCACGCCTGCCAGGAGAAGCTGCCCATTTCCATCCGTCGTCTCTGCAAGCTGTTGCAGGTCAATCGCGCCTGGTACTATGGTAGGCAAGACGCTACCTTAGAGCCAGCGAAGCTGGAGGAAGCGGTGGCCTTACGTGATGCCATTGAACGGAGCATTCTGGAGTTTCCAGGCTATGGCTATCGTCGGGTGACGCATGCGTTGCAGCGAGCTGGATGGAAGGTGAACCATAAGCGCGTACATCGGATCATGCGGGAAGAGTCATTACTGTGCCATCTCAAACGACATTTTGTGCACACCACTGACTCGCGCCATCCCTATCCGATCTATCCGAATCTGGTCAATGGCCGAACCCCTGAGGCTCCTGATATCATCTGGGTGGCTGATCTCACCTACATCCGCCTCCGAAGTGAGTTTGTCTACCTGGCGACGATTCTGGATGCCTATTCGCGCCGCTGTATTGGATGGAATCTCTCCACCCGCATTGACACGAATCTGGCTTTAGGGGCTCTCGAAGAGGCGTTAGCCACACGTGAGGTTTCCTCGGGACTCATTCACCATTCGGATCGCGGGGTGCAATATGCCAGTTACGCGTATACCGAACGCTTGCAGAGCATGGGTATTCAGATCAGTATGTCGGCCAAAGGCAATGCTTACGATAACGCCAAAGCCGAAAGTTTTTTCAAAACCCTGAAACAAGAGGAGGTCTACCTCAAGCAGTACCAGACCTTTGAGGAGGCATCAGCCAATATTGGTCAATTCATCGATGAGGTCTACAACGCCAAGCGCTTGCATTCCAGCCTGGGATATGTGCCTCCCATCGAATTTGAAATGGCGTATTATCAGGGTGTTGGTTGTTGATTTATGTCGTGGTCTGGTGGTACGGGTTCACTCCACCTGACGTCATCTATTCCGATGAATAGATAACAAAGGAAAAGAACCGGTAGAGTCAACATAAGCGCGCTTTTTTAAGAACAGATATGCTAAG
>WNGK01003181.1_pt1 | contig 20217 bp, 10 predicted proteins | sample 5400601 | NCBI WGS metagenome assembly WNGK01 (sample SAMN13153376, study PRJNA577476) | soil metagenome | isolation source: 60 cm soil or saprolite under Garry oak tree replicate 1 | place: USA:California | collected 2016-06-15
GTGCTGTCCGGCAACCGGAACTTCGAGGGCCGGATCAACCCGGACGTGAAGATGAACTATCTCGCCTCCCCGCCGCTGGTCGTCGCCTACGCGCTGGCCGGGACGATGGACATCGACCTGGTCACCGAGCCGCTCGGCACCCGCGCCGACGGCAGTCCGGTATACCTGGCCGACCTGTGGCCGTCGTCCGACGAAGTCGCCCGGATCGTGCACGGCGCGGTCGCAGCCGAGATGTTCACCCGCGGTTACGCTGACGTGTTCGCCGGCGACGACCGGTGGCGCGAGCTAGAGGTGCCGCCCGGCGACGTGTTCGCCTGGGACCCCGAGTCGACCTACGTGCGGCGGCCGCCTTATTTCGACGGGATGCCCGCCGAGCCGGAGCCGGTCACCGACATCCACGGTGCCCGCGTGCTCGCGCTGCTCGGCGACTCGGTCACGACCGATCACATTTCCCCGGCAGGCGCCATCAAGACCGACAGCCCGGCGGGGAAGTACCTGCAGGACCACGGGGTGCAGCGGCGCGACTTCAACACCTACGGTTCCCGGCGCGGCAACCACGAGGTGATGATTCGCGGCACGTTCGGCAACATCCGGCTGCGGAACCAGCTTGCTCCCGGCACCGAGGGCGGGGTAACGATCAAGCTGCCGGACGGCGCGCCGATGTCGATCTACGAGGCGTCACGGCAGTACATCGACGAGGGCATCCCGCTGGTCGTGCTCGGCGGCAAGGAGTACGGGTCGGGGTCATCGCGGGACTGGGCCGCCAAAGGTACCGCGCTGCTCGGCGTCCGTGCGGTCCTGGTGGAGTCGTTCGAGCGGATCCACCGCTCGAACCTGATCGGCATGGGCGTGCTTCCGCTGCAGTACCAGGCGGGCGAGTCCGCGGCGTCGCTTGGCCTGACCGGGCACGAGGTGTTCGACGTGCTCGGGATCGAGGCGATGAATGAGGGCGAGACGCCGCGGGAGGTGACGGTGCGGGCCGGCCGCCGGGAGTTCCGCGCCGTCGTCCGGATCGACACGCCCGGTGAGGCGGAGTACTACCGGCACGGCGGGATCATGCAGTACGTGCTGCGGTCGCTCATTGCCGGCGGGTGACCCTCCGGCGGCCTGACCTCAGCGGCGACACCGGCAGCGGCGGCCGGACAGGCCGCCGCTGGACGGGCTGGCGCGGCACTGGCCTGCGCGGCCGGCCGGGCGGGCTCGCCGCCGCCCTGCTGGTGGCCGGGATCATAGCGCTCGCCTTCAATCTGCGGGCCGCGATCACGAGCCTGCCGCCGCTGTTCCCCGAGATCTCGGCCAGGCTGCACCTGTCGCCGGGGACGCTGGCGGTCCTGGCGGCCGTCCCGGTGCTGTGCTTCGGGTTGTTCTCCGCGGTTGCGGCGCCGCTGAGCAGGCGGTTCGGTGAGGAGCGGGTACTCGGCTCGGCGCTCATCCTGCTTGCGGCCGGCCTGGTTCTGCGCAGCGCCGCCCCGGAATCGCTGCTGTTCCCCGGCACGGCGATCGCGGCCGCCGCGATCGCCCTGATGAACGTGCTGCTGCCCAGCCTGATCAAGCGCCGCCGGCCCGACCACGCCGGGCTGCTGATCGGGCTATACCTGATGTGCCTCGCGGCCGGGGCGATCGTCGGATCACTAGCTGCTGTCCCCGTTTTCACAGCGTCTGGAGGGAATTACGGGGCCATCCGGCTCAGTCTCGGCCTCTGGGCGCTGCCTGCGCTTGTGGCCGCCGTGGCCTGGCTACCGCAGCTCCGCTTCCGCACCCTGCCAGGCTCGGCCTGCCCGCCGGGAACTGCCGGGCAGCACGGCGTGCTTGCGGTGGGCAGGTACGCGCTGGCCTGGCAGGTGATGGCCTTCATGGGCCTGCAGAGCCTGTTGTATTACGCCGCGCTGTCCTGGTTCCCGACCATGTTCCGTGACCGCGGGGCCAGTGCCGTGCAGGCCGGCGACCTGCTCGCCCTGATGAACTTCGGCAACGCGGTGACCGCCATGCTGCTGCCGGTGCTCGCGCACCGGGCCAGGGATCAGCGCGGCCTGGTCGCCGTCTCGACGGTGGCGATGAGCGTGGGCATGGCGGGCTCGGCCTTCGGCCCACTCGGCTCGGCGGCTGCGTGGATGCTGCTGCTCGGCCTCGGCCAGGGTGCGACGCTCGGCCTGGCGATCTTTCTCACCATGGCGCGAGCGCCGGATCCGGCGACGGCTGCTTCCCTCTCCGGGTTCGCCCAGGGCGCCGGCTATCTGCTGGCCAGCACGGGCCCGCTGTTCGTCGGCTTGCTGCACTCGGTAACCGGCGGCTGGGCCATCCCGGTCGGGGCGCTGCTCGGCGTCGCCGCCGTGCAGGTGATCACCGGCTGGCTGGCCGGGCGCGCGCTGACACTCCCGCTGCCGCGCGGGCCGGACCTCACCCGGGAGTCAGGCTGAGCCGTGCCGGTCAGCGGGGCTGGCCGGCCTCCGTCAGGCCGGTGAGATCCGCGCTGATCTCCCAGAGGCGTCGCGCCATAGCCGGATCCCTGGCCGCGCCCGACGGCGTCCTGAGCCTGCGGTTGACGTAGTATCCGCCGGTCTTGCCCTCGACATCTAGCGAGCTCGCGAGATAGACCACGGTGTCCGCGCCCTGGGCGGGGGTTCGCAGGAACCGGCGGCCCAGCTCGAGGCCGAACCGCAGGGGCCTGCTGCCTTCCCGGCCGAACCCGGTGTTCACCGTGCCAGGATGCAGGCAGTTGGCCGTCACCCCGGTGCCCGCCAGCCGGCTCGCCAGTTCGGTAGTGAACGCAATGTTGGCCAGCTTGCTGTTGGCGTAGGCACGCCAGCCGTTGTAATTCCGGGCCAGCTGCAAGTCGGCAAGATCCAACCGGGCCGCCTGGTGCGCTGCGGATGAGACGGTAATCACCCGCCCGGGCGCGCTCGCCACCAGCGTCTCGCGCAGCAGGTTGGTGAGCAGGAACGGCGCGAGGTGGTTAACCGCGAAGGTGTACTCGAAACCGTCGGCGCTGACCCGGCGATCTGCCAGCACCAGGCCGGCGTTGTTGATCAGCACGTCCAGCCGGCCCAGCCGGCCCAGCCGCCCGGCCAGGTCGCGTACCTCCTGCATGGACGACAGGTCGGCGAGCTCAAGCTGCCGCATGCTGGCCGCGGCGACGGCGCCGACTTCCGCCAGCGCGGCCTCGCCGCGGGACTTGTCCCGGCAAACCAGGATCACGTCGGCGCCGAGCCGGGCCAGGGCCAGCGATGTCGCCTTCCCGATCCCCGAGCTTGCCCCGGTGATCACGCAGACCTTGCCGCTCATCGGGAGTTCTGGCGACGCCATCGGTCAGCTCCGTTCCGCCGGGCAGGCAGGCCAGCCCGGTCATCCTTCCGGTTCGGCCGGCAGGCTCAGGCTACGTGCCGCCGGGCGGGCTCAGGCTATGTGCCGCCGGGCGGGCTCAGGCTATGTGCCGCCGGGCGGGCTCAGGCTATGTGCCGCCGGGCGGGCTCAGGCTACGTGCGGCCGGGCGGGCTAATTGCACATCCGGTGTCAAGACGGGTGAACCCGGCGAAAGGATGCCACGTTCTCCTGAGCGGAGGGCGAAGCGGGGACGCGGAGGTGCAGGATGCAAGTGCTCAGCGTGCGGCAGCCGTGGGCATGGGCGATCGCCCGTGGTCACAAGGAGGTGGAGAACCGTACCTGGGATACCCCCTACCGTGGACAACTCGCGATCCACGCCTCGCTGCGCGTCGACACCAACTCGCTGGGGCGTCCGCTGGTCCGCGATGCGGGCTGGGATCCGGCGGACCCGCTGGCCGCCACCGGCGGGATCGTCGCGGTCGTCACGCTCGCGGGGATGTGCGGCGCCGCCAAGGTCGGCCAGCCGTGTGGTTGCGGCGACTGGGCCGAGCCGAAGTCCTACCACTGGCGGCTCAGCGACATCGTGGCCCTTGCGCAGCCGGTCATGACGATCGGCCAGCCTAGCCTGTGGACACCCGGCCCCGCGGTGGCGGCGGCGCTGGCGGAGGCGCTTTCCGGTCAGCCGCGCCGCGCCGGGCAACTGACCAGGTAGCTCTAGCCCGAAGTCCGGGCTAGCCGGTGCTGCCGTGCGAATAGCTGGCGGCGTTCGGTCCCGTCCCCGCCCGGGTGCGGCCGCCACCCCATAGCGAGGTCGTCCCGGGGATGAGCGCGGTCCCGGGAATGAGCGCGATCGCGCCGATCTCCGCTGGGCGAATGGGCAGGAGCTAAGTAAAGGTCTGTCCAAAACGACGGAAAAGCGTCCAACCACGCCAGCACGCTGACCAGGCCGGATAACTCCGGTACCGGTTTTGACGCTGGTCCGTCTGATGCCTGCCATGACATGAAGGTCAGCTATCCGGCAACGCCGGAGTGCGTTACCGGTGCCGCCCAAATAGACTCTGTCGGGTTCGGTCCAGGCTGGCCACCACGAGGGAGCAGACCAGTGACACTGCTGGAGACCATCTCGGGTCCGCGCGACCTCAAGGAGCTGAGCCCGGACGAGCTGCCGCTGCTGGCCGCCGAGATCCGCGATCTGCTCATCAAGACGGTGTCCAGGACTGGCGGTCATCTCGGGCCGAACCTCGGCGTGGTAGAACTCACGATCGCATTGCACCGGGTATTCGACTCGCCGGTCGACCGGGTCCTTTTTGATACCGGCCATCAGTCCTACGTGCACAAGCTGCTGACTGGCCGGCAGGCCGCATTCGCCAGCCTGCGGCAGCGGGGCGGTATCTCCGGCTACCCGAACCAGGCCGAGTCCGAGCACGATGTCATCGAGAATTCGCACGCGTCGACCAGCCTGTCCTACGCGGACGGGCTGGCCAAGGCCTACCAGCTGCGCGGCGAGCTGAACCGCTCGGTCGTCGCGGTAATCGGCGACGGCGCGCTGACCGGCGGGATGGCCTGGGAGGCGCTGAACAACATTGCCGGCGCGCCGGACCGGCGGGTGGTCATCGTGGTGAACGACAACGGCCGGTCCTACCAGCGGACCATCGGCGGGCTGGCCGACCATCTCGCAGCCGTCCGGGTGTCGCAGCGGTACGAGCACGTGCTCGACTACATCAAGACCACGCTGTCGCGCACGCCGCTGGTCGGCCCGCCGCTGTACGAGACGCTGCACGGGATCAAGAAGGGCCTGAAGGACGTCCTGCAGCCGCAGGTGCTGTTCGAGGATCTCGGGCTGAAATACCTCGGCCCTGTCGACGGTCATGACGAGCAGGCCGTCGAGCATGCGCTGGCCAGGGCACGCGACTTCGGCGGTGCCGTGCTGGTGCACGTGATCACGACGAAGGGATTCGGCTACCCGCTGGCCGAGGAGAACGACCAGGACTGCCTGCATCAGGTAAGCCCGGCGCCCGCGATGCCGGCCCCGCAGGCCGAATTGCCTGCCAAGCCAGCGGCCAGGCCATGGACCCAGATATTCGGCGAGGAGCTGACGGCGATCGGCGCCGGCCGGCCGGACGTCGTGGCGATCACCGCCGCCATGCTGCACCCGACCGGCCTCGCGCGATTCGCCAGCGCCTACCCGGACCGGGTGTACGACGTCGGGATCGCCGAGCAGCACGCGGTGACGAGTGCGGCCGGCCTCGCGCTCGGCGGCCTGCACCCGGTGGTGGCCATCTACGCCACGTTCCTGAACCGGGCCTTCGACCAGGTCCTGATGGACGTGGCACTGCACAGGCTGCCGGTGACCTTCGTGCTCGACCGGGCCGGGATCACCGGCCCGGACGGGGCTAGCCACAACGGCATGTGGGACGGCTCGATCCTGCAGGCCGTGCCGGGATTGCGGATCGCGGTGCCGCGGGATGGCATCCGGCTCGCCGAACTGCTCCGCGAGGCGGTCGCCATCGGCGACGGCCCGACCGCTCTGCGGTTCCCCGGGAAATTGGTGGCGGGCGAGGTCCCCGCGATCGGCAAGCTCGGCACCATGGACGTGCTCAGCGCGCCGCGCGCGGATAGCCCTGGCCCGGCGGGCGACGCCGCGCGGATGGGCGAGGACGTGCTGCTGCTCGGGGCCGGGCCGATGGCCGGCATCTGCGTCGAGGCCGCGCAGCGCCTCGCCGACCAGGGCATCGGCGTGACCGTCGTGGATCCGCGCTGGGTCAAGCCGCTGGACGAGGCGCTCGTCGCGACGGCGGCCAGGCACCGGCTCGTGGCCACCGCGGAGGACAACGGCCGGGTGGGCGGGTTCGGTGACGCGGTCGCCAGGCTGCTGCGCGACCACGACGTGGCAACCCCGGTGAAGACGTTCGGCCTGCCGCAGCAGTTCCTGCCGCACGCGGAGCGCGCCGAGATTCTCGCCGATCAGGGCCTCACCCCGCAGCACCTGGCCATCCAGATCACCGCTGCGGTGGCGCGCCGGACGCCTGAGCTGGCGCACGGCCCGCGCGCCTGACGGGGGACAATCGCCAGCATGGACACGCTCGAGGTCGCCATCGTCGGGTCGGGGCCCGCTGGCCTCTACACCGCCGAGGCGCTGATCAAGCAGGCCGCCGCGGTCGACCCGGGCCGTCGCATCCGGGTTGACGTGCTGGACCGGCTGCCGACGCCGTACGGCCTGGTCAGGTACGGCGTGGCTCCCGACCATAAGTCGATCAAGTCGATCGCCGACTATCTGCGCCGGGTACTCGAGCATGACGGCGTCAGCTTTCTCGGCGGCCTGCATCTCGGCACCGACATCACCAGGGACGAGCTGCTGGCCTGCTACGACGCGGTGGTGTACGCGACCGGCGCGATGCGCGACCGGCGGCTCGGCATTCCGGGCGAGGACCTGCCAGGCAGCTTCGCCGCGACCGACTTCGTCAACTGGTACTGCGGGCACCCCGACATCGACCCGGGCGCGTTCACCCTGGACGCCGAGTCGGTCGCGGTGATCGGGGTCGGCAACGTGGCGGTGGACGTGGCCAGGATCCTGGCCAGGGATCCCGGCGAGCTGCGCGAGACCGACGTCTCCCAGCCGGTGCTCGATGCCCTGCTGGCGAGCAAGGTCCGCGAGGTCCACATGATCGGCCGCCGTGGCCCGGCGCAGGCCAAGTTCACCACCAAGGAACTGCGTGAGCTCGGCGAGCTTGCCGGGGTCGACATCGTCGTCGGTGACGGCGAGGCGGACCTGGACGCGTTCGACCCGACCGGCGAGAGCGCCCGGCTGGCCAAGTCCGACCGGCACGTGCGCGGCAACTACAACGTGATCGCCGACTGGGCAGGCCGGCCGCCGGCTGGCGGCGCGCGCAGGCTGACCGTCCGGTTCTGGCTGCGGCCGGTCGAAATTCACGGGCTTGAACGAGTGTCAGGCCTGACTCTGGAGCGGACCATGCTGGACGAAACCGGCGCGCTCACCGGAACCGGCCGGCGCGAGACTCTCTCCGTGCAAATGGTGCTGCGCAGCGTGGGGTATCAGAGCGTGCCGCTGGCCGGAGTGCCGTTCGACGAGGGCTCGTTCACCGTGCCGAACGCCGAGGGCCGCGTGCTCGGCCCCGACGGCGCGCCGCTGCCCGGGGAGTACGTGGCGGGCTGGCTGAAGCGCGGCCCGACCGGGGTGATCGGCACCAACAAATCCGACGCCGCGCAGACCGTCCGGTCCCTGCTCGCCGACCTGGCCGGCGGCCCGGGCCCGGACGATGTGCCGCTGCCCCGCGCCGGGCTGCTGCCGTACCCGGAGCCTGCGGCAGGCGAGGAGCCCGGCTCCGCATCGCGCTTCGCCAGGGAACTCGCGCGCCGCGGTATCAGCCCGGTCAGCTACGCCGACTGGCTCGGGATCGAGACCGCGGAGCAGGAACTCGCCGCCTCGCTCGGCCGCGGCGCCAGGGTCAAGCTGGCCAGCCGCGACGAGCTGCACCGGGCCTGCGGCCTGCAGATCAGGTAGCCGAGCCGTTCGCTGACTACGCGATGACGGCGCCGGTGCTGCACATCAACGAGTTCTGCATCTCCTGACCCGGCACCCGGCCCGCGGCGATTCTGGTCGGAACTGTCGGCGGGTACCGGCATACTGCTGTCTCGTCATGGATGCGCAGACTCCCCGCGGCGCGCGGGGCCCAGCCGGGCCTCGCCCGTTCGCTCACCTCGATGCGCCGCTGCACGAGCTGTACCGGGCCATCATGACCGTGTTCCGGGACAGCAAGCAGCGATTCGTGGTGCACCTGCGCCCCGAGGATGTCGCCGGCGAGCTGCGCCGGGCCGCTGGCCCGGCGGCCGGCCACGAGCAGGTCGACGACGCCCTGGTCAAGCTGGAGGAATGGGGCAACCTGAGGGCCAACCCGGACACCAGCCGGGTCACCACGGTGGAGGACTTCTACCGCACCCGCTACCTGTACCAGCTCAGCCGCGAAGGCGAGGCGGCAGAGCGTGCCCTCGAGGTGTACGACAGGGAGATGGCGCGCCGTGCCGAGCTGCAGGCGGTGGCCCTGGAGGACATCAGGCTGCGGCTGCGTGCGCTGCGCGAGCTGCCGGCCGAGCCCGACCCGGCTGTGGTGCACAGCCTGCTGCTTGAGCTGTCCGGGCGGCTGGACAGCCTCGCCGCCAATGCCACTGCGTTCATGGGCAGCCTGCAGCGCACCATCGAGCTGCAGGACGTGGACGAGGAGACTTTCCTCGCCTACAAGGACCGGCTGATCAGCTACCTGGAGCGGTTCGTCTCGGAGCTGGTGGTGAAGAGCCACGACATCGCCACGACGCTGCGCGGGATCGACGCCAGCCGGGCCGGCCGGCTGCTCCGGATCGCGGCGCGGCGCGAGGCGGCCGACGCGGCGCCCGGTGCCGAGCCGCCCGGTGCCGAGCCGCCCGGTGCCGAGCCGGACGGTGCCGAGCCGGCCGGTGCCGAGCCGGCCGGTGCCGAGCCGCCCGGAGGCGAGGGAACCGGGGACGCGCGGCCCGGGATCAGCGCCGTGCCCGGCCGCAGCGCCGCGCCTGCGCCCGCCGGTCCGGTCGCCGAGCATGATCCGGTCGCGGAGAAGCTACGGGACTGGAAGAACAGGTGGAGCGGCCTGTGGTCGTGGTTCGTCGACGACGGGCCACACCAGAGCCAGGCGACGATGCTGCGCAAGCGGGCCAGAAAGGCGATCCCCGACCTGCTCGGCACGATCAGCGTGCTGCAGGAGCGGCGCGCGGGCCGCAGCGACCGCAGCGCCGACTTCCGTGCGCTCGCGCGCTGGTTCGCCGAGGCGCCGGACGCTGCGGACGCGCACCGGCTGTGGCGGGCGGCGTTCGGCCTCTCGCCATCCCGGCATCTCACCGGTGCGGCGGAAACCGGCGCCGAGGCGGTCACCGCCAGCACGAGCTGGCTGGCGGCGCCGCCGGTCGTGATCGCTCCGCGGCTACGGGCAACCGGGCAGTACCAGCGCCGGGGCGGCCCGGTCAGGATCCGGGACCGGTCCGCCGAGCGCGAGCACCTCGCCCGGCAGGTACGTGCAGAACGGGAGCAGACCGAGGCCGCCCGGTCCGCCCTGGCCACGGCGGAGCCGGCCAGGCTGAGCGAGCTCGGGGTGCTCGGCGACGGCGAGTTCCGGCTGTTCCTGCGGCTGCTCGGCGAGGCACTTTCGGCCGGGCCGCCCGGTCCTGACGGCACCATCGCGGCCCGCACCTCCGACGGCACCATGGAAATCGTCCTCCGCGCGCTGGACGTCGGCCCGGCCGCGGAGATCATCACTGACGACGGCGTGCTGCGCGGACCCGACCACGAGATCGTCATCACCGACCTGACCGAGCCCGTCATGCCCCGGCCGGCTGACTCCGGGCCCGCCGGGCCCGATCTTGTCAGGCCCGGGATTGTCGAGCTGGAGTCCGCCGGGTTCCAGCCTGTCTCGCTGGGAGCGGGGCAATGAGCGGCGACCGGCTGCCCGACGTGCTCGACCAGCAGCGGGACGACGAGCGGCGGCGCGCCATCAGGGCCCTGCTCCGCCACCCGATGCTCACCCCCGATAGCCCGGACCCGCAGGCTTTCGGGCTGGCCAGGAAGCACGCGTCCTGGCTCGGCGACTGGTTTGGCAACCAGGCGGGCTGGACCCTGCGTGCAGATCACGCGGTCGTCCGGCTGCGGAAGATCCCGGGGCAGCTGGCCGACGGTAGCAGGGGGGCAGCCGCCAAGCCCTCGTTTGGCCGCCGCCGTTATGTCCTGACCTGTCTTGCCCTGGCCGCCCTGGAGCGTGCGGAGGCGCAGGTAACGCTCGGCTGGCTGGTCGAGCGGGTGGTGGTGCTGGCCGCGGACCCGGCCCTGGCCGCCGCCGGGGTGACCTTCAGCCTGGACAGCAGGGAGGAGCGCGGCGACCTGGTGGCGGTCGCGCGGCTACTGCTCGGGGCGGGCGTGCTGGCCAAGGTGGCCGGGGATGAGCAGGCGTTCGTCAGCCAGAGCGGGGATGCGCTGTATGACGTGAACCGCCGGGTGCTCGCCGCGCTGCTGATCACCGGGCGCGGCGCGTCGACGGTGACCGAGACCGGGATCGACCAGCGGCTCGCGGCGCTGACGGCCGAGCCGCGGCCGGAAACCGAGGACGCGCGAAACAGGGAAATCCGGCATCGGCTCGCCCGCCGGCTGCTCGACGACCCGGTGCTGTACCTCGATGACCTCGCCGAGGACGAGCGGGCCTACCTGGCTGGCCAGCGCGGCCTGCTGCTGCGCCGGCTGACCGAGGCGACGGGCCTGGTGGCGGAGGTGCGGGCCGAGGGGATAGCGCTGCTCGACCCGACCGGCGAGGCCACCGACCTCGGAATGCCGGAGGAGGGGACGGACGGGCACGCGACGCTGCTGCTTGCCGAGTACCTGGCCGCCGTGCTGCGTGAGCGGCCGGGCGACGCGGTGCCGGTCAGCGTGCTCCGTGGCCACATCGCCGCGCTCGCGCAGCGGCACAAGCCGCACTGGCGCAAGCACGCGACCGATCCGGGTGCAGAACGCGAGCTGACGGCCGGCGCCATCGCCCGGCTTGCCGCGCTCGGGCTGGTCCGGGTCACCGGCCAGGACGTGCTGCCGATGCCGGCCCTGGCCAGGTACGGGTACGCCGAGCCGACGATCAGCGGGAGCACTCCGTGACCACGCAGGAAACTGGCCAGGCGGCAGCTTCGGTGACCGGAGGGCCGGTCCCGCTGCGTGAGCGCTGGCAGCCGCTTCGGACCGGGCTTGTCGACCTCTTCTACTACGATGACCAGGAGTTCTGGTTCCGCGACGGACGGCTGATGCTGCGCGGCAACAACGGCACGGGCAAGTCCAAGGTGCTCGCGCTCACCCTGCCGTTCCTGCTGGACGCGGACCTGTCGCCGACCAGGGTCGAGCCGGACGGCGACCGCGACAAGAAAATGGACTGGAACCTGCTGCTCGGCGGCAAGTACGACGAGCGGCTCGGCTACGCCTGGCTGGAGTTCGGCCGCCGGACGGAAGACGGTGAGCACGCCTATTTCACCATCGGCTGCGGGCTCAAGGCAGTGGCCGGGCGCGGCATCGCGGACCGGTGGTACTTCGTCACCTCGCAGCGGGTCGGGGCCGACCTGTTCCTGATCGGCAGCGGCGGCAGCGCGCTGACCAGGGACCGGCTGTCGGCGGCGGTCGGCGAGTACGGGCAGGTCACGCAGAAGGCGCAGACGTACAGGCGGGCGGTGGACGAGCACCTGTTCCGGCTCGGCCCTGACCGCTACGCCGCCCTGGTGGACCTGCTCGTCCAGCTCCGCCAGCCGCAGCTGTCCCGGCGTCCGGATGAGGGCAAGCTGTCCCGCGCGCTGTCCGAGGCGCTGACCCCGCTGGACCAGTCGGTGCTGGCCGACATAGCGACCGCGTTCCACGACCTGGAGCAGCAACGGGACGAGCTGGCAGGCCTGCGGGACACCCGCGGCCATGTCGTGAAGTTCCTGCTGCGTTACCAGCACTACGCGCGGGTCGCCGCCCGCCGCCAGGGCCGTGAGCTGCGCAGCGCCCAGGCCTCCTACGAGAAGGCGGGCAGGGACCTGGGCGGGGTCCGCGAGCAGATCGGGCGCGCGCAGCAGGCGGAGGCCGAGGCGGCGTCGCTACTGGAGACTGTCACCGGTGAGCTGGCCGGGCTGTCGGCGGCCAGGGAGGAGCTGGCCGGGCGCCCCGAGCTAGCGAGCCTGGAGCACGCAGAGAGACTGGCGGAGACAACCGCCCGCGGCGCCGCGGCTGAGCGCCAGAAGGCTGGCCGGGCCGAGAGGCTCCGCGGTGAGCGTGCAGCCAGGCATGTGACGGCGCGCACGGCCGCCGACCGGACCCGCGAACAGGTCACCCGCCGCGCCGCGGAGGTCGCCGGGAGTGCGGCCGACGGCGGGATCGGACCCGAGCATGCGGAGCTGTGCGCGCCGCTTGACCTGCCGGACGGGATCAGCGAGCCGCTGATCCGGCAGGCCGAGCAGCACGCGGCAGCTCTCGCGCAGCGACGTGCGGCGGCGGCGGCGCACGTGCTGGCGCTCGCCGAGACGGCGCAGTCCGCCGAAGCAGCCGCCATGGCCGCCCGGACCCGGCTCGGTGAGCTTGAGGCAGAGCATGACGCGGCCGCCGAGGCCAGCGATGCTGCCGACCTGGCGGTGACTGAGGCGGGCGCCGCGCTGGTGGCGGCCTGGCAGGCGTACGCCGCCGGGGTGAGCGAGCTAGCCGTGCCGCATCCCGACGAGACCGGCCTGGCCGCATGGACAGTCTCCCTGGACGGGCCGAACCCGGCGGGGACCGCGCTGCGCGCCGTGGCACTGCGCGCAGCTCAGGCCCTCGCGGACGCCAGGGCGCAGGCGTCGGTCCGCGCCGATGAGGCAGCCGCAGCGCTCGCGGCGCTGGCGGATGAGCGACGTCGGCTGGAATCTGGCGAGATCGCCCGCCCGCCGGTCCCGCACACCCGCGCGGACGGCGTGCGTGACGGCCGGCCGGGCGCGCCACTGTGGCAGCTGACCGATTTCGCGGATGGCCTGGACGACGCGGACCGGGCGGGCCTGGAGGCCGCGCTTGAGGCATCCGGCCTGCTGGACGCCTGGGTGACGCCGGACGGACGGCTGCTGGAGGCTGGCACACACGACGTCGTCCTGTCGGCCGGCGCCGCACCGCCGCCCGGCGCCCCGGCATCTCCTGGCGCGCACGCCGGGGCGCCGTCAGCCGGACGCAGCCTGGCCGGGCTGCTGCGACCGGCAGCGGATCCCGGTGATGCGCAGGCAAGCGCCGTAGCGCCAGGCACGGTCGCCGCCGTGCTTGCCTGCATCGGCCTGCGGGCGCCCGCGGCTGGCAGCGGGGTGCACGGCCGCGACCTGGCCGCCGATCCGGCCGGGGATCGGCCTGTCGATCCGCCCGTTGATCCGGCCGGGGAGCCGGCCGCGTGCGCAGGGACCGACGGCCGGTGGCGGGTCGGGCCACTGCACGGCTCCTGGGCGAAGCCGGCCGCTGAGTACGTGGGCGCCGGATCCCGCGAGCAGGCCAGGCGCCGCAGGCTCGCCGTCCTTGCCGGGGAAATCTCGCTGGCGCAGCGCGCCGTCGAGGCTGCCGCCCGGGTGGTCAGCCAAATCGAGGCGCGGCAGACGGCGCTCGCCGACGAGCAGTCACGCCAGCCCTCTGACCAGGAGCTCAGGGACGCGCACGGGACCGCGGCGGGCGCCGCCAGGCAACTGGCGCAGGCCGCGGACAAGGTCACCGCCCAGCGTGGCCCCCTCGCCCATGCCGAGGAGCAGGCGGCCGTCGCCGCAAGGCAGCGCGATGAGGCCGCCGCCGACCTGGGCGTTCCCACCACGACTGCGGGGCTGCGAGCCGTTTCCGATGCTGTGATCGCCTACTCCGCCGCGGCGCAGCGGCTGGCCGGGCTTCTCTGGCAGCACCTGGCCAAGCTGGCCGACGTCGCCACCTGGGCGGAGGAGCTGGGCCGCGCTGATCAGGATCTCGCCGCCGCTCGGGCGGCCGCTGCCGAGGCCGAGGCGGAGGCGCGCGACACGGCGGCGCGGCTGGCCGCGCTGCGGGCCGCCATTGGCGCGACCGCCGACGAGTTGCGGCAGCGGCTGGAGGCGGTCAGGAAACGGATCGCCGAGCTGAGCGCCGAGCAGAAGACGCTGGACTCGCGTCACCGTGAGATTGCCGAGCAGCGCGCCAAGCTGCAGGGACGCGAGGAACAGTTGCAGGCGAATATGGCCGCGGAGGCGCAGCGGCGGGACGCCGCGGTTGCCGCGTTCCAGCGCTTCGCCGCGACCGGGCTGCTGGCCGTCGCCGCCGCGGACCTGGAGTTGCCGGACACCGACCCGGCCGGCCAGCCATGGGCGGCCGACCCGGCGGTGCGCCTTGCCCGCCGGGCCGAGCAGGCGCTGACGGCGGTGGACGACAGCGACGAGGCATGGAAGCGGATCCAGGACGACATCGGCCGCCGTCATGCCGAGCTCGCCGAGGCGCTGTCGCGGCACGGCCACCACGCGGTGATGAGCCTTGAGGACGAGCGCGTGGTGGTGACCATCCAGTTCCAGGGCCGGGAGCGCACGCCGGGTGAGCTGACCGAGCTGCTCGATGACGAGGTTGCCTACCGCGAGCGGATGCTGACCGCCAAGGAACGTGAGCTGATCGAGGAACACCTGGTCAACGACGTCGCCAGCCACCTGCAGGAGCTGATCAGCGACGCCGAGGCGCAGGTGGAGGGGATGAACGCCGAGCTTGCCGAGCGGCCCACCAGCACCGGCATGCGGCTGCGGCTGCGCTGGGAGCCGCTGCGGGACGGCCCGGAAGGCCTGGCCGAGGCACGGCGCCGGCTGCTGCGCCAGGATGCCGAGCTCTGGTCACCGGCCGACCGGGCGGCGGTCGGGGAATTCCTGCACCGCCAGATAGAGGCACAGCGCGGAAGTGACGAGAACGGCACGTGGCAGGAACACCTCCGGCGGGCGCTGGACTACCGGGGCTGGCACCGTTTCGTGATCGAGCGCTACCAGGACGGCAGATGGCGCCCGGCGACCGGCCCGGCGTCGGGTGGCGAGCGGGTGCTCACGGTGTCGCTGCCGCTGTTCGCGGCCGCCTCGGCGCATTACCGCTCGGCGCACCCGCACGCGCCGCGGATTGTCTTGCTTGACGAGGCGTTCGCCGGCGTGGATGACGATTCGCGGGCCAAGTGCCTGGGCCTGCTGGCCACGTTCGACCTGGACGTGGTGATGACAAGCGAGCGGGAATGGGCGTTCTACGCCACCGTGCCCGGTATCGCCACCCATCAGCTGGTGCGCCGTGACGGCATCGACGCGGTGCACGTCACGACCTGGGAATGGGACGGCCGAGCGCACCGGCGGGTCGAGCGGGTCCAGGCCGGCCGCGCCCGGGAGGCGGAGCCCGCCCCCTCCAACGGTTCCGCCAACGGCTCCGCGAGCGAGCGGAAGGGCCCCGACCCCGGCAGCCCGCTGTGGTAGCGGCCGAACGCCGGGCCGGGGAACGACAAGACCTGGCCGGGGAACGACAGGACCTGGCCGGGGAACGACAGGACCTGGCCGGGGAACGACAGGACCTGGCCGGGGAACGACAAGACCTGGCCGGGGAACGACAAAGCCGGGCCGGGGAACGACAAGACGGCGAAGGGCCGGCCGCCGGTGAACGTCGAGCGGATGACGGAGGCGCGCAGGAACGGCTCCGCCGGGTGCTTGGCGTACCGGAGCTGGCCTGGCTCAGGGATCGGATCCGGGACCGCATTGCCCGTGGTGCTCCCCTTGCTGGCACGGTGACTCTGATCGGGGCGACACCCGCGCAGCGCCAGGCCGCAGCGCGGCTGCTCGGCCGGCCGCCTGGCCGCGGGACGTCGCTGTCAGTGCCGCTGCCCGCGGTCGAGCAGGCCGTGCGGTCGGCAGGCCTGGCATCCGACCTACGTGCCGCCGTGCAGGCACTGGTCGGCGTGGTACCCGACCTGGCCGGGGACCGGGCCCGGCTGGCGGAGCGGCGGGAGGCAGCGCGCGCCGCGGCGGCAGCGAGCCGGCACGCCGGCACCGCCTGGCATGCGGCGTGGCTCGACGGGATCTGCGCGGATGGCACGCTCACCCGGCTGCTGAGCGCAGGGCGCGATGAGGTGATGGCGCACGCATCCGCCGTGCTTGACCTGCTGCCGGCCAGCGAGATGCCGCTGCCGGTGCTCGCCGAGCGCGCCACTGGTGACACCAAGGCACTGTCCGGGCCGCCGCTGAGCGGCCTGGTGCTGCGGGCACTGGCGCTCTGGCAGGGGCTGCCTGCGGTCCCGAGGTCGCGGGAGGGACGACGGCCGCTATGGGAAGCCGCTGGCGTGATCGTGGATGACCTGGCCAGCCAGGTCCTGGTGCTGAACATCCCGGCCAGCGGGAGCCCGCTCGGCCGCTGGCTCACCGAGGCGGCCTCGCTCGGCATGCCATTCCGGGTGACATTGCACCAGCTGGTCTCGATGCCGTTCACGCTGGGCACGTCACGGCTGCACGTCTGCGAGAATCCGGCCGTACTGCGGGCGGCAGCCACCGAGCTCGGCGCCCGCAGTGCTCCGCTGGTCTGCTGCGAGGGCATCCCGTCGGCGGCCTGCCACCGGCTGCTGGGCCAGGCCCGGCAGCTGTCCTGGCGAGGGGATTTCGACTGGACTGGGCTGCGGACGACGGCAGCAGCGATCGACAGGTACGGCGCGGCGCCGTGGCGGATGAGCGCGGCAGAGTACCTGGCGGCGCTCGCTGACGGCGCTTCCGAGCCGCTTCGCGGGACACCTGCGGCGGCTCCATGGGACGAGAGGCTGGCGGACGAGATGCGCGGAGCCAGCCGCGCCGTCATGGAGGAGCGGCTGATTCCTGACCTGCTCTCCGACCTCGCCAGCCGCTGACCCGAAGTTCAACGGCCAGTGCCGCGCATGCGGCTGCCCGCCCCAGCGCGGTGCTGGCCACGCTCAGCAGGTGGACGCGGTCCCGGATCCTGCTCCATAGCCTGCCAGCAGCGTGATTGGGACTCCGCTGCTGTTGTTACCGCAGCAATGTGCCGTCGACGTTGTTGGGTGGTGCGTCAGCGGATCAGGGACTTCAGCAGGGCACGGGTGCGTTTGGCGTCCTCGCCGCGGCCGAACTCGCCGGCCACGAAGTCGGTCACCCCGGCCTCGGCCAGCGCCGTGATCTGGCTGCCGACGGTGTCCTCGGCTCCGATGAGCGCGACGTCCGCCGGCCCCTCAGCGCCCTCCCGGTCGAGCATCGCCCGGTAGGACGGCAGCTGCCCGTAGATGGCGAAGACCCGCGCGGCCCGAGTGCGAGCCAGCTCAGGGTCGTCGGTGACGCAGACCGGCAGGATGCAGACCACCCGCGGCTCGGGCCGCCCGGCAGCCTGGGCGGCCCGCGTGATGGCCGGCAGGATGTAGTCACGCACGGTGGCTGGCCCGGTCATCCACAGCACGGTGCCGTCGGTCCGCTCTCCGGCCAGCCGCAGCATGACCGGCGCCATCGCGGCGAGCAGCACCGGCACCCGGCCAGGCCTGGGCACCGACAGGCCGATCTTGGCGCGCAAGGTGTCGCCGTCGAAGTCCGCCGCCTCGCCGTCCAGCAGCGGCAGCAGGATCGACAGGTACTCGCGCATGTGCCGGGCCGGCCGCTCGAAACTCAGCCCGTGCATGTCCTCGATTACCAGCCGGTGGGACAGCCCGATGCCGAGCGCCAGCCGCCCGTCCAGCGCCAGGGCGGCAGTGAGCGCCTGCTGGGCCAGCGCGGCCGGATGGCGCGGGTAGGTCGGCACAACGGCGGTGCCCACCTCGATGCCGGGTACCTGGCTGCCGGCCACCGCCAGCGCGGTCAGCGCGTCCAGCCCGAAGATGTTGGAAATCCAGGCGGACGCGAAGCCGTCGTCAGCGGCTTGCCGCAGCTGGTCGCGGAGCTCGGTGAGGGCGTCGGGGCCGGTCTGGTCGGTCAGGGACATGCCGATGCGCATGCGTTAATCTCCGTTCGCGGGACGGGGCGGGGGCCGCATCCAGCCTGCCGGGCGCACCGGGGGCCGCCACCCGGCCCGCCGGGCGCGCCAGGGGCTAGCGTGCGTAGGTGACGGTCCGGGCATACGGGCAGAATCCGGGGGTCCTGGTGAGCCGGTGCGGGACCGGGCAGCCAGCGTCACCCCGGGCATAGGCGATCGCCATGTCGGCGCCCGCCCTGCCTGGCCGCGTGCAATGCCCCGGTGCACGGGGCTGTTGTGCCTGCTGTGCACGGGGCTGTTGTGCCTGCTGTGCGGGACTGGCGATCAGCCATGTGCTGTGCAGCCGCGACTGCCGGGAGCGGACAGCCCGGGGGGACCGGGCCGCCGCTCCCGGCGGGGCCGATCCGGGAAAATCTACGGCGGGCATGCCTGAGCTGGGCGAAATTGATGATGAACATATCAAGATCACCGCACCCGCCATCTTTTGACCGCCACGGCACTGGGGGACAATAGCGACATGAATGCCGGCCAGGTCAGCTCCCAGCGAGGCGAAGGAAAGAAGAGCGCGGGCAAGGAGCCCGGCACGCAGCAGGCCATGGATGCCCCTGTGCCGCAGCGCGCCGGGCACGGGCGGTCCGGCGCAGCTAAACGGGACATTGTGCCAAAGCATGACGCCAGGCCCGGGCAGGACAGCGAGTCCAGGCAGGCTGCCGCGCTAAGTCAGGATGGCGAGCCGGTACGCGACGCCGGGCTTTTCCGGCTGGATGCCGAGGACGAATTGCCGCCCGGCCGCTATCTCGACCGCGAGGAGAGCTGGCTTCATTTCAGCGAGCGCGTGCTGGAACTCGCCGAGGATGAGGGCGTCCCGCTGCTGGAACGGGTGAGGTTCGCGTCCATCTTCGCTGGCGCCCTTGACGAGTTCTTCATGGTCCGCGTGGCGGGCCGGATTCGCCGGATGGCCACTGGCCTGCCCGTGGAGAACGCCACCGGCCGGCCGGCCGGGGAGATACTCGAGCACACGCTGGAGATGGCCAGGGATCTGTCCGTCAGGCATGCCCGGTGCTTCAATGACTCGATCGTGTCGGCCCTAGGGGCCGAGGGGATCGACATCCTGCGCTGGAAGGAACTCGTGCCGAAGGAGCAGGCGAGCCTGCAGAAGCTCTTCCGGGAACGGATCTACCCGGTGCTCACTCCGCTAGCGGTCGACCCAGCGCACCCCTTTCCCTTCATCTCCGGCCTTTCGCTCAGCCTTGCGGTGACTATCGCCGATCCGGCGACGGGGGCGACGATCTTCGCGAGGGTCAAAGTGCCGCCGCTCCTGCCCAGGTTCATGACCGTGTCATCGAACCGGTATGTGCCGATCGAGGACGTGATCGCGGCTCACCTCGACGAGCTGTTCGTCGGGCTGGACGTGATTGAGCATTATGCGTTCCGCGTGACCCGTATCCGCGATCTTGAGATCGATGAGGACGTCACGGAGAACCTGCTGAAGTCGCTGGAGCGGGAGCTGATGCGGCGCCGATTCGAGCCAGCCGTCCGGCTCGAAGTGGAGGAGTCGATCTCCGCCGACGTGCTCGACAGGCTGGTGACCGAGCTGGATGTGCATCCGCGCGCCGTCTACCGGCTGACCGGGCCGCTTGACTTGTCTGGCCTGTCTGCGATTGCCGACCTGCTGGCAATCAAGCACACGCTCTACCGGACAAGCGGCGACTCGGAGATCGTCGACGCGCTCATCGACGCGGCCGAGGCAGGCAAGCAGGTTGTGGTGGTGGTGGAGATCAAGGCCCGTGGTGACGAGCAGGCGAACATCGCCTGGGCGCGCAAGCTGGAGGAGGCCGGCTGCCACGTCGTATACGGGTTCGTCGGGCTGAAGACGCACTGCAAGATGGTGCTTGTAGTGCGCGAGTATGCTGACGGGTCGCTGCGTCGCTTCTGCCATATCGGCACCGGGAACTATCACCCGAAGACGGCCCGGCTGTACGAGGATTTCGGCTTGCTCACGGCTGACAAGACCGTCGGCGAGGATATCACCGACCTGTTCAATCACCTCACTGGTTACAGCAGGAAGAGCGATTACCGACGGCTGCTGGTCGCTCCGGAGCGGGTGCGGGTCGGCCTGGTAGAGCGGATCGATGAGCAGGCCCAGCGCAGCCGCGACGGCTTGCCCGCGCGCATCCAGATGAAATGCAACGCGATCATCGATGAGGCGACCATCGACTCGCTGTACCGCGCGTCACTTGCAGGTGTACCCATCGACTTGTGGGTACGCGGGATCTGCGCGCTGCGTCCGGGCGTACCCGGAATGTCGGAGACGATCCGGGTACGCAGCATCGTCGGACGGTTTCTCGAGCATTCGCGGATTTACGCGTTCGGCAGCGGCGCGGGGGACGCGCCCGGCGAGGTCTGGATCGGCAGTGCTGATCTCA
>WNGK01006943.1_pt1 | contig 20217 bp, 18 predicted proteins | sample 5400601 | NCBI WGS metagenome assembly WNGK01 (sample SAMN13153376, study PRJNA577476) | soil metagenome | isolation source: 60 cm soil or saprolite under Garry oak tree replicate 1 | place: USA:California | collected 2016-06-15
CATCTTCATCTCGTGATGCGGCGAGATTGGTCGCGCCTATCTCGCGCCAGATTTCGCTTTCCGAGTATTTGTCGTCGCGGCTGACAACGAAGTTGAAGTGCTCCCGCGCCTCATCCAGTCGCCCCTGCGTGCGCGCAATACAGCCCAGTTGATAGCGAGGGTCGAGGTCTTCCGGATCGATTTCGGCGGCGCGACGGAAGCACTCGGTGGCCTCCGTCAACTGGTGGCGCTCGAGATGGATCAGGCCCAACTGATGGTGCGCCTCCGCGTCGTGGGGATTGATGGTGGCGGCCTCGAGCGAGCGGCGGAAACTTTGCCGGCTGCTGAAGCCGGAAAGAACGTCGCGGACATCGCCTTCGAGATACAGATACCCGAAGTAGAGGATGAAGGGCGAGGCCAGAAGCCCCAAGCCCGATTCAAAAATCACCGACACCCACGAAATGGCGACTGTGGCGAGGGCGTGGACAAGGCTTGCCCCGAAGACCGTCTGCAGGGCCAGCACCATCAGCAGGCCGAACCAGGCCTTGCTCGCCACCCATAGCGCCAACGCGGTCGTCGGTCCGAGCTTCCAGGCGCCGAGGGCTAGCCCCAAAAGCGAGAGCGGCAGGTGCGAAGCCGCCCAAGCCATCAGCGTGCAGGCCAGGAGCGCGCCGTAATCGCGCCGCAGCACCACTCTCAGACTGCCCCCTTGCCCGAACAGGTTCACCACCCAGAGAGTGAGCGGGACGTAGAGCAGGGCGAGCGCGATCAGGCCGGTGAAGACGGCGGTGGGCGAGAAGGTGATGAACCGCCAGCCCAAGTTGCCCACCAGCGGCAGGGGCTGGCGGCGAGTGGTGGGGCGCGGCGCTTCCTCGACTTCCTCGGGCGCGGCGCCTCCCGCAGGCGCGGGACCCGCTCCGGGCGAAGCCACTCTGGCGGTGGGCACGGCCTGAAAAGCACCGTAAACACGCGCGGCGACGCCGAACTGGAACATCGCGGAGACCAGCACCACCGCCACCGCGCCGTACACCCAACTCCCACGGTCGATGATCTCACTCATAGCGGCCCGTGGGCGGGTATAGAGTTTGAGGAAAAGCGCCGTATTCTGCTGGATCATTCTCGGCGGCACTATTCTACTTTGGCAAGGTTGGCCGAGCAATCGCCAATCCCGTGTGCGCGGGATGGTGAGAGCCGAGTCGCGGCGTGGCGCCTTTTGTCGTGGCGGTCAGAAAATGTCTCGGGGAAAGCAGGCGATCGAGGTCGTGAAGACCGGTCTTAGTGCGAGACGGGAGAGCCACTCGCCTGTGATTGTGGATTGGAGGAAAAGTACTGGTTATCAACCACCACGTTGGATTCACCGATCAGTTTATGGATAACCTGGTCAGCTCGCGTCTTCCGAATCTGCGCTTCCAATTCCTGCCGAATTTCCGCGAAGGGTTTCACGTGGCGGTCTTCGACTTTGACCAGTTCGAGCCCGTACGGTGTCTGAATAATATCGCTGACCTGTCCCGGCGCCAAAGCATGCGCCGCATCGACGATCGGCGGCACAACCTTCTGACGGTTGATGGTGCCCATATCTCCACCGGCCCCGGCCGTGGTCTGATCGTCGGAGTATTGCCGGGCAAGCTGCGCGAAGTCCGCACCTGCCAGAATCTGCTTGCGCAGGCCTTCGAGCTTCTCGCGGGCTTCGGCTTCCGGAAGCGGCGGGCGCGACGAGGAACCAGGATAGGCAACCGGGCTGCTCGCAGTCCGTATAAGAATATGACTAATACGGACTTCTTCATAATCTGCTTTGTTTTGTTGATAAGCTTCCTCGAGCTGTCGCTCGTCCAGCGTGAAGCTTCTCTCGATTCTCTCTCGCGCGGCATTGGCCAGGATCGCTTCGGTGGCATTCTCGACGGCTTGCTGAACCTGGGGGTCTGTCTGCAGATTGTGCTTTCTCGCCTCGTCTGAAAGGACGGCCATTTGCACTAAGTAAGGCGGAAGGAACTTCTTCCCTTGCCCGCTGTAAAAAGCGCGGGACTCGGGCGGCAAGGCTTCGATAATCTGCTCGACTTGTGTGGCGGTGAACTTTTTTTCACCGATCGTGAGGACAACTTGGCTCGCTGGAATCGGTCCCGTCGATGGAGAAGCCGGTGACTGCGACCAAGCAGGCTGGGCAAGCCCCGTCGCCAGCGTGATAGAAAGGAACACCCTCGCGGTCTTGTTTTGCCTGGCCATTCGGCCACCTACCCTGCGCGTGATAAGCGCGTTTCCGCTCTATTTTGGGGGCTCGCTTTTGCCCGCGCTCGCGGCCCGGGCGGTCACATATGTTCTCGCCATCAAGAACGTCACGGCGCCGCCTGGTTCTGTTTTCACGGCAATCGTATCCTCGAGCCCATAACCGTAGTCGCGATGAATCGGATCCCAGGCGAACTCCAACGTCCCGGACTCCCCTGGCTTGTACTCCCTCTTCGCGTCCTTCAAGCGCATGCAATCACACCCGGTGACGACTTTGCCGATTTTGACCACATGATCGCTGACGTTGGTGAAGGGGAAGCGGGCTAGCTTAACCTCTCCGGTCTGGATGGGCTCTACGATCACATCAGTATGCTCGAACTTAAATTCCACGGACGGTTTTGGGGACGATGCGCCTTTGTCCGCGGGAGCCTGCTGCATCATCGCCTTCACTGGCTGACGAGGCGGATTAGGCACCACCACGTACCACCGCCCCCCAACGAGGCGCCAGTGCGTGGTGAGAGGGAAAGGAAATGGCGAGGGAGAATAAGGCGTCATCAACTTGGTGGTGACCCGAACCGTGGCCCTCGCACCACCCGCCTGTAGTTCCACGGAATCTATCTCAAAACTTTCAAAGGGAGTCTTGGTTTGGTTCCGAAAGGTATCGAGCGTTTCTCGGCTGACGTAGTTTTCGGCCTTGCTCCAGTTCCCGGCCGCCAGGAAGCTATAGAATTCCTTCACCCGAGTCCGCAAGCTGCTCGCCTCCTTTGGCAATTGTGGAACTGAATTTTGCGAGGAATCACAGGGGCAGGGCCCGGCTATCGAAAGAATGAGGAGTACCCCGAACCGCAGAAGCGCCCGCTTGCTGTCGAACGTTGTAAGGCCCATTACTAGGAAACTGACCGGTCTCATGCAGCAGGTGCAGTATAACACAAAAAAGCAGCGCCTGGGAGCGCTGCTTTTTTGCGATTCGCAACCTTAACGCAACCTGGTACAGCTTGTTAGTTCACCCACTTCGCGAAGCTCGCGCTATCCGTCTTCCGATCCGAAACACCCTTCCACCTCGGACTAGCTTCCGGAAGGGTGGGGCGCCGGAGACCTACAGCACTCGCCTCGTTCTTGCTTCACAGCCAGAGGCGACCCGCCTCGGCGGGTCACCTCTTTCGCAAGAGCCTAGCTTCTCCCGAAGTCCCTCATCGAGCATCGGGCTCGGAGACGGCGATTAGTGGGTTAGCGTCTCTCCCAGGCCGCCATTACCGGTTGCGGTGCGGGACCTGATGCCCGGGGTTGGAATAACGAGCCCCAGGTATCCTTGAGATGTCCCATTCGCCGTCATGTTGTCTTGAGTGATGAAGGCGAATCCGTGGCCATTCTGGAATTGGCACACCGCGATAACGTAACCTCTGAATCCAGCTAGTGCCGCATCCGTGGAGCCGACCAGGGTTCCGGTTTCACCAGCGGCAATGGGTCCGACGGGCGCAGTAAACGGAACCGCCTTGCCGTCCGCGGCACCCCACCCAGTCAATGTGCAGCTTCCGGACTGAGCCGATGCGCCGCCCGTGACAAATGGGTCTTTCGTCGTATTGGCAATGGCGAATCCGGTATCAAACGTCCCGCCCGAAGCATCCACCACCACCCACGGGAAGAGCAGGCCCGCAACCGTCGCGCTACCCTCTGTGCCTGTGAAATCGGGCACGGCACCTGAGGCTGTGGGCAGCGAGGTGAGGGATACGGTGGCGGTGAGCGCGGCGGGCGACAGCCCAGTTGCGAGCGTCGGAGAAGCAACGGTGAAATCGATCACCACATTCTCGATTGCCGTCGTGTCGGTGGCATTGACGTCAAACACGAAGTCCAATTCGTCGTTCGCCTTGGCACCCGTCTGCGAGGCCGCCGTACTGCCGTCTAACGCGACGGTCAATGAAGCCGACGTGGTCCCTAACCCCGTAAACGTGACCGTCGCTCCCTTGGGCACGCCTGTCACCGCGACCAAGATGTTCGAGCCTTGCGTCGCCGTGCCCGCGCCGCTCAATCCGTTCTCATCGGTCACACTCGTCAAAGCCTGCGCGAAATTCTCCTTGATGGTGAGTTCGAAGGGTGTGGCGGGGGTGACGTTGCAAGACAGTATCCCCGCTGGCCCCGCTGTCAAACTCACTGTGGTAGCTAGGGGATGAACGTTCGCCACGGGTACCTTTGTGCCGGTGCTGAACGTAACTGCGTTGGTGCTCGAGAACGCAGCCGGGACCACTGCCGCCGCAGTCGCGTTGATCGTTCCCGTGCTGCCAAAGGCGTTGGCGTTTACCCGAACCCCGCTGAACGTGATGGTGTTACCGACAGCGAAGGCCTGGTCGGTAAGGAATGTAATCTTTAGTACGGGCTGAGCCTTCGCGCCCGCCACTGAAAAGGTGGCGCCCGACACGCATCCCGCCGCCGAGCAGCTTACGTTGCCGGTGGTTATGGCCACGGCTAGATTCGTGTCGTAGGTGACGGTAATGACCGTTCCGGTTTTAATTAGCCCGCTGCTCGAGGAGGTTAAGACGACCTGACCCGTCGCCTCTTTAATACCTTCAAAACGGACTTGATCCGTGCTGCTCGAGACCCCGAGCACCGTGGACTGCGCCAGGGCAGTTCCGGCCGTTCCCAGCAGCCCAAATACCAATAAAGAACTTACAAGCACCAGGTTGCGTTTCATTGAGATCCTCCATCTCATGTACATCAGAATTTACAAGCTCTCATCCTTAAGAAATCGGCGATAAGGATTGCACTGCCGCCGAAGCGCGGCACACTAGCACGCTCCCACCGCGCTGTCAAGGATTCTTGCCACAAATTCTTTACAGTAAGCATCAACCGTTTGCTTCCCACACCTCTCATGCTCATAAAAAAAGGGAAGTCTAAACTTGGCTCGGAACGTAACATCTGCAACAACCCCTGTCAAGTGTTTTTTTGCCTTTCCCCAATGATATGGAGGGGGTTATGAGCCGAGACAGCGAACGGTCTTTTTGCGGGGTTGATTGCCAAGAACTAAGGGTTGAATGGGGCGCGGGCGGAGCGCTCCACTTGCGCGGAGCATCGCGGCGAACGTTTTTGGCTTTTTTCCGGCCCTTTGTGAAGCAGCAGGAAGATTGAAGAACTCTTGCGGCGTTGTCATCCTGCAGGGTTGTCATCCTGAGCGAAGCGAAGGATCTGCTTTCCCACAAATAAATAGCAGATTCTTCGTCGTCCCGATGAACTGAATCGGGACTTCTCAGAATGAGGTCTTGGCGCGGTTTTTCATCAGGGTGCTAAAGTGAATTAATGATTGAGTGACTTATCTTTTTTGAAACCCTTGCGCAAGTCGAGCAGGCCTTCGCGCAACTGGCGCGTGGCGTCGTTGGCCTCTTCCGAGCTCTTAATAATGTGTGGAGTTAGAAGAACGATCAGCTCGGTTCGGGTTTGATTATAGGACGTGTTTCCAAACAGGACCCCCAGCCCTGGGATGTCGCCAAGCAGAGGAATGCGGTTTTTGGTCGTGGTCACGCTCGACTGAATCAGTCCGCCCAGGCCGATGGTCTGGCCATTCGCCACCACCGCGCGAGTCGTGATGGAACGCTTGAGGAAACTCGGCGACTGAATGCTTCCCGCCGGCGGGGGCTGCGCGCTGCTGATCTCCTGAGAAATCTTCAAGGACACCAGCCCCGTAGAAGTAATTCGCGGGATGACGGACAGTATAATTCCTGTGTCCCTGTTTTGGATGGTATTCGTGAACAGGCTCGAGCCTCCGGTTTGGACCGGGACCACGCCCTGCGAAGTCAGAATCGGAATTTCGGATCCGACTTGAATTCGGGCGTCGGAATTATCCGTGGCGAGAAGGGTGGGCGCGGAGAGGACTCGTACCCGCGAGCGGTTTTCGCTGGCGTTCAGGAAAGCCATCAGCTCTCGCGTCTGGCCGATCAATGTCCCGGCCGATGCCTGCAGGGCATTCGCGGCACTAAAAGACCCGAGCGGCTTCCGCTCCGCGCCTGAGCGTTGCTGGAGAAAATAATCGACGCCGAAAGACAAGTTGCCCGTCAAGGTCACTTCGTACACGCGAGCCTCAATCATCACCTCGCGGGGAATTACGTCGAGCTGCTTGAGCGTATTCAGGATTTCGGAATACTGTTGCGCCGTGCATTGGAAAATCAGGGCGTTGTTGACCGGATCGGTTGTGACGCGGACCCCGCCGCCAGCGGTTTGGCCCGATTCGATCTCGCTTGCGGAAGAACTGACTTCCCGGGTGGCGGATGGGCCGCGGGCGCCGGCCTTGGCTTCTCCGCCGCCTTGAATTGCCGTGCCTCCCGGCCGAGCCTGGGAAGGCGCTTCCTGGCTACCTTGCATTCTACCCAGAATATTCGCCAGATAATCGGCCTCTGAGTTTTGAACTCGATAAATGAAAGTCTGAACCCCGCTGGGCGGCGCGGGTTGATCGAGCTTTTCGACCCACTTTTGGACTTCCTCGAAGGCCGAAGGATCAGGCGTGACGACGAGAATCGAGTTGATCCGATCAATGGCCACAAAGCGAATGGGAGTGGTCTTCTCTGCGAAGGCGTAAGCCGAAAAAATCGATTCGAGCTCGGGCACCAAGCCGGAAGCGACATTATTCTCGACGGCCATGAGCTGAATGCGCTGCCGGGCGAGAGTCGCGCTGTCGAATTCCTCGATGATCTCCATCAGCCGTTTCACGTTGAGGCTGGTGTCCGCGAGGATGAGTATGTTGCCCGCTTCATGTACGGCCGCGACCCCGCTGTCGGTCAAGAAGGGCGTCTTGAAAACTTCCACAGGGTTCTTGGCGGCTTGCGCCGAGGGAATAATTCGGAAAAAGTTCCCCGTGCGGACCGCCGTGGCGCCATTGACCTTGAGGACAGATTCCAGGATGGGGAGCAGGTCCTCGCGGCGTAAATCGCCCGAGGTGCTGATCGTCACTGTCCCTTTGACAGCGGAATCCACGATGTAGTTCATTTTGAGTTCCCGGGCAACCACGCTGATGAATTGCGCGAGGTCCGCATTTTGAAGGTTGAAGGAAACCACACCCGGCGCGGACGGCGCGGGCTGCGTGGCCCCTGGTTCCGCCGCGGGCCGAGGAGCGGTCACGGGCTGCTCCGCCTTGGGTTGAGTTTGGGTTGGAGGAGGCGCGGGTTTCTTCTCCTGAGCCTGACCCGACGTGGGTGGCGGGGCGCTAGTCGCTTGGAAGGCGGCTGGTTGACCCGGCTCGGCCTCTGTCGAAGACCCTGAGCGCAGTCGAAGGGCGGGAGCGCCGAGCATCTTCCCCAACGTCGCCGCTGTCACTGCACTTAACAGAAGAAGAGCCATCGTCGTGCGAGAGATGATGCGGTCGAGTGGGTGTTTCACAAATTGCCTCCCTTGGGTCCAGGGTGCTTCAGCATGAGAGTTCTCCTAGGGTTGTTTGGGATTCGGCTTTTCAGGCGTTTCAGTGGGCTTCGGGACGTCTACCCAGTACGTCTTTTCCATGCCGAACAGCTTTTCCACGACCTTCTTTTTCCCGTGTAGTAGAGGGAGCGACGGTGGTCACTCGGGAGGTAGAAGTCGCGGCCGGGACGGACACCTCTGGACGGGCTGCTGCCGGGGACGCCGTTTTCTCAACGACTGGAGGAACTCGACGCGCAGATTCTGAAGCGTCAATGGTGATCTTCTTCTCCCCCCACGCCACCACCACCCGCGAGCCGGCGATGGAGACAAGCTTGTAGCCTCCGATTTCATCACCCAGGAAAACCTGTTTGGAGGGCGCTGAAGCCTGACTTCCTGCAACCATCAGAGCAAAGCTGCCGTTACCCAGATTCATGGTTCCGTAAAGGATAGGCAGTTCGGGCATCTTGGCATTCTCGGTTGCCGATTCGCTGGCCCGGTCCTGTCGGAAGAGATTGCGGGTCACGATTACGGAAAGGTCTTGGTCCTGCAGCTTGCGGGCCGAAGGGGAAGAAAGACCTGAACCCTCCGTCGCCGTGACCTTAGCGTAAATCCAACGGGTTTGGACCTGGTAGCCCCTCCACCGCCGAAACAAGTACAAGCCCAAGGCGGCATTCACGGCAACAACTCCCAGAAACACAATCCATTGTTCGCGGCGGCTGGAAAGCATGTTGTTTCCTCCTCAATGTTTTTGCCCTTGCCCACCCTCTGTGAACTTGGCCGCGGACGTAGGCACACCGATGGTGAGCTCGACATTCAGCCGTTTTTGCGGATCACCCTGCAAGGCCCAAGCCCTCACGTGCGTAACCGAAAACAACCTCGGGGAATTGGCGAGGGCGATCAGTAAGTGGACCAATTGATCCAGTTGGCAGCGCGTTTGGACCCGACCGAGCACCAGGGAGTATCCGCTCCCTAAGTCTTGAGTTCGGATGAACTCGCTGCTGCCCAGTTCGACGCCCTGACTGTCCGCCACCTCTCGCACAAGCCGCTGCCATTCCGCGTTGGCTAGCGAGGCCGAAGGGCTTTCGAGCAAGCCTGACTCCAGGCTTGTCAAACGTTCCCGCGCGGCGGTGAGTTTGGCTTGCTCCAGAGCCGATTCGCTCACCAGGCGTTGATACCGTCGCAGAGTCAATTCCTTGTCCGGCAAATCCCCAGATGCCTGCGGCAAGCGATCCAGCACTGGGAAGACACCGAATTGAACCACCAAGAATAATCCCGCAGCGGCCGCCGCCAGGATTAATGCCACTCGCTCTCTTCTTTGGAGTTTCTCCAGCATCAGTCCTCAATGTCGCGCGGGCTTTCCCAGATGCATGCGAATCCGGAAGATCTCCTGGTTACTAGCGTCTCGCGTGATCGGGGAGGTAAACTCGACCCGCGAAAAATAAGAAGAGTTCTCCAGGGGCTGCACCAAATCCGCCGGCCGGTCGGAATAACCGAAAATCTCAGCGCTGTCTTGGTCCATGTCAATTTGTTGCAACCAAGTCCCATCAGGCAGGAGCCGGGTCAGTTCCGCTAGCACCCGCAGTTTCTGCCAAGTTTGTTCGCGAGCGCCTTCCAAGACATCTGCGCTGGCCTCAAAGCTATCCGCTTGCTGAATCTGCTTTCGCACGGCTCCGGCGCGCCCTTGCCACAGGTCAATCTGCTGGTTTAAAGCGCGCGCGTAGAACGCCCTTGCGATCCAGGAATGGGTGCCTGCAACAAGCGCCAATAGAACTGCGAGGCTTCCGAGCGCGTAAAGTAAGCTGGGAGCCCGACGAGTCGAGCGCCACCGTCTCGCGGCGGGGAGGAGGTTGGGAGCCGCCACCGACTTCCGGTTCAAACCTGCATAAGCGGCCCCCACTTCCGGCCAGCTTTCTTCCAGATCACGGCCCGGAAGCGTTACCCCATCCAAGCTCAGCCTAGGGAGAGGGGATGCTTCCACCAGTAGTCCTGTGAGAGACTCCGGGGGACGGCCGCATACAAAGGTGGGGAGTGTCGCAGGCTCGGTGACCGGCAAGGCGGCGTGCACCGCGTGCAACTCCCGCTCGAATAGCTCTGAGATGTGTTCGCCGGATCCAGCCGGGACATCCCGTGTCGCACACAGAGTTCCGCGATAGAATCCCAGCAACTCCACGTCATCGGGGCGGCAGAAGATAACCAGCGCTGCCTCCCCCGTAACCGCTTTCAGAATGGGCACCAAGCAAGCAGCCGCAAGCGTCAAGGAGGTAACGCGGAGGCCCAGACTGAGCAATTCTTGGTAGAGCCGGTCCAAGCGCGATTTCTCCGCGAGAACGATCAGGACTTTTATCTGCTTCTTTTCTCGATCCCGCGAGACCACCGCACAGTCCCAATAGACTCCTCCCTCCCCGAAGGGGTGAAGCGTGTCCATTTGAAAGCCAACCACCTTCGCCAGTTGCGGCTCTGCTTCGGCGGGTAGATCCAGAAACCGGACTAGCAAGCTCCGGCGCGGTAGGCATGCCGTGGTCCGGGCTTCCCGAACGCGGTGCTTTTCCAGGAACTTCGCTACAGCTTGCCGGGCCTCTTCCGGAGTTCCTTGCGTCTGGATCCGGTCCACGATCTGGAGGCGCCGCAAGCGCTGGCTCAGCAACGCTAAACTCCACCCTTCCCCGTTCCAATCAACTCCGATAGAGAACTTCGAGAACATCTCCGGTATCCCTTTCGCGTCCCTCTATTCGTTCCAAGAGTCGTCGTACCAGGCGACGATCCGATACCGCAAAGCGCCTTGTGGCTCAACCAGAACGACTGCCTCCACGGTGCGACGGACGGGAGAACCTTCGATACCCCCCGTGGAAACAATGGTGTAGGTGGCCGCTTCAGAAGTCGTCAGAAAAGGCACCGCCTCATCGGGGAGAGACTCGCCGGTGCGATCGCCGATTTCGACGACCGTCTTGAATGGTTCCTGCTTGCGCGCCCGAACAATTGCCTGGGCAAGGCTCTCTGTGATGCCAGGCACACTTCTCAACGCGGCTTCGGAAGCGTAGTTAATATTGAGCTGGGGCGATCGCGATCGAACCGTCAGGTCACGTCCGACACCGGACTCGGTCTCGACCTTTCCCTGAGTATTGACCTCCGCCCTGCCATAGAAAATGCCCCGGTTCATGCCCGGAACATTTAGTGCTTCTTCCACGAACTCGAAAGGAGCGTGCTTCGCACCTTTCGCGGGGGCACTGTCTTTGTCTTGGGCATCGTTGGGGGAAGGACTCCGCCAATCCTCAATGGACTTCGCCATCTGCTGCGCCTCGGCCGGAGCCGAGCCATGGACTTCGAGCAGTCGCGCAAGTTGTTGGCTCGTAGCCAGGTTCAAATCAACCTTGCCTGACTCACCGATGACCTCCAACTCCGCCTGCCCGCCCTTGAAGTGCACAACTCCCTCACGCTGCCCTAGTCGCCAAGTCCAAAACGGAGAGGGCTTCTGATTCTCCGATGGCGAATAAGCGAGCTCGAGGATCGCAGCCTCGACGCCTCCCGAGGCAAGCGCATGAGCCTGCGCAGCGTCTTTTCGGTATGTCGCGGTACGCACCTCAACTTGCACAGCATTCGAGAAAACCAGGACCAGCATCACCATCAGAGTTACCACCCACAACACCACCAGAAGCGCCACGCCGGACTGGCGTTCTCGGAACGGACTCGCGACAAGGGAAATCCTGCTCGTTTCTCTCATTGGGGAAGGGAGTGGGCGCGGATTGGAAAAACTGTTTCTTGCGGACGGCCTTCCTGCCGCCAGGCCAAACGCACAGCCGAAGGAAACTGCACATCCGGACCGGGCTGCCAATCCGAGACCCAGTGGGCCCCCTCATTCTGAGTCGCTGGAACAAGGTATTCGAACCGAGCGGCCTCGAAGTCTTTCCGTAAACAGAGATCTGAGTCCTTTCTTATAAATGAAGGATAGTTAATCTTGGTTTTGCCGGTATCGGGATCGGGGCTCGCGCTCTGGATGACTTCGTGAAGCAACTCTTGGTCGTTCTCGACGGTCGCTTCGCGTAAGCAAAGATCCTCCCTCCCCCGCGAGGCGGGTGCTAAAGCGTACTCTGCCAGCACCAGCCCCGAACGGTTTCGATAACGGCTTCCATAAGTGGTGAGAAACCTGAGGCAGGACGGCTGGGCCTCAAGGATTGCGAACTCTCCGATCAGCTTCGGGTCATTGGAAATTACCTTATAAGGCAGCAGCGAAGCGACCTGCTTGGCCATGAAGTCGGCGCGCTCTTCCTGGCCGTAGACAAGCGAGATTCGATTCTCACCCTCTTGCCAGGCTTTGGTGGCGACGTGAAGCCCCATGAGCACCGCCACCATAAGCAGCGCCATAAGGCTGATCCCAATCAACATTTCCAGCAGCGTAAAGCCACTCTGACCGGTTCGCATCGTTCCTCTAAGGACCGCTGTAGCGGCGAGCTGCGCCTCGCCGGTTAAAGACGCGAACGGCGGCGAGGCGCAGCTCGCCACTACAATGGCGGTCTGGGAATCCGAAGCTTTAAAGTTTGGAGCGCAAAGCTCTGGCTTCCCTTGTATGTATCCCAGGTGACTCGGAGTTCGATCCGCATCAACTGGGTGGGATGGTCGGGATCAGTACCGGGGCGCTCGTCGGCCAGCGCCGCTGTGGCCTGCCATCTCAAACCTGAATCGGAGACCCCGGAGAGTTGCCGTCCAGGTTCCAGGTCGGGGTCGACCTCCAGCTCATTCAGCTTGTTCACCGCGAAATCCGTCACTTGGGCGTAATGGTCGACGCGTTCGATGGTGCGCAAAGCAGTCGAGAAGCCGGAGAAGATTGCTGTGAACCCGATTCCCAGCAGTGAAACCGCAATGAGAATCTCGAGCAGGCTTACTCCTGCTTCCGTGCATTGCGCGGCACGATTATGGAAAGCATGGCGCATGGTTCAGAACCCCTCTTCGGCGGATTCGACGCCGGGTTTTCCCAGCAGAAAGTCGAAATGGATCTTGAGAGTCTTGCCTTGCGCGTTCCGCAACCACAGATTTCTTTCCTCAACTTCTCCCGAGGGGGGCAGAATGAAGCGAATGACTTCTGGCGCTCCCAGAGCCCCCGGTTTTTCATCGGCTTCGACCTGAATACCGTCGGGCAATGAGAATTCCTGCACGGTTCCAGAGTTAGGCTGCAAAACCCTCACCAATCTTTTCCCCGGAAGAATCTCGACCACATAAAAATGCTGCTCAAATAAGGCGCGCGTCCGGGCGTAGCGAAGAGTCTGGGTGATCCGATCGGCGGCGCTTCGCAGCCTCCAAATGTCCAGCCACGATCCGATGCGCGGCGCCACCAGTCCCGCCATCAGGGAAAGGATCGTGATGACGACCAGCAACTCCAGGAGCGTCATCCCCGCTGCGTTTTCTTTCGAGTCCCGCCGCTTATTTCCAGCTAACCACATCAGCATCCTCGCCTTCACCGCCGGGGCTACCATCCGCCCCAAAGCTGATAATGTCCGGCTCGTCGCCATGGTCCCCCGGGTATTTGTATACGTAGGGATTTCCCCAGGGGTCGAGGGGAACTTCTTTTGGGAGGTAAGGCCCATTCCAATTACGAGTCCCCTCTGGCGCCGTTCGCAATGCCTCCAAGCCCTGCTCAGTAGCAGGGAATTTCCCCGTGTCAAGCTTGTATGCGCCCAGCGCGGTCTGGAAAGCGGCAATCTGGGCCCTGGCTGTCGCGATTTTGGCTTGCCCAACATGCTTGAAAAGTCGAGGCACCACGAGCCCTGCGAGAAGACCCAGGATGACAATGACGACGATCAGTTCAATCAAGGTAAAGCCCGCGTCCTGTTTCGACCGAGTGCTGTGTATTTTTTTTTCTTCGAGGAGTTGGCACATTAGAAGGGCACCTCGTTGATGCTGACAATCGCCAGCAAAGTTGAAACGACGATCGATCCGACAATCAGCCCCATGACGAGAATAATCGCCGGCTCGACCAGCGAAACCAGCCGCTTCGTGGCCGTCCGGACTTCCTTGTCGTAAATTTCTGAGATCTGCAACAACATGGCATCAAGTTTTCCCGTCTGCTCGCCAAGGCTTGTCAACTGCACTACCAAGGGTGGAAACAGCCCCACGGCCTTCAAGGGAACGGACAGACCTTGTCCGCGCTTGACTCCTTGAACCAGTGTCTCGATGGCATTCTCCAGGACGCGATTGCCCAGCACGTTTCGTGTCAACCGCAATGCGGCAACGATTGGAACTGTCTGCGTAAGCAAGGTCCCCAACGTCTTCGCAAAGCGCCCGACCTCCAGCTTTAACGTAACCGGGCCGATAAGGGGCGCTCTCAATTTCCAGCGATCCCAAAGGAATCGCCCGGACTCCGTTCGAATCCACCGGTGAATCAAGAATGCGCCAAGTCCCAGGGCCAAAGCGGCAAGCCATCCGTAGGCACGAAAGGCTCCGGCCACCTGCATCAGGATCCAGGTGGGAAAGGGAAGCTGCTTCCCGGACTCCGCAAAGACTTGCGCGAAGCGAGGCACAACATATCCCAGCAACAAGGCGATGGCCGCCCCACCTACGGTCAGGAGCAAGGCGGGATAAATCAGCGCCGAAACCAGGTATTCCCTGAGTTCTGCAGAGAATTCTTCAAACTCGACCAAGCGATCGAGCACCGAGGACAGCGTGCCACTGGCCTCTCCCGCCCGGACCATAGCCACGTAGAGGCCCGGGAAAAAGTTCCCCGCTGCTTCCAGACTCTCCGCCAGTGATTTCCCGCTGCGAAGTTCCTTCAGAGCGATTTGGATGACGTCGCGAAGCGCTGCCTTCTCGCTCAAATCCCGGCAAAGCGTGAGGCTGCGGTCGAGCGGAAGCCCTGCCCGTACCAGAGTGGATAGCTGCCTCGCAAAACCCAGCCGATCTCGAGATGAGAGCCGCGCTTTCGTAAGGGCGGGAAGATTCCAGCGCCGGGCCTTTTCCTTGGGGTTGACTTCGATGGGGAGTAATCCCATCCGCCGCAGCTCGCTCACCAATTCCGGCTCGGCGGCTGCGGCCATCACCCCCTCGACCACTTGGCTCCGGCCTTTGATCGCCTTGTAAGCAAATTCTGGCATAATCGCGTGCCCGTCGAATCCCTCAGTTAGACTTCTTGCGTCACCCGGAGGATCTCCTCCAAAGTCGTCACGCCGGCGCTCGCTTTCAGCCAACTGTCTTCCTTTAGCGTCCGCATCCCGCGTTCGCGAGCGGCGGACCGGAGTGCATTGGCGTCGGCCCGGTTGACGATTTCGCGGCGCATGCCTTCGTCCAACTCCATAAATTCAAAAATTCCCACGCGCCCCCGATAGCCCGTCTGACCGCATTCGGTACAACCTGTCGCTCGCCAAAGCGTGACGGGGGCGTCTTCACATGCATAGCCCTGCTTCCGAAGCTCACTTCCACTCATCTGGTATGAGGTCCTGCAATCAGGACAAAGCAAGCGGACCAGACGCTGAGCCAAAACCGCCACCAGAGAGGAAGAAACAAGATAGTTTTCAACGCCCATATCCGTAAGCCGGGTCACCGCGCTCGGAGCGTCATTGGTGTGCAGGGTGCTGAAGACCAAGTGGCCCGTGAGCGCCGCTCTCATGGCGATCTCCGCAGTCTCCAGGTCGCGAATTTCCCCGACCATGATGATGTCGGGGTCTTGGCGGACGATGTGGCGCAGACCCGTCGCGAAGGTGAGGCCAATCTGGGGGTTGACCTGAATTTGGTTGACACCCGAAAGCTGGTATTCCACCGGGTCTTCAATGGTGATGATTTTCTTGTCCGTAGTGTTCAGCTTGCGGAGCGAACCGTAAAGCGTCGTGGATTTGCCGCTTCCCGTTGGCCCGGTAACCAGAAGGAGCCCGTGCGGCAGACTGAGGTAGCGGCCCATCTTCTGAAGGAGGTTTTCGGGGAACCCCAAGCTGGAGAGCGTGAACCGCTCGCTGGCGCTCCGGTCGAGAAGTCGCATCACCACGCTCTCACCATGAAGGGTGGGCAGGGTGGAGACTCGAAGGTCAATTTCCCGCCCAAAGACGCGGAAAGGGATCCTCCCGTCTTGGGGCAGACGCTGTTCGGCAATGTTCAATTTCGACATCAGCTTGATGCGCGAAGTGACCGCCGCGCAAAGATCGCGGGGAGGCGCTTGGACCTCGTAAAGGACGCCGTCAATCCGATAACGGGTGCGAATCTCCTTTTCAAATGGCTCAATGTGGATGTCGCTGGCACGTCGTTCGACGGCTCGCCCGATCAACTGATTAACCCAACGAATCACCGGAGCCTCGGAGGCCAGATCCCGCAATTGTTCGATGTCGGTTTCTGCTCCACCAATACCTTGCCCTTCGACTCCACCGAGCAGGGCGGGCGTGTTCTCTGCCACCTCTTCTGATCCCAGTGACAATTCCAGCGCCTTGCTGATCTCCGCTTCGCTGGCGAGCCGGACCTCGATCTTCTTGCCCGTCAACTCCTCCATGGCCCGCAAGGTGTCCGTATCGAGAGGATCGGTCAAAGCAACCCACATCTTCCCGTCCTCACTTCGGTACGGGTAAATCAGAAATTGTCTGAGGAAGGCCGGGGAAAGCTTCGCGGCCTCCACCGGGATGTCCTGAAGTTCCGCTGCGTCCACACGAGGAACCCCCAACTGGTCGGAAAGCGCCCCGTAGAGATCATGTTGAGAAAGGAAACCGAGATCGAGAAGAACTCTGCCCAATCGTTCTCGCTGCTCGCGCTGAAGAGCCAACGCTCTCTGTAAGTCGGCCTCCGATAACAGGCCTTTCTCGATGAGCAATTGGCCGAGCAGTTTGTGACTCACCATGTCAAAATCCACGGGATCTGAATTCAAAACACAACAATCCGGACCAGTTTCAAGAACTGCTCATATGTGAGCTTCTTGTCCCAGTACTGTCCGAGGATGGATTTTCTGACCTGAACAACCACCTGCGAGGGAAGTTCCTCCCCTCCGCTCTGGACGAGGAAAATGTGAACCACCACCGCGATCTGATCGTCTGGCTTCACCTCGTGCAGGCTTTCCGCGTGTTCGGCGAGAAGCCGGGGTACGCTCTGCCGGATGGTGTTGATCCGTTCCTTTTTCGTCTTCAGCTCGCGCTCCTGTTGACTCTTCGCAACAGGACGGCTCGCCAGGAGATCCTGGAGGGGAACGGGATAGAGATTCACTTCCAAAGCGAAGACCACGCCAAACCCGGGGAGATATGTGCCTTTGGTCTTTTCCAGCACGCCAAAAGGCGGGGAAAAAGTCTGGGCCATGGATTCGTCAATCACCGCGGAGAGGACCTTCATCTCACTATTGAGCGCAATGTAGTTGGGGCCATCCGCCTGGCCCCCGATTAGAGGCCCCGTGGCCAAGGCGGCGCTCAAAGTCATCAGCGCGATTCCGTAGCGGCTTCCGTAGCGAATCGTCACGCGCTTACTCCTGAGATTTGACGGGTGGGACCTTCGCCCTCTCCAGCGAGTTTCGGGCGATCAATTGGACCATAGCGTTACTGACCTGCGTTTCCTTCCAGGTTGCCTTTTGTGCGGATTCGAGGAATTCCAGCTTTTGCCCGAGTTGGTTGACCCTTCGATCCTGCTCCTGCCGCAGGGTCGCAGCCAGCTTGGCATTCTGAATTTGCACGTCCGCCTTTTGCTCGGCCAGTCGAGCGGACACTTCTCGTGCCACTATGGCTTCGACTTCGGCGTGCGTCAGCGCGGCTTTCTCTGTCCCCTGGCGGGTGATCGGCCCCCGGCCCGGTCCAATGAGGCCGCCTAGGAACAGGCCCACGAAGAAGCACACCGCCAAAGCCCCACCCAGCGCCGCCGCTCCCCAGGAACCAGATAGAATTCTCCAAGGTAAATTCGTCCGCCGCTCGGGGACCAAAACCAGGTGCGCGGGCATCTCCCGGTCCACAAAATGCTCTTTCATCACGTGATGCAGGCCTCTAAACTCGCTCAGGGCACTCGCGCAATCCGCGCACTGCGCCACATGGAGTTCGAGTTCGCGCGCCTCCTCCGGCGGGAGTTCGTCCACTGTAAGATCAATGAGCTTGTCTTGCCATTCCGGGCAGGCCATGGCGTCCCCCTTTCCTCGTCCCTCAGGGACGGTCCTGAGATTTCAAAATCTTTCGAAGCTGTGTGAACCCCGCGTAGAATCGAGTTTTGATCGTGCTGACGGGGCAATTTTGTATGGTTGCGATTTCCTCGAACTTCAGCCCTGGATAGAACTTGAGCACAATAGCCTCGCGCTGCTCTTCCGGCAGAGTCGCCAAGGCACTGTCCACCAGAAGCTTTGACTCGGCTCTCTCCCACTTCGAGCCCTCCAGTCGCACGCTGGAAGTCATTGCTTGCGGGCCGGCTTCAAGCGCCACGGCTCTCCGACCCCTTTCCTGGCGCAAGTGTGAATACGCCTTGTGGTGGGCGATCTGGAACAGCCACTGGCGAAACGTTTCGGGTGTTCGCAGTTGCCCGATCCTCTTGTAGGCTGCGACAAAAACTTCCTGGGAGAGATCCAGGGCATCTTCGGGTTGGCCGGTCAAGTACACGAGATAGCTGTAGACCTTTCGCTCCCAACGCCGCACCAACAAGTTGAAAGCCTCAGTGCTGCCAGCCCTCACCTCGGTGACCAGCAGGGCGTCGGAACGGTCAGAAAACGGTATTCCCGCCAATTTCACTCCTAAAGACGCCGGAGAGGGAGAAAAAGTCTTACCCGGCTGGTTTATCGTAACCCAAACTCCAAGGCTCGGCCTCTCCGCCTCACAGCGGCTGCGTCAGGGAATGGGCTCAGAAGATCCTTTTCTGCATCCTCCCCGCCCACGCCCCGTTAAGTTTACTAATCGAGGTCTGAGTCCCAACGAATCCGCGCCCTAGCCGCATAGCGGGGAAAAGCGCTGACAACCGCGGCGCCCGCAGCCCCCGAGGCGCCCCCCAGTCGATTGTAAAATACCCGACCTCGACCGGGCGATGGTAAAATCGTCAACCTTCAGCGCGCGATGAACTCGATTCCTCAAGCTGACCGTAAAGGGAGCGTGTCATCCGTGGACCCGTGGCTGGGGAGGGGCACATTCTTCTTCCTCATGGTCTTCGTCGCGGCGGCTCCCGACTCCATCGCGGTCACTCAAATCGCATATAGTGGCGCGTTACTCTGCTGGGTACTTCGATGGTGGGTGTGCGGGCACACCCCTCGGTCGCAGCCCCTCGTGCTTCCCTTGTTGGTTTTTCTCATTTTGAGCGGCGTTTCGGCGTCTCAGTCTTTCGCGCCGATCCTGAGCTGGGCTCACATGAAGTCGGTGGCCCTCCTGCTGATTTGCGTTCTCTGGGCCGAGAATACGAAGTCAGTTCGGCAACTTAAGCTTTATTCGACACTCTTGATTGCCGCTTCTCTTATTACGGTAATCTATACGGCCTGGCAATACACCATCGGAATCGGGGTTCGTTTGAGCCCCACCGGCCCAGAAACAGCGCTGACCAGCTTGGGTCTAGAAGATGGGGATTGCATCTCTTCGCTAAATGGGCGCTGGATCCGCGACCCGGCCAAGCTGGCTGACGCCATCGAGACGCTCCCTTCCGGAAGGCGTATCCGCCTGACGATCCTGCGCGGGCAACCTCTACAGCGAATTCGAAGGGAGTCTGAGCGATCACAACTGGTGGGTTTGCTCGAGGAAGTGAAAAACGGGAAGGTTCGCCTCAGCCGGGGCCATCCCCTCCGGGCGCAGGGATTTTACGACCATTATGTGACTTATGCCGATGTTTTGGTCCAGATCGGTCTGCTGGTTTGGGGCCTGTTTGCTGTCTGCCCGCAGCAGCGGATGAAGATGAAAACCCTCCTGGGGTTGGTCGTCGTAGCCTCGGCGTGCGCCCTTTGGCTCACCCTCACTCGCGCCGCGATGGCTTCCTTCCTGGCGGGATGCCTGCTGGTCGTTTTCATCGCCAGTCGGTGGAGGGTCCTGATCCGAGAGCATCCGCTTTGGGGCGTGGGAATGGATAGCATCATGGTCCGCTGGAGGGAGTGGAACTTAGAAGCCTACAGAATCTTCCCGTTGCACAGCCATTTCCATTCCACGCCCCTCCAGATCGCCGTGGAACGAGGACTTCTGACGCTGCTGGCGTGGTTGTGGCTACTAGCCGAATACATCCGAGTTCTGTTTCGCTTGTCGAAAGCCACCGCAGGGGAACAATGGTACTCGCGCGGTCTGAAACTGGGGTTGCTTGGTGCGGCCTTCGGATTCCTGCTGGGATCGCTCGTTGACTACAATTGGGGCGATTCCGAAGTGGTCATGATTTTCTGGATGTTCGTCGGTTGGGCTGTGGCTCTCGACTCGTTGCTTCCTGCCTCGTCGTATTCTTCTGAAGCAGCGCACGTCCCGCCGCACGTCGCTGCGGAAGCGGGCGAATGACTGGCAGGAACCTCTGGGCTCGGTGGGCACCCCGCCCGTCGAAGATCCTGAGTCCCGCGCTTGCGGGATTGAAGGGTGGGGGTCGTCACTTCGATGGGACGAGGAAATCATGGGGGGCAAGCTTGCCCAGTGCTCTGAGCATAAGGCCTTCGTATTGGTGCGCGATGGAGCTCCAGCTATAGGTAGTTTGAGCGCGCTCTTTCGCTCGGCATCGCAACTGCCCGCGCAACTCCGCGTCGCCGACCACGAGACGCATTTTCGTCGTCAGGTC
>WNGK01002414.1_pt1 | contig 20216 bp, 16 predicted proteins | sample 5400601 | NCBI WGS metagenome assembly WNGK01 (sample SAMN13153376, study PRJNA577476) | soil metagenome | isolation source: 60 cm soil or saprolite under Garry oak tree replicate 1 | place: USA:California | collected 2016-06-15
ATCGAGCCGACGCCGACCAGGCTCTACGACTTCGCGAACGGCGAGATCTTCGTGCGGTTCCTTGAGTCGGTTCGCGGTTGCGATGCCTTCGTGCTGCAGAGCCACACCGCGCCGATCAATAAGTGGATCATGGAGCACCTGATTATGGTGGACGCCCTGAAGCGGGCGTCGGCGAAGCGCATCACGGTGGTCGCCCCCTTCTTCGGCTATGCCCGCCAGGACAAGAAGAGCCGCGGCCGGGAACCGATCTCGGCCCGGTTGATGGCTGACCTGTTCGCCACCGCCGGGGCGGACAGGCTGATGGCCGTCGATCTGCACACGGCCCAGATCCAGGGCTTCTTCGACGGGCCGGTGGATCATCTCTTCGCGCTCCCGATCCTGGCCTCGTACATCGAGGACCTGCTGGACCTGTCGGAAGTCACCGTGGTGGCGCCGGACGCCGGCCGGGTCAGGGTCTGCGAGCGGTGGACCGACCGGCTCCGCTGCCCGCTGGCGATCATCCACAAGCGCCGCGACACCGATGTGGCCAACAAGGTGAAGATCCTGGAGGTGGTCGGCGACGTCGCCGGACGGACCTGCATCCTGGTCGATGACATGATCGACACCGGCGCGACGATCGTGAACGCGGCCGATGCGCTTTTCGAGCAGGGGGCCGCGCAAGTCCTCGTGACCGCGACCCACGGAGTGCTGTCCGGGCCGGCGGTGGACGGGCTGAAGAACTCCGGGATCAGCGAGATAGTGGTCACCAACACGCTGCCGATTCCGGAAGAGAAGCGGTTCGACAAGCTCACCGTGCTGTCCATCGCGCCGCTGATCGCGCGGGCGATCAACGAGGTGTTCAGCGACGGATCGGTGACCAGCCTGTTCGACGGCCAGAGCTGAGCCCTTGGCGGACGCGCGGGCACCGCAGTCGGCTAGACTGCGCAGGAATTTTCCTTATCGCTGAGGAGTACCGCCGTGCCCGAGGTACGTATCGCCGCCGAGCCGCGCCATGAGTTCGGCAAGGGCGCCGCCCGGCAGGTCAGGCGCCAGGGCCGGGTGCCCGCCGTGCTGTACGGGCACGGCACCGGCACGCGTCATGTCAGCCTGCCCGGCCACGACGTGCTGCTGGCGCTGCGCACCCCCAACGTGCTGATCCGGCTCGAGGGACTGCCCGGCGGCAGCGAGCTCGCGCTGCCCAAGGCAATCCAGCGGGATCCGATCAAGGGCTCCGTCGAGCATGTGGACCTGATCCTGGTCAGGCGTGGCGAGAAGGTCACCGTCGACGTGCCCGTGCAGGTGACCGGGGAGGTCGCGCCGGACGGGCTGCTCGACCAGCAGCTGGTCCAGGTAGCCGTCGAGGCGGAGGCGACCAACATCCCCACGGGTATTGAGGTGGACGTCGAGGGCATGACGGTCGGCGCATCGGTGCACGCAGGCGACCTGTCGCTGCCGGCTGGCTCGACGCTCGCCGTTGACGCGGAACTGCTCGTGCTGCATGTCATCGCGGCCCCGACGGCCGAGCAGATGGAGGCCGGACTCGGCATCGAGGCCGAGGAGGCCGCCGGGCCGGCCGAGGGCGAGCCTGCCCCGGTGCCGGAGGGCGAGTCCGCGGCCCCCGCTGCCGAGGAGACTGCCTGACCTGGCTCTCCCGATGGCGGGCTGGCCGAAGGGACCGGCCGGAAGGGACCGGCGGAAGGGACCGGCCGGAAGTGAGCGCAGCCTGGAGTGAGCACGCATGGCGGACGAGCGCTGGCTGATCGCGGGGCTCGGTAATCCTGGCGCCGAGTACGCGGGCAACCGGCACAACGCCGGGTACATGGTCGCCGACCTGCTCGCTGACCGGATGGGCGCGCGGTTCAGGCGGGACCGGTCGGGCGCGGCGGTAGCGACCGGCCGGCTGGCCGGGCTGCCGGTCACGCTCGGTAAGCCGATGTCGTACATGAACCTGTCCGGCCGTCCGGTCGCCGCACTCCGGAATTTCTATAAGATCCCGCCGGACCGGGTAATCATCGTGCACGACGATCTCGACATCCCGTTCGGCGCGATCAGGCTGAAGCTGGGCGGCGGCGACAACGGGCATAACGGGCTGCGGTCCGTTACTGCCGCGCTGGCCACGCGGGACTATTACCGCGTCAGGCTTGGCATCGGCCGCCCGCCTGGCCGGATGGACCCGGCCGACTTCGTGCTGCGTGATTTCGCAGCCGCCGAGCGCAGGCAACTGCCCGGCCTGATCGACCGGGGCGGGGATGCCGTCGAGGCGCTGCTGACCGGTGGCCTGGCCGCCGCTCAGAACGAATTTCATCCCGATTTTTCACCCGCGAAATCGTGACGCGACCTCGGTGGCGTAAGGAGTTTCGCTTGGTCAGGGCGCTGACGATGGATCCGATACTGGTGTAACTCTGCGTAATCTACCCTATGATGCACAGATCGCGGGGAAAGTAGGTCAACCGGCTCATTTGGCTAGGCGTCTTTCCCTGTGTACGGCGAGGTGAACGCCCGGCGAACATCGGCGTCCCGGTAACCGGCGGGAAGGGTCAGGTGCGAGCGTGTCAGGTCAGACAGCCGTCACCAGCGGCCGACGGGCTGACAAGGTGCTCGCTCGCCTGGCTGCGCAGAACCCCGCGGCATGGACCAGCGGCTACCAGCGCCAGGTGATCACGGCTGACGGGCTCTGCGCGCTGGCCAGCGGCATACTGGCACTCAAGCTGCGCTTCGACGGCGACGGCAATCCGCCGAGCCGCTACCTGGCGCTCAGCCTGGGCCTGCCGCTGATCTGGCTTTCTATCGTCTTCCTCACCGGCGGCTATGACTCCCGCTTTATCGGGGTAGGCACGGACGAGTTCCGCCGCGTGCTGAACGCCGGGGTGACGCTGACCGCCGCCGTCGCGATCCTGGCCTACGCGACGAAGACGGATATTGCCCGTGGCTACGTGGTCGTCGCGCTGCCATGCCTCACCCTGTCCAACCTGATCGCCAGGTTCGTCCTGCGCAAGAGGCTGCACCGGCTGCGCAGGAGGGGCAGCTGCATGCGCCGGGTGGTCGCCGTCGGGCACACGCCGGTGGTCGCAGGCCTGGCGACGGAATTGCGCCGGGATACCTATCACGGGCTGTGCGTGGTCGCGGCCTGCGTGGCCGGCCCCGAGGGGGATTCCGAGGTGAACGGCATTCCCCTGGTCGGCGACCTGCGAAATGTTGCCAAGGTGGTGGAGCGGTACGACGCCGACACGGTCGCCGTGCTGGCCTGCCCGGAAATGAGCGGCGTGCGGCTGCGAGAGCTTGCCTGGGAGCTGGAGAAAACCGGCACCGACCTGTGCGTCGCCCCGGCACTGCTGGACGTCGCAGGGCCGCGTACGACGATCAGGCCGGTGGCCGGGCTGCCGCTGCTACATGTTGATCATCCGGAGTTCACCGGCGCCAAGCAGGTCATCAAGGAAGCCTTCGACAAGGTGCTCGGCATGTCCGCGCTCGCGCTGCTCGCGCCGGTATTCATCACCGTGGCCATTTCCATCAGGCTCGCGGACGGCGGCCCGGCGCTGTTCAGGCAGACCAGAGTCGGCAAGGACGGCCGTGCCTTCACGGTGTACAAGTTCCGCACGATGGTGCTGGACGCGGAGGACCGCAAGGCACAGCTCGCGGTCAGCAACGAGAAAGACGGAGCGCTCTTCAAGATCCGCAATGATCCGCGGATTACCGCCATCGGCGCTAAGCTCCGGCGCTGGTCGGTGGACGAGCTGCCGCAGCTCATCAACGTGGTGCGCGGGGACATGTCGCTGGTCGGACCCCGCCCGGCACTGCCCGATGAGGCGGCCAGGTACGGGGATTACGTCCGGCGCAGGCTGGTGGTCAAGCCGGGCATCACCGGGCTCTGGCAGGTCAACGGCCGGTCAGATCTGTCCTGGGAGGAATCAGTCCGGCTCGATCTGCGCTACGTAGAGAACTGGTCCCTGGTCCTTGACCTTCAGATCTTGTGGAAGACATGCTCGGCGGTACTGCGCGGGTCCGGGGCCTACTAGTCCCGTCGCGGCGGACAAACCACTGGATGGAGCCTGCCTGATGATGTCCGATGACGATCGCCTTGCCCATCAGCTGGCGGCCGAGGCGGGACAGCGCCTGCTTGCGCTGCGCGCGGCGGGCGGCGACCCGGACACCCTGCGCAAGGCCGGCGACCTGTTGTCGCACAAGTTCCTGGCCGCCGAGCTGGCCAGGCTGCGGCCTGCCGACGCCCTGCTGTCCGAAGAGGGCAGCGACGACGAGGCCCGGCTGTCGGCCAGCCGGGTCTGGATCGTGGATCCGCTGGACGGGACCAGGGAATTCGGCGAGGCCGGCCGGACCGACTGGGCCGTGCACGTGGCGCTGTGGGAACTCGGCGAGCTGACCGCGGGCGCGGTCGCGCTGCCGGCCCAGGGCAAGGTCCTCAGCACCGCGGGGCTGGCGGAGACCGCAGCAGGCCGGCCAGCCGGCCAGGGCCGGCCGGTGACCGGCGCCGCCGATGCCGACGGCAGTAAGCAGGCAGTTCCCCGGGATCTCCGTTTCGTGGTGAGCAGGACCCGGCCCCCGGAGTTCGTCAAGCTGCTGGCCAGCCAGGTCGGCGCCACGCTGCTGCCGCTTGGCTCGGCCGGGGCCAAGGCCGCCGCGGTGATCAGCGGGGACGCCGACGCCTACATTCACGGCGGCGGGCAGTACGAGTGGGACTCGGCCGCGCCGGTCGCGGTGGCACGGGCAGCCGGGCTGCACGCCTCGCGAATCGACGGCTCAAAGCTGCACTACAACCAAAGGCATCCCGCGCTGCCCGATATCCTGATCTGCCTGGCCTCGCTTGCCGGCCCGCTGCTCGAGGCGATTGCCTCCGCCGCGTGCGCCAGCGAGTGAGCCCGGCCGGCCGCGCCAGCCCTTGCCAGCCCCGTTCCCTAGAGCCGGAGTGTTTCCCGATGGCAGCGATACGTTCCGACTACCTGCTCTCGCAGCTTGATGTACTCGAGGCCGAGTCGATCCACGTGATGCGCGAGGTCGCCGCCGAGTTCGAGCGGCCGGTGCTGCTGTTCTCCGGCGGCAAGGACTCGATCGTCATGCTTGCCCTGGCGGCGCGGGCGTTCGCGCCTGCCCGGATCCCGTTCCCCGTCATGCACATCGACACCGGGCACAACTTCGCCGAGGTCCTCGAATTCCGCGACCGCCGGGCCGACGAGCTTGGCGTCCGGCTGGTCGTGGCGTCGGTGCAGGAATCAATCGACGCCGGGAAGGTGGTCGAGGAGTCCGGCCGCTGGGCGAGCCGCAACCGGCTGCAGACCACGACCCTGCTGGACGCGATCGCCGAGCACCGGTTCGACGCCGTGTTCGGCGGCGCCCGGCGGGATGAGGAGAAGGCCAGGGCCAAGGAGCGCATCTTCTCCTTCCGGGACGAGTTCGGCCAGTGGGATCCGAAGAACCAGCGGCCTGAGCTGTGGAACGTCTACAACACCCGGATCCGCAGGGGCGAGCACATCCGGGTGTTCCCGCTGTCGAACTGGACCGAGCTTGACGTATGGCATTACATCGCCAGGGAGCACCTGGAGATTCCGGCCATCTACTACGCTCACCAGCGTGCGGTGTTCGAGCGGGACGGGATCCTGCTGGCGGACAATCCGTTCCTCACCAGGGCCGACGATGAGCCGGTTTTCGATGCGAGCGTCCGCTACCGCACCGTCGGCGACATGACCTGCACCGGCGCGGTGGCATCCACGGCCGCCAGCATCGAAGAAGTGATAGCTGAGATCGGCGCGACCCGGATCACCGAGCGCGGCCAGACTCGCGCGGACGACCGGGCCAGCGAGGCAGCGATGGAAGACCGCAAGCGGGAAGGATATTTCTGATGACGGCGGCGCAGGGCGGCACGGGGCCGGGCACCGGACTGAGCACCGGGCTGGCGGAGTCGGACCGGCACATGGATATTCTCCGGCTGGCGACGGCCGGCTCGGTCGACGATGGCAAGAGCACGCTGATCGGGCGGCTGCTCTATGACTCCAAGTCCATCTTTGAAGATCAGCTCGCCGCAGTGGAGCGCACCAGCCGCGAGCGGGGCGAGGACTACACCAACCTTGCCCTGCTGACCGACGGCCTGCGGGCCGAGCGGGAGCAGGGCATCACCATCGACGTCGCCTACCGCTACTTCGCCACGCCGCGGCGGAAGTTCATCATCGCGGACACGCCCGGCCACGTCCAGTACACGCGGAACATGGTCACCGGCGCGTCAACCGCGGACCTCGCGGTTGTGCTCGTCGATGCACGCAACGGGCTGACCGAGCAGAGCAGGCGGCACGCTTTCCTGGCCACCCTGCTGCGCGTGCCGCACCTGGTGCTTGCGGTGAACAAGATGGACCTGATCGGCTACGACGCGGCGGTGTTCGAGCAGATAACCGAGGAGTTCACTGCCTTCGCCGCGAAACTGGAGATCGGTGACCTCGCCTTTATCCCGATCTCGGCGCTGCACGGCGACAACGTGGTGCAGCGTTCGGCGAGCATGCCGTGGTACGACGGGCCGTCGCTGCTGCACCACCTGGAGCACCTGCACATTGCCTCCGACCGGAACCTGATCGACGTGCGGTTCCCCGTGCAGTACGTGATCCGGCCGCATCAGGCCACCGACCCGGAACTGCACGACTACCGCGGCTACGCGGGCCAGGTCGCCGGGGGCGTACTCAAGCCAGGCGACGAGGTGATGCACCTGCCGTCCGGTCTGACCACGACCATCGACCGCATCGAGACCGCGGCCGGCCCGGTGCCGGAGGCGTACCCGCCGATGTCGGTCACCCTGCTGCTCGCCGATGACCTGGACGTCTCGCGCGGCGACATGTTCTGCCGTCCGCACAACCAGCCGCCCGCCGCCCAGGACGTGCAGGCGATGGTGTGCTGGATGAGCGAGGCAAGGCCGCTGACCGCGGGCAGCCGGCTGATAGCGAAGCACACCACCCGCACGGTAAAGGCCATCATCCGCGATCTGCAATACCGGCTTGACGTGAACACCCTGCACCGGGACGAGCAGGCACGCCAGCTGGGGCTCAACGAGATTGGCCGGGTAACGATGCGCACCACCCAGCCGCTGTTCTGCGATCCTTATGCCCGCAACAGGATGACCGGCGGAATGATCCTCATCGACGAGGCAACCAGCGCGACAGTCGGCGCCGCGATGATAACCGACGCCGGATAATGTTCCTGGTCGGCTGGGCGGCGAGTTAGCGGCGGGCTGATTTATCGCGAATGCCGGTCTCGCAGAGAAAGTCAAGACTCGTCCCCATAACCCTGGTATGCGATTCCGCGGCGCTCTACACTTCCTGGTCAGGACCCTCTCCACGGGCGGCACCGACTTTGCCCGGAGCGTCTTCGCGGACGGCTACGTTTTCACGGCCAATGTCGGCCAGGGGCTGAATGCTTACCACTGCCGTAACGCGGTACCGGAGCGAGCGGTAGCACCCCGCTAACGCGCGGCGAACCGCGCGGTCAAGGCTCGGCGGGTAACTTCCCGCATGCCGAAGATGCGCGCCAGGATGCCAGCAGCAGACGCATTAGCGCCAGGTTGCGTTGACATGTCCTAGGTAAAATCTGGGCATTATCATGCATCACTACCAAGCGTATTTATGCAGCTACTTTAAGTGATGTTCGATGCAAAGATGGCACTCGGGCGTTGATATGGCATAATTGCCGAAATCAACTGCGGGATTTCAGGGCACACGTATTCAAGCTGGGGGTGTTCAGTGCACGTTGGTCGTATCCGTATGTGCGGCCGGGCGGGCGTGATCGCGGGCGCGGTCGCGGTGAGTGTGGCAGGACTCGCGGGCCCGTCGATGGCGGCGACCGGCCCGGTGTCGCCTACCCCGGCAAGTCAGACTCCGGCGCTGTATCCGAACGGCTCGCTGGAGCAGGTCCGGCAACTTGCGCAGTGCGGCGGAACCATGTACGCGGTGGGCTCCTTCACCTCGATCAAGCGGAACAGCACCATCTACACGCGCAACAACATCTTCAGCTTCAGCGCCACCTCGCCCTTCCAGGTCACGTCGTGGGACCCGAACGTCAACGGCGTCGTGGACTCCATCGCCTTCAACGGCACCGACTGCTCGCACGCCTACATCGGCGGGAAGTTCACCACAGTGGGCGCCGCCACGGTCAAGAACATCGCCGAGATCGACACCAGCACAGGGGCTGTCGTCCCTGGCTTCGGGCACAGCGCGTCCGGGCGGGTGGAGACCCTGCTCGGCGTCGCCGGCCACATCCTGGCCGGCGGCTACTACAAAACGATCAACGGCAGCACCGCCAACCCCTACATGACCAGCCTGAACGCGACGACTGGCAAGGACGACGGCTTCATCCACCTGAACATCTCAGGCAGTTACAACTACTGCAATAGCAGCGGGAGGTGCACGGGCACGAACCCGACGCGGGTCTATAACCAGCAACTGAGCCATAGCGGCACCCTGGATCTGGTGGAAGGCGACTTCACCTCGGTGGGCGGCCTGCAGCGCGAGCAGATCTTCATGCTCGACCTGAGCAGGTCAACCGCTGCGGTCACCGGCTGGACATCCCCCGAGTTTGACGGCAGCCAGCCGCAGAGCACGTCCCTCTACCAGTGCTGGTTCTCGGAACCCTTCTACCTCCAGGCCGCGTCCTGGTCACCGGACGACTCGGCGATCTACGTCGCGACCACCGGCTTCCACCCGTGGAACCTGTCGACGTCCGTCCCGCGGAGCGGGCTGTGCGACGCGGCCGCGGCCTTCCCGGCCACCCAGGCGCCGGTGCACCACACGTGGATCAACTACACCGGCTGTGACTCACTCTTCTCGACAGCGGCGGACAATGGCGCGGCGTATTTCGGCGGGCATGAGCGGTGGTCGGAGAACTCGAATGGCTGCGATTTCCAGGGCCCAGGGGCGGTTGTCGACCCCGGCATGGAAGGCCTCACACCGAGCAGCGGGGCGCTGCTGCTCAATGCCGGGGGCACCGCGCTCTACACCCGAGGGCGCGGCGAAGGCGCGGACGACATGGAGATCACCAGCGCGGGCCTGTGGATCGCCAGCGACAACGCGCAGAGCACCGATAGCTGCGGCGGCGTCCATGGTCACTCCGGTATCTGCTTCCTTCCCTACTAGCAGCCCTCAGCCAGCCCAGGTGGACGGGTCCGCGAAGACACGGATTCTCTACCTGGGCGGCCTGGGCCGCAGTGGCAGCACGCTGATCGAGCGGCTGCTCGGCGAGCTGCCCGGAGTGTGCGCGGTCGGCGAGGTCGTGCACATGTGGCGACGCGGCGTCGTGGAAGGCGAGCGCTGCGGTTGCGGCGAGCCATTCGGTGAATGCCCGTTCTGGCGGCTGGCCGGCAAGGCGGCCTTCGGCGGCTGGGACCGGCTGGATGTAGACCGCGTTGCCGCCCTGCGGGGCGCGGTCGACCGCACCAGGTTCGTTCCGCAGCTTGCCGCGCCCGCGATGCGCCCCGCGTTCCGGCGGGCGCTGGACGAGTACGTGTCGTACTACCAGCGGATCTACGCGGCCATCGCGGAAGCGAGCGGCTGCTCGTTCATCGTGGACTCGAGCAAGCATGCGTCGCTGGCGTTCTGCCTCGGCCGGTGCCAGGACCTCGACCTGCGGATCGTGCACGTCGTGCGGGACAGCCGCGCCGTCGCCTACTCCTGGACCAAGAAGGTCAACCGCCCGGACGCGGCCGCGGCCGCGGCCAGCTACATGACCAGGTACTCGCCAGCCAACGCGGCGGTCCAGTGGAATGTGCAGAACGGCGCCATGCACCTGCTGGCCCGCACCGGCACGCCGATCCTGCGGGTGCGGTACGAGGACGCCGCGCGCGCCCCCGAGGCGGTGCTCCGTGACATCGCGGGGTTCGCCGGGCTTGCCGCCGTCGGCCGGGCGCTGCGGTTCCTCGGCGGTGCGGGCGACGACCGCTGGGCCGAGTTCCGCGCCGCGCATACCGTGTCCGGCAACCCGATGCGCTTCACGACCGGCCGGATCCCGATCCGGCCTGACGAGAGCTGGCGGACAGCGATGCCTGCCGGGCAGCGGCGCATGGTCACGGCGCTGACCCTGCCGCTGCTTTCTCACTACGGTTATGGCCGGCCGGCCGCATGACCGGCTGGCCGTCGGTGGGCGTGGTCCTGCCGACCTTCAGCCGGCCGGCCCAGCTGCGGGTTGCCCTGGCCGCGGTGCTTGCCCAGGACTATCCGGGCCAGCTACGGGCCATCGTCGTGCACGACAGGAGCGAGCCAGATCAGAGCCTGGCTGACGGCAGCAGGGTCCGGGTAGTGCGCAACGGCCGCACTCCGGGACTGGCCGGCGCCCGCAACACGGGCGTGCTTGCGCTGACGACCGAGCTTGTCGCCTTCTGCGATGACGACGACGAATGGCTGCCTGGCAAGCTGCGCAGCCAGGTTGAGGCCATGGCGGCCCGGCCGGAGGCCGAGTTCGCGAGCTGCGGCATCATCGTGGACTACGCCGGTCATGCCAGCCCGAGACTGGTCGGCAGGGACGAGGTGACCCATCAGGACCTGCTGCGGTCGCGGATGGCGATGGTGCACTCATCCACCTTCCTGGCCCGCAGGACGGCCCTGATCAACGACATCGGGCTGATCGACGAGGGGATCCCTGGCAGCCACAACGAGGACTGGGATCTGGTGCTGCGCGTCACCCGCCGGCACCCGATCGCCTACGTGGACCGGCCGCTGGCCCGCATCGCCTGGGGCGACGGGTCTCATTTCTCCCGGCAGTGGGAGACCAAGGCCGAGGCGCTGCGCTGGATGCTCGACCATCACCCGGACATCGCGCGCTGCCGGGCCGGCGCGGCCATGGTCTATGGCCAGCTCGCGTTCGCCTATGCTTGCCTTGGCCAGCGCTCGGAAGCCTGGAGATGGATAGGCCGGGCACTGCGCAGCAACTGGCACGAGCGCCGGGTGCCGTTCGCGCTGGTCGTGGCCGCCGGGCTGGTGCCGGGCGAGACCTTACTGCGGCAGCTGCACGCCCGGGGACACGGGATCTGACCTTGCCAGGACGCTCACCAGCACCAAGGGCCGGCCGGCCGGGCGGCCGCCTCGGCAGCACCGGCCCCCCGGCCTGGCTGGCCGTCCTCGCCGCGGCGGTCGCAGTGGCGGTCGTCGTCGCGCTGGTTCTGGCCGATCCGTTCGGCAGCTCCGGCGGTCCAGGAAGCCAGGGCGGCAGCGCCGGACCCGGGGCCGGCGCAAGCCCAGGCGAGCACGCCGGGCCGGCGCCGATGACGACGGTCGATCCGCGCCAGGCGCCCGTGCCGCCTTCGCACGGCGCCTACTTCGGTGCCTGGGTGAAGCCCGTGCTCTACACGCAGCCCGAGCGCATCGCCGCGGTCACCGCGCTGCAGCGGCAGATCGGGCGCCGCTTCGACATCGTGCATACCTACGTCCGTTGGCTTGAGCCGTTCCCGACCAGCAGCGACCTGGCTTTCATGCGGCAGGGCAGCACGCTCCTGCTGTCCTGGGGCGGCGCTGACCCCCGTGCGATCGTGGCCGGGACCTATGACAGCTGGATCCGGCAGCGGGCCAGCGCAATCAAGGCCACCAGAAAACGGATATTCCTGGAGTGGCTCTGGGAGATGGACCGGCCCAACCTCCGCGCCAAGGTGCATTCGCCCGCCGACTTCATCGCAGCCTGGAAGCATATCCGGGCCGTATTCGAGCAGCAGCACGTCAGCAATGTCGCCTGGGTGTGGTGCCCGACGGCGCGCGGATTCGCCCGCGGCGATGCCGCTGCCTTCTACCCTGGCAATGATCAGGTCGACTGGGTATGCGCCGATGTCTACCCGGGCCCGGGTCCCTACCGCTCATTCGCCGACACCGCCCATGCCTTCCTGGCCTGGGCCGCCGGTCATCCCAAGCCGGTCATGATCGGCGAGTACGGCGTGCCGCAGAGCTACGGCGCGGCGCAGCGGGCCCAGTGGCTCCGCGCCGTGGCGCAGACCGTGCGGCAGGACCAGCAGGTCAAGGCCCTGGTCTACTTCGACGGTGATCCAGCCGGGCGGCGGCCGGCTGGCCGGTACTCGCTGACGAACGACCTGAGCGCGATCCGGGCGTTCCGCGACATCGGCAGCCAGCCGTACTTCAACCCGCTCGGCTGGCCGGTGCGCGGGTGATGCCGCGCCGCGGCGCCGGCCCCGGGCTTCAGCGGTAGCCGAGCCGGGTCAGCAGTGGCCCGGTCTCCTGCTCGACCTCGCTGACCTGCTGCTCGCTCAGGGCTGCCAGCCACCGTCCCGCTGAGCCCGGCCTCGCCTCGGCAAGCCCTGCCCGCAGCGCCTGATGCCCGGCCGCCGACGCGCCGAGGAAGCTGGCCAGCAGGCGGGCCGTTCCGGCCGGATCACGGACCGCCGACTCGTACCTGATCTCGATGCTGCGGTCCGGCGGCAGCCCGGCCAGCCCGCCAAGGGCGGCCTCGGTGAAACGCCGCCAGCACCAGGCCGATCGCACGATGTCGGCGACCTTGGCGAACTCCTCGCGGCGGTCCGGCTCGACCCACCAGCGCGGATACGGGCCCCACAGCTGCCCGCCCCGGCCGCGGCGGCCAGCGCCGGCCGACGCGGCCGAGAGCCATGGCTTCTCGGCATGCGAAACGGCGACGTCCCGCCCGTCCCGCACGATGTGCACGAACTGGGCGCCGGGCAGCGCGGTGGCGAGGAACGGGACCACGAAGCTGTTCTCCGGGTTCTTCTCGCTGAAGCGGCGGCCGCCGTCCAGCGACGCGAGCAGCAGCGCGGCGTAGCAGAGCCGGAAGACGGTCGCCGCGCGCCGCTGGCTCCACGACCCGTCGTACACGCACCGGGCGGCGGCCTTGGTGAGCCTCGGCTCGAAATGGTAGGAGATCTCGGGCATCCGCCCGATGCAGCCTGCCAGGAACGTCGTCCCTGACCTGGGCGCGCCGATCACCAGGACGGGGCGGTGCAGCCGCGGGTCCAGCGCACGCGCAGAGGGCCGCTTGCGCAGTGCCGGATCCTGCCGCCGGTCGCGGAGGTCGGCGGCGATGCCGACCAGGCCGAGCCTGAGCATCCGCGGCAGCGTGAGATCGGGGGATGGCGACGGCAGCGAGTCGGTCGCTGAGTTCGTCATCGCCGCCAGCTCGGTTCCCAGCCGAGCCAGCTGGCCAGCCGCTCGTCGTAGGGCCGGAAATGCTCGGTCAGCGCGGCCCGCAGCCCGTCCGGCATCGGCGAGCGCGGCCGGGCGTTGTGCCGCTCGAAGGCGGGATCCCCCAGCTGCGGCAGCTCAAGGAATTCCAGCACGGCCTTGTAAGCAGGCTCGGGGTCGGTGAAGAAGTCGCTGCTGTCCAGCACGTGCATCCGGTCCCGGCCGAACTGGCTGGCGAGACGTTCCAGCTGCTCGACGTACTGGCCGCGGGCGCGGTATGCCTGGTGCTGGTGGGCGTGGCTGACATAGCCCGGGTCGGCCATGATCCGCTCCACCTCGCCAGCCAGCCGGCTCGGCTCGAGCTCAAGTGCCCGGGCGAAGGGCTCGGTCTCGTAGCCCCGCGCGAGCTCGTGCGCGTGCGCGGAGTAGGCCCGCTCGACCGGATCCCGCAGCAGCACGACCAGCTTCACGCCGGGCAGGTCGCGGCGGATCCGCTCCGCGGCCAGCGGGTGGAACATGTAGTACGGGCTGGACTCAAAGGTCACCGGGGCCGTGCCGGCGGCCCGCGTGGCCCGCCGCGCCAGACCGCGCAGCGGGAAATGCGCCTGGTACCAGCCGAGCCCGCGAGCGTAGTCGGTGTCGAAGTAATGCACGCCCTTGTGCCAGACGGCCTTCAGCACGGCCGGGTGCTGGCTGAGCGTGCGGTACATCGAGGTGGTCCCGGAGCGCTGCGCGCCCACGATCAGGAAGGCGGGGAGCATCCTGGCCCGGCGGGTCAGCCTGCCCGCGGTGACCGAGAGCCCGTGCGCCGCCCGTTTGACCGATGGCGAGAAGGATGAGCCGTCAGGCATATGTGCACGTGCCTCCGAGTCCGGATGGCGGCTGCGATCGGGTCATAGCCGCGCCGCTGCGCCGGCGATCGCCGGGATCAGCCAGGAACCCGCCCGGCCGAGCCTTGCCCCGGCCTTGTCCTGCCGGTCAGTTAGGTACCGTGTGGCCAGGTCAGCCAGGTACAGGATAGCGGTAAGCCGGGCCTGCGCCGGGTCGGCCCCGAACGGGGCGAGCAGCTCAGGTGCGCGGTCGATGCAGCCCGCCGCCGCCGCGGCTGGCTCGCCGCGGGCCGGCCCCACCTCGGTCTGCAGCCAGTAATGCAGCGCATCGAAGCCAACCGGCACATCGCGGGTGAAGCGTTCCCAGTCCCAGACCAGCAGCCCCTGGCGGGTATTTGCCATGTTCCACGGCGTCCAGTCGCCATGCCAGGCGCCGAAGGCCAGCAGGCTGCCGCCGGCCCTGGCCGCCACCGCGTCCAGCGCCCCGGCCAGGGCACCGCGGTCGGCACCGGCGCCTGCCGCCGCCAGCCGGCCGCGCAGCCGCCGCCAGTAGCTCGCTGCGGCCAGCGGGGCCCGCCGCAGCCCGTCGACGCCGGCCACCTCGCTCATCGCCGCGGCCAGCCGCGGCCAGCGGATCTGCCTGCGGCGCAGCCACACCGGGAGCGCGCTGAGGACCAGCACGTCGAGGCCGCGCCACTGCCCGTGGTGCAGCACGCCAGGTATCGTCAGCCCGGCTAGCCGGGCATGGCCGAGCCGGGCGAGCGCGTCGTGCTCCGCCCGGACGAGCTCGCGGGTCAGCGGGCTGATGCCGATCTTGGCGAACCCGGCAGGCGCACCCTGCGCGGTGAGCAACTGGAGCACCGGCTTCCGGTTGGCACGCGGCGCGCCGAGATGCATGCTGACCCGCAGATCGCGGCCAAGCACTTCGCGGAGATACGACTCGATGGTGTCGGCGCCCGCGGGCGCGTGCACCAGGACCCGGCCACGGAGGGCTATCTGGCCGAGCCCGCTGGCCAGGGCCAGCGACAGGGCCCGGGTGGCCAGCCTGGTGGTCCTGGATCCTGGCTCGCCGTAGCGACGCACCGCGGCCGCTGCCGGGCGGGCCGCGGGCGGGACAAGCAGCCGGGGACGGCCCGGCCTGGGCAGCACGATGAACTCGCTGTGCAGGGGCGCAGCCGCGGCCAGTGCCGCTGCCGTGCCGCCGCGCCATGACCGCCGGCCCGGCCCGGTGCCGCCGATGGTGACCCTGGCCGGCGGCGGATACAGCAAGTCGCCGATCTCGCGCAGGTAGGCGCTCCGGTCCTGGCTGGCCGGGACGGCAGCGGCGCGGGGCGAGGCGGCATTCACCGGTCAGGCCCCTGGCACCCGGGATCCGAACTGCGGCTCGGCGAGCAGCGCGGCGAACGCCCTGATGGCCGCGGCGTGACCAGTCATGGCGTAGGCATAGGGGTGGCCGTTGCTGTCCGTGCCGTCGCCGCTGAAGTAGTCCATGGCCTTGATCTGGGGATCCTGGCTGGCCAGCCGGCCCGCGCCGGCCAGCCAGGCCGGCCAGCCGGCCGGGTTACCGCCGACTCCGAACTCGCCGATGATAACCGGCTTGGGATGGTGCGCTGCCCAGCTCAGGAAGGGACCGGCGGTCACGCTCAGCGGCACCGACGGCGAGGGTGAGTACGCGTCCGCGCAGACCCAGTCGACTTCGCTGTTTCCCGGGTAGAACGCCTGCGCGCGGCCGACGGTGAACCCGTAGGCAGTCGGGCACCAGACCCAGCTCGCGTTGGTGGCGCCAGCGGCTGCGAAGATGGCCCTGATGTGATCCCATGCCCGGATGTAATCGGCAGGGGAATGCATTGCCCATAGCAGGTTCGGCCGGTCCATCTCGTGCCGGAATTCCATCAGGATCGGCCGGCCGAGGCTCTTCACCGCAGCCGCCCGCTGCCGGATCAGCGCGTCATACCTGCCAGCGATGATCGCCGCGGTGTCCGGGGTGCCGCCCCAGGTGAGCAGCAGCACCTTGCGGCTGCGGACGAAATGCTGGTCGGCGGCCGACGGGAACGGCGAGTCCCACGGGTGGTACACGTGCACGAGACCCAGCGGGCGGCCAAGCTGCCGCTCGAAGCCGAGAATCGCGTCGATCTGGCCACCGGAGGTGTAGCTGGCCGGCTGGACGTAGGCGCCGAGATACGCCCCGGACGCCGGCACCAGGGAGCCGGTGGCCGGCCCCGGCCTGCCGGTTGTCGTGCCGCGCGGCCGGCCGTCCGCCGGAGAGCGGGCCTTCGGATGCCCGGCGCGCGGGGCGAAGGCCGGCATCCGGCCCGGCGCGGCCTCGGCCCGCGGCCGTGGCGTTAGCTGGCCGGCGGCGTCCGCCTGCCGGGCCGATGCCATGGCCGCGGCTACCGTCGCGAGGCCGGCCACCGCCGCCACCGCGACAAGCACGAGTCCAGGGCCCGCGGTCCGGCCGCTCCGGCGCCGCGTGCCCTTGCGCCGCATCCCGCGGTACGCGCTGCGGGTCACGCTGGGCGGCCGGCGATCGGCTCTCGCACCGCGCCGCGGGCCGTGCCACGGCTGCCAGGGCCGCCGGAACTGGCTTCGGTATAGCGGACCGCAAAGATGAACAGCAGCAGCAGCAGGCTGCCGTAAACCCAGCCGGACAGCACGTCGGTGAACCAGTGCAGGGTCAGGTAGCCGCGGCTGTAGCCCTCGGAGAAGGCCAGCGCGGCCACGGTCGCCCCGGCCCAGATCCCGGCCCGGCGCTGGCGGCTGAATTCGAGCCAGAGCAGGTAGGCGATCAGCCCGTAGAAGATGATGATGCGGTCAGCGCCGCCGGACGGGAACGTGCCGTTCGGACTGCCCGGCGGGCCCGGCCGCTCGAAGGTGTGCCGGATGTAGATCGTCGTGTAGTGGTCGACGACGACCGCCGCGGCCAGCGCCAGCGGCGGCAGCCAGCGGTTCCGGCGCCAGGTCACTGCCAGGCAAACCGCAGCGGCAGCGACCGCGCCCCAGGTCGTCCAGGTGTTACCGATCTTGGTGAGCCGGTTCATCACGGCCGCCCAGGAATGCACCCGGTGCGCGATGGTCCAGTTCAAGATGGGCTTGTCGATGGCGGGCCCGGCATGTACCACGAGCAGCCCGAGCAGCGCGGTCACTGCATAGACCGCGACCGCCCCCGCGACCGCGATGAGGAGGAATTTCGCCGCGCTCCGGACGGCAGGCGGCAGGCCGGACGCACGGGGGCCGGATGCACGGGCGGCGGCGCGTCCGCCGGCGGGCACGGCGTGCCGGCTGGCCCGCCCGGCCGCGGGCGGGGTGACCGGGCTGGATGCAGCGGGCGCGGCCGGGGCAGCGCGCCTGGCGAGCAGCGCCGCGATAGCCAGGATCGTCGCGATTCCTGCAGGCCAGAGCAGGATAAGCAAGATCTTGGTCACGTCGTGTCCCGTCCTCCGATTTACCCGTAGCTTACGGCCCGACTATTGTGATGACGGATCATACCGGAGATATCGGCGCAGGCAGGGCGCCCTGCGAAGGGATTCACCAGTGCCTATCGCCGGATTGCGGCAGCCGCCTTCCTAACCCGCGGGTCCTGGCATTCCGGCCGGTAAATGAGAGGCCGGGCATAGCCGCTAGCGCAAGCGCGCGGCGGAATCGCCACAGGCCCGCGGCCAGCAGCAGGCAGCCGGCCGCCACCGCCGCGGCCGAGACGACCAGGCTGTCTCCTGCGACGGCCCGCACGGCAAGCGGGATGGCGGCAAAGCTTGTCGCGGACAGCGCGCAGGCGATGAACGTGCCCCGCCCGAACGGGTGCAGCCGCACCACCACGGCAACCTGAGCGAGCGGCGTGAGGTTGGTGATCGCGATCGCCGCGGCCCATCCGATCGCCGCGCCGAGGATCCCGTACCTGGGAATCAGGAACAGATCGAGGCTGACGTTTATCGTGACCGCCAGCAGCCCGTTGGCCAGGCTCCAGCTGCTGCGGCCGGTGGTATTGAGGACCATGTCGACCTGGCCGCATGCCGTGGCGAGGAGCATGGTCAGGCCGAGGACGATCATTACCGTGTCCCCGGCACGGTACGAGTGGCCGAAGATGACCAGGAGCTGCGGTCCGTAGATCACCGCAAGCAGGTACAGCGGCCAGGTCAGGATGACGAGCCATGCGGTGGTCGCCTGATAGACGATATTCGCCCCGCGCCGGTCCCCTACCGCGAACATCTCGGTGAACCGCGGCTGGGCGGCCATGCTGATGGCCGCATTGCCGAGCTGGCCGACCACGAGGAACCGGGTCGCCGCGGTATAGATGGCCGCCTGGGCGGGTCCGCGCATGATCGCGACCAGCACGATGTCGATCCGCTGGATGGTGATCTGGGCGAGAGTGGACAGCCCGCGCGGCACCGTGAACAGCCAGAATCCGCGCGGGTTCGCATTTGCCAGCTGCCTGCTTGCGATCCTCGACCTGGGCCGCGAGCCGGCCGGGACCGCGGGTCCGGCGGCCGGCTGCGCCGGGACCGCGGGTCCGGCGGCCGGCTGCGCCGGGACCGCGGGTCCGGCGGCCGACTGCCCGGAGTCAGCTCCGCCTGGTGCCGCGCGCGTGATGGCTGCCTGGCCTGGCCGCGCCTGGCCGGCGGCGGCCTGGCCGTTGGCCCTGACCCCGGTGATCATCTCCAGCGTGACCCGCCGCCGCGGCGGCCGCCTGCGGCGGATGCGCCGGAGCCAGAGCCAGGCGACCGCCGCCGCGGGAATGTAAGGCACGGCCCACAGCGGCGCGAGCAATGCCGCGCTGCCCGCGGCGGCGGCGGCGCTCACCGCCAGGCACTGGATCAGGGACCGGCCGATCCTGTCCACCATGACCGTGGGGCGCATGTCACGGTAGCCCCGGCTGGCGCCGAGGAACGTGTCAAGCAGGGTCGCGAACGGGAGCGCCAGCGCGAGTGCCCGGAGCGCGTTCGCCACCGCGCCAGGCGCTGCCCCGCCACGCCCGAGATGGCCGTGCAGCAGGATGTGCGCCAGCGGGCCGGCCACGAGCAGCATGAGCGCCGTTCCCAGCACCGACGCGACGATGACCGGGATCACTGCCGCGCGCAAGATCGCGGGGATCCTGCCGTCCTCGCCGAGCGAGCGAAGCCGGGCGACGAAGTACACCGCGCCGGTGTAGGCGCCCAGGCTGGCTACGGCTTCGATGATCAGGAACAGCGAGATAGCGGTGAAGAATGCGCCGGCCACCGGCTTGCTGAACTGCCGGGTGACGATCACCGTCATGCCCAGGGTGGCGACCGCGGAGATGGCCGCGCCGGCCAGGTTGAGCGTGCCGCCGCGTGCGACCTCCGCCAGCCCGGACCCGCCGCGCCTGGCTGCCCCGGCCTGCCCAGTGCCGGCCTGCCCAGTGCCGGCCTGCCCAGTGCCGGCCTGCCCAGTGCCGGCCTGCCCAGTGCCGGCCTGCCCAGTGCCGGCCTGGCGGTGCCCGGCTGGCCCGTCGGACCACGGCAGGGCATGCATCGGCAAGGTTTGGTCCAGGTCGGCGTGCTCCTGCCCGGCCTGCTGCGGCTCCGCGTGCTCCGGCCCGGCCTGCTCCTGCCCGGCCTGCTGCGGCTCCGCGTGCTCCGGCCCGGCCTGCTCCTGCCCGGCCTGCTGCGGCTCCGCGTGCTGCGGCTCCGCGTGTTCCGGCTCCGCGTGTTCCGGCTCCGCGTGTTCCGGCTCCGCGTGTTCCGGCTCCGCGTGTTCCGGCTCCGCGTGTTCCGGCTCCGCGTGTTCCGGCTCGGCCTGATCCGGCCATGCCTGACCCGGCCATGCCTGCTCCGGCCCGGCGGGCCCTGGCCCGGTCCGGCCCGCATCCCCTGGGCCGCGGCCAGCCGCCGACCCGGGTTCCTGGCCGTTCCCGCCGAGGTCCTGGCCGGCCTGCCCCGCGCGCCGGTCTGGCCTTACCCGCGCCTGCCAGGACGAAGCCCGCGCCATTACGCAGGCAATCCGCCGGCGTCAGCGCGGTCCTCCGGCGCGATGGCCGCCCTGGGCGGCCCGCTGGCGGCCGATCGGCGAGCGTGCTCACTGCGCCAGAGCAGCGCGTAGGCCAGCATGGTGAAGCCAAGCGGCGCGATCACCGCGACGTAGGTGAACATGTAGACGAAGGAAAGCAGCAGTACCAGCACGCCAGCCAGCCCGTACGGGCTGGTATCTCGCCGGTACCGCCAGCATCCGAAGGCGAAGAAGCCGAGATAGAGCGCCGCGCCCACGATGCCATTGCAGATCAGCAGCAGCCACAGCTGGCCGTTTCCGCCAACCGGGGTCTGGCCGCAGTTCCCGCAGTTGGCGG
>WNGK01005395.1_pt1 | contig 20214 bp, 20 predicted proteins | sample 5400601 | NCBI WGS metagenome assembly WNGK01 (sample SAMN13153376, study PRJNA577476) | soil metagenome | isolation source: 60 cm soil or saprolite under Garry oak tree replicate 1 | place: USA:California | collected 2016-06-15
GAAGGTAAAATGACCTCGCCAGGTGAAACGGAAGCGGGCTCTGCTGGGAAGCAACCATGCTGAGGGATAACTTGGTCGGGCTCATCGAGCCGATGCTCAGCGGCGCGGGAGCTTATCCTCTCGCGCTGCGCACCAACCGGAAACAGTCATCGGACGATAGACCCGCATGCCTTGAAAATCCCCGCCCCGCAGGGGCGGAATCTACACTAACGGAGAACGTCGCTTCTCCATTTCACGCTGAGCCAGGACATGTCGTCAATGATCGTCACCTGAGAAAACGGCCTATGATCTTCACTACCAACAAACCGCTCAGCGAGTGGGGAAAGGTATTGCACGACGAGGACCTGGCGGCCGCCATCCTGGATCGAGTCTTGGAGCGGGGACGTTTCGTCCACCTCGATGGACCTTCCGGACGGACTCGTCATCTGAGTTTGGAAGAGACCTTGCCTTTAAACTCGGAACGGGTCAGAATTTCCGGAATTAACGGCTCAGAATTTCCGGAACCCACAGGGCGCGACAAGACGAGATCGCACAAACGCGCGCTCTATTTGCGCTCTGTTTAATCGATTAACAATGCTTTTCATGGCCTTAGGTGTCATCCGCTGGCCTGCATAGTGTTGAAACTACGTTTAAGTGTTGATTCAAATCCTACAGCGCCCACCAATAAGTTTTCTGAGAATACGAGAAGTATCTCGCCTTCGAGATCCAAGCTTTTCTGATTTCTTTTTCTCGATCAGATTTTAGACACAGTTAACCTTGGTCTCGAAACGTTGACGCGCTTCGGGTTATTGACCGCCTACAGTCACGATCTCCTCGGGTGGTCCGTAGCCGCGCTCGTGGGCTGGATTCGAGACCGCGAACGCGTTCAACTGGCTTGATCGGCAGAAAACTGGTAACTTGTCGCAGCAACAAAACAATATGAGCAGTTCCGAACCCCGATCGCGATAGGACGTGAGATGAGAGCCGTTACGGTAGGGACTGGCCCCAATCAGATATCGGGTACGGCACTTTGGACACTCGACGCAATGGCGAATAAGACGAGGGGACATAGACTGGATCTATCAAACAAATTTGTTTATTGGTCCGAATCCGGGAAGCCGAAGGCTAGTCGCCGCGCAATCTGCCGTCGGACACTTTCGGGCAAACTCCCCTGCGGAGTTGCCTGGGTTCGCGAAGACACAATAATCCCGGGAGGAACCGGAGTCGCTGTGAAGCCCGGAGCTTCACCCGTATTGAGATCAAGCGCTTCTCCTACAATGCGGCCCTGCTGATCGATATCGCCCGCATAGAGCAGAAACGGCGAACCCGACAACGTTAGTTGATTCACGTCGTACAACGTGTTGTTTTGCCACAGGAACGCGCGGAACAGGTACGGCCCTCCTCGGGACAGACCCACGACCTGCCCCTTTTTCGTTGATCCCCAAGGCTTCACTGCGAATATCGCCCGGCAGCAAACCCAAGGGCTTCATTCCACCGGCTTGGGTCCAGATGAAGCCCTCAAAAGTTCTTGCCGTACCAGGAGCGGTATTGGCGAAGCCGATAATCGTCCCGTGATTATTGATCGCTGTGGGCGTGTTCCAGGCATCGCCGCCGATGTTGCCAAGATCCATCGGAACACCATTTTGCCAAAGCACCGCGTGTCTGGCACTGACGCCTCCGACCGCAATCCCGCAATCGCCGGAAATGCCAACCACCTGACCGATGTCGTTGATCGCTGTGGCTGCGCTGGTGCTGTCGCCGGGCAGTGGCGGGAGTTCCTTCATAGTGCCGTCCGGTTGCCAAATCGCTGCTCGGAACTGCAGTATCTGGAAAGAAGGATCGCAGGTTGAATCGTGGACCCCATTCTCTGCCCACCCGACGATCTGACCTTGGTTATTCACGCCGGTGGCGTAGCTGCTATAACCGCCAGGGAACGGTGGCAGCGCTGTCATTTGCCCGTTCTGCCAACGAAACCCTTTGCAGATTTGCCCCGTAGGAGTGCCCGCCGCAAAGAAGGGCCAACACGAAAAATATTCTCCAGTTGGGTCGGCGTCTGCCGTTTCAGAAATACCCACTATCACGCCGTTGTCGCTCTTGACTGGCCATGCGACAGCGCTGTTCGGTCCCCCGAGATTGCCCAGCGGGATGGTTGATCCATTCACCCAAAGAGTTGCCATAGACGTTAGGTCTCCCGGCAGGTTGTCAGCGCCGGTGATCCAACCCCGATCGTTGATGCCGTTGGCTGACCCGGCCGTCCCGCCCAGTTCGCCTAGCTCGACTACGCTGTAATGGGATTGCGCCGCGAGCTGAACTGGCGCTGCTAGCGCAAGAAGCAACGCCATCACGGCTGCAAATGTCACTGTCCTGGATTTCATATTCATCTCCTATGGGATCTTGTCCGATTAACCGGTGCGCCTACGCAAATCAAAATAGATCGCCTCACAGACCAAGGTTGGACGTTTGCGGACATCGCTCACTAGAAGCTGGACGTTTGCGGACGCGGCTGTCGACGAGGCATCTTCCGGCCAGTTTCCCCGTTAAGTCATTTTGAGCTCGGTCCGAAAACGTCTACTTTGCCTCGAAACGGGAGTTATCATGACTTCCGAACCCATGGAACTGGATTGGCAAGTGTGTTCGCGGGCGCGACTGTCGCGGGATGCGCGCTTTGACGGCAAGTTCTTTATCGGCGTGGTCACCAGCCGGGTTTATTGCCGCTCGATTTGTCCTGCTCCGACCGCGAAAGAAAAAAATGTTCGTTATTATCCCAGCGCCGCTGCCGCGGCGGAAGCGGGATTTCGTCCCTGTCTGCGTTGCCGCCCGGAGTGCTCTCCGGGAACTCCAGCATGGTTAGGAACTTCGAACACCGTTTCGCGAGCTCTACGGCTGATTGATGAGAGCGCACTCGACGACGGAGGAGTCGAAGGTCTCGCAGAACGGCTGGGGGTTGGCTCGCGCCATCTTCGTCGCCTGTTCTTGCGGCACCTTGGCGCAACGCCCAGTGCGGTAGCACAGACCCGTCGTCTGCACTTTGCGAAAAAGCTCATTGACGAGACTACTCTCCCAATGAATCACGTCGCCCTGGCTTCTGGTTTCGGCTGCGTACGGCGATTCAACGCCGCCATCCGCAGGGTCTATCATCGAACACCGACCCAGATTCGGCGGCTGGTGCGGCAGAAGATCGTCCAGCCAGAGAATCAGTACCTGTTCCGTTTACGGTTCCGCTCGCCTTACGACTGGCACGGCATGTTGGCTTTTCTAGCGCCCCGCGCCACGCCCGGCGTCGAGGCGGTGGAAAATGGCATCTATCGCCGTTCCATTTCCTTGAACGGCAGTGACGGCTATTTTGAGGTCGCACTCGACGAAAAGGACAGCGCGCTGGTCGCGCGGGTTCAGTTTGGCGATCCGCGATCTCTATTCTTCATTACTGAACGAATCCGCGCCATGTTCGATCTGAATGCAGACTGGGTAACCATCGTGCGAGCTTTAAGAACTGACCCGGTGCTGGTTGGCCCGGTGGAGGCTCGTCGAGGACTACGCGTACCCGGTTGCTGGAACGGCTTCGAGCTCACGACGCGCGCCATTCTCGGCCAGCAAATCACGGTCAAAGGCGCGACGGTCCTCGCCGGCCGGCTGGTAAGCACTTTCGGCCGGAGATTTTCCGCAGCCAACGGACTCACACATCTTTTTCCTGAACCCGAGGCGCTTGCCAACGCCAAACTTGCGAGCATTGGCCTGCCGCGAGCGCGTGCCGAAACTATTCAGGCCCTCGCCTGCGCGGTTTGCAATGGGCAGGTTAGTTTTGGCCGGATCGTGGACTCGGAAGAGTTCCTAACCCAGTTATGTCAAATTCCCGGCATCGGAAAATGGACGGCACAATACGTGGCGATGCGAGCGCTCGGAGAACCCGATGCCTTTCCGAGCGGCGACCTTGGTCTGCTGCGCGCTCTGAAATTAAAAACCTCCCACAAGCTCGAGCAACGCGCTGAAGCTTGGCGGCCGTGGCGTGCGTACGCAGCTATGTATCTCTGGAGTATGGCTGGCGAACGCAGGGCTTGGACAAGCAAACCGCTTTCATCCAAGCGCCAAGAAACGCCAGCAACAAGAGCCGCTTCTCAGCAGCGTGTCTCAATGCTTGTGTGACGGCCATCAACTTGCCGAGGAACTCATCCCTTTTCCGCCTTAATAGCAGGTTGAGATTTTCACGGAATACTAGCGGGACTAAAGGTGCGGTGTCCTTTTGAGTCCATCGTGAAAACCGATTGGAACTTGGCTGGACCGTCACAGGTTCCGGGTAACCAGGCATTTCCCGAGCAGGGTTTTGTTTGCAACAATTTGCTCTCGAAATAAAATCGCTAGGCTGAGGGCAGAGGTCAACTACTCGGGCTCGTAGGAGCTTGCAGTCCCAACTCTTTCATTACCATTTGCAGATCTTTCCAGGCTTCTTTCTTCTGGCGCGGATCGCGCAACAGGAACGCGGGGTGATAAGTCACCGCGAGTTTGGTTCCGCGGAAGTCATACCAGCGGCCGCGCAACTCAGACATGGGCGCGTTGATTGCCAGCAGAGTCTTGGCTGCGACGGCCCCGAGCGCCACGATGGCTTTGGGATGGATAGCTTCAATCTGGCGCATCAGAAATGGCGAGCAGGTCTCGCACTCGTCCCGCTCGGGTGTGCGATTGCCCGGTGGGCGGCACTTGATGATGTTTGCAATGTAAACGTCTTCGCGGCGGATGCCCATGGCCTTGATCATGTTGTTCAGCAGTTGCCCGGCGCGTCCCACGAAGGGCTCTCCTTGCTCATCTTCGTCGGCGCCTGGAGCTTCTCCGATGAACATCAGATCAGCGTTGGGATTTCCCACGCCAAAGACGATCTGCTTGCGTCCTTGTTTGTGCAGACGGCAGCGGGTGCAATCGCCGAGGTCTTCGCGGATTAGGCGGAGGGAGGTGGCGGGGTCGGCGAGTGATTCAAGGTTTATAGTAGCGGACAAATCTTGTTCCTCGCGAATTACAGCTGCGGACGAGGGCGTCGGCGCCACACTTTCTTGAGAATCCTGCAGGTCGACGGCGACCGGCTGGCGGTAGAAATCGTATATGCCGAGTTCCTTGTAGTAACGGACGCGGTCCGCGAGCGAACGACGAAGATTGGGATCGAGAGTGCGGGGCATAGGCTGTCAGATTGTAATTCATAGTGCGCTCAGTTCTTCCATCGTCGTCATATTGAGCGCGTTGAGCTACTTCGGCCGGTTCACGGTGACGTAAGCGATGGAGTTTTTCTTTTCGAAGAGGATGTTGGAGAAGGTCATGTCCGTCACCTCTGCTGCTGGGGAGCACCGACTGAACCAGGAAAGCTTTCAAGGGAAAATCTAGCACCTTTTAAGTCGCTCGCCCAGGAGGCAAAGGGCTCTGCTAAGTCTTTCAGTACTCCACGGCGGAGTCCCTGGCCACGTGCGGTGAACCAATTCCATCCAAAAATACAGAAGAGGAGTCCCGCAGGAATTCTTTTAGCTCCCGTTTGAGCATCGATGAGCAGGTGTCGGATAGCTACTTTGAAGTCGACCTCCTCAACCGAAAACCGATCGCTCCAGCAAGCAATGATGCTAGTGCCTGTGCCTGTCTGGCTGAATTTGGCAGACAACTCGTCCTCTAACTTTTTGACGCTCTTCTCGAAGTCTCCATAAGGCACGAGCATCGCATCGCTCGAGGCATCCCTGAGATCTAAGAAAGGAAGATCCGGTTCAAGGAGCGAAGGGCGAATCCGTCTGACCTCGACATGCGCCGATTGTCCATCCCTCGATACCGACAAATCCGGACCTTTTTCCCCGCAAGGCTCGAACCTCAAGTCGAATTCCAGCCCCGCGAAGGAACCCAAATCTAATCTCGGCAAGATAATCGAGCACTGCTTCGTCCTCTTTCGCGTGGGAAATTCGGCGGAAGACCGAGTCTGAACCGGGAAACAGCGAGGCGATATCGGCAAGCCGTATGAATTCCGTGACCTGCTGATGGGGAAAAGTCTTACCCAATCGAGCAATCGCCTTTTGCTTCCAGATGGAAACGGTAGTCAAGCTCACAGCTTATTCGGCTTCGGATTGTTGGGATCGGAATAATCGTAGAAGCCTTTGCCGGTTTTGCGCCCGTACCAGCCCGCCATCACCAGACGCTTCAGCAGCGGAGGTGATGCGAAGCGGCGTTCTTTGAATTCGTCATACATCACGTGCGTGATGTAATAGGTCGTGTCGAGGCCGACGAAATCGAGCAGGGTGAACGGCCCCATGGGATAGCCGCAGCCGAGCTTCATGGCGTTGTCGATATCCTCGATCGAGCCCACGCCCTCTTCGTAGGCGCGGATGGCATCGAGCAGATAGGGCACCAGAAGACGATTGACGATGAACCCAGTTTTGTCGCTGGTGCGCACCGGAACCTTACCCAGCTTTTTCGCAAAATCGTAAGCGGTTTCGTACACGTCGGTCGCCGTTGCAATCGTACGCACGACTTCGACCAGCTTCATCAGCGGCACAGGATTGAAAAAATGCAGTCCGATGAAGCGTTCAGGGCGCTTGGTTGCGGTCATCAACTCGGTGATTGAAATGGACGAAGTGTTCGACGCAAAGATAGCCTCTTTCTTCACGATGCCGTCGAGCGCGGCATACATTTCTTTCTTCTGCGCGACGCTCTCGATGATGGCTTCGATAACAATGTCACAATTGGCCAGGTCTTGCCTCCGAGTTGTGCCCTTCAGCCGCGCGCGAATCTCATCTTTCTGCTGCGCCGTAATCCCGCCCTTTTCCGGAGGCCGCTCGGCAAACTTCGCCAAGGACTTGTCGATCCCGGCAAAACCTTTGTCGAGGTATTTCTGCTCGACTTCGAGTACGGTGACATCGAATCCAGCAGTGGCTGCGACCTGGGCAATGCCGGAGCCCATGAGTCCGCAACCGAGAACGCCAACTTTATTGATTTGCATTCCTGAATCCTCAATCGGTTCCTAAACGTTGCTCGCTTGCCAAGACAGCGAGTTCAAGCCGGCTGGAAACGCCTAGTTTGCTGTAGATATTGCTCAGGTGCCGTTTGACGGTTTCCTCGCTGATGGCCAGCTTGCTGGCAATTTCGCGGTTGCTGTTTCCCTCTTTGATGGCGGAGATAATTTCGATTTCGCGGGTAGTGAGTCCGAAGCCGCTGGTGGACGGCTGTCCGGTGCGGGCCCAGGCAGTCACTGGTTCACTTCCTACCCAGAACTGACCTTCGCAAACTGCACGGATGCTCTTGAGCAGCAATTCAGGAGGCGATGCCTTAAGTACGATGCCACGCGCGCCCAACTGCAGGGCACTAGTCACGGCAAAAGGCTGGATTGATGCGGTGAGCAAAATGGTGCGCACAGCAACTTCCTGGTGGGCTAATTCACGCAGTACTTCCATCCCCGGAACCCGCGGCATGGCCAGATCAAGCAGCAGAACATCGGGCTTCAGCTCGGTTGCCAGCGCGACAGCTTCTTTTCCGTCTGAGGCCTCGGCGATCACGGAGAAATCTTCCTGAGTGGCCAGCAGACGGCGCAGTCCGTCGCGGAAGATTGCGTGATCATCAGCGATCAGGATACGAATTGGATTTATTCCCATATGTCAGGCGATGCTGGCACGCGCGAAGTCAGGGACCTTGATCTCCAGGCGAGCGCCCTGCCCGGGCTTCGAGATGATCGTCAGCTCTCCTTCGATGGCGCGCACACGCTGTTTGATCACTAATGGCCCGCGGCGAAACTCCTCCAACTCCGCGTGCGAAAAGCGCCCACTGAATTCAAAACCCCGGCCATCGTCTTCAATGGTGAGCACCCATCCGCCCCGTTGGCGCGCCAGCCGCACCAGCACATTTTGCGCCCCGCTATGGCGGCGTACATTGGCCAGGGCTTCGCGAAGAATGCCGGCAATCTCGCGGCAGATCGACGGAGGAAGATTGACCTCAGGCACGTCACAAACAAATTGCGCTCCGATGCCAGTGTCCTGCCGGTAACGAGTGACCATGCCGGCAAGAAAATCCGCGAGATGGCGGGGATCAAAGTCCAGCGGTTCGAGCTGCTGGATGAGATGGCGCACGTTGGCGGCCTCGTTCTGCACCAACTGCTGGACGTCGAGCAACTCCTGTTCGCGTTCGGGGGCGGCGACTGAAGAACGCGTGCGCAGCGCATAAAGCCGGAATGCAATCGCGTGCAAAGACTGTACCACGCCATCGTGCAACTCACGGGCAACCCGGGCGCGTTCGACTGCCGCGGCGCGCGATCGCAAACGGCGAAGGAGATAGACGTTATACACCGACGGCGCCACCAGGTTCGCCAGGTCCTGCAAGAATCGCAATTGTGTTTCCGCGCGCCCGCCGAGAGCGGGCTCGAACAGCAAGATCCGCGCCGACACATCGGGAGCCGCCGAGATGGCACACATCAGTAGCAGATCGAAAGGATGTTCGGCCACAAATCTAGCTGCAAGATAGCATTGCTGACCCCGCGTCCGGGTCCCGTGCTTGTCTAGCGTGATCGAGCTCACGGTGTTGCGGTTGCGCCAGACTGCCCCGGCGGATTCTTCGCCCATCACGCACAAATACTCTTGTTGTTCGGACTCGTCCAGTTGCCGCCAGGTGAACACCAGGTCTGCTGTGCCTCTAATTTTTTCAGAGCGCCACAACATGACCCGTTCGGCATCGGATTCACGGGTCACGACCAGGAGTTCGCGGGCGCCAAACAGCTTCAATAACTCCTGGAACACGGTTTGTACCGTGCCCTTGAGTCCAGACTCGATGCGCACCTGCGAGGATATTTGTGAGATGCTCAGCGCCTCAGCGGCGCGCCGCTTTTCCGACTCCGCAATGTATCCGATTAAGAATGCGAAGATCACCAGATAGACCGCGCGCATGACGAAATGAGTGACGTCGAAAGGCTGTCCAATGATTTTCGCCAGCGGAGTTTGAGTGAGGGCAATGGCGTCGGCGGCCATGGTGGCAACCACTGCGACGGTAGTGATCGACGTCTCGCGCATGCCCCAGCGGAAGGCGGCCGCCAGCAGCGCAAAGATGAAATAAAGGAAGAAGGGACTATTCAGTCCGCCGGCAAACAAGCTGATGATTGCAGGCCAGAGAATGTCAGCCGCATGCGCCAGCACCGAGAAGCGCTTGGAAATCTCGGCGCGCAAATGCACCAGAATCAGTAGCCAAACGGCGTGGGCCAGATACAGAAGCAGCAGAAATAAAACGACTTCGTTGAACGGGGAAACGTCGGAAGGCCTGAGCTCGAGCAGGAGAAGAGAGCTGAGAGCGAGCACGACGCGGACCGCCGCCAGCACGCGCTCGGTTTCGATGAGTCCGCGGCGGCTGCGGGGGAGGTTCAGCCGGCGGCTTGCAAGATCCAGGACTGAAGGCACCGGCCGCATCGCGAGGATTATAGCCTGAACCAGCTTTCAGCTATCAGCTTTTAGCTCCTAGCGGGACTCAGTTGGCGCCTGCGCTAAAAGTCGCCGCAGCCTACACCAAAAGTTGTAGTCAAATTACAACTTTTGCGGGATTGACCGCGTGGCTGGCCGGACGTAAGTTCCAGCTTGGGGCGCTGGCAGCGCTAATCAGGCATTGCGCAGCGTTTGAATACTCCGTAGCGCGCGGCTCCTTCGTCTTGGGGCTGGCCTCCATTGTCTCCAGGCCAGCCCCCTTTTTCTGCTCTAACCTCTCGCTCACGCGTCTACACAAAAAGTCGCAGTCAAATTGCAACTTTCTGGGAATTGACTGCACCCGCCGGACAACGTAAGTTGCAGCTTCGCGTTGTGTTGGCTCGCACGACCAGCCATCCACGAAAAAAAGAAAACCTAGTCTGCAAGCGTTGGTCAGCGCCACTCTGACCAAGGAGAATCATTCATACGTTCCAGCCTTCCCTCATCCTTCGCCAAAATAATTCTGATTTTCTGTTTCGCAATTCTGGCCATGAGCAGCGCGTTCGCGCAGGCACCGGATCACATCGGTTTTAAGCTACAGGGCTGCCGCTTCTACGCAGGTATTACATTGCCTGATAGCTTTACGCCCCCTGAAATCATCTGCCATCCCGATGATCCCGGCAAGCCGGATGATGCGTACACGGACGGCAACCAAGGCAAAGGCTGGGCGGAACTCGGCTTGGTGCCCTTTCGTCTGACGACGACCAGCGGCGCGACATCCACAACGCCGGACTACGTGATCACAATCGCTGCCGATTTTCAGGACAACACCGCCAACAACCCCGATGGCTTCGACATTATTTCTACGGTTCAGGTCGATCCCGAGTCCGGGACCCCATCGGAGGGATCTTGCTCCGTTAAAACTTCAACGCAGATTGGACCAGCGCCCATAACGAACTCGCCCGCTGGCGGAGTCGGACAGAATCTAACAGGCGGCGCGCTCAATACTATTTACGAGATCGTTACGCTACATCAGGCCGCAGGCTCGACATGTTATTGGGCCTGGTGGCAACGGCTAGCTGTAGGATCCCACCTCTTCAATGGCTCCAGCCTGCAGTCGTACTTGTTCCAAGGAATCTTCCAGGGCGGTAAGGAAACGGTGCCTCTGCCGGTAGTGCCGTGCAGCAACAATCAACCGAATTGCGTGCCTTCGCCGGCACCGCAGAGCATCAGCAAGGATATGACTGCGACTGCAAATGGAGGAGGCAACACTTGGAGCTTGAGCGGCAATGGCCCTGGCACCGTAACCGCCAACACTTGCGATCCCAATCAATTAACGCAGTCGGGGCTGAAGTTCACAATTAAGTGGAGCGCCATTGCAGCATCAGGTAGCGGCGTCAAAATCGTGACGCATGTCTACGCCACGAATCCGAGTCCTTCAACGGTCTACGCCCAAGTCACAGACGTCATCACCGGAAGCGATGATGCGTTCACAAGCACGAACACATCAACGGGTACTGGAGTGAGTGCCATTCCGGTCCCTGCCAACAGCACGAATTTGCTTATCTACACTGACACCGAAACCGATTTCAGCGGAGCGGCAGGCGACCACTATAGCGACAGTGCTACCGCTGATTACTGGGACGTCTTGGGCAATCCGGCAGGCAGCGCGGGGCCGGCAACGGCTTCCGCCACGGCGAGCGCCGGATCCGCGTCGAGCACCAGCGCAACGATCAACAATCAGGAGAGCATCACCGGAACAGATATAAACTTCTCGACTGATTCCGTCACCCCGAGTGGCCTGGGCAGCTTTGACAATGCTTACACCATAACCGGCGGCGTCGGCGAGGAGGTGCCATCAGTATTTACGAACTCAACCGGGTGCTTGTCAGCGCCAGCGGCGTGCGTGTCATGGACGTCGAATAGTCAAGACGCTAGTGCTGTGGAGCTGTCCGGCCCCGTCTCCGTTACGTTCGCGAAGAGCGTGTATCTACCTTTGGCAACTCAAACGACTGAGACACTGACCGACAACTCAGCCCTGACCACGACTGACACCCCACCCGTTGTGGTGAACATGTCGCCAGGGGCGTTAAACGTGATGGTCCAAGGTGCACCAACGGTGAGCCTGACGATCACGAAGAACATCAGCCAGGCTGTTACAACGGATCAGACGTTTACCTTCCACATTTGTAAGACCACGGACTACACCAGTGCAGGCAATGTCTGCAACGGCAGTAACGAGTTGGTTACGCCGCCCACAATCACTGTGGCTCACGGAACAACAACCAACAACTCGGATCCCATTAGCCTCCAGCCAGACAACTACACGGTGACCGAGGATGCGCTCGCCGGATGGACCACTGACTCGCCGAAGGCTTTCCTCGACGCTCCAGATGACAAGGGCGCAGTCAATTGTGCGCCTTCTGTGACGTTCACCAACACTTTGTCTGGCGCGGACCTCAGCGCCAGCAAGACCGCTACTCCTTCGTTTACCCGAACCTACACTTGGGGAATCACCAAGAGCGTTGACAAAACAAAGGTGGAGCAGGTTGGTGGAACTGCTACGTTTAACTATACGGTGAAAGTTACGCACGACTCTGGCACGGATAGCGGCTGGGTGGTAAACGGCGTCATTACGGTGACGAACCCCAACAGCTTCACTTTCACCGGAGTAACGATCACCGACGCCGTGGATAACGGCGGGACATGCAGCGTGACTGGTGGCTCGTCGGCATCAATCGCCCCAGGCACAAACACCTTCAACTACAAATGCACTTACAGTTCGGCGCCCAGTCCGCTGAAAGGAACCAACACCGCGACTGTGGACTGGTCCAGCAATTCTTTCCCGACACCCGACAGCTCTACGACGGGGAAAGCTACGTTCGACTTCGGTGCTGGAGGCACTGGGAATCCGACGCTGGTGGACAATATCGCCACCATAACCGACACCTTTAACGGTACGACCACGACGTTGGGGATAATCAACGCCGCGACCGATACCGAAAGCAGCACCGGGACCGGTGTAACGGCGACGGAGATCTCGGGAGTCTGGACGTTTACCTACTCGCACACCGTAAACGTGCCTGCTTCGGGCTGCACGACCTACAACAACAGCGCTGTTTTCACAACCAACACGACAGGCGCGACAAACCACTCCGACCAGTCAGTTCAAGCCTGTGGCTCCGGCAAGACGGGTGCCCTCACGATGGGCTTCTGGCAGAACAAGAATGGCCAGGGGATAATCGCAGCTTCGGGTCCGAAAACTGGAACCTGCTATTTAACCACCTGGCTGCGGCTATACGCACCATTCCAGGATTTGAGCGCAACAGCCACCTGCGCCCAAGTCGCTACCTATGTTTACAACGTCATCAAGGCGGCAAATGCGTCGGGGTCGTCGATGAACGCGATGCTCAAGGCGCAGATGCTCTCTACGGCACTTGACGTGTACTTCGGCGGAGGTCCCGGCGGGGATCCGATCTCGGGCTTCAATGGGGGCGTCAAGACTGTGATTGGCTCAGTGGCGATCGATCTGACCAAGGTCTGCAACATGATCGACAGCTCATCAACCCTGACGGCGTCATGCACGGGCACACCCAAGTACATTGACACCAGCGCTGCATTCGTACCTCTCGTTTGTCCGAATACGACAGTATCCTATCTCTTAAGCAAGGCATCCAGCCAGGATACGGTACCCGGAGGCTTATCGGGCTGGTATCTCGTAAGCGGTGTTCAGAGCAAGTACCTGCAGGGGCTGGCGAAGAACACTTTTGATGCTGTCAATAACCAGGCAGCATTTACCTGCGGACCGTAGCATTTAGGCACACGCTCCGTAGCGCGGCTCCTTCGTCAAACGGCCGGCCCCGAGGTTTGGGCCGGCTTCTTTTTTCGTGATGCGAAAAGAGTTTCGCACACACTATGTGCAAGGCCGGCTCAGGCAGTGCTTCTCCGGGCTGGCCTCTTTTTTGTATGTGGGTAGAGCAGGCCTTCCAGGCCTGCATCAAGGATGGCCAGAAAAGAATGGGCTTTAGCCCCTGAGGTACCTCAGGGGCTAAAGCCCGGGGTAGTGTGGATCCTTTTAATGCAGGGCCGGAGGCCCTGCTCCACCCAAAAACAAGGCGCTTTTTGCAGGGTTGAAGGCTCTGCTCCACCCACTAAATGCAGGCAGGGAAGCCCTGGTCCACTCAAGCCCTGGCTCTGTCCAGTCTCCTACTGCACCACAAAGCTGGTGCTGGCGCCGATGGACGCAGCCTTTCCTGTGCTGCTGGTAGTGGCTTGCACCAGATACGTGCCCAGGGGGGCCTTCCTGTTCAGCCTATAACTCAGTACGGCAGTGCCGTTAGTCCCAGTGGTGCCGGAGAGCGAAGCCACGTTGCCATTTGGCTTGGTGATGCTGACGGTCACGCTGGCGCCACTGTCTGCCGAGGTGCCGGAGAGGAGGGTCACGGTGATGGTCGCCGTCTGGCCGGGGGTGTAGCTGGGAGAGTTCGTACTCACGCTGATGCTAAGTGGCACCGGGGTTGAAATCACATAGGTGGCCGAAGCCGAAGCGGTGTACGAAGACGTCAGTGCATTGGTCGCGCTTACGCCGACGTTGTAAAAGCCGTCAGGCGTTCCAGAGGGTGAGGTCACGGTCAAAGTCGCCGAGCCGCTTGTGCCCGGAGAAAGAGATAACGCTGATGTGTTCCACACGCCGGTCCATCCGGAGGGCAGCGCTCCACTCAAGTTGAGAGTGGCGGCCGCACAGGCGGAGCTGTCATTGTCCTTCACCGTAACTGTGAAGTTCACAGCAGTTCCGGAGATCACGTACTGGCTCTGCAAAGGAGAAACGCTCACGGTAGGATTAGCCGAGTTGCAGGTTCCTGTACCGAAGGTGACCTGTACCGTAGCTCCGGTGCTGTTCACCGCAGTTGGAGTGATCGTCACGCCCGACGTGGAATCCGTGTAGCTCTGACCTACAACCAGGGCTGGATGTGAAAACGTAGCCGGGCTGCTAGGAGTCAAGTCAAGCAGATCGCTGGTGTTCGCGTTGGACGGACTGGCGAGATGGAAAAGAGTGCCGTTCATGACATCGGAATAGTTCGATAGAAAGCTGTCAAAGCCCAGCGCCTGGCGGAATTCGAGGTAGTAATAAGAATTCGAGCTCCGGATTGCAGAATTTTTAGAGCCTTTGGGTTGCTGTCCTGGGCCTCATAGGGGCTGATCTGGAAAGTCCCGCTTGAAGTCACAGTGGTGATCGGAGGCTGAGCTCCGTTGTTGAGCCAACCCAACTGCTCCTTATGAAAGGCGCTGTAGTGGGGCGCACTGTAGGTCGAAGCACCCATGAGGTCGAACCCATCACCGTACTCACTGTAGGTACCGCTGCTGCACGTCACTTGAGTTCCGCAGTCCACAGTGTGGGCGTGATACAGGCCGAAGTTGTGACCCATCTCATGCGCGAAAACATGCACGGCGATGTTGAGTAGTTGGACAGGTTGTAACCGGCAGACTGGGCGGCTGCCAGAGCATCAGATTTAATTGTGCTGGTGTTGCAGCTTGTGCTGCTCACAGGAATTGTGAACCAGCCTGTCACATCTCCCGTCAGCGATGTCTGCTGGAAGGAGTTCTCCATGTCCCAATTGCTGGTCTGAGTGAACACCATATTCTGGACCGCTGAGGGTGTCCATGGCTGGACGGTTGGGTTGTCCTGGAAATTGATGAGGATGACCAGCGTGCTGACGGCTCCAGAAGCAGCGGGTGCTGACGCTGCCGAGGCCACTTGCAAGCTGCTGGTGCTGGTCGAACTGGTGCTTCCGGAAGCTAACGCTACATCGCTGCCGACTTGCACTCCATGAACCCGCACGACCGAACCGGTCAACAGATTCTGGGGCGGATTGCTGGCGAAGTGAAGCCCTAGTTTCCCTTGGGCCACGGTGAGGCCATAGTGCATTTTTGTGCCAGTGGTCTTGTCGGGAGTCCCGTTCATTTCCACGGCTACTTCCAACGTGCCTTGGGCGACCGTGTCCTGCTCAACGTAGCCCTTCACACTGGACGGCATCCTCTGACTAATGCTGCCGGGGATTGCAACGCGGAGAACGTCGCCGGGATTGGTCCGGATCAAGGAGCTCAGCAACTGCTGGCGTTGTGCGGCGAGCGTTTGGAATTGAGTCAGGAGCTGCGTCTTTTGTGCGGGGCTGGCCTGCTGATAGGCCGAGTGCATCTGTATGAGCGCCGTGGTCGCGGTTTCGGCGGCTTTGCCCTTAGCGGACTGCTGGCCGAGGCCAGGAAGAGATAGAACACAAACGGCAACGGCTACCAACAGCACGGACAGCTTCCGGTTCGTGTGCATGGGGGCGTGCTCCTTCAGAAGTTAGGCTAGGGTGCGAGGCGGGACTCGACCAGATATCAGTAGACGACTGAGAAGGGGCTATTAAGAAGATCCGAATGTGAGATCGGACAGGGACTTTTGGTGGGTTGAGTTGGCGGGATTTCAGCCGATACAGGCATGAAACCGGAGGAAATTCAGGGCGAACGCGGATAAGTCTCGCACCGGCGGCAGGTGTTTTTCGGCGTTCATCCTCGCTGGTCTATACGGTGAAGACTGTAGTTTTTAGGCCCGGCACTGTGGATAAGGTGTTGAAACTGTGGAACTTGGCTGCGGGTTGCCTCAGAGCTGAGCAACTTTGTTTTGGAGATCGGCGGCGATTCGCTCGGGATCTATGCCTTGTTCAAATCGTATGGGAGGCCCGATCCTCACAGTGATCTGAAACGGACGAGCGGTCTTTCTGCCGGCTTGCTTGAGTGCGAACAGGCCATCAATCCGCATAGGAACTACGGGAATGTTTAGGTTCTTCACCAGCAGACCGACGCCGGAGCGGAATGGGCGGATGTTGCCGTCGGTGGTGTGACGGCCTTCGGGAAACACCAGGACGCTGTAGCCGCGGTCGACCGACTCTCCGGCATACGCAAAGCTGTCGCGGAACCCGGCGTCGCGGGGGAGCGGAAAAAGATTCAGCAGGGAGACTCCAAAAGCCCATTCGATCCGATCAAATATTCTGGCGAAGAGGTTGCGTTCAGGAGGCGGAGTCCGCAGCGCTTCGAGAGCTTCTCCTCCTGCGGCAGTGGCTAGTTTGTGGCGAATGCGCGCGGGAAGTGCGGTGAGGACGAAACCCACGTCAACGTCTCCTATATGGTTGCAGATGACCAACACGGGTCCGTGCAGATCCCGCAGGTTTTCCCGACCTTGAATGCGCGGCCAGCCGAGGACGAAGACTGCCGGACGTAATAAGAGGTAGTGGACGAAGAAGCGAATCCAGGTGACGGGCCAGCGCTCGACCCATGCAGGATAGTGATAGACGACTCGCGGCGGAGGCTCGCCTTTTAGCATGCGGTCCAGGTCGCCGACCGTGTTCGCTGCGGAGAATCGGGTTTCACTGAGGTCGACTTGGTAGCGGTCCTCAATCGCACTGAGCAGTTCCACACGATCAAGCGAGCTGAGGTTCAGGTCGGAGTCGAGCCGTGCGCCTTCCTGTAGATTCGTGGCGGGACGCTTAGTGATGCGGGTGATCAACTCTGACAAAGGTGTGCTTCGGCCTGGAGATTCTTCTCCGCGTGCACTGATGATTCTGCTCGCGGCTTCGGCAATTTCAGCCCGGCGTGGCTTTTGGGTGGAGGTTCGCGGAAAATCCTGGTCAGGCCAAACGATCCATTGGCGGATACGTTGGTATTCCCCGAGAGTCCGGTTAGCGTTGTCCACTATGCGAGCTGTTTCTACTTCGTTCCCCAGGGCTTTATTCCTCAGGAGAAGGACTGCACACGGTTCAGCATTTCCGCCAACAGCCAACGGGACGACAACACAGTCTTTCACTTCCGGTTGCTGGCGGAGCGCGTTCTCCAGATCTTCGGGATAGACATTCATTCCCGCTGGGGTGACGATGACGTCCTTCTTGCGTCCTTTGAAAAAAAGATTGCCCTCGGAGTCGAGCTCTCCGATGTCGCCGGTGCGATACCAGCCTTCGTCTTCCTGGTTCACAACGGGACGCAACTCGCCCCCGCTCCAGTAGCCGGAAGCAACCCCGCTGCCTCTAACCAGGATTTCGCCGTCTGACGCGAGCTTGACTTCACGCCCAGCGAGAACTTTTCCGATCGAGCCTCTGCCAGTCTTGAATGGATGATTCACGCTAATGAGCGAAGTAGTTTCGGTCAGCCCGTACCCTTGGATCACCGCGAAACCCAGCCGTCGCCAGAATTGTTCGGTTTCACGGTCAAGAGCGGCCCCTCCCGAGATGAAGGCCCAGAATTTCCATCCAAACTGGCGATGAATCTTGCGGAAAATCCACCAGCGGCGCAGGAAGTGTTTGCGATCCGCGGCCTGGTATTGTTTTCTGAACTCCTCTACTCGACCGGAATCTTCCAGATCGCGTTCGATCTTTTCTTTCAGCGATTGCAGCATTCGCGGAACTGCAACCAAGACGGAAATCCGCTCGCGACGGATCGTGTTGATGACTTCCGCCGGCTTGAGGGTCTCTTGGAAGAAGACTGTGCCGCGGAGGAGCGGCGGTAGATACATCCCGAGGAACTGACCGAACACGTGGCTGAGCGGGAGAAGATTCAAGAACCGTACAGGATGCACGAAGCGCTCGTATTTCAGGTAAGGGCCGATCTGCGCTTCGAGCGGCGAGACGTTTGCCAGCACGTTCTCATTGGTGATGACCACGCCTTTGGGTTCGGCGGTTGTGCCTGACGTAAAGATAATTTCGAGGACGTCTTCGGGACTGATTTTCGCGCCTCCTAAAGGCGCAGGAGACTGGCGTTTAAGTGATTCTTGGAGGTCTTCGAAGAACAGTGCGGGAGTTACCCCGTGAGGCTGATTACGGGAACAAACCAGCAATCGTGCACGTACCTCCTGAAAAACCCGAATTACAAATTCTGGTGGAGAGGCATTGTCCATCGGCACAGCAATTACGCCGCGATGCGTGCATCCGAAAAAGGCAGCCACCCAGGCGGCGGAGTTGGGCCCCCAAAGCACAATGCGGTCACCTTTGCCAATATGTCGGGCAGATAATTCGCGACCGAAGCGGAAGGCAGTTTCAGCGACATCACGATAGGTCCAGCGTACCGTGCGATAGCCGCTGCGATCGGCGTAGGCCTGCTCGCTGCCGAGGCGCACGAAATCAGACAGATACTCGGTGACACTGGCACGCATAATCTAAGCGTAACTCATTTAACTGCTCAAACTAGCATTAGGCCAGCGGCAGGCCCCCGCAGCCTGCTTTAGACCGTTACCCGCAGCTGAGGAGTCTTGCTTCCACCGAACAGCGGCATGAGCAGCCACAACGCGGTGAGCGCAACGCTGGCTACGAGCCAGCCCATGGCCGCAAGTTTGAACACTAGCGCCTCGCGCATCTCGACCTCGCGCATGTTGCGTCCGGCAACCACGAACCCGCGTGGCGTCCGAGTCATGACTGAGGCAATGCGGACACCGGGCCGCGGCTGCCAAGTTACCCTCTCCTCATGATTCGAGCACGAACTCGAAGACACCACGTGGTGGCGCCGGAATGGATCCGTCAAGGTATGCTGACGATGCAATAGGGCGACCAGAGTCGTCATAAACGATAACGAATGGTGCGAGACTGGAGGCGATATCTACTCGACGCTCGGGTACTACGTCGGTGGTGTTCTCGCCTTCGGTCATCCGACTGGCAGCATCCTCGGCAAGCTGGATCTGAGGATCATTAGCTGACATCCGCAAAACTTGGTGTGAGATGAGGTAACCGGTACCTGCAATGAAGGTGGTCAAGGTTAGCAGGATGGCAAGCTGCGGAATTCTGGGTATTGCCATAACGAAGGTCTCCATTAGCAGCGATCGAAAAAAATCCTCGACCAGCAACAACACAGTACGGTGATTCGAATTACTCTCGGAAAGCATAGCGTCGGCACAATGCAGCATTTCCGCGGCATGGCGTCCTTGAAATTCCGCTGGATAAAGACGTAGTCCGAGACCGTATGCAGTTAGAATCGAACGGCGCATGTGCCGGGACATACTCATCGGGTGATTGCTCGAGTCGCGGCTGATAGACCTTTTTGTCTGGCTGCGGTCAATGCCTGACGGAGACGGGCAAGTTCACCGTCGAGCGCCCGCTGTCCGGTGCCAGTCAGGCAATAGTAACGGCGGCGATCGTCATCAGCTTCTTCCAACTCTCTTACGAAGCCAGCGGCCGCCATTCGCTGCAGTGAACCGTATAAAGTCCCGGGGCCCATCCGCAGAGAACCTCCGCCGTCCTTGTCTACCTGTTTCATGATCGCGTAACCGTGCTTCTGTCCGTCGGCGAGCGCAAGCAGGATGTGGAAGACCGCTGGGGTGAGAGGCGATGGATTCCAAGACTCATTGATGTCAGAAGTCGCCATATATATCCGTGACGGATGTATTTATAAATCGTCGCAAGATCGCGGTCAAGATCTGCTTCACCTGACGGATCGTGACCTAACGACGGGGTTTCGGTAAGCGCTTGAGCCCGGGTTGAACTTTCACCTAAAATCCCGGCGTTCAGGAAAACCTCAGGTTTTCAGTCCAGCTTCTTCTCTGGCCGACAGATTCATTCGCGGGCTGCCCCGCGCGGAGGGATCGTCGATGAGCTTCGTGGCGTGGAAAATTCTGCGGAGGCTGCCAAGGCCTTTGCTGCTGGTAATTCTCCTATTTGTATTGGTTGCGGCTGCGCGCGCCTGACTTCTATTACGGAAAATGGCTCGCGGCGAGCTTTAGGGCACGTGTCCCCGACAGCAGGAACAGCTTACCCACTCGTACACTCCCTTCCGGTAACCCTTAGTAACCATACGATTCTGACTGGCCAGCCGTAGAATGACCATGTCC
>WNGK01002416.1_pt1 | contig 20204 bp, 20 predicted proteins | sample 5400601 | NCBI WGS metagenome assembly WNGK01 (sample SAMN13153376, study PRJNA577476) | soil metagenome | isolation source: 60 cm soil or saprolite under Garry oak tree replicate 1 | place: USA:California | collected 2016-06-15
CTGCGTTTGCGCGTGCTCGACGGCGGGCCGCGCGGAGTGCTCACCGCGAAGGGCCCGGCGCAGTTTCTCGAGGGCGTGAAGGTGCGCGAGGAGACCGAGGTGGTCGTCGAGGACGGCCACGCCACGCTCGACGTTTTGCAGCAGCTCGGGTTTCGCGTCCTGGTCGTCTACCGCAAGCACCGCGCGGTCTGGAAGCTAGGCCCGGCTGCAGTGACCCTCGACAAGCTCGACTTCGGCTACTTCACCGAGGTCGAGGGTCCGCTCGAGGAGGTGCCCAACATCGCGCGCAGCCTCGGGCTGGACCCGGCCAAGGCGGTGAAGGACAGCTACTCGGTGCTCGCGCGCAAGCACGCCGCCAAGGCGAAGAAGGCGGCGAAGTCGGCCGCGGCCGCGGCGGCCAAATCGGCGTAGGCCACGTTTGGCGCCAAACAGGCCCTTCCTTCCGGCATCAGGCGCGGGTTTGGCGCCAAACGGGTCGAATGATCAGGTCTTGGCCGGGCCCACCCACACCGTCTGGATGTTCGTGAACTCGTGAATCCCGAAGGACCCGAGCTCCCGTCCATAACCCGATCGCTTCACGCCGCCGAACGGCAGCCGCGCGTCCGAGGCGACCATGCTGTTGATGAAGACCAGGCCGGCCTCGACGCGCTCCGCGAAGCGTTCCCCGCGCGCGACGTCGGCGGTCCACACGCATGAGCCCAGGCCGAAGTCCGAGTCGTTGGCCACCGCTAGCGCCTCTTCCTCATTCTTGACGCGGATCAGTGCAGCGACCGGTCCGAATGTCTCCTCTTTGAAAACGGGCATCTCCCGCGTGACGCCTCCGATCACGGTCGGCTCGAAGTAGTTGCCCTGGCCGTCGAGGCGCTTGCCCCCGATCAGGACACGCGCTCCCATCCCGACAGACTCTCGCACCTGGCGCTCCAGCGCATCGAGAAGGTCGGGACGAGCGAGCGGACCAACCTGGTTGCCGCGATCGGTCGGGTCTCCCATCTTCAAGGCGCCGACGGCGCTGACGAACTTCTTCTCGAACTCGTCGGCGACGTCCTCGACGACGATGAATCGCTTGGCGGCGATGCAGCTCTGTCCGTTGTTCTGGTTGCGCGCCCGGCACGCCACAGTCGCGGCGAGCGTGACGTCAGCGTCGTCCAGCACCACAAACGGGTCGGAGCCGCCGAGCTCGAGGACCGCCTTCTTCAAGACCTTGCCCGCGGTCTCCGCGACCTTCGCGCCGGCGGCCTCGGAACCTGTGAGGGTCACGCCTGCGACGCGGCGGTCGCTAATGATGCGGTCGACCATGCCCGAGCCGATGAGCAGCGTCTGGAACACACCGTCGGGCAGGCCAGCCTCGCGGAAAACCTCCTCGATCGCGACCGCCGACTGCGGCACGTTGGATGCGTGCTTCAACAGCATCACGTTGCCCGCGGCCAGGGCGGGCAGGCCGGCGCGGAACGCCTGCCAGAACGGAAAGTTCCACGGCATGACCGCAAGCACGACGCCGAGAGGCTGGAAGCGGACGTAGCTCTTCGAGCCGGTGCTGTCGACGGGCTCGTCCGCGAGCAGCCGCGCGGCGTTGTCGGCGATCCACGCCGCGGTCCACGCGCACTTCTCGACCTCGCCCTCCGCTTCGACGATTGGCTTGCCCATCTCGGCGGTGAGGATGGAGGCGTAACGAGCTTTGTCAGCGCGCAGCACGCCCGCGACCGCGCGAAGCAACTGCGAGCGGTGTTCGATGCCGGCGTCGCGCCAGCCGTGGCGGACTTCCCATGCCCTGGCGATCGCGGCTTCGACAGCGGCCTCGTCGGCTTCGGGAAACTTCGCGAGCTCTCGCCCGGTGGCGGGGTCGATCGACCTCAACATGACTCGTCCCTCCTTGCTCGCGATCAAGGTTAGCTAGTCACATCGACAGGCAGGAAGAAGCCGACGTCGCCCTCCGGAAAGAATCCCGTGATGGTGTAGACGTACCGCCCGGATTGCGCGGGCAGGGTGAATGAGGCTTCCGAGCCGACCGGCTCCTGGCCCAGCGCAATCGCGACCCTCGATGGCTGGGCGCTGAAGGTGATCTGCGCACGCGCACCTGCTGGGGCGGTGACGGGTTTGAGGTACCCAGTGCGAAGCAGCGTTTCGGAGTCTGCGCTGTCTGCGCAAGTCGCGTGGCCGCCGCTGGACCAGCAGTAGCTTGCGCGAGGGAGAGAAATGTGAGAGGCGCCAATGTCCGCGGCCGCGGTTGGGACTGGTGCCGCGCCGAACGAGCACGCGGCGGCAAGCAGAAAAATCGCGGCTAAGGCACCCTTCATCGCAATCGGTAACGATGCTCCAGTGGGTTGGGTAATGACCGGCTAAACTCGAATCGTGGCTGAGGGGGTCTCGGCCAGCTCGCTGCAGGCAGGGTTCGTCGAGCTGGCCAGCATCGTCCGCGCGCTGCACGGCGACTGGTCGGCGCCCGCGTCCGGCTACGAGGGCTGGACCTGCAAGGACCTGCTGGCCCACCTCTCGAGCACCGAGGCCTCGCTGCCCGCCGTGGTCGCGTCGTCGTCGCGGCCGCCTGTCGAGGGTGCGGCGCCATTCGATCCCAACCGCTGGAACGCGTCACAGACGCGCAAGCGGGCGGACACGGACCCGCAGGAGCTGCTCAACGAGTTCGACATGGGCACGACGCAGGTCGTGGATGTGCTCACCGACGTGGACTTGAACAAGAAGGTGACGATCGGGGCCTACCCCGGATACACGCTTCGCGACGCGATGGCGGAGATGCTCGCGCACCAGAAGCACCACCTGGACGACCTGCGCGCGTCGCTGCACGCCCACCCAGAGTTGTAGCCCGGACACAGTCAGCGGCTCCCGCCAAAACGTAGGATTTCCCTCCCATGGATCCGCACCCGAACTGGGCCCGCGTCGGCTACCAGGGTGAGCCCGGCGCTTACTCCGAAGAGGCGGCGATCGCCGTGCTGCCGCAGGCCACGACCATCGGCTTTCCCACCTTCACGCGGGCTTTCGATGCGCTCGCCTCGCGCGAGGTGGACGCCGCCGTCCTTCCGGTCGAGAACTCGCTCGGCGGCATCGTGCAGGAGGTCAACGACCTGCTCTGGGAGCGCAGCGGCGTGCGGGTCAGCGGCGAGGTCGTCCACCCCGTCCGCCACTGCCTGCTGGGACGCGGCGAGCCGGTCGTGCGCGCGCTCTCACACCCGCAGGCTCTGCTGCAGTGCCGGAAATTCCTGGAGGCCCGCGGCATCCAGCCGGTCTCCTTTCACGACACCGCCGGCGCCGCCCGCGCGGTGTCCGAAGGGATGGTCATGGGCAATGGCGCGATCGCCAGCGCGGCGGCGGCCAAGCGTTACGGGCTCAAGATCATCGCTGAAGGCATCCAGGACGACGACACGAACCAGACTCGCTTCGCGATCGTCGACCGCGGAACGGCCGCAAAGCCCGGGCCCGGACTGACCAAGGCGTCGCTCGCCTTCATCGGCGCGCACAAACCTGGCAGCCTCGTGCACGCGCTGACGTGCTTCAGCGAGCGCGGCATCAACCTCACGCGCCTCGACTCGCGGCCTGTGCCCAACCAGCCGTGGCAGTACCGCTTCTACGTCGACTTCGAGATCTCGGATCCGCAGGCCGCCTCGGAAGCGCTCAAGGCGCTCGAGGAGGAGGCGACCGAGGTCAAGCTGTTCGGCAGCTATCCTGCGGCCGAATGAGCGCGACCACCCGCACCAAGCGCAAGCCGAACCTGTTCGAGTCGCAAGTCTTCGACGTGGAGACGATCGAGCTCGACGGCGTCGAGGAGAGCTTCCTGCGCGGCGGGCGGCACCTTTTCAGCCTGCTGCCGAAGACGCTCGCGGGCATCAAGCAGGTCGGCGTCATCGGCTGGGGCTCGCAGGGCCCGGCGCAGGCTCAGAACCTGCGCGAATCGCTCGAGGGCACGGGCATCAAGGTCGTCGTCGGGCTGCGTGAGGGTTCGGAGTCAATCGCCGACGCGCGCGCGGCGGGCTTCAGCGAGAAGGACGGCACGCTGGGCGACATGTTCGATGTCATTCGGGGCGACGACCTCACCATCCTTCTCATCTCCGATGCCGCGCAGGCGCAGCTGCACAGGCAGATCTTCGACGCGTTGAAGCCGGGCTCGACGCTCGGCCTGTCGCACGGCTTCCTGCTCGGATTCCTCGAGACGGCGGGCGAGAAGTTCCCCGCGAACATCAACGTGATCGCGGTCTGCCCGAAGGGCATGGGTCCTTCTGTGCGCCGGCTGTACGAGCAGGGCCGCGAGATCAACGGCGCCGGCATCAACACGAGCTTCGCGGTGGAGCAGGACCTCGACGGTCGCGCCACCGACATCGCGCTCGGCTGGTCGGTCGCGCTCGGCGCGCCCTACACGTTCAAGACGACGCTCAAGTCGGAGGTGGTTTCCGACCTGTTCGGCGAGCGATCGATCCTGCTCGGGGCGGTGCATGGAATCGTCGAGGCGCTGTACCGGCGATATCTCGACGACGGCGCCACGCCCGAGGACGCGTTCGACCGCGCGTGCGAATCGCTGACCGGGCCGATCCGCGAGACCATCTCCAAGCAGGGGCTCATCGCGGTCGACGAGCAGCTGACCCCCGAAGGGCGGCGCGACTTCCGCCGCGCCTATGACGTCACCTACGCCGCGTTCAAGGGCCTGATGGCCGAGGTCTACGACGAGGTGGTCAGCGGCAACGAGATCCGCAGCGTCGTGGCCGCGGCCGCGCGATTCGATCGCTTCCCCATGACGAAAGTCGAAGGCTCACCGATGTGGCAAACCGGTTCCACGGTGCGCGGCCGGCGCGGCCACCGCCCACCGCCCATCGATGGTTTCACAGCCGGCACGTACTGCGGCGCGATGATGGCTCAGGTCGACATACTCATCGAGAACGGCCATCCATACTCGGAGATCGCCAACGAGTCGATCATCGAGGCCGTCGACTCGCTGCTCCCGTACATGCACGCTCGCGGCGTCGCCTACATGGTCGACAACTGCTCGACCACGGCGCGGCTCGGCACGCGCAAGTGGGGACCGCGGTTTCAGGCGATGCTGGAGCAGATCGCCTTCCCGAACGTCGCATCGCAAGGCGAAACCCCCGACGAGCCGCCCGAGGGATTCCTAACGCACCCGGTGCACGAGGTCCTGCACCGGCTGGGCGAGATGCGCCCGGCGGTCGACATCTCGGTCAGCTGAGCCGCTCAACGCTCGGAACGTCGCCGCCACGAGCAGCGCGTTGCGCATGCCGATGGCAACGAGAAACGGCCAGGAGTACGCCGTGGCCGTCGCCTCCGGAGCCTGGTCGATGAGAGCGGTGAGGAAGTAGAGGCCCGGGAAGATCAGGGTGGTCAGGACGCAGATCAGGATCCAAACCGGGTCCAGCTCCAGCTCCATGGCCACCAGCGGCAGCACCCAGACGAGGTACTGCGTGCTGAGAACCTTGCTGGTGGCGAGCAGCAGGCACACGCTCGCGAGGCAAGCCTGGCGAAGCGTCAGCCGGCCGGTGGCCTGGCGGTAGAGCACGACGAGGCTTCCGACCACGAACAGGGCTGAGAAGAGCGCGCTCACGGCCCTGTCCCCCGGGCCGGTGATGTTGAACGAGTTGAAGGTGTGGTCGAACGCGGCCGGCCAGCCCAGCAGCGACGCCACCGAAAGCACCGTCGCGGGCACGGATTCCACCTGCACAGGACGCTCGATCGCAAACCGGACGGGATCGAGCCATCCTGGCCCGGCCAGGGCGATCGACAACAGGGCGCCGGCCGCAACCGTGAGCCCGAACCACAGCGCGGACATCGCTGCCCTCGATGGGGAGGTTCCCGATCGCGCCTGCTGCATGAGAAACACCGGCAGAAGCACGCCCGGATAGATCTTCAACAGCACGCCAAGCCCGAGCAGGACGTAGGCGATCGGCCAGCGTTTGCGTTCGGCGGCGGCGATCGCCGCGACCGTGACCAGCGCCGGAACGAGGTCGTACCTCGACAGGATCACGCCGAATCCCCCGACCAGGAGGTACACGACGTACGCGATGCCGGCGCGCCTCCCCGCCATGCGCGCGACGGCGATCCACCCAACCAGAAACAGCGACGCCATACCGAACGCGAAGGCCCATGCGTAGTCGATGCCCGCGGGCGGCAGGGTGAGGCTGAACGGAGCCATCGCCAGGATCGGGTATTCCGTGGGCAATCGGTGGCCGCCCGCCCAGAAGGCGAGCGCCTCGCGGTGGTAGACGTCGACGTCCGTGAACCTCAAGCCCCTCGCGAGGGCCACGCCCACGGCCACGGCGACCCCGCCCGTCACCACCGCGATCGCGACGATGTCGGTCGCGGTGGACGGAAACGGCCGGACGCGCGGCGTCATGTTCCCAGTGCCCCACGAACCATGCTCACGGTGACCTCAGGCGTGTTGTAGATGTCTGAGGCGGTGAAGCGGAGCAATCGGATGCCCGCGTCGATGAGACGATTCTGGCGACGGTTGTCCTCGGCCAGGTTCTCGCGATGGGTGCCGCCGTCATATTCGAGGCCCAGGCGCTGATCGCGGTAGTAGAGGTCGACCCGGCCGAGGAATCGCCGGCCGTCTCGGATCTCGACCTGGGCTTCAGGTCGTGGCAGCCGTGCGAGAACAAGGAGCATGCGCAGTCGAGACTCCATCGGTGACTCCGCAGCAGGTTCCACGTAATCAAATATCGAACCCATTGATCGCAGCGCTTCCCGCTTGACCATTGCTGCATGGAGGGCCATGTCGGCTATGACTACGGCGTCGGTCAAGGACAGCCTTCGAAAAAGATCGCGAAGCGTCCTCAGCATGGACGTAACCGGGTAACCGCGCAATTTGACGACGTCGCGCTTGTCCAGCGCGCGGCGCCGCACCACCATGCCGGCTCGGGTCGAAACTGTGGTCGGCGCCGCGACCGTGATCTCGATGGGATCGCAAGGATCGACGTCAAGGCCGTGCAACCACGCCGCGGTCAAGCCCGAGAAGGCCGCGTTACTGGGAAGGCGGCGACTCGCTGCATGCACTTTCACCGCCGGCGTTTGACCTAGTCGCGCTGGGATGTAAGTGCGGGGCCCGATTCTTCGCCACGCAGCGCCCTCCAGGTGCCAGGGCTTGAGGCCTGCGTTCTCAGCATCCTTCAGCGTGAACGGGCCTTGAGCAAGGGCGGCCGGCACGAGCGGTTGACGACCCACCACGCCATGGTGCCGGCCGGCTGACGGGCCGCCAACCCTGGCTGTTAACCCGGTTTTGTGCACAAAACTCTTTAATCCGGGCAGTGAAACCCGGGATTGTGCACAAAAACGGGGGGCGGCGGCGCGGCTACAGGTACGTGTCTGTCGTCAGGTTGTTCAGGCGTGGGTTCAGGCCGAGCACCTGGTCCGCGTCGATCGGGACGTCGACCAGGACCGAGCGACCCTTGCCCGAAGCCGCGTAGCACGCGTCCAGGATGTCATCAAGGTTGCCGAGGTCCGCGCGCAGGCGGTACCCGTCCCAGCCGTGCGCCTTCGCGGCGGCGACGAAGTCGATGTTCTGGAGCACACCGTGATACCGCTCCTTCTCCCACTCGGGGATCACGACCTCGAGGCCCTTGTCGACTATCGCGTAGCGCTCGTTGTTGATGATGAACAGGTTCATGCCGAGGTTCGAGGCCTCAGCCAGCGCGCCGCCGTAGAGGCGCCAGCACCCGTCGCCGGAGAACACGAACGTGTGGAGCGACGAGTCCGCGACACGCGCACCAACGCCGAGGCCGAACGCGCCGCCCATCGCCGAGCCGTCGTGCACGGTGTGGAACGGGATCGACGGATGCGGTCGCTGCGCGACGTACTGCCTGTCCTTGTACGCGGTGCACACGTCGTCAAACCCGATGGAGTGCGGCCGCCACGAGCGGTGCAGCTCCGAGTAGAAGTCGATCGCGTCGACGCAGCCGTCGCGCACATCGCGCGATATCGTCCGCGTGTTGAGGTCGGTGTGAATCCGCACCGCGGGCCGGTCCTTCACCTTGCCCTTCAGCAGCGGCAGCACGTACTCGAGCGTCTGCTCGACGTCGCCGCGCACGACGCGGTAGTCGCCGTCCACACGGTGGCGGAAGTCGCCGTCCTTGTGGCCATACGGCGCATTCCACGCGGTGAAGTGCCACACGTGGCCGGCCGGGATCGTGCCCAGGTTCAGCGAGTACTCGCCCGAGTCGAAGCCCAGCGTGATGACGATGTCGTCAGGCGTGATCGAACGCCACAGCTTCATCGCCTCGTCGTTGCCGCCGAACGATATGTAGCCGTACCCGTATCGATTGTCCGGCGAGATGGCGTTCGCGCCGTTGACCGACCACACGGTCGGCGCCTGGAGCAGCTCTGAAAGCTGGGTGGTCAGCGGCGTGATGCCCGGGCAGCGCGAAGCCTCGGCGCCCGCATAGATGATCACCCGCCGCCCGCGAGAGATTTCGGGAAACTCGTTGACGAAACGGTCGGCGTCGACCTGGTCGAGCATGCGCGGCCGCTCGCGCCGAGGCACATCGAGGTCGACGTCCTTGGAAAGCACGTCGGGATGGAACGCGATCGCGACCGGCTTCGACTCGGCGAGGATCGACTGCGCGAGCTCGAGCTGCTCGCCCATTTTGTCGAGGTCGTCCAGCACGATGCAGGCCTCGCCGAGCTCGGCGCGCAGCTGCGGAACGATGTTCATGCCGTGCTCGGACACGTCCTGCAGCGGCGAGCGGCCGATCGACAGCGTGGAGTTCAGCGCGATCACGTAGACCGCCGGGATGTTGTGCAGCTTGGCGTCGGTGATGCCGCTCGACCCAAGCTTGGTGGCGGCGCCGGTGGTGGTCAAGCAGCCGGCGATCCGGCCGGACGCAAGGTAGTAACCGAGCGGCACGAAGCCCGCCACGTACTCGCCCATGGTCTGCATGCGCGGGACCCGGTCGCCAGAGTGCCTCAGGCCGAGGTACGGCTCCAGGTGCTTGGTCACGTGGATGAGCCCGCCACCGTTGACGCCCGAGAAGAAGGTCACGCCCCACTTCCGCAGGGTGTCGATGAGCGCGAAGTTGCCGCTGGACCTGTCCAGCGCTGCCTTGTCCAGCGGTCTGACTGCGGTACTCATGTGATCCAACTCCTCTTGTTTTGTTTGGTGGCGGCTACAAACAAAAAGCCCCTGCGGCTCTGCAGGGGCTTGGCGTCGCTTTCGGCTTGACTGGCTAGGTCGCGAGCGCCCCCCTGCGAAGCCCAATAAGGGCCAGGACTACAAGTACGAGGGCACGCGACTGTGTCATTGGAGGCTGAATGCTACAACTCCGAGCCGGCTTCAGTCTTGTGATTGGGCGACAAACCCTCACCCTTGCCCTCTCCCGGAGGGACAGGGAGCCCGAGCCGGTTGGCGGCGCTGACGACCGCCTTGAGGGAGGCCGTGAGGATGTTGGGGCTCATCCCCACCCCCCAGACGGCGGCCCGACCGGCGCCCGTCGCCTCGACATAGGCGACCGCCGTGGCGTCGGCGCCCGCGCCGACGGCGTGCTCGACGTAGTCGACGACCCGCAGCTCGATGCCGCACTCCCTGGCCAGGGCGTCGACGAAGGCCGCGATCGGCCCGTTGCCCCGCCCGACGACGGTGCGCTTGTCGCCGGCGACCCGGACCACCGCCTCGAGCCGCGTGCTGCCCGCGCCGTTGGAAGCGGCATGGTCGCTGGTCTCGTGCTCGACCAGCTCCAGCCCGCCTTTCGGGCGGAGGTAGGTCGAATCGAATGCGCTCCAGATCTCGGGCGGGGTTATCTCCTTACCCGTGACATCGGTGATCTCCTGGATCACGCGCATGAACTCGATCTGCAGCCGCCGCGGCAGGTCGAGGTGGTAGTCGTTCTTGAGGATGTACGCGACGCCGCCCTTCCCCGACTGGCTGTTGACCCTGATGATCGCCTCGTAGGTGCGGCCGACGTCGTGCGGGTCGATGGGCAGGTAAGGCACCTCCCAAAGCTCGTCGCCCGATTTCGCGTGAGCCTCCATGCCCTTCTTGATCGCGTCCTGGTGCGAGCCTGAGAACGCGGTGTAGACCAGCTCGCCCGCATACGGATGGCGGGGGTGGACCGGCAGCTGGTTGCTCGCCTCCACTACCCGCCTGATGTCGTCGATGTTGGAGATGTCGAGTCGCGGGTCCACGCCCTGGCTGAACAGGTTCATGGCCAGCGTGATCAGGTCGACGTTGCCGGTGCGCTCGCCGTTTCCGAACAGCGTGCCCTCCACGCGCTCGGCGCCGGCCATCATTGCCAGCTCGGTCGCGGCAACAGCGCTGCCGCGGTCGTTGTGCGGGTGGATGCTGAGGATGAAGCTGTCACGCATCCGGAAGTTGCGGTCGCACCACTCGATCTGGTCCGCGTAGATGTTTGGCGTGCTCATCTCGACCGTCGCCGGCAGGTTGAGGATCGCCTTGTGCTGGGGCGTCGGCGACCAGACCTCCAGCACCGCCTCGCAGATCTCCTGCGCGAAGTCGAGCTCGGTGCCGGTGAAGCTCTCGGGCGAGTACTCGAACGTGAAGTCGGTTTCGGGCTGGGCCGCGGCCAGCTGCTTGATCTGCTCCGCCCCGCGCACGGCGATCTCGACGATGCCGTGGCGTTCCAGTCCGAAGACGACCTTCCTCTGCAGCGTCGAGGTCGAGTTGTAGAGGTGCATGATCACGTGCCTGGCTCCGCGCACGGCTTCGAACGTGCGCGCGATGAGCTCCTCCCGCGCCTGGGTCAGGACCTGGATCGTCACGTCGTCGGGGACCAGGTTCTCCTCGATCAGCAGCCGCACGAAGTCGAAGTCCGGCTGCGAAGCCGACGGGAAGCCGACCTCGATCTCCTTGAAGCCCATCCGGACCAGCACCTCGAACAGGCGCCGCTTGCGCGTGACGTCCATCGGGTCGATCAGCGCCTGGTTGCCGTCGCGCAGGTCGACGCTGCACCACACCGGCGCCGTCGAGATGGCGCGGTCCGGCCACTTGCGGCCGGCAAGGCCGACCGGCGGGTAGGGTCGGTATTTACCTCCGGGCCTCATCGCGCCTCCAGTGGCTGGAAATGAAAGACCTCCTGGGTCGCCGGACGCAGGAGGTCTTAGCGAGCGGCCACAGCCGCCCGCCTACGTAAGGAGCAGGCCGGATACGAACGTCAAGGTGCGCATATGTTAGTCGGACAGGACCATGCAGGTGGTGGTCTTGAGCACCCCGTCCAGTGCCTGGACGCCGGCCATGGCGGTGCGCAGCTCGGTCAGGTCGCGGACCTCAACCAAGGCGATGATGTCGTAGTCACCGGTGATAGCGTCGGCGGACAGCACGCCGGCCGCGCCGCGGATCGCCCTGGTCAGCGCCAGCGACTGGCCGCGCATCGAGTTGATGAACATGTAAGCCTTCATCAGAGACCTATAAGCGTAATCCGCGATACGCCGCAATCCATTCCGGCCAGAGCGGTCTCGCCAACTTGGCGATCTCCGGTTAAACTCCGCTCGTGAACAGCGTCGGCGACGCCTTCGGGTGGGCTTTCAAGGATCCCGCGTGGCTGGGCAAGATTGCCGTCCAGGGCCTGATCCTCATCATCCCGATCGTCGGTTGGATAGCGACCACCGGCTGGTTGATGCTGGCCTTCGAGAACGCGCGGTCAGGCCGCAACGAACTGCCCCCCGCCGGATTCCACCTCGGCAGAGGGATCGGGATCTTCGGCGTCTACCTCATCTACGGGATCGTGCTCAGCATCCCCGGCTTCATCCTGAACGGCATCGGCTCGCACACCGTGTCGACCCAGCAGGGCTTCACGTACACCACCGGCTCTCCCCTCGGTTCGTTGTGGAACCTGCTGGTCCAGCTGTTCATCGACTTCCTCGCCCCCACGCTGATCGTCATGGTCTACCACCATGGCTTCCGCGGAGGCTTCGACTTCGCCAACATCTGGAAGTACGCCACCAGCAACGTGTCCAACAGCGTCATCGCGGGCCTCATCATCTTCGTTGGCGGCTTGATCGGTGCGCTGGGCCTCATCGCCTGCTGCATCGGGGTCTTCTTCACGATCGTCTACTCGATATCGATCCAGGCCGCAGTGGCCGCCTGGTTCGAGCGCGTCCAGTCGGCGCCGGCCGCACCGGCGGCGCCGCCCCCGACTCCAGCCGCCTAGTCCTGGGTCCCTCCCCGCCCGGCGGGGAGGTCAGGAGGGGTCGTTAGCTGACTAAGACCTCGCCCCGGCCGGCGCGTGGACCGGGGTCAGCGTGACCTCCAGCCGGTCGCGCAGATGCTCGAACCGAGGGGGCAATATCAGCCGCTCGCCGAGGTGCGCCGGATCCTCGTCGACCGCGAATCCCGGACCCATCGTCGCGATCTCGAACAGCACGCCGCTCGGCTCGCGGAAGTAGACCGACCTGAACCAGTAGCGATCGATCACCGGCGTCGGGTTCGGGCCGGCCGCGATCACGCGCTCGCGCCAGGCAAGCTGCTCGTCGTCGAGCGATGCCCAGGCGACGTGGTGCACAGTGCCCGCGCCGGGCACGCCGCGCTCCGCCGGCGCCGGATCGAAGACATACCGGCCGCTCCGCTTCTCACCACGCGCCACCCACGACATGCCGCCGTCCTTCTCAAACTTCATCGCGTTTTCGAACAACGCGCGGCTGCGCTCCGGGTCAGCGGTGAACGCTCGCACCTCTTCGAAGCCCTGGATCGCGTACTCAGCCGGGATCCCAGGGTGATGCGCGATCAATGGTTCCTCTGTGGTGTCGACGCGGCGCAGCTCCAGGCCGAGGCCTTCAGGATCCGAGAACAGCAGCCCGCCTTCGCGGCGCTCGCCACCGACGCGTCCATGCCAGAAATCGAGCGCCGCTGCGGACCCAACCCGCAGCACGATGCGGTGGATCATGCCGTGGCCCGCGCGGCCCTGGCGCACGCCCGGATATTCGAAGAACGTGAGATCCAGCCCGGGGCTCCCCTTGTCGTCACCGAAGAACAGGTGATAGACCGTGGGGTCGTCCTGGTTGACCGTCTTCTTCACGAGGCGCAGGCCGAGCCGGCCTGCGTAGAAATCCACGTTGGACTGCGCGTCGGCGGTGATAGACGTGACGTGATGAATGCCTTCGAGCTTCATGGGCGACCTCCCCCCGGACTCCCTACCCAGAACCTTAGAGCCCTAACCCTCCATTCCGTTCCCGTCGGCGCCATCCAGGGAAATCGGTCCCAGGCCATCCAGCGAAATCGGTCCCAGGCCATCCAGGGAAATCGGCGCCTGCTCGACGAACACGATCGCGTAGCCCGCGCGCGGCTTGTTCTTGATCGCAGCGGTAACTCCAAGGGACACGATCTTGGTGCGCAGCCTCGCGATGTACGTCCTCAGGGTCTCCTCGGGCAGGTTTCCGTCGTGCCACGCATCGACGAGGAGCCTGTTGGGGCTGACGAAGGTCGGCGACCGGCTCACCAGGAAGACGAGCAGCTGGAACTCTCGCTTGGTGAGCGAGATCACCCGGTCGCGATAGGTGAGGGTGCGTCCGTCATGATCGATCTGCAACCCCTCAAGCTGCCACTGGCGCGCATACCAGAACTCCAGGCGCCTCCGATATCGGAGGAGCTGCTCTTCGAGGGCGCTCACGTCGCTGTCGATGATGTCGGCCCGGGCCACGGCGGGAAGGTGCGCCAGCTGGGTGCGTATCCGACCCAGGAGATCCTCTTTGAAGCCGATCATCTGCTGGTAGACGCCGATCCAGTGCCGCGCGTCTCTGGCGAACAGCGTCTTGGAGTCCTCGCCTTCGAGGAGCCGATCGGACCTCACCGTGGGGGTGCTCACCGGGGGGCATTCTGGCCCTGCCTCCGCACCAATTACCGCACCAATTGGCGCGGACGTGCGGCCAGGCTCAGTCTGGAGGCTGCTCCACCTCAGGCCGGTGCTTGAACACCAGGGCGTAGCCGCGGCGCGGACGGTTGACGACCTCGGCGTCCACGCCCAGGCTGTGCAGCTTGGTGCGAACCTTGCCGATGTAGGTCCGCAGCGTCTCCTCGGGCAGTCGGGAATCGTGCCAGGCCTGGACGAGGAGCTGGGTCGGCGTGATGAAGCCGGGCGACCGGGTGACAAGCAGGACGAGGAGCTGTAACTCACGCCGGCTCAGCACCACTGACTTTTCGCGGTAGGTGACGGTCCTGGCCACGTCGTCGATGTGGAGGCCCTCGAGGTGCCACTGGCGCGCGTACCAGAACTCGAGCCTGCGGTGATACCTACGCAGCTGGTCCTCCAGCATGGCGATGTCGTTGTCCATCACGTCCTGGCGGGCCGCGGCCGGAAGTTGCATCAGCTGCGTGCGCATGCGCGTCAGCAGCTCGTCCTTGAATTCGATCATCTCGCGGTAGACCGCGATCCAGTGACGCGCGTCCTGAGGAAACACCGTCCTCGGGCGCTCACCTTCGAGCAGCCGGTCGGGACGCGGGAATTTTGCTGGCAAGATGCCTTGTTGGGGTGACCCTACCACCATCCGGGCGCAGGTTAGTGCTGCTTTTGGTGCTCATCGCGGGCCTAACATGACTCGTTGAGCCCGCAATCCAGAGCGCGCGGCGCCACACACGGCGGAGGTGGTCGGCGAAGCACCAGGCCCCTCGACGTCAAGCGTCACCTGGAACGCGAAGACCCCACTACGACCTCGGTCCGCGTGGCCAGGATCTGGACCGAGGCGTACACAGAGCTGGTCGAGTTCGAAGAAGCCATCCTGGCCGGTCTGAACAAGCGGCTGGTCACCCTTTCGGAAGATGCCCGTCATGAAGCTGAGCTCACAAACCTGCCGATGATCGTTCAGCATCTGCAGACCTTTCGCTACCGCTTGGCCCATTGGCGCAAGCGCCTCCAGGAGCTCGGCGGAGAGTAGCTGGCGCCATGGCGCGAACTAGCACCAGAATCCTGCTCATCGCCGGTGCGGAAGATGACTTTCGCCGGTCGTTCCAATCCAGGCTCGAGCAGGAAGGCTGTCGCGTCACCGCTGCTTCCACCGGCGCCGAAGCGCTGAGGGAAGCCCGCGGACACTTCGACCTGATCATCCTGGACCTGGAGCTGTCGGATCTGGACGGGATGACGGTGCTGAAGGAGCTGCGCGCCCAGGCCAACGGCAACTGGACACCGGTCTTTCTACTGAAGAGCGAGGGGGAGCCCGCTCACATGGTCCAACGGGGCTTTGACTTTGGCGCCTCCGGTTACGTGATCAAGCACCGCCTGCCGCCTGCGTCATCGATCCGCATCGCCGACCAGCTGATGAAAGCGGTGTCGCCGGTCGCAGGCAATGGTTCGGGGCTCACTGGCCCAGCCGGGCGCCCTGACGTGTGCCCGTTTTCTTCCAGGCACGACTTCGGGGCTTGCTCAGTCTTCATGCCTCTGACCATCAACGCCGGCGAGGAAGGGGTTGAGCCGACGGAGACCTGCAGCCACCTGCGGGTCGGGACGTCGGACACGTGGCGGCTGTACCCGCGATGCGCGATCGGCGACCAGGCGGCGCGCGACCGCTACCTTGAGGACAGGCTGCCGGTTTAGAGGCTAGTTCCGACTCGGCTGATTGCCACGTTTGGCGCCAAACAGGTCCTTGCTTCCGCCATCAGGCGCGGGTTTGGCGCCAAACGGGTCCAATTGCTTGCCACGCGGCAATAAAGCATCAAGGTAAAGGCACGGTGGCGGCCCGCAGCCGAGACGCCGCCACCAATGCCACGGCCCTCCCTGAGCTAACTCACCCCGGGGCCATATTGGGCGAGGGTGAGCACCAAAGTCAGCACAATTCGGTTGTCGATTTGTCCTCAACTCTTCACCAGGCTATCCACAACCACCTCTAGCGAGTCGACCAGGCGCGGCCCAGGGCGGTTGAAGTAGGCCGATCCGTCGAGCACCAGCACACGGCCCGCGCCGACAGCCTCGACGTGAGCAGCGACCGCCTTGACTTCCTGACGCGCACGCTCGAGGCCCCAGCCGCAGGGCGCGAGCACGAGCACCTCCGGCCGGGCCGCAGCCACGTCTGTCCAGGTGATGGCCGACGACGGCGTGCCCGCCCGCGCCAGCGGGTCATCGATGCCCGCCAGGCTCAATATGTCCGGCGTCCAGTGGCCGGCGGGGTACGGCGGGTCGAGCCATTCGAGGAAGACGCCGCGCACGCGCGCCCTGGCTCGCGCCTTCTCCGAGGCCGCGGACATGCGCTCGCGCAGCGAAGACATCAGAGAGCTCGCGTCGGTCCCGCATGCCGATCCGAGGTCTTCGATGTCGCGCAGCACGTCATCGAGCGTGTGCGGATGCTGGCGCAGGACCGGAATCGGGCTCAGCTCGTCCATCACCTGTGACGCGGGCACCGCGCACACACGACAGACGTCCTGCGCCACCACCAGGTCGGGGCGCAGGTCGCGGATGGCCGCGGTGTCGACCTCGTACAGCGACGCTCCGTCGCGAGCCGCAAGCGCGACGGCGTCTTCGATGTCGTGGCTGGACATGCCGGCGAGGTCAAACGTCGAGCGCGTGACGACAGGCAGCGCGGCGGCTTCAGGCGGGTAGTCGCACTCGTGCGTCACCGCCACGAGCTGATCGCCGAGGCCAAGCGCGAACAGCGTCTCCGTCGCGCTCGGCAATAGAGAAACGATGCGCAACTCTGGCTATGCGGTGCGGCGCGGCACACGGCCGGGCCGGTGGGGGATGTAAGACCGGTCGCCGATCCACTGCGCCGGGATGATGGCGAACCGCCGGGCCATTGAGTTGAGGCCAAAAGCGTACTTGGCGCGGATCCTGGAGAAGTGCTCCCAGGCCTTGTCACCGTCATGCACCTTGTAGCCGACCTTCTCGAGGCGCTCCAGCGCCTGGTCGAACTCGACTCGTTCCACGCCCACGTCTTCGGATCGTTCGAAGCCGAAATACCAGACCATGTCCTCGACCAGGTGATTTCCAATCGTGAGCGTCAGCTTTGCTGACCCCTGCGATGGGCCGTCGACCGCGCTTAGCACCAGCGCCACCGCGTCCATTACCGCGCCGAACGAATTCAGCCACGCCTCGTTGTCGTGGCTGGACCGGAAATAGAACAGGACGGGATAGGCGAGGTGGCTTTCGAGCACCGCGGCCATCCAGGCCCGCCACTCGTCGAACGTCTCCTCGAGCTTGCCAGGCATCTGGCGCTCCGCCACCGTCTCCAGGATCTGCACGCCTGACGGCGGCGCGCCGGCGATCGCGTCCAGCGTCACAACCAGCTCCTCGCGCCGCTGGAACGCCTCGTACAGCGAAAAGAGCAAGGTGATCACTAGCGCGGCGATGCCTACGCCCGTGGCGCTCTCGAAGACCGCCGTCAGGCGCGCGCCCAGACCGTCCGGTACGAGGTCGCCATAGCTGAGTGGCACGAGCGTCGTGGCCGAGAAATAGAGCGACTCCCAGAAGTCGCCGGGCACCGGCCTCACCTCATCACGCAGGCCGTCGATGATGAATGCGTAGCCGACCATCAGGATCATCCCCCACGTCGCGAACATGAACAGGACGGCGATCGGCCCGAACGTCGCCAGCCAGCCTTCGCGACGGCTGGGCGCCTGACGCTCGTTGGCCCACAGCCAGAAGTTCCAGAGCATGAAGAATGCCCTGCGGATCAGCACGAACTTGTTGATGGCGGGGCGCGGCAACACGACCGACTTGAACAGGTCGTAGAACGTGATCAGGATCATGGCGATCCCCGTCACGACCTCGAGCCAGCGGAGGAGATCCACCCGCAAATGATGAAGTGCGACGATGTTGGACGTGGCCGAGGCGACCGAACCGGTCGAGCTGATCGTCTTCTCCGACTACGTCTGACCCTGGTGCTACATCGACTCGGTCCGAGTCGAACGGCTGGAGAGCGAAGGGCTGGTCAAGGTCGCGTGGGCGCCGTTCGAGCTGCATCCTGAGGCGCCGCCCGAAGGCATCCCTCGCGAGGCCTACTTCGGGCGCGCGCGCTCGGAGGCGATGCGGGGGCGGCTCCAGTCAGTCGCTGACGAGGTGGGCCTGAAGATGGAGTCGCGCGACGTGATCATCAACTCGCGACGCGCGCTCGCTGCGGCCGAGTTCGCCCGGGAGCGCGGACGCTTCGAGGCGATGCACCATGCCCTGTTCAAGGCGCACTGGGAGCTGAGCGGCCGCCTCGAGAACGTCGACGACCTCGTGGCCATTGGCGCGGGCGTGGGGCTGGATCCGGAGGCGCTGCGCCGCGCCATCGACGACGGCCGCTACGAGGCGGTGATCGACGAGACCCGGATGGAGGCGGAGTCGGTCGGGATCAACGCCATCCCGGCGCACGTGTTCGGGAGCAAGTACCTGGTGGTGGGCGCCCAGCCCTACGAGGTTTTCCGGCAGGTGCTCGACCGCATCAGCGATTCCGCTTAGGGCCGAATCGCGACAGCAGCCTCTCTCGGGTCTGCTCGGTAGTCCGCTGCAGCTTTTCGGTGGTTTGCGCGACGAGGCCGCGCGGTGACCTGATGCGGCGCACCGCCGCCGGAAGCTCCGCGATGTCCGCTTCGCACAGAGCGCGCGAATCGGCCACGCCCGCCGGCGCTTTGGTGCGGCGCCCGCGCACCATCATCGGCTGGAGGAGCGGCTCCATTCCAGACGGAGCGGTCTCCTCGAATAGCCCGATGACATCACCGAACGGCTTGCGCCTGCGGAACACCTGCTTGCGGCCCGGCGCGGTCACCTTGCCCGTCGCGAGCTTCATCACCGGCCGGCCCGCGTAGTCGACGAGCTTGTACGCGGTGTCGAGGTAGGGCTGGTCCGCGGACACGCCCATCCGGGTGCCCACGCCGAACGCATCGATCGGCGCGCCGCCGCGCACGAGGTCGTCGATCTGGAACTCGTCAAGACCCCCGCTCACGAAGATGCGCACGTGCTTCATGCGTTCGGCGTCGAGGAGCCTGCGCGCGCGGTTGGTGAGCTCCAGCAGGTTGCCGCTGTCGAGCCTCACGCCTGTGCGGCCGCGCAGCTTCAGCTTCCTGATGACCTCGATCGCGTCCTTTATTCCTGAAACGGTGTCGTACGTGTCGACCAGGAAGGTGGTGCGGCCCGGAAAGTCCTGGGCGAACGCGAGAAACGCGTCGCGCTCGCGCGCGAAGGCCTGCACGTACGAATGGGCCATGGTGCCGGCAGCGACGAGACCGTAACGGCGGGCGGCCTCGACGTTGCTGGTGGCCTCGAAGCCCGCGATCGCCGACACTCGCGCCACGTCGAGTCCGGCCTCGATGCCCTGCGTGCGCCGGAATGAGAAGTCGACGACGTCGCGCCCGGCCGCCGCGATCACGCAGCGCGCGGCCTTGCTGGCGATGGTGGTCTCGAAGGTGATGCGGTTGAGCAGGTACGTCTCGATGAGCTGCGCCTCGGGAAGCGGCGCGGTCACCTCCAGCAGCGGCTCGCCCGCGAACACGACGCGGCCTTCGGGCACGCCCCACACATCACCGGTGAAGCGGAACTGCCGGAAAGCCTCGAGGTCCCTCTGCGGGAACTTGAGCTCGTCGCCGAGGTAGCGGATCTCGTCCTCGTCGAAGCGGAGGCCCTGCAGGTAGTCGAGGCAGCCCTCGATGCCGGCCGCCACCAGAAATCCGCGCTGCTTCGGAAGGCCGCGGACGAAGAGGCTGAAGGTCGCGAGCCCGGTCATGCCGCGCCGCAGGTAGCTGGCGACCATGTTCAGCTCGTACAGGTCCGTCAGCAGCGCGTTCACTGGCCGCGAATGTATCTAATCCCAACCCCTCCCCGCCAACCCCTCCCCGCACTGCGGGGAGGTAGGTGGGGACGTTAGCTCAGCTACTTGGCCGCGATCGCACCCGGCTCTCCACGCCGTCCAGAAGAATCTCCAGCGCGCTCGCCGGCTGACCCGGCGCGGCTGGCTCGGGCTCCGCACGCGTGTCGGCGCGCGGAACGCTCTTGGTTTCGGAATCGAGGCTCACCTGCACCGCCCCGCCGCTGATGCGCAGCTCGTAGCGGTCGGCCGTCTTCTCGGCGCCCTCGCTCGACCAGTGCAGGTCGGTCACCACCGCGTTGGTGCTGAACTCGTCGAGCCTCACGCGCACCGCGCCGGTGCTGATCGCCGCCACGACCGCGACGCCGCGAGGACGGTGCAGCTTCACCCCGACCACGCCACCGGAGACGATGACCGGCACCACGCCGCGCGGCTCTGGCAGGAAGCACTCGACGCGCGCCGCGCCGCTGTCCATCTTTATCTCGCGCACGTCCAGGCCGCCGGCGTCCAGCGTCGTGTTCCATGTGGGGCCCTGGACGCGAAAC
>WNGK01006407.1_pt1 | contig 20204 bp, 16 predicted proteins | sample 5400601 | NCBI WGS metagenome assembly WNGK01 (sample SAMN13153376, study PRJNA577476) | soil metagenome | isolation source: 60 cm soil or saprolite under Garry oak tree replicate 1 | place: USA:California | collected 2016-06-15
GCGAAGTCGATGACGGCAGCGGAACCAAACGGCAAATCGTTTGTGGCGCGACCAATTACAAAGTGACCGACAAGGTCCCGCTCGCGCTTCCAGGCGCAAAATTGCCGAATGGCACCGAGATTCGAAAGAGCAAACTGCGCGGCGTCGAAAGCGAAGGTATGCTTTGCAGCGCCATCGAGCTAGGCCTTGGTTCGGATGCAGCCGGACTATTGATTCTCTCACCCGAAGCAAAGGTCGGAGCGCCGATCAGCGATCTTTTTCCCAGCGACACAGTACTCGATGTCGAGATCACTCCGAACCGCGGCGACTTGTTGAGTCATTTCAGTCTGGCGCGCGAAATCGCCGGACTCACCGGGAACAAACTCAGATCGGCGCCGCGCGATACCAAAATCGTCGTCAGGAAGACTGGAGTATCGATCACGTCAACGCGCGAATGTCCGTTTTTCTCTGCACGCAGGATCGCGACCGTGAAGGTCGGCCCGAGCCCGCAATGGTTGCGGGCGAAAATCGAGAGCGTCGGTATCCGTTCAATCAACAGCATCGTCGATATTTCAAACTTCGTGATGCTCGAGCTCGGCCAGCCGACGCACGCCTTCGATGCCGACAAGTTGAATGGCGACATCAACGTCCGACTCGCGCGCGACGGCGAAAAATTTCTCGCGCTCGACGGCAAAACCTATTTGCTGAAGCCGGACAATTGCGTCGTTGCCGACCAAGAGCGCGCGGTCGGAATCGGCGGTGTCATGGGCGGCGAAGAAACCGGGGTCACTGAATCGACCAGGAATGTTTTGCTGGAAGCGGCTTACTTTTTGCCCGCAAGCATTCGGCATACGGCGCGCGAACTCAATTTGCCGAGCGACGCGAGTTATCGTTTCGAACGCGGAGTCGATCCCGAAATGGTTTTGCGCGCTTCGCAACGCGCGACTGATTTGATTCAAGAAATCGCAAACGGCACACCGGCAAAAGAAATTCATGTTGCCGGCAAGATTCCCGCCAATCCGGCGGATGTTTCGCTGAGTTACGAAAAGTGCAATCAAGTTGTTGGCGTTGCGATCAAACCGAGAACGGTCGACGAGATTTTGGAAGGATTCGGGCTGAAGAAAGTTAGCGCTGCCAAGATCATGAAATGGAAAATTCCGAGTTACCGCCGGGATTTGCAGCATGATGTTGACTTGATCGAGGAAGTCGTGCGCGCTTACGGCGCAGACCAAATTCCGGGAACGGATCGCAGCCGATTCACCCCCTCGAGCGCGGCGGACAAGCTCCATGACATTGAAACCGTCCTGCGCTCTCGACTGATAGCACAAGGATTATTCGAAATTCGCACATCGAAGCTCATTTCAGAATCTGCCATCGCTTTCGACAAAAATGCGATTCGAATGAGCAATCCGCTAAGCGAAGACCATGTTGCGCTACGGCCGAATTTGATGTCGGGATTAATTGAAGTTCTCGAGCGAAATATTCGTGCGGGTGCAGAACGAGTGGCCATCTTTGAGCTCGGTAAGATTTTCTTACCTCGACTTAATTCGACAAAACCGAACCCGTCTCGACCTGGCGAAGACGAACAGCGCTCGCTTGGAATACTGCTTTGGGGGGAACGGCAATACGATGATGAAACAAAGCCACTCGACTTCTTCGACTTAAAAGGCGTTATCGCCTCAATATTTCCAAAAAGAGAAGAAGAAAAGCTGTCCGAGGAATCTATTCAGTTCCGCCCATCTGCACATCCCGATCTATCGCTCGCAACTTCAATAAGATATCAGCGCCGAGAAATTGGTTTCGCTGGCCGAATTCACTCCAGATACGCCGCGCAGCTGGACACACATCTGCCAATAACTGTAGCAGAAATCGCTCTGCTGCCTGAGGAAACGTTGGCGGAGAAGTCGACATCACTCGTGGACCAAAGAGTAGAAGCGAAGGGTGTTTCGGCGAGAGCGATCTTGGGAACGGCGTCCTTCCAGGAGATGTCGAAGTTTCCCGCAATTACACGAGATATTGCTATGGTTGTTCGTGACAACCTAACCCACGAAGAAGTAATTAATAAAATCTTCGAAGTAAACGAACCTCTGCTTACTAAGGTTGCATTTTTCGATCAATTTGTTGGAGAAGAAGCGATCCAAAGATTTGGCGCAGGAAAAAAGTCCCTCGCATATCGATTGACATATCGAGACCGTAGTCGCACACTGACAAATGAGGAAGTGAGTGCGGTGCACGCGAAAATTCGCGAGCGTTTGCAGCGCGACCTCGGCGCGGAATTGCGCGAGTAGTTCTTTGAGAGTGAGAGCCGCTCGTTGAGGGTTGGGAAGGAAACCAGTGCTTTCCACTCAACTCTCAACCAGCGGCTTTCGAATTTACCCTGCGATGTTCGCGATTAAGGTGACGTCCCCGAACCGATAGTTGATGAATAGAGGAGGCTTGGTTGGTGCGGAAAATGACACGCCTTCATTGGAAGTCAGCTTCCGCAACGACGGTCATCCACCCTTTACCAAAGGGAACGGGAGAATCATCTGAACGGCACCTGTGGGGTAAAATTTTGGGAATGCCCGAGTCGATTTTTCGATTCGGGCATTTTTTTTGCGCGCGGCGTTTGAAATTCGCGCGTTAAGATCGACAATCACCCGCGATGCGCGCACTGCTCGCTCTCGAAGACGGAAAACATTTCGAGGGCGAATCATTTGGCGCAACCGGAACGCGGATCGGGGAAATCTGCTTCAACACCGCGATGACCGGCTATCAGGAAGTGCTGACCGATCCTTCGTATCGCGGCCAGATCGTGGCCATGACTTATCCGTTGATCGGAAATTACGGGACCAATTCGCTCGATCAGGAAAGCCGTTCGCCGCACGTGCGCGGATTCGTCATCGAAGAATTGAGCGAAGCGCCGAGCAACTGGCGCTCCGAAATGTCGCTAGAGGAATATCTGCGCAAATGGGACATCCCCGGCGTCCAGGGAATCGACACCCGCGCGTTGACGCGACATCTGCGAACGCGTGGCGCGATGAAGGCGTGTCTGACCACGGAGAAGATGTCGATCGAAAATGCGGTGCAGCGAGCCGTTGAAGGCGAAGGCGTGATCGGAATGGATTACGTCCGCGAAGTTTCGACGCCGGAAATTTATCAATGGGACCCGGACGATAAATTGAGTCAGCCATGGTCAATCGTGAACGGAAACGGCGACAGCAAACCGAAGTTGCCACCGATCCGATTTCGCATCGTTGCTTACGACTACGGTATTAAGCAAAATATTTTGCGGCTGCTGCGGCAAAAAGGTTTCGGCGTAACTGTTGTTCCCGCTTCGACGACTGCCGAGCGGGCGCTCGCGCTCAAACCGGACGGAATTTTTCTCTCAAACGGACCGGGAGATCCCTCGGCATTGCCCTACGCTCACAAAACTGTCTCTGATTTGATGGGCAAGAAGCCGATCTTTGGAATTTGTCTCGGTCACCAGATCCTCGGCTTCGCGTTTGGTGGATCGACATTCAAACTGAAATTCGGTCATCGTGGCGCCAACCAGCCGGTCAAAGATTTACGGAGCGGCAAGGTCGCTATCACTGCGCAAAACCACGGTTTCGCGGTCGACCCGGAATCGTTGCCGAAAAATGTGGAAGTTAGCCACATCAATTTAAACGACAACACGGTCGAAGGAATGCGCCACAAAGAGTTGCCGATCTTCAGTGTCCAATACCATCCCGAAGCTGCGCCTGGCCCGCACGACGCGTCTTATTTCTTTTCACAGTTCGCGGATTTGATCGACGGCAAGAAGAGCCGAAAATGAATTATGAATAAACCCAATCTGTCGAAGTTGATCATCAGTACCACATTTGTCCTGGCGCTATCGCTTTCTCGACTCGTGTTCGCGCACGATCCCGCGGAGCACGGAAAAGAAAATCTCAGCGCCGGTGCTGAAAAGACTGTGACTGGCGAAATCGTCGACATGATGTGCTACGTCGATCATAACGCGATCGGCGAAGAGCACGGAAAATCATGCGGTGCGAAGTGTATCAAGAACGGCGGACCAGTCGGGATTGTCGAAAACGGAAAAGCGTATCTGGTCGTCGGTGAGCACAAGCCGATGAACGATCAACTGGCTGAGTATTGCGGCAAAACGGTGACGCTGAAAGGCAAAGCGGCCGATCGCGGCGGTATCGCGATGCTCGAAAACGCCGAGATCGTTAAGAGATAATCACGACGATAATCGCAGCGCGATTACTTCGCGCAGCATGCGGAGGCTGTCGTGAATCACGTGGACCTTGCTGCCTTCGGCATGGTTCCAGCGCACCGGGATCTCACGCAGACGCAACCCGGCCTGGTAGGCGAGAAAAAGAAGTTCGACATCAAACGCGAACCCAATGGTATGCGCTTTTTCCAGAATTGGCCGGCAGACATCCAGTCGAAACGCTTTGAAACCGCATTGCGTGTCCCAAAACGGCATTCCGGTCGCAAATCGCACGATCAAATTGAAAACGCGACCGGCCTGCTCGCGTCGCCACGGTTGCCGAATGCCGATCAGTTTTCGATCGAGAGCGCGCGAACCAAACGCAAGATCGACATCTCCCTGTGCGATCGGCCCAATCACTTTGGGGATTTCGCTCAACGGTGTCGAAAGATCCGCGTCGAAGAACAATCCGATTCGTTTTGTTGCGGCGAGCAATCCAGTTCGCACTGCCGCGCCTTTTCCGCGGTTCGGAAAATTCTCCAGCAATCGCGTTTGGATTTTTGCGCCGCTCAAAGCTTCGCGAACAATTGTTGATGTTGCATCGGTGGAGCCGTCGTTCACCACGATCAATTCGGCGTCCGGGCTTTCCGCGGATAAATAATCCAGCGTCGAGCGCACGGTGTCACCGATTCGGGCCGCTTCGTTAAAGCAGGGAATAGCGACGGAGAACGGCGGTAGCATCGTTTGAAAAATCGAGATTCGTGATTCGAGACTCGTGATTTCGGCGACGATTTAACGAGTCACGATTCAGCGATAAATCTCAGTGACGAACTTGCCGTTTGGATCGACATACCCCCGGTACATCCCCGAAGTATTGAACGGCAACGCGATCTTGCCGTTTTTGTCGATCACGATCATGCCGCCGGTGCCGCCGAGTTTTGCGATTTTGTCGATCACGGCGAGACTGGCTTCCTCGACGGTTTTGCGGCGATACTCGATCAACGCCGACACATCGTGAGCAGCGGTGGCCATGATGAAAAACTCGCCGTCACCGGTGCCGGACACGGCACAAGTGGCGTTGTTCGCATAGGTCCCGCCGCCAATGATCGGCGTGTCGCCGATGCGTCCGCTCAGTTTATTCGTTTTTCCCCCGGTCGAAGTTGCAGCGGCCAGATTTCCATTTCGATCCAGTGCGACCGCGCCAACCGTTCCATGCAGGTCCTGATCAGTAATGATGAATTTCTTGTCGCCAGTGCCGCCGTCCCAACGTTCCTGAGTGAAAAAATATTTTTGATCGACGAGCTCAACGCCCTGTTCTTTGGCAAAACTCTCCGCACCTTCGCCGGCCATCAAAACGTGCGGCGACTCTTCCATTACCAGACGGGCGAGGCTGATCGGGTTCTTAACGTGTCGGACATCGGCAACGGCGCCGGCTTTGAGCGTCTTACCGTCCATGATCGCGGCATCCATTTCATTTATGCCGGCGGCCGAAAAAACGGAACCTTTGCCGGCATTGAAAAGCGGATCGTCTTCGAACGTGCGGACAGCCGCTTCAGTCGCGTCCAAACTCGAACCGCCATGCTGCAAAATTTCCCAACCGGCGCGAAGCGCATTTTCAATTCCCGCGCGATACTCGCGCTCGCGTTCCGGCGTCATTTTGCCGCGCTCCATCGTTCCGGCGCCGCCATGAACAACCAATCCAATCTTATTTTCTTTCATCGAACTCATCCTGCCGAACTGTTGCGCATGTGCCAATGCCGCGACCGCGACCAGTCCGCAAATTAGAAAACATCGTCCGGCCATAATTTTCGCGCTTCGAACAATTAGTCCGCGCTTCGGCCGTGCGCCAGCGAGAAGAAATCGCTTTTTCGGTTTCCTGAACTGGGGCAGCTTCCCTTCGACAATGGCTAAGCAAAAACAAGACTCGACCGAAGAAGTTCTGATCGCGGCGCCAGTGATTGCGCTCCAGGAGATCGGAGGGGTCTTCTGGAATTTCCTGCGCGAAGTGGGCAGCATGTTCTGGTTCATCGTGCACACGTTCGAGGAAACGATCGAGCGTTTGCGCGACGGACGAGTGCCGTTTCGCGCTATTAGTTTTTTCCGGCATGCCGAACGCGCTGGGGTCGAGTCGGTGCCGCTGGTTGCGCTGGTCTCATTTTTTCTCGGTCTGACCATGGCATTGCTGACCGGTTACCAATTGCAACGCTTTGGAACCGAGCGACTGATTCCCGGTCTGGTGGCGATCAGTTTCACGCGTGAGCTTGGACCGTTGCTGACCGGCATCATGCTTGCGGCGCGGATCGGTGCGTCCTTCACCGCCGAGCTTGGCACGATGCAAGTTTCCGAAGAAGTCGAAGCCATCGAAGCGATGGGTATCGCGCCGCTGCGGTTCCTGGTCGCGCCGCGAATGCTCGCCTTATTTTTTCTAATGCCTTGCCTCTCAACGGTCTCGAATATCTCCGCAATCTTCGCCAGCAGTCTGATCTCGAAAGCTTATTTCAGTATCGCGTTCCCCTACTTTCTCGATCTCGTCCGCGACTCGCTCTTGATCCGCGATCTCATCACCGGCGTGTTCAAGAGCTTCCTGTTCGGTTTGCTCATCGCGGCGATCGCCTGCTATCGCGGTCTAAACGTGAAAGGCGGCGCGGCCGGGGTGGGCATCGCGACGACATCGAGCGTCGTCACCGCGATCACGGTCGTGATCGGCGTGGACACGCTTTACAACATTGTTTACGTCAACTTTTTCCCGACATGACCGAGAAGAACTCGCACATGGTCGAACTGCGCGATGTGGAAATGCAGTTTGAAGAAAAAAAAGTGCTCGATGGATTTTCGCTTGCGGTCGAACCGGAAGATCGACTCGTGATCATGGGTCAAAGCGGCAGCGGCAAGAGTACGATTTTGCGGCTGATTCTGGGAATATTGAACCCCAATGCCGGCTCCATTTTCTTTAAGCAATTCGAAATCACGCGGCTGCGCCGGCGCAAATTGCAGCAGGTGCGGCGGCACATCGGGATGGTTTATCAATACTCGGCGCTCCTCAGTTCGCGCAACGTGCGCGACAACGTTGCGCTGCCACTGGAAGAGCTAACCGACAAATCGCGCGGTGAGATCGACAAGATTGTGGACGAAAAACTGGACCTGGTCGGGATGATGGAAGCGAAAAATCTGATGCCGTCGGAATTAAGCGGCGGGATGAAAAAACGCGTGAGTCTGGCGCGGGCCCTTGTCCTCGAGCCGGAATTGATCCTTTTCGACGAACCGGTGGCCGGTCTCGACCCGGTGATTGCGTCGGTCATCGACGAATTGATTATTAACCTGACCGAGAAATCCAAAGTCACGTCGATTATCGTCACCCACGAAATGGACAGCGCCTTTCGCATCGGCACACGAATGGCTATGTTGTATCAAGGAAAAATCATCGAAGAGGCTGAGCCCGAGAAATTCAAGCAATCCACAAATCCAGTCGTCGCTCAGTTCTTGAGCGGCAGCACCGAAGGTCCCATTCTGGAAGGAAGCCAAGATGCAATTGCAAAAAAATGAAATCATGACCGGCCTGCTGGTGGTCGGGACCGTGGCCGTGCTCGTCTTTGTTTTAGTGTTGCTTGGCGCACCCGGACTTTTTCGTCCGCTGGTCATTTACAAAATTTACGTGGACAACGCCGCCGGCATTAAACAAGGCGCAGTTGTGATGCTAGCGGGGCGCAAGATTGGTCAGGTCAAAAAATTATTTTCGCCCGTGTCGCGGGAAGAAGAACGTCGCGCCGAAGAAGCAGCGGCCGCCTTCGCTCCGCCAGAAACAAATCCAACCCCGAGTCCGACGCCGGGAAAACCGAAATACGAAGCGCGGATTGACGTCCAGGTGGACAGCAACGCGGTTGTTTATCGAGACGCGCGGACGCGCCTGATGCAGCTCGGCTTGCTTGGTGAAATGGCGATCGACATTACCCAGGGAACTGAATCTTCTGGCCGCGCGCGCGATGGCGAAATGTTCGCCGGCGAACGCAACCCGGACATCGGTGAAGCCGCCGCCAAAATGCTGGAGGTGATCAAGCCCGTCGCCGCCGAAGCGACCAGCACGATGAAAGACCTCCAACAGACCGCGCAAAACCTGAATCACATCACGGACGAGAACTCGGAGCTAAACCAGGCCCTCAGTCAGGTGAAACTGTTCGGCGAACATATCGCGGACATGACTGCGCCTGACAGCGCGCTGTCTCATTCGCTCAACAACATCGAGAAAATCAGCACCAGCCTGACTGAGAACAATAACATCGAGATTACGCTCCAAAATCTGCGGACGTCCTCGGAAAAATTGAAAGTCACGATCAACGACCTCGGACCCACCGGTCAGAACATCAAGGAATTCAGCGAGACAATAAAAAGTCAGCCCTGGCGCCTGATCTGGCCTTCCACAAAGAAATCTCCCGAGAAGTCGCCGACTCCCGCTCCCAGCGAAGCGACCATCACCGTCCGCAAAACCGCCAAACCAAAAGCGAGCCCGACTCGGGCCGGTGGCGGTCGCTGAAGCGCCTTACGCCGCTTTCTTCGCTAACCGCGCTTCCAAAAACTTCAGGACTGCAGCTTCACTCGAGCGAAGATCGACATCTTCCTTTTCGAGCGCTGCTTCAGTTGTTCGCTTCAATCCCTCAATTGATTTTTGATCGAGATACGTCTCGAGCACTGCCGGATGAACGTAGCATTTCCGGCAAATCGTCGGCGTGTTGCCGAGAATCTTGGCCACGGCGCTGATCGCGGTTTTGATGTTCGCCTTCGCCTGCTTTCCGTTCTCGAATTTTTCCTGCGCATTGAGGGCGATCGCGGTCAGAACCGTTCCCGCCCAGGTCCGAAAATCTTTGGCGCTGAAATCTTCGCCGGTAATTTCGCGGAGGTACTCATTGACGTCCTGCGAAGTGATGTCGCGAACTTCGCTGCCATCATCGAGATATTGAAACAAATCCTGGCCGGGCAAATCCTGCAGCTTGGAAACGATTTTCGCGATGCGCCGGTCGGTCACATCGACTTCATGCTCGCGTCCGCTCTTGCCGCGAAAACGGAAACGCAGTTTCGCGCCTTTGACCTCGACATGTCGATCTTTCATGGTCGTGAGGCCGAACGATTTGTTTTCGCGCGCGTACTCTTCGTTGCCGATGCGAATGAACGTCCGCTCGAGCAATTGCGCGACCGTCGCCAGCACCTTGTTTCGTGGGAGCCCCGGCAATTTCAAGTCCCGCGTAATTCGTCGGCGGATTTTCGGCAGCGCTTTACCGAAACTGATTATATGATCGTATTTGTTTTCGTCGCGAACTTCGCGCCAGCGCTCGTGATAAAGATATTGTTTGCGACCGCGCGCGTCTCGACCCGTCGCCTGAATGTGACCGTTCGGCAAAGGAGAAATCCAAACTTCCGTCCAAGCCGGCGGAATGGCGAGACGCTTGATCCGCAAAAGTCGCTGCTCGTTACGAATCAGTTCCCCATCCGCGTTGAACCACTCGAAATCGTCGCCTTTTGCTTTTCGCGTGTAACCGGGCCGATCATCGCTGACATAACTCAGACCGGCTCCCTCGGCTGCGTCCATCGCCTCGGCAACGATCTTCGCACCGTTGCCGTTTCCATTTTTTGCCCTGGCGTGCACGTAATTAAATTCGCAGACTGACAATTAGCGACGGTCGTTGATCTTTGACGACGGTGGCGACGCGTCTCTTCAATTCACGAGCCGTAGCTCTTCGTGAATTTCTTCTTCGACTCGGATTCAGTCGACGGCGCAATGGGCGGTTGCTCTGGCATCTTTGTGGATGCTTCAGGTTTCGGCTCTGGCGCAGATCGTTCCGGTTGGGCGGCACCTTTCGGCACCTGCTGCGCAACTTCGACATAGACCATCTGCAAATTCGAGAGCGTGTTGCGCAGCACGGCCGCTTCTTCGCTAGTGAGGTTGCCGCGCGTTTTCTCCTGAATCATCGACAACTGGTCGATAAACATTTTTGCGAGCTCGAGGTTCACTTCACCTTCGCCTGTTTTCGGATTCGGAATCTGGCCGAGAAAAAGCGCGGCGTTCTGCGCGTGCATCATCACAAATTCGATGAAGCGCTGCGAAAGCTCGCCGCTCTGGGTGGAGGTTTGGACTTCAGCCATGGTTCACTTTTGTTTCGCAACTGGAGGCCGATCTGGCGGTCGCACCGTAGCTAAAACATACGGTTGATCTCGAAAGTATTTGGCGGCCACTCGCTTGATTTCATCCAGTGTCACGGCTTCGACCTCGCGCTCAAGCGATTTGTAATGGTCGAAGCCGAGTCCGTAAAGCTCATCGAGCGCACATTGGTAGCCGAACGAATCGTTGCTCTGCATCGCGATTTGATGTTGACCAATCAATTTCTTTTTCGCGCGTGCTAACTCTTCCTGCGTCAGACCTTCGCTCGCCAGTTTGCGAATCTCATCGAGCAACGCCGTTTTCACCGGTTCGATTTTTTGCGGATCAGTCCCCAGATAAAACGCGAACAGACCCGGCACCAATCCCTGCATCTGGCTGGCGCCGACGTAATAAGCCAGTCCCATTTGTTCGCGAATACGGATAAAGAAGCGCGAGCCGAGATCGCTGCTCGCTTCATCGATCAACTCGAGTGCATGCCGATCTTTGCTGAACATGTCGACGCCGCGATAACCGACCATGATCACGCCTTGCGCTTTTTCTTTATTGCTTTCGACAATCCCTGTTTTCGTGATTGGCGCTGGTGGCCGCGCATCGGTGAGGGCGAGCGTGCCGGGTTTCATTTTGCCGAGCGCTTGCTCGAACAGTTGTTTCACTTCGGCCGCGTTCACGTTTCCGAAAACTGAAATCACGCCATTTTTCGCGACCAGGTATTTGTCGCGGAATTCGAGCAAATCTTTTTGGGTAAGCTGCTGCACCGATTCCGGCGAACCATTCGAGCGCAAGGCGTAAGGATGATCGGTAAAGAGTGCCTGGCGCAAAATGTTGCGCGCGACTGTCGTCAACTGTTCCTCTTCCTGTTTAATCCCTGCAATCTGAACTTCTTTTTCGCGCGCGACCGCCTTTTCCGGAAAGTTCGCATTGAGCAAAACGTCACCCAGCAAATCAACGCCGGTTTTCAAGTCCGGTTTCATCACATGAACGCCGACACTCATGCTGTTGTTGCCAGCGTCGCTCGAGATCGAGCCGCCGATGGCTTCGATCTGATTGGCGATTTGCTCGGCGGTGCGCGTCTTGGTTCCTTTGAGCAAAACGCGAGCGGTCAAACGAGTAATCCCATTCGTCTTCGGAGTTTCGGCGAGCAATCCGCTGCGAAAAAGAGCGCTCATCGAAACCAGCGGCAAACGTGGATCTTCGCGCACGACCAAACGCAGACCGTTGGAAAGCTCAAATTTCTGAATTTCGGCGATCGGAGCTGGCTTTGAAGCTTCCTGTTTTGCGCCGACCGAACCTTTCGGATTTAGGGACGCAACGGTCAGGTTTTGATCGACAAGATATTTCGTGGCGACGCGGCGAATGTCATCCAGTGTTACTTTTTGGACGGCGGTCAAATAATCGCGACTGAAATTCAGGTTTCGCGTCAGCAACCAATTTGAGCCGAGATCGGAGGCTTGTCCGCGCATGGTCGTGAGCGCGTCGAGGTGATGACTGAGCGACATTTTTTTCGCTTTCATCAATTCATCAGCGGTCACGCCGGCTTGTTTCACTTCGGCGACGATCTGCAAGATCAACTTCTCGGCTGCGTCGCGTTTCTTTGGGTCGACAGTCGCGTCGACGCCGAGCAATCCCGGATCGCCCGGCGTATAGGAAAATGCCGACACGCCGAAAGCGAGGCCGGATTCTTCGCGAACCCGCCGATACAAACGCGAGCTGCGGCCTTCGCCCAAAATCGTCGAAAGCAAATCCAGCGCGGGAACATCCGGATGCGTGATCTCGGGAATGTGCCAGGCCAATGAAAGCCGTGTCAGCTCGGTCGCGAATTCATTGTGCACTTCGCGACGCCCGAGTTGGGGCGGTTCTTCCGGAACAAAAACCGGCTTGAGCGATTTCTCCGGATAACTTTTGAAAAAATCGGCCAATTGCTGATGCACTTTTTCTGCATCGACATCTCCCACCACAATGAAGGTGAGATTGTTCGGCACGTAACGCGACTTGTAATACTGCATCACCTGCTCTTGCGTGAGCTGGTTGTAAATCTCCATCTCGCCGATCACCGGCAACCGATAGGGATGACGCTGATAAGCATTCGCGAAAAGAAGTAAACCCGCCTGGCGATCGGGATCGTCAAGCCCCATCGCGAATTCGCGACGAATGACTTCCTGTTCTTTCGCGTATTCTTCCGGCGGCAGAGTAGAATTCATCATCGCGTCGGACAAAATCGAGAGCGCGGCCGACACTCCATCTTTCGGCACATCGATCCAAAAGACGGTGCGATCGAAAGAAGTGTAAGCGTTGATGTAACCGCCCACGTCCTGGATTTTTTGCGCGATCCCGTTGCTCGATTGCGTTTTGGTCCCCTTGAAGAGCATGTGCTCGAGGATGTGCGAGAGGCCCGCCCCCAATTTCTCGTCCTCGTAAATGCTGCCGGTACTGCACCAGGCCTGCACACTTGCCACCGGCGCGCTTCGGTCTTCTTGCACAATCAGCGTCAAGCCGTCGGGCAAGACCCATTTTTGCGCCGAGCTCGGCGGAAAAGTGATCATACTCGAGGCATCCTGGTTCTTTTGGGACTCCCCATGGGATTTCCCCGAACGAGGACGATCAACAGAAGCAGCTTTCAAGTTCGCCATGCTAAATACAATTGCAGAAAGTAGCCCCGCTACTTCAACGCGATACAAAAATTTATTGGCCACTGTGATTCCAATGAAGGAGCGGGACCGCGCCAGTTACGAAACCTTGGGCGCTGGTAAACTTTTCGGGACTTCGGTTTTTTTCTCGGGCGTGAACGGTTTCAGGAACGCGTCGTTAAAATCGTAAACTGCTTTGAAATCCTCGATCGAATCTTCGTCGGTTTTCCCAAAAATTCCGGCGCCGATGAGATTGAAAACCATGTGACCAATATCTTCGCAGGAACGAATTCCCCAATTATCAAACACCGTCACTACCATCGGCCCGAATTCCTTGAGCGCGTATTGGCGAACGCCTTCCAGCAATTCCGGCCCGGAAACGTGCCGCACCGTCGCGCCTTTCGCTTTCTTCTGCTGCTTGGTCGTGAAATCGAGCGAGTCACGCAGGAAAACGTAGGCCTCGCGTTGATAACGCGGGTCGCTCGCCACGATTGAATCGAGGGCTTCGGCAAATCCAATTTTCTGCATCAATAGAGATGCGCGTTTAAAACGCGCCAACAATGATAATCAGTAACCCCAGAATGGGCAACTGTCGCGCAACATCGATAACTTCTGAGATCGACGATGCCTATCTGTTCGACCAAACGGCGAACTCGCCTCCGCCCGGCTCGCGAAAATGGAAACGGCGGCCGCCGGGAAATTGGAAAATTTCATTTGTGATCTCGCCGCCAAGATTGACAACTTTCGCGTGCGTCTCCTCAAGTTCGGGATGATACAACACGACGAGCGGCGCGCCTGAGTCCACACTCGCATTTTTTTCCGAGCTGAAAAAGCCTCCGGTCATCCGGCCGTCATCAAACGAAGCATAATCCGGCCCGTAATCGACGAACGACCAACCGAAAAGCGCAGAGAAGAATTTCTTCGTCTTAGCGAGATCGCGCGAGGGTGTCTCGATGTAATCGATCGTGTTCGGCAGTGATTCGTGCATTTGGCAACTAGAATTGTTCTTCCATCGCGTCAAGATAAGCCGAGAACGCGTCCTTTCGGTGCGCTGCGGAAGGACTGACCGCGCTCGAAGTGTTGAGAAAACCCTCAAAGAGACCGCTCCGTGTCGACAATTGCGTCGCCTCGAACCAGTTCAGGTAATCGTCGATCTCGGTCATTCGATCGGAAAGTCTGGCGCGCAAAGTTTTCAACTTGGTCAGTCGCGCACCAACCGCGCGACTTTTTCCGAGCGCGAGCTGCGCAACAAGCTGCTGATAATCCTGAATGATCGACCGAAGGATCGGGTTGGCGTGGGCAGCGAGCAGCATGAACTCCTGAGTGAATTTTTGGAGCGCCATTCGCTGCATCGGAGTCGGCTTCTTTTGGCAAAGATCTTCGAGCGACAAAGATTTATCACGACCATCGGCAGGCGAAAATTTTGTCTGCAACAGCTGATCGAGCTTTTCGTCTGTCTGCGAAAAAGTAAAAAGGTCAGTCCGCGCCGAGCGCTTCATGCTCGCGATCATCGATTCCCAGATTTTCCCCAAATCGTTTCCAGCAAGTTGTGGAAAAGCGGCCTGCAAATCTGCGAGCAGATCATTTGAAGCAAACGCGAGATTGTCGATGTAACTCCCAAGGCGCGCCCGACCGTCAGCGCTTTCGACGACCAACTGCACGAGCGCGAACGAATAGGCGCGGTAAAAGAGTCGCCCGGCCGAATCGAGTAATTCGGGCCGCTCGCGCAGAAATTCATCGAGCGGTGTGATTCGCTCCGACACGGCCAGCGCGTTGGCGAGCAAGAGGCAATCGCGGTTCGGCGTTAGTGCAAGCAAACCTTCGACGAGCCAGTCTGGCGCCTCCACGTAAGCCTCGCCCGATGGAATTGCGGTTTGATTGCGATAAATCATTTCGAGCAGGATCACCCGCAAAAGTTCGCGCTCCATTGCTCCCAAATTCATTTCCCCTGAAATCGTGAGATCGAGTTGCAGTTTCAATCCGGAACCGGTTTGGCTAAAACGCAATGCGGCAGCTGGAATTTCCGGCAAATTCGCCGCCCGCGGTTGCAAATTAATGACCGCCGCGGTGACCCATTGATCGCGTCGTCGCAAAACAGCAAGCAAATTGGCTTTGGTCCGCTCCGCCAGCGTCGAGACCGCACCGCGCCAGGCCGCATCGCCGCCGTAAATAATGAATTGCCCGGAGGGGCTCACGCTGCGTTCGACCGATGTGGCTGCGCCTGAGTCGAGAGCAAAGATCGACAATGCAAAAGATGTAGCGGCGAAAATTCGGAGGATTTCGATGTTCACAACCGGTTGCGGCCAGAATAGTTGCGCAAGGCACGCGGTGGCGAGCACGATTGCCAATTTTCTTTCAAAAAAGGGTGAAACTCTGAGCCTTTTCCAACATCTAATTTTTAGAACCAAAAGCAGGCTTATGAACACAAAACGCATACTATCCAGTGTGGTCGCCGCGACGATGTTAACCGCGTCAGTTGCAATTGCGGCCCACGAGAATGATCAGGCTCGCTCGAAAACAAAAGTGCGAGCGGCAAAGCAGATCACAACGATGACAACCCGCGGAAACGCGGCGGTTCGAACTCGCAGTTTCGCTAGCCGCAGCAACGCCGCGGTCCGAACTCGCGGTTTCGTAACCGGCGGAAATACGGCCACGGTTCGAACTCGTACCGCTCGAGACCGTAGTACGGTTTTCGTAGGCGGCAGCAGATATGGATATAGCTACCCGTACGGCTCATATGGTTATGGTTACGGCTATCCGTATTACTCGTACGGCCAGTCCGTTTCCTTTGGATTCGGTTACCCGTACTCCTACGGCTACTATCCGTACGGTTACTCCAGTTATTACCCGTACGACTACACTTACGGCTACTACGGTTATAACCGGCCCGGGTACAACACCTACGCAAACGACTCAATCGTGATCCAAGTTCAATCGCGACTGGCTCGCGCCGGTTACTATCGCGGACCCATTGATGGAGCCATGGGACCGCGAACGCATTACGCCATTCGCGCTTATGAGCGCGATCACGGCCTGCGCGTGGACGGCGTGGTCAGCGGACAGCTTCTGCGGAACATGGGTCTCCGTTACTAGCGAGAAACCGAAAACAGATTGATTGATTGGTTGGTTGGCCGGCGAGTCCGATGGCGGGCTCCCGGCCACTTCCTTTTTAACGCGCCGGCGCCGTTATCGTAACGCCGTCGTCGTGAAAGCTGACGGCTCCCATTTTCCCCAGTAATTTGCGCTCGCGCTCGAGAGCGGACCACAAGTCGGCAAAAATAATATCTCCGAATCGCATGATCGCAGGATGAATCGGAAATCTGCCGATCCAACCCCCGACGTTCGTGGCCGAAATTTTTCCTGCGCCCGCATCGACCTGGTACGATGTGCGACTGTAAATCGAGTAACCAAACAGCGAGCGCTCCATGCCGATCGTACACGCGCCGTCACGGAAAGAAGCGGTCGCGCGCACGAAAGTCAGGAGCGGCTTGTTCAGCGCGGTTTTTTTACTGGTCAATCGATAAGCGAGATAGACGTTGATTTGGTCCTGCGAATATTCGAGGGCGCCAGTCTTCTGATAAAAGGCTGCGTTCTCCAAATCGAGATCCACTTGCGGCGGCACGGCCTTGGTCGGAGCCGGCAATTCCGGCGGCAGCGCGATTTCCACCAGCGCGGCTACGACTGCTGCAGCCAAAGCCAATTTGCTGACGGTGAAGAAATGGCGCCTCGCCATGTTTGGCGGTCCCAACATCTTCTGCAAACGCCGGTGCACTTCTTGCGGATCCTGCGCTTTTTTCTGCGCCGACACAGCGGAACGGTCCAGGCGCTCGCCGCAATTGTGACAGTAAATGCGCTCGGCTTCGTTTTCGTGCCGGCATTCCGCGCACACCAACTTCGTCATTGCCGTCGTAGTCGTCATACAGCCGATTCCTTTTTCGGTTTAGTCGGTGGGGCTGATGTCGATGTTTTTGGCGGGGGCGTTTTCGATTCTTTGCCAGAGGGGGATTTTTCGGCGGCCGTGCGCGATCCGGCGGGCGCTTCTTTCTTGGCCGCCTCCTGGTAGGCCTTGCTTCGATAATCGGTGATGTAAAAACCGGAGCCTTTAAAAATAATACCCGCACCAGTGCCGAGGAGGCGTTTTACTTTGCCATGGCCCATTTCGGGAGCCGGCAAAGGTCCTGGGGACATTCCCGGAGCGGTTGGTCTCGCATTGATTGAAACATCTCAAAATTTTGGTCGCATTTCTGGCAGTGATAATCGTAAGTCGGCATGCCTGAGACACTGCCTCGAAGAAAGCACAATTCAAGCCGCGGAACGGGCCGAAATTTGCCAGCTCCGCCAGCGCCACGCCCCTTGACTTTGCATCCGCCGCCGGTAAAGGGTTCGACCGAAAAGTTTTTATGCCTTCTCCATTTTATCGGCTGCTCCTTTTTTTACTGTTTCCAGCGTTGGCTTTGATCGGGACCAGCTGTGAGGAGGACGTCCGCTACTCCGGCCAGACCCGGTATCTGGGCGGCATTTACGGCAATGCCCCAACTACAGGCGCCCCGACCGACAACGTTTCCTATTGGGACGGCGATCACATCGGCGGCAACCCTTCTGTGAAAATCAGCCTGAAAGAACAACGCGCTTATTTTTACAAAAGCGGAATGCTTGTCGGGATCTCGCAGCTTTCCACAGGACGCGAAGGTTTGATTAGACAAAAAACCGCCGGGGGCGCATTTCAAGGGCGCGCCCATGCCCTACTTCATGCGCATTGTCGACGGTGTCGGCATGCACGCCGGTTATTTGCCTGGCTATCCAGCGTCGCACGGTTGCATCCGGATGCCGCAGTTCATGGCCGAAAATTTCTTCAAATCGGTTTCCGCCGGCACTCCGGTGACCATCACCAATTAATTCGTAGCCGACAACGGACTTTCGGCGAAGGTTCGCCGTGGAAAGATCGACATCCGGCGAATTGATCGAACGAGTCGCGCAATCCGAACCGATCGCGCGCAAACTCGAGCAGATCGGGACAGAACGAGCGCCGGTAAAGTTCTCGCACGTCGTCCCGCCGGCCCAGGCGTTTCTCGCTGCCGTTATCGCGCGCCGCCTGCAGAAAACAGTCTGGATCCTTTGCCCGAGTGTGCGCGCTCAGGATTCGCTTTACGAAACAATACTGAATTGGTTTCCAAGCGCGCAATTTTTGCCCGAAGCCGAATTCGCCGCGGTCGAAAACGTTTTACCCGATCCGGAAATCGCGGCTGAACGCCTCGCGCTTCTGGCCATGATCGATCCGCCAAAGGACGGATTCGCCGCGACGAACAGCGAACCTGGGCCGCACCTGATCGTGACGACTCGTGCGAGTCTCGATCAACCCGCGCCGACACGCGGCGCAGTGTCAGCGGCAACTTTAAAAATCAAGCGCAGCGCGGCGTTAACCATGGAGCAATTGCTCGAAAAGTTGAACACCGCAGGTTACGAGCGCGTCGCGCAGGTCACCACTCGCGGGCAAATCGCGGTTCGCGGCGGCATTGTCGATCTCTACTCCTGGCAAGCGCCGCTGCCCACCCGCATCGAATTTTTCGGCGACAACGTCGAATCGCTCCGCGAGTTCGACATCGACACCCAAACCTCGGTGCGCGATCTGCGCAAGATCGACGTCTTGCTCGGCGGGGCGGACGACCAAACCGGTGTCGTTCGCGATTACATCGGCAAAGAAGATCTCACGATCGAGATCGAGCCTGACGAAAAATCGGAAGCGCTAATTCAAATCAGCGAAAGCTGGATCGAAACCGGTCCCGAGGATTTCAGCGGCGCCTTTCAGGACTGCGATATCGGCGAATTCGCCGTCGGCGATTTTCTGCTGGCAGAAGCGAAACGTGACCAATTCGTTAAGCGATTGAACGAATGGCGAAAAAATAAAGCGCGCATCATGGTTTATTTTCAAACCGAAGGCGAGATCGAGCGTTTCCGAGAATTGATCAGCGCCGAGGCGTTGCAAGATGTGGATCTTGTTCTCGGCACACTCGCGCGCGGTTTTTGTTTTCCGGCTGCAAACCTGGTCGCTTTGTCCGCCGCCGAATTGTTCGGCCGTTTCGCGCCGCACGCGCGACGACGGCTTTACCACGTCGAGGGCCATCGCGCCCAAATCGATTTCAGTGAGCTGACTGAAGACGATCTTGTGGTTCATCTCGAACACGGGGTGGCTCGGTTCGCCGGCCTGACGCGTATTCCAACGTCAACCACTGGCGAACAGGAAGTGCTAGCGCTCGAATTCGCCGATGAGGCCAAGCTCTACGTGCCGCTGGAGCAGGCTTATCTCGTTTCGCGTTACGTCGGCGTTGGCAAACGATCGCCGCATCTCAGCTCGCTGGCCGATTCAAAATGGGCGCGCGCGAAAAAGAACGCGGCCTCATCCATTTTCGATTACGCCGGCAAAATGCTCGCGGTCCAGGCCGAGCGCGAAACGGTTCCGGGTCACGTGTTCGGCCCGGACACAAAATGGCAACGCGAGTTCGAGCATTCTTTTCCATTTCGCGAAACGCCCGACCAAATGAAGGCGATCATCGACGCGAAGATCGACATGGAGCAGCCGCGGCCGATGGACCGATTGATTTGCGGCGATGTCGGCTTCGGCAAAACGGAAGTGGCAATCCGCGCCGCGTTCAAAGCGGTCATGGACGGCAGACAAGTTGCCGTCCTCGCGCCCACGACCGTGCTCGCACAACAACACTTCGAAGTTTTTCGTCAGCGGATGCTCGATTATCCGGTGCGAATCGAGATGCTGAGCCGCTTTCGATCGCAAAGTGAGCAGCGCAAAATTCTCGAACTGCTTCGTCAGGGCGGCGTCGACATCGTCATCGGCACGCATCGCCTGATTTCCGGGGACGTCATTTTTAAAGATCTCGGCCTGGCCGTGATCGATGAAGAGCAGCGCTTTGGCGTTCTGCATAAGGAAAAATTCAAGGAGCTTTTCAAGCTCGTCGACGTGCTCACGCTTTCGGCCACGCCAATTCCGCGCACGCTTTATCTTTCGCTCGTCGGCGTCAAAGACATGTCTACGATCGAGACGCCACCGCTCAACCGTTTGCCGGTGGAAACGATCGTCTGCGGTTACGACGAACGAATTATCCGGGACGCGATCAATCGTGAGCTCGAACGTCAGGGTCAGGTTTATTTTTTGCATAACCGCGTCCACACCATCGAGCGCGTGCGCGAACGCATTGTCGATCTTGTTCCCCAAGCGCGGGTCGAGATCGGTCACGGCCAGATGGATTCGGACGAGCTCGAGGAA
>WNGK01010544.1_pt1 | contig 20196 bp, 22 predicted proteins | sample 5400601 | NCBI WGS metagenome assembly WNGK01 (sample SAMN13153376, study PRJNA577476) | soil metagenome | isolation source: 60 cm soil or saprolite under Garry oak tree replicate 1 | place: USA:California | collected 2016-06-15
AAGGTGTGATTAAGCCTCAGTTACTCTTGAGCGAGATCATCCAAGGGATGCCCAAGGGCGAGAAGCAGGAGGTGCGAGTTCTCACAGCAAGCTTCAAACCGCGCGATAAGACAATGTTCCACACACACCGTTTCCCGGTGACTGTTTATGTCTTGGAAGGCGCGTTCACATTGGAAATGGAGGGACGCGAGCCGGTCACGGTGAAAGCTGGTCAGCCGATAATAATGCCGCCGCACGTGAAAATGACGGGTTACAACCGCAGCAACACCGATCCATTGCGGCTGGTGATCTTTAATGTGAGTGATCCAGGCACACCCTACCTTGATCCCGTGCATTAGCCAGTCCATGAGCCGGCTATTGCCTTTGATCGTTTACAAGGTTCGTCGAGGCGTTCGGCTGTAGCGGCCGCTGTCTCAGCGGCAAATCCGGGAAACGCATCAAACGCACCTGGCCGAGGGACTCGTTTCGCCCATTACGACGGTGCAAATGGCGGTGGAATCAGGCGGTTACGTCCATCGCAAGCCGGCGTGCCGTTCTTCGGGCCCGACCCTCTTTGGCAAGAAATTTCAAATTTTTTGAAATGTCGGCCTCCAAAATCTTTAGAAAAGGAAAAGGCAATCAAATTAAGCTCCACAAAATATGAACCTCGTAGCAGATGATCGTTTGACTCAGGCACCCGATTTCACCAGTGAATTTTTGCTGTTTCCGCCCCGGTTCGAGCACGAAGATCGGGCAGGAGAACCCTTGTCGCGGCTAACGCGCGAGCAGCTGGAGGCGTTCTTAAATGCAGCATCTGACAACGCAGGCAGCGGGCATTTTTCTGTTGCTCCAACCGAACCGCCAGCGCCGACTTCTGAGAAAGGTCTGGCGGCCGGTGTGCTGAAACAGGCAGCCCGCGATTTGCGCCGGTTCCGTCCCGCGACAAAGGGTTTGAAGCGGGAACTGTATCTGGATGCCCACAGTTGGATTACGGCAAATGATTTCTCCTGGCCGTACTCGTTCGTGAACGTTTGTAAATTACTGGATGTCTCGCCAGACGTTATCCGCGCGGAAGTCCTGGACGATGCGTCGCTAGGCTGGCTCGATTACTGGACGGCGCGTGCCAGCCGCCTTTCCGGGAAACTGCGGACCTCTTTCGTTCACGTCTTCGCAAGCTGCCGTAATCTGGAGGGCGCCGAGGCCAGCCACTTGCCTTCGTGTATCTGATAATATGAGAAAAGTCTGCATCAGACCCTTTGAGCTGCTGCGTGATGCCTGGCGATCGCTCGTTCGGGCGAGCTATTGCAATCACGATCCGTTCCTGGTTTACAGCATGGCTTCGTTCAATTTCGGTGGCGGATGGAGAGAACTCCTTCTGAAGGCGTCGCCGCAAAACACATAACCGCAATGAAATTATCCACCGAAGCCATAGTCGCAGCAGCTGTAGCAGTGGCGTTTGCAGTTTTAAGCCTGGGCGCCATCGCGCGAGAGCAGAGCGAGCGCGGACCTAACGCGCCGAATGCGTACGTCGCGAGTTCTTTGTCCGAAAGTGGCGACAACCAAGTTCTCGGATTTTACTGATTAAGACGACGGCGACGACTGTAGCGGCGGGCGTGTCGCCCGCATTAGAAGTGCAGCCGGCACGGCTGCCACTACAGAAATACGCAGATCATTGATCATTCGCTGCAGCAAGTGCAGTAGCATTATCGGCTGAAAGGTTCTGACGTTTTAGAGAACCACGCCTCGCGCGATTTTGTTCTCGCAAGATCGCGTTCGATAAGCGACGCTTCGTAAACGAAAGCGATCCCGGGAACACTGCAGGAGGGCGGTGCTTCGTTTCAAACGACGCATTGGAGCGTCGTTTTGCGCGCGCGGGAAGAGGACTCAGCGGAATCCGCCCGGCAGGCGCTCTCCGGATTTTGCGAAGCTTATTGGCCGCCGCTCTACAGTTTTCTTCGCCACCGCGGTCATCCATCTGCTGATGCACAGGATCTCGTCCAAGGTTTCTTCGCTCATCTGCTTGAGCAACACACATTAACCCGCGCGGATCGGCAAAAGGGTCGCCTTCGCACGTTCCTGCTGACATCGCTACAGAATTTCTTGTTCAATGAGTATGACCGCGTGCGAGCTCTCAAGAGAGGTGGCGGGCGTCAGATCGTCTCGATCGAGGAGCATCTGCCGGAGGCCGAGGCAGCGATGTTGGCCACTTCTCATCTCAGCGACGCCGGTTGCTACGATCTTGTTTGGGCATCGAATATCGTGACGCGGGCCTGGCAACGTTTGCAAAACGAATTTGTAGCGGAAGGCAAAGCTGAGTCGCTTGAGGAGTTAAGACCATTCGTCGCGGGCGGAAGTATCACGCCGCCGAATCAGGAGGAAGCCGCAGCTCGACTCGGAGTGCCAATCGCGACTCTGCGCACCTGGCTTTCGCGTCTCCGCCAGCGTTTCCGCGAATCGTTGAGAGCGGAAGTGGCGAGTACGGTCTCAGATTCGGCAGATGTTGATGGGGAGCTACGGCATCTCTATCAAATACTGACAGCGTGAGGTGAACTGACGCATGGACGACGAAAGCATTGGTCTCGGAGGTGCGAAAACGGCGCCTGAAACGGCGGGGACCTGCGCGACCTGTGGACGACCGCTGACTCAGTGCGGTCCGAATGGGGAGTGCCTGCGTTGTCTCGTTAGCCTCGGCTTTCTGGCAGACGGCGAACAGGCGGAGAGACCAGCCGGGCGTGGTCGACTCACACCGGGACCATTGAAATACGCCCATTTCGAAGTCGAGGTAGGTGCGGATGGCTTCCCGGTCGAGCTCGGTGCGGGGGCGATGGCCATAACTTACCGCGCTCGCGACACAGTCTTGAATTCGGTTGTCGCTCTCAAGGTGATCGACCGGAAGGTGGCGCAGAATCCCGGCGCGCGGTCGCGTTTTCTGCGCGAGGCGCGCGCGGCTGCAAACATTCATCATCCAAATGTTGCTCAGGTGACTTATTATGGTGAACAAAACGGCGAGTGTTTCTACGCCATGGAACTTGTCGAGGGCGAAACGCTCGAAGCCCGTGTACGGCGTGATGGACCAATGCCGCTTGCCGTCGCCTTGGAAATAATTGAGCAAGCCGCGCGCGCGTTGGCGGTCGCAGAAGTCTGCGGTGTCGTGCACCGCGATATCAAGCCATCAAATCTCATGCTCGAATCTGATCCGAGCGAGGCGCTCATCGTAAAGGTGATTGATTATGGAGTGGCGAAGGTAATGGTGTCGCAGACAGAGCCTGGCGCCGAGGAAACGCAGGCGGGCTTCATTGGCACGCCGGCTTTTGCCAGCCCAGAGCAGTTCGCTGAGGCTGGGCAATCGCGGATTGATACGCGTTCCGACATCTACTCGCTGGGAGTTACGCTTTGGTATCTGCTTTGCGGTCGGACGCCTTTTGTCGGACGCACGATGGAAGAAATCCGCGCGAGACAAACCAGTGAGCTACCCTTGGAACAGCTCAGGAGCCTGCACCTCCCCGGGCAGGTTATTGCGCTGCTCAAATCGATGCTCGCCCCCGACCCGAAGGACAGACCACAAACGGCGCGCGATTTGCTTTCTGCTGTCCACCGCTGCTACGCGCGATTTAACCCTGAAGCGCGCTCGCGACGCAGGCGAGCTATGCTGGCGAGAGCGGCATTGACGTTTGCAATCGGAGCGGTTGCGCTTGGGACTTGGTTGTACCAGCGCACGCGATCCTTCACCCCGATGGAACGATCGATCGCGGTGCTGCCATTCGAAAACCTAAGCAGCGATAAGGAGAACGCTTATTTTGCCGAGGGAATACAGGACGAAATCCTGACGCGATTATCCAAGATCGCCGATCTGACGGTGATCTCGCGCACTTCGACACAACATTACAAAAGCACCCCGGAAAACTTGCGCGACATCGCAAAGCAACTCGGCGTTGCCCATATTCTGGAAGGAAGTGTGCAGAAGAGTGCCGATGCCGTGCGCGTGAACGTGCAGTTGATCAAGGCGGCCAATGATTCCCACCTTTGGTCGGATACGTTTGATCGCAAGCTCACCGATATTTTTTCGGTGGAAAGTGAAGTGGCCAAAACCATCGCCGAGCAATTACGAGTGAAACTCACAGGCCATGAACAGGAAGTCATTGCTGCCAAACCGACCGACAACCCTCAGGCCTACGATGCGTACCTGCGCGGCCTTGCTTACACACTAAAAACTGGATTCACGCCTTCGACCTCCCTTGGCGCGCAGAAATATCTCAAAAAAGCAGTGCGTTTGGACCCGACGTTCGCCCTTGCTTGGGCGCTGCTCTCTTCCGTCGATGCGAGTGGCTACCTCACGCAGAGTCTTCAACCAACCGTCGGCCTCCGCGAAGAAGCGCGCGAGGCGGCTGAAACGGCCCTTACTCTGCAGCCCGACCTCGGCGAGGCTGTGTTAGCCAAGGGTTTTTATCACTACGCCTGCCTGAAGGACTACGACAGTGCGGTGAATTACTTTGAGCAGGCACATCGCGTCCTGCCGAATAACACTCGGATTCCTCAATATCTGGCCTATGTCGAACGGAGGCGAGGCAACTGGGACAGGAGCGACGCGTATTTCAACGAAGCGGAAAAACTAGACCCACTCAATGTTAGCCTGCTATCTCAACACGCGCGTTCCTATATCTGCCTTCGTCGTTTCCCCGAAGCGCTGGCCAAGCTTGAGCAGATTCTCAATATCACACCCGACGACATAGATACGCTTGTGTTAAAGGCGCGAATTGCGCAAGCGCAAGGCGACCTCCCGCGTGCTTCGGCGCTTCTGGCTCCGCTCCGGCTCGGAGCCGACTACGCCAACGCGTTGGAAACGCAAGTTTACCAGGCAATCCTGGAGGCCCGCCCGACCGCGGTCATTGCTCAGCTAAAGGAAATATTGGCCAAGCCGGATCAAGCATTGGGTTATTACAATGGCGAACTGCGCTTTTGGTTAGGCTGGGCACAGGAAGTCGCCGGCGACCATGCCGCTGCCCGCGAAAGTTGGAATCAGGCTCGCATCGAACTGGAACCGTTCCTAAAAGAACAACCTGAAAATTTTGTTCTGATGGGAGATCTCGCGCTGACAAACATGGCTCTTGGTGACAACACCGCTGCGCTGACTCTGGCCGAGCGCGCGATCGCAATGAGTCCGGTTGCGAAAGACGCGCTAACGGGTCCCAGGCCGCTCGACATCCTCGCCCGCGTGGCCGCTCGCATCCCGCAACTGCGGGACCGCGCCATCTCCACTTTGGAAAAGCTGCTTTCGATTCCGTACGAAGGACCGCTGGCCGCAAACCCGCCCCTCACCCCTGCATTGCTCCGGCTGGATCCAATGTTTGATTCACTGCGCAAAGATCCGCGCTTCCAGAAACTGGTTGCCGCCTCCGCGCCGAAATAGGGTTCGACCGCTGAAATCCCGGGAGCACACGCGCCTCGCGTGTTGGCGACGGCGCCGTCGCGAACTTCTTTAACATCGACAATCAACTCTCGCCCCCTGAAGAATGTTGAGGAATGGGCCGGATTCGTCGTGGCGGTTACATTTTTATCTGGTGGATTGGCGATCACCCACCGAGACATGTGCACGTATTCGAGAACGATGGTAAAATCATTACGCGTGTGAATCTGGATACGATGGAACCAATGGACGTGCCGAAAATGGACAAGAGAATTGTCGAACTTATCCGCGAACTTCGTGAGGAGGGCCGGTTTTGAAGGCGACCAAGAACGCCAAAGTCCCATTTGGAACGGCCAAGTATTCGCCGGTTAAAAACGTGCGGTATGTGAGTTGGGAAGACGCGTTCGATGTCGAGTTCGTAGACGGCCTGTGCATTCTCGAGCCCCATTCAACAATTCGCGCTGCGAACCAGATTTCGTCTGACGCAAAGTTCGACCGACTTGAGATCGAAGATTGGACCCGCAGCGGCTTCTTGGTCCACTACGACAACGGCCAGACGGCCGAAGTTTCGTGGTCGTTCATCCGGGAGTTGCCACCTAAGAATTCAAAAAAATAATGTTGCTTGCCTCGCCGTAGCCTCTTGTCGCGCCCGTCTGCTAGCGAAAGCTTTCGGAATAATTTGGTGAAGGAGGATAGCGGAGGTGGGTAGCCGCTGCCGATGGCTGCGGATTCGAATTTGCGTTAGCGTTTTTCGTGTGATTCGTGGGCCAGAAAACCCAAAATTCAGCGCTTCCGCTCAGGCGTGAAGAACGAAGCGTTGGTCGTTCGAGAAATGCGCAAGTTCTTGCTTGAAGAAAGAAGGTGCCGATGTGTCGACGATGCAGTTGGTCCGGCTGGATCCAATGTTTGATCCACTGCGCAACGATCCGCGCTTCCAGAAATTGGTTGCCGCCCCCGCTCCAAAATAGTGCTCGACATGAAGGTCCTTTGATAGGGCCAGGCGTATTACAACGAAAGGTTCATCGTCCGCGTCGAAGTTTGCGGTTGCGAAATTTCAGATTGAGACACAATTGAATTGAATGGCTCAAGAAGACGTTAGTGGTCTTAATCTTTCCGACCTCGCACCCAAGCGTCTTGTCTCGGACGCAGTATCAGCGCAGCCGCCAACTGGGGATTTGGTGTATGTGATGAACATTCACATTCACGAGGACGCCAAGCTATCACGCAAAGAATTCTTACAGCGAGTCGAATGCGTCTGTGCAATTCGTGCTAGATGGAACAGTATGGGTCTAACTTGGTATCCGTGCAATGCGGAACAGTGGAATTTGCTGACACACTTACACACAGCGGTTCGTTCGGGTGACTTTGGATTCGTCGGCAGTGTTCGTGACTACAAATATTTTGGCCTGTTTCTGCCACGTCCGCAATATGCTTGGCTCGCCAATAATGATTTAGGGGTGCTTCAGCGACAGATCATTGGTTTCTTAGCTGGCATTTACTCGCGTGACTCGGAAGCGGAAGATGTTATGAGCGAACAGCTCTACAAACCTGTTTACGATGAAGTCAGAGAGACGGCATCCCGCTATTTTGACAGCGAAACTGTTCGCACTCTGAGTGAAGATCAATTTCCTGAGTACTACAGAAGACAATTTAGAGCATACACAGGGGCAGCGCCTCCAGTATTTCTCCATCGTCCCGAGTGCGAAGTGGATGATGCGGTTGCAACGGCGTGGGGTTGCGATACCCGACTTCATTTTGGATACGGCGAGTTTTACATGTTCGACACCGACTGGCGGAATATCATGGAAAAAGGGCAACCTGATAAGTTGCTGCGGGCTGAGGCTGACTCTGTCCTGTGGCAGCGCTGGAAACAAACGTTTGAACTGGCGGACTCCGGCAGAAGTCATGTGTTCGAAATCTTCGCCACTTCACCTGGTAAAGGTTACGTCTATCTTATTCAGCAAGAAGGCTCGGATGTTTACAAGATAGGATGGACAACAGATGGCGAAATCAGTCGTCGCCTTTCTTCCTTGCAGACTGCCTCGGCCGCGAAGCTATCACTAGTCGGCTCATTCTCGGCGTCTTCACGACAGACAGAGGAAACTCTTCATCGGTTGTTTACGCCGTTCCGACAACGCGGCGAATGGTTCAAACTAAGTCGCGAGCAGGTGAATCAGTTGGTTGATGAGCAATGGCGAATCGAGCAACAGATCTTTTAGATTCCTCCAAAAGACCAAATCATGAATGCGTAGCGTGGAGATCCCGGCTAAGTTTAATTCGATCCGGCAAGCAGCTCTGCGGGCCATTCAGCCAATAGGATCTGCTAATGAAGACAGTTATTTTTACGGCGAACGGACGCGCGCTGGGTATAGTCTTCCACTATATTACTTGGTTTATTTCTTGCTAGTGGAGTTGCTTGGTTTTCGTTCCCTCGGCCAAGCAGAAAAAGTTGCGTGGTCGGTGCCGATCACTTTCGAGGGCAAAGTTTATGTGATCGAACATCGAAAATTGGGTTTGGGCGTCTTCGCAGGAGATGCGAAGACGGAGGAGCAACAGGCAGCGAAAATTACCCTCTTGATTAGGAAAGCAGTTAACACAGCGGCTGCTTTCTTTGAGTGGCTAGCGGAACAGGCCGTCGCCAAGTCGAAACTCAATGTCGAAAACAGAAGCGCATCGCTTTTCGCAAGGTTTGAGTACTTGCGCGATCTCTACAGGAAAACTGCCGACGAAGCAGAATCTCGCAAGGACGAACGAATAGTAAAAGAGACAAGACGTAACGGAGGCGTGTCGCAAATAATTCGCTTCCCGGCTTTAGAGCTTCGAAAGAACGCTGAGTGATTAGGTTTATCAGCTATCGACGCGTTTTTCAGCTGGACTGAACACGTGTTCATTCACCTTGCAATTCTCCAGACCAAAATCACCACGGGCGTAGAAGTGGCGGATCTTGCAACTGCTGACTGGTCAGAAAAATTTAAGCGAGCAATCGATCTCGGCGACAAGACGATGAAAAGATTGTTCGATGATCTTTTAACGATACGGCGCCAAACCCGAAATTATATGGCTCACGGAGCTTTTGGAAGGCGCGGCGAAGCCTTCAAGTTCCACTCTAGCGCAGGGGCTGTACCTGTTCTTCTCTCAGACCAGGCTGGAGGGCATCGTTTTACTTTATTAGATGCCAGCGACTTCAATGAGCCTTCTGCCCTCGATGTAATTGACAACTTTCTAAGGCACCTTTGGTCTGGCAATCGAGAACCTGCGCGCCTATACATACAGGAAAGTCACCTGCCCATCATCCTTCCGATGGCCACAGACGGAACGTACAAGGTGGCGATGGAGTCAACGGATAACATGCAAGGCTTGATCACAGCATTAGAATACGATTTTGATCGAGCTGCGGATATGGATTGGTAGTGCCGTACCGAAAAAACGTTGGAATGAGCAATGGGGTCGCGTCTAAACATCCGACATTTCACGCGCGGCTTACGGCTTTGGCTCGACTGATTGTGATCATAAGGAAACCAAAAGACCATGCGCGTGCGTCGTTTACTTTTGCGGCACGTCGATAACAAAAATGTCGCACTCGCCCTGACTGGCGTGATCAAAAGAGATTCTTTTTCCGTCGGGCGACCATTTGGGCGAAGTGTTGCGATCGCGCGACTAGGTGCATTGTCTAACACCGGTCCCATCGGCGTTCATAACATAAATTTCGCAGTCGGGTCCGGTGCGATGATTAGCTCACAACACAGTTACGAGGTACGACCACGCGCCGAGATGGACGCGGCGTCGATCTAATCTCCGAGGCGCTCCCATTTGGCAGGCTATGGCACGGCGAGCCTGATGCAATCAATAACGCAATCGGCTGCGCAAAGTTTTACAGCAAGTCACATGATGCTGTGATTTGCGTTTGCGATGCCGGCCTCCCAAATCCCCGGTTAGCACGTGCAATGCAGGATGGCATACGCTTGGCCTTTCTTCACTTCCTCCAGCAGTTGACAGACTTCCAATGTGGGCGCCGCAATGACCTCGATACCGCGCCGTTTCGCCTCCGCCAGGACTTCGTCCATTACCGGAAGCGCGCCGTGGGCGCCGGTCCCGACAATGAGCCGCTTACCTCCCCAAGGAATTTCTTCCCCGGCCGAAAGTGGCGTGTGGCCGAACTTTTCGCGGAATTGCTTGGAAGGTCCTTTCTTCCGTTTCCGCACTTTGCCGGCGTCGATCACCACATCATGCGTGTAGCGCTTTCCCTCAACCTCGATCTCGCCAAATTTGACCAGTCGTGCTTTTATATCTCAATGCTCTGCTGGCTCGAGCTCCAAGGCAAGAGGCAGGGGTCCAGAATGGTCCAGAATGGGGTCGCGTCTGAACTCCGAAAGTTTTGACTCACTCGCTCCCGCTTGTTTCGGCCTCTCGGCTTAACCCATCTATGTCGCTCGCACCCCTGCGGCTCCATTCGCGAGCAGTGCATTTGACGTTTTCTCCTGCGAACTGGCGAAGACAAAACTATTTGAGCGTAGCGTGAAATGCCGCGGCCGGGAAAGTGACCCGCCTTCGCACTAGGCTTCCGTCTACGTTTGAACTTCGGCGTGACGAGTCGGCGTGCCAAGGAGGTCAGGGGAGTGCGCTCGGCTTGAGGACCGCTGTGCGCGATGAGGATGCGGCCTGTCTCTGGTCGCAAACGTCACTTTCAATGGCGGTGCCTTCTTTCGAGAAGAGAATCGAAAAGACGTGCAGACTGCGCGCCCGAAATGCGCCCGCGCAACTGAGCAGATAAAATCGCCACATTCTCCGGAAACGTTCGCCGTAGCGATCTGCAAAGCGAGGCCAGGCGCGGCGGAAGTTTTCCTCCCAGGCGAGCAGTGTCGGATCGTAATTCGGCCCGATGTTCCTAACGTCTTCGACAATGAAAACGTTTTCCGCAGCGCGCGTCAGTTGAGCTACGGAAGGAAGCATGGAGTTTGGGAAAATGTAGCGCGTGATCCAGGGGTCGGTGTGAAAGCGCGAAAAGTTTCCGCAGATTCCCTGGCAAAGAAACAATCCATCGTCGCCTAACGTACGAGCGGCCGCTCGCATATAGGCGCGGTAATTTTTGTAGCCGACATGCTCAACCATGCCCACGCTTACCACCCGATCAAAGCGCTCGGTGACTTCGCGGTAGTCGCGCAGCTGGATTTCCACGTCCAATCCGCGACACCAACGTTGCGCGTAACGGAATTGTTCCCGTGAAATTGTTATCCCGACTACCTGGCAACCGTAGTGGCTAGCGGCATGACGGGCCAAGCCTCCCCAGCCGCAGCCGATGTCCAGCAGGCGGAGGCCGGGTCGCAGACGCAGCCTCTCGCAAATCCAATCCAGCTTCCGCAGTTGCGCCGAGGCGAGATCGTCGCCTTCGGCGAAGAGCGCACAGGAATATTGCATATTCGGATCGAGCATTGCTTCGAAGAAATCGTTACTCAGATCGTAATGCAGCCGGCCGACTTTTCGGGAGCGCCGGGAAGTTTGCTGGTTCGTGAGAAGCGCGGTGAGTAGTGCCAAGAGATTCGGAAGTCGCAATTCGAAACGCTTCTCGAGCTCGGCACGAATGGCGCGGCTCCCAGGGGCGAGCGCCGTTGATGCGAATATCCGCGAGCGCGAGGAGATTGGTCATCACATCTTGGGCTCTGGACATATGATTTGGCCGATCGCGGGAGCGCTTCGGTCCCGCCTTAAAAATCGCGCCCGCTGCGACGATCAGTTTGATCGAGAAAAAGGGTGAACAAAGATATTAGTCAAACCTAAACTCCGAAATCTATCGCCCACCAAAGCGGGCAGGCTGAGCGGGGCGATTTGACATTTTTTGCCGCAAACTCGCGAAGACTCAATCTATTTGAGCGTCGCGTGAAATGCGGCGGCAAGGAAAGTTAGCCGCCTTCGCACGAGGCTACGGCGCGCCAAGGAAGACGACGTTAGACGGAAGAAGTAGGAAAAGACCGAATAGAGAGGTCGAAACTTCGGCTAATCAGCGACCTCCCCTGATCCGCACGAGTTCCACTCTGTCTCCCGTTGTGGCATCAACCGTTAGGACATTTCCAACGCCCGCGGCATAGAACTTATGTTCGAGGAGGTCGGTTTCCAATGGCGTGATCTCTTGCGATTTCAGGCAGTTGTGGAACGTGCCAGCCGGCACGGTGACGGACTCGGTGAGACTGAGGGTGTCCGCGAAATCCTCGGCATTCGCCAGAGAGAATTCCTGACGGTAAAAGTCGCCGATGGCCGGGTGAGCTTTCATGACGATTCCCGGCTTGTCGCCGTTGACCCCAGCCATAAAGGTGCCGGCAATGGTGGTGATCAAGCCATCCTCAAGCTCGTGGGTGTTTTCGCCGAAATACCAGACGTTGCCATCTCTGTCCTGGGCGAACCAATCGAGCGTATCTTCCGTCAGTTCGCCATCCGTCGTGACTGTATCGTGGACTTCGACGCACGTGACGCCCAGGATCACCCTCGTATTGCGCGTCACGGCGAACTCGTCGTATTCAAAACCCTCGGCGCTCGGGAGTCTCACCGTAAGCGCAGATCACTGCATCATGGGAACAGCTGAAAAACGGGATGGTGCGCGCGACACGGCGCAAGCGTGCGCTAAAAAACAGCAACTGACCGGCAGCAGTCCGCGAACCGCTCTGATAGCGTTTGCGGTCAAATGAAGCCTGCGTTGCGCGTCGGCATTTTCGTAGCCGCAATCTTATCAGCATTGTCCTCTTTTGGTGGCGCGCGCCACTTTACTTTTCTTTACGAGGCCAATACATCAGCGCCTGGCAGCCTGGAGCTGGAAAATTGGGTCACGTGGCGCCATGCCACAGGGCCGGGCAGATTTGATCAGGTCGATTTCCGCCACGAACTCGAATACGGAGTAACCGACAAGTTCCAGGCAAGCATTTATCTCGCAGATTGGTTTTACAAAAGCGTTCCGGAACATTCCGGCTCTACCTATTCGGACACGGCGATCGAGTTGATCTACAATTTGACCAACCCGGTTGTCGATCCTGTCGGGGTGTCGATCTACGGAGAGCTAAGAGCCGGTGATCGACTGATCGAGTTGGAATCAAAGTTAATCACGCAGAAAAATTTTGGGCCGCTTATCCTCGCTTATAACGCCACACTTGAATCAGTATGGGAAGGACGTGATCTCGACGAGCGCGAAGGCGAATTCAGCCAAGCGCTTGGTGCAAGCTATGAAATCTCGCCACGCATTTCCGCGGGAATAGAACTGCTGCACGAATTTGTATTTCCAGAGTGGCGCGACACCGAAAAGATCAGAAATTTTTTCGTGGGGCCGAACGTCACTTATCGCCGTGGAAATTGGTTTGTGACGATCACCGCTCTCGCGCAAGCGACTGATACGCAGGACGAGCCGGATTTCCAACTACGCACAATTTTTGGAATGGGTCTCTGAGATGAAGAAGGTGTCGATCTTCGTCGTGCTCGCTTGCCTGTTGGTCAGTTGTGAATCGACCAACTACGTGCCGCCTGTTACTTCGCAGATGGCGACCGCGAGAAAGGGACAACATGCCGGTCTTCCGATGTTGCGCGAAGGCCGCACGCTTTTCGTCCATCGCTGTATCGAATGCCACACGCTGCCGGTGCTCTGGCGTTACAGCACCGAAGATTGGCCGGCCATCGTCGACAGCATGTCGCATCGCGCGAGTCTGAAACCGGCGGAGCGCGAAGCGATCGTCGCCTATATTCTCGCCGTGCGAACTCGCCAAGACTAAATCTATTTGAGCGTAGCGTGAAATGTGGCGTCGAGTTTTGTTTCTTTCTCGTTCGCCGCTGTCTTGGCGATGCCAGTGAGATCGGCGGTAATGACTTGGAAAACAAATTTCATTTAATCATTAGGTAATCGCAGTGGCGGCTGTATGGTCGGGTTAATAGCGCAGCGTCAATCGATCGCGCAGGTGTGCGACCCCTTCTCTCTGCACACAAAACAGCATCATGAATACCATCGCTGCGCATAAACATGAACTTGAGCGATTGCTCGAGGACTTGTCCGGCGACATCGCATTCTCGGAAATAAATTTCTTAGCGTTAGTGGATGCTTATATCACTCGTCTCGATACAAATTGCTCAGACATCGGCGCCCGCGTTAATCCGTCGCCAGCGCGAATAAACAGAGAATTAAATATGGAACCAACATTGACTCAGAACTGCGCGCTTTATTACGCGCAACATACAACTTCAGAACGCCGCGCCGCGCTTTTCCAAAGATTTCGTGCTGCGGCCCGCAAGCAAGCGCCGGATAGTTATCGGCAATTGACGTACGGCACACGTTTCAGGCGTCTACCGTTTCACCGGGACAACGGCCGCTGAGCGATGTTGGCCGGCTCCCGAATCCGCGGACAGCGTTGAGGAAATCGGCAACGAGGAAAAAGCACTGCGAAATGATCGTTTGTGTTTCGCCTAATTCGGGCGATAGTGCGCGCTTATTGGATTACTCTGTTAACTTCACTGCGCGGTAGATCGTCAGGTGAGCGTCGCTCATTGGTGGTTTGAAACCCGATTCCCGGGAACGGCTCTGTAGGTCGGTAGTTTTTCCAAAATTCAAAACACAATGAAAATGTACGTAGGTAATCTCTCTTTTGAGACCACCGAGAACGATCTTCAGGATCTGTTCGAACAACACGGCACCGTCAACGAAGTCCATCTGATGATGGATCGGTTCACGGGCAAATCACGCGGGTTTGCGTTCGTCACGATGAACGATGGCGCACAAGCCAACGCCGCGATGAGCGCGCTCAACGGCCACGAACTTAGTGGCCGCGCGTTAACTGTTAACGAAGCGCGTCCGCGCGAAGAGCGTCGTCCGCGTCCTCAGGGCGAGAAGAGTCGCTTTGCGGGCTTTCGGCGATAAGTTTAGGAAATTGTAGGGCGACTGTGCCAGTCGCCGGCTCGTGAAAACCGGCGTCTCACAGAGACGCCCTACAAATCCACCACAAGATGAATTCTGAAAAAGCCATCGAACTGGAGGGCACCATCACGATGGTGCTTCCCGGGACGATGTTTCGCGTCGCGCTTGCGAACGAGCATCTTGTTCTGGCGCACATCTCCGGAAAGATGCGCAAGCGATTCATTCGCCTGACAATTGGTGATCGAGTAAGAATGCAGATGTCTCCATACGACACGAGCAAAGCTCGCATCGTTTATCGACTCTGACATGGCAACCCGGTTCCTTTTCGATCCCCCGCGCCGGCCGAAACCAAAAACCGGTCCCAACATCAAAAGCTTGCTCGTGCGCTGTCCTTCCACGTCAAAGCTGACCGACACGGGACGGACAATCGAAGAAAAGCGTTGGCCGACAGCCAAAATAAAAACACAAAAGTTCAACTGCGCTCATTGCGGCAGCGTTCATACCTGGACAAAGAAGGACGTCATTCTCTGCCGATATCAGTGAGCAGGTGATCTACCCAAATTCGCGCCCTTGATTTTCCGTATTCCAGTTAGCCGTATCAATTGGACGACGAGTTCGTTTTTGATCGGCACATTTGTTCTCACGCTCACGGTAGTGCCGCTTTACCTGTGGTATTTCGGCCTTGATTGGTTCCACCTCGCCCAGTTCGCAGTGTTGCTTGCCGCGACGGGCTTCAGCGTCACGCTAGGTTATCACCGTCTGTTTTCGCACATGACTTTCCGGGCCAAACTGCCGGTGCGCCTGTTCACTCTCATCTTTGGCGCCGGTGCGTTCGAGAATTCTGTCCTCATGTGGGCGAGCGAACATCGCCGCCATCATAAACATGTCGATCACGACGAAGACCCGTACGACATCACCAAAGGTTTTTTCCACGCCCACATTGGCTGGCTGTTGTTCAAGCTCTTGCCACAACCGCCCTTCGATAACGTCGCCGATCTAAAGAAAGATCCGCTGGTCATGTGGCAGCATCGACATATTCATCTGCTCGCCGTCATGGTCAGCTTCGTCCTGCCAACACTGGCCGGGTTCGCGTGGGACGGCTGGGTCGGCGCCCTCGGCGGTTTTCTCATTGGTGGCGTCGCAAAAGTTGTCGTGCTCCAACACGGCACATTCCTGATTAACTCGGCCTGCCACACCATCGGGCGTCAGCCGTATTCGACGCGATGCAGCGCGCGTGACTCGTTTTTCATGGCGCTGTTTACGTTTGGCGAAGGCTATCACAATTATCACCACGAATTTCAGCACGACTATCGGAACGGCGTGAAGCCGTGGCAGTGGGATCCGACGAAATGGTTGATCTGGATTTTGTCGAAGGTGGGCTTGACTGGCGGGCTGCGCCGAGTGCCGCAGGAAACAATTCACTCCACGCAAGCGCGACTCCGGGATTTACGAAGCAAAGTCGAGAGTTGATCCGCCTTCACGCGAGGCTAGGCGCGACAAGTCATCGAGAGCGGCAGCGTGGTTGTGTTAGTCCCAGGATCCTCGATGGAGAAAGGCTGACATTTGTTGAAAAGACACTAACTCAGGCTGCCTAATGACCACGATCAACCGCGTCGCTTTCCTGGGAGATTATATGCCCAGGCAATGTGGCATAGCGACGTTTACGGCCGACATTTGTGAGGCGGTCGCAGCCGAGTACCCAAATTGCGAATGCATCGTCGGAGCGGTTAACGATCGCCCTGAAGGCTACGATTATTCGACGCGTATCCGTTTTGAGATCGATGAAAAGGAGATCGACTCATACCGGCGCGCTGCGGATTTCTTAAACATTAACAACGTCGAGGTCGTCTCGGTCCAACACGAGTTTGGCATCTACGGCGGGCCGGCCGGAAGTCACTTGATAGCTTTGCTCCGCGATGTCCACATGCCGGTAGTGACAACGCTGCATACTGTGCTGCGCGAGCCTAACGAGTCGCAAAGATTCGTGATGGAGCAGCTCGATGCGCTCTCGAATCGTTTTATCGTCATGGCTGAACGTGGGCGAGGGTTGTTGAAGGAAGTCTATGGCGTCTCGTCGGAGAAGATCGACCTCATCCCGCACGGCGTGCCTGACGTGCAGTTCATCGACCCGACCTTCCACAAGGATCAGTTCGGCGTGGAAGGTAAGACGGTGCTGCTTACCTTTGGACTTCTTTCGCCTAACAAAGGCATCGAGTATGTAATCGAGGCGTTACCGGCAATTCTCAAGGAGCACCCGAATGTCGTTTACATTGTCCTTGGCGCGACACATCCCAATCTTCTTTTGCGGGAAGGCGAGTCTTATCGGTTAAAGCTTGAGCGTCTGGCTGAAGATCGAGGCGTGACCGGCAATGTTATTTTCTACAATCGCTTCGTGCCGCTGGAGGAGCTAACCGACTTTATTGGCGCGGCTGATATTTACGTCACCCCCTATCTTAACGAAGCGCAAATCACTTCCGGCACTTTGGCTTATGCTTTCGGCGCAGGTAAGGCGGTGATTTCCACTCCTTATCTCTACGCGCAGGAGTTACTCGCGCAGGACCGCGGCATTCTTGTGCCCTTTCGCGACGGCAATGCTATTGCCGAAGGAGTAACTCGATTTCTATCCGATCCTGCATTGATGGCGGGAATGCGAAAACGTGCATGGAAACTCGGGCGCGAAATGATCTGGCCGGTAGTAGCCGCTCGTTACATGGAAAGCTTTCAGCGCGCGCGCGTGCGTTTAACTGTTCCGCCGCGCAAAGCCTTTGCCGTTCGAACGCTGGAAAATCGTCCCTATGAATTGCCGCCGCTAAAACTCGATCACCTTTTTCGGATGACCGATAACACCGGAATTTTCCAGCACGCTATTTTCAACGTGCCGAATTACCGGGAAGGGTATTGCACCGATGACAATGCACGCGCCTTTATCCTGACGCTGCTGCTTCAGGAGATGACCAGCCGTGTGGCGCAACGGGACGTTGAACAGCTCGCCAGCACTTATCTTTCATTCTTATGGGATGCATTCGATCAGGAAACGAAGCGATTTCGGAATTTCATGAGTCATAGCCGGGAATGGCTGGAAAAGGTCGGTTCGGAGGACAGTCACGCGCGAGCGCTTTGGGCTGTGGGAATGGCGCTTGGCCGATCAAGAAATGACGGTCATCGCAATCTTTGTGCGCTCTTATTCCAACGGGGTTTGCCGGTCGTAGAGCAGTTCACTTCTCCGCGCGCCTGGGCCTTCGTCCTGCTAGCGATGCAGGAATACCTGCGCAGCTTCTCAGGCGACCGGATGGTGAATCAGCTGCGTGACCTGCTCACCACGCGACTACTCGAGTTGTTTCAAGCTAACAGTTCGAAGGAATGGCAATGGTTCGAGCCCGTCGCCACCTACGATAACGCAAGGCTTTCGCATGCGATGCTCCTGAGCGGCCATTGGACTTCGCGTGGCGAGGTATTCCAGGCAGGTTTACAGTCGCTCCGCTGGCTGGTGGAAACGCAAAGAGCGAAGGCCGGACATTTCGCGCCGATTGGCTGCAACGGTTTTTGGAAGCGCGGCGGCAAACGCACGCGTTTCGATCAACAGCCGCTGGAGGCCTATGCTACCATCTCGGCCTGCCTCGAGGCTTTTGCTCTTACGCATGACGAATACTGGAAGCGCGCGTCGCGACGCTGTTTCGAATGGTTCCTTGGTCGGAACGATCTCGGAGAATCGCTCTACGATTCCAGCACGGGAGGATGTCGTGACGCTTTGCATCAGGATCGCGTGAGCCAGAATCAGGGAGCAGAATCAAGTCTCGCGTTTTACTTATCCCTCGCGGAGATGACGCAGGCGGAAACCGCGCCTGACAAAAAGATCCCGAGTCACAAAGTTGGATGAAACTTCATCCGACGGGCATCCTTCTTCGGCCGGATAACAAGCGAGTGGTGGTGCGTCCGTTCATCCCGATCCATCCCACGCGTGTCGAGCATATCATCGCGCGCGCTCTCGCGCTTAGCGAGCCGGAAACCGAAAAGCAGCTTTCGTTAGTTAGAGCGGATTTCAGCCAGAGACACATCGACCTTGATAAAAGTTGGCTGCGACATTTCGAAAAAGTGCGAGCGCAGATCCCAGACGGCGAGACGATTTCCGAACCACGCCGGCTATTTATCGGAGCGCTCTTCTCCGGTGAGTACGCACTCGAATCGGCAGCCTTGTTCAACCCCTCGATTGTGCCGCATCCTGACCAGACTGGTCTAGGTCAGGGCGATCTTCGTTTTATCTTGAGCCTGCGCTCGACCGGAGAAGGACATATCTCTTCGATCCAGTTTCGAACCGGAGTAATCCATCGTGATCATTCAATAGAGATCAAGAAGACGACGCCTTTTGTGACACTGCCTGAGCTTAATCCTAATCCCACCTACCATAAACGCGCCTTCCTGGACAAACTGAGTGAGATGGGAGTTGAGAATGACTGGGCCGCCTCGGTCATGGGACGATTAGGTAAGACCTTCTTCCTTGATGAGTTGGATAAGTCCATCCAGCAAGCAACGTTCGACGAAGCTTCTGCACACACGCGCCACGTGCCGCGAACTTTGGAGTGTATGCACTGGCTGGCGGAATCCAATTACGAAATTCATTTCGTTCCTTCTTCGGAAATGTCGGAACGCATTATCTTTCCCGTCTCGCCTAACGAGAGCAACGGCATTGAGGACGCTCGCTTCGTTCGTTTTGTCGAAGACGATGGAAGCGTTATGTACTACGCGACCTACACGGCCTACAATGGTCGAGTCATTCTACCCCAGCTGATCGAGACCGTGGACTTCCTTAACTTCCGTATCCTAACGCTTAACGGACAGGCAGTTCAAAACAAAGGCATGGCTCTCTTCCCTCGTCGGATCGATGGACGCTATGTGATGCTCTCACGACAGGATGATGAGAACCTTTACCTAACGTTCTCGGACAATCCGCATTTTTGGAGCGACCCACTGCTACTACAAGAGCCCCAACACCCCTGGGAGTTTGTAAAGCTCGGTAACTGTGGCTCGCCGATTGAAACCGAAGCTGGCTGGTTAGTTCTTACTCACGGCGTCGGCCCAATGCGAAAATATTGCATTGGAGCGACCTTGCTCGATTTGCACGACCCTGCAAGGATCATTGGCCAGTTGAAAGAGCCGCTCTTAAGACCGGAAGGGAACGAAAGGGAAGGCTACGTTCCTAATGTCGTTTATTCCTGTGGGGCACTCGTCCACAACGGGCAACTCATCCTGCCTTATGGCGTTAGCGATACGGCTTCGAGCATTGTCAGGATAGAATTAAGAGAGCTTTTGACTGCCCTTACCTAAAGATACCGCCTCCCAGACGCCGCCGTTTACTAATCAATTTATTTCCTCAATCGGCAGTTGGTCTGTTTGTTCGGGTTTGTCGCTAGCAGACCTAACTGCTGTCGTAAACGTCGCATACAGCTGATCAAATCCGGTCGCAGAGACTTCCGTCCTTGTCGAGAAAGAAAACGACTCCGCTCCATTTCGAATGGGCCAGCATCACGTCGAATTCGCTCTCCCACTTTTCTACCTGAAGTTTTTGATCGCTGATCACCAGAACAATGGGCTTGCGCTCATCTTTTTGATCGACAAACGCAGCTGTGAACGTCAGCTCGGCGGTCGCGCCATCGTATGTGAGCGATCTTTTCGCCGAGCCAGCGGGCAGATCAGTGACGGCTCGGGCGGTAAAGATCAAGAGTGCGAATAGGAAGAAGGTTTGTTTCATTGACGTGACTCGCTTCGCGGGCAACGAGTGATTTAACCGAAACGGAACCAGGAGCACAGAGCAAAGTGCCCGGAGCATGAATTTTGGATAGCGTCTTTCGAGCTACAGCGTGCGCGTGAAGCGAAAAGTGTTGGTGCCCTTCTTGCCGTTGTACTCATAGGTCCACACTTGGGTAAGATGCTGTGTGTC
>WNGK01002423.1_pt1 | contig 20192 bp, 14 predicted proteins | sample 5400601 | NCBI WGS metagenome assembly WNGK01 (sample SAMN13153376, study PRJNA577476) | soil metagenome | isolation source: 60 cm soil or saprolite under Garry oak tree replicate 1 | place: USA:California | collected 2016-06-15
CATGTATGGTATTGATGGTGCCACTCCTTATCATGGCTACCTCCCTTGTGTCTAAGATAAACACAAGAGTAGCTCTTCTTAAGGGGTGGGTCAATTCTTTCTTGGCCTTCATGGGTCAATTATACCTTGGCCTCTATACCTCTCTTGAAGAGAGCGCAGAGTATTGCTGAGAAGCAATTGGGGGCCACTCATCCTCAGGTGGCGGCGAGCCTAGACAATCTGGCAAAACTGTATCAGGCACAAGGTCGCTATGAAGAGGCCGAACTCCTCTACCAGCGTGCCTTGCACATTCGAGAAGAGCAGTTAGGAGCCAACCATCTTGATACCGCAATCAGTCTGAACAGTCTGGCAATGCTGTATCAATCACAGGAACGCTATAGAGAAGCTGAGCCGCTCTTAAAACGAGCACTGAGTATTGCTGAGGAGGAGTTTGGTGCTGTTCATCCTCAGACGGCGGTCAGTTTAAACAATCTGGCGGCAATCTACCAGGCACAAGGTCATTATGAGGAGGCCGAACCCCTCTTGAAGCGGACCATCTCCATCTGGGAACAACGATTAGGAACCACTCATCCTCGGACGGCGATCAGTTTGAACAATCTGGCGACACTTAATGAGGCACAGGGTCGTTATGAAGAGGCCGAATCCCTCTACAAGTTGGCAGTAACATGTTCTCACACGTTTTTGGGTATGGAGCATCCTCAGACGCAAATGCTTCTAAAGAACTATCTGACGTTCTTATCGGACAGGTACACTAAAGGAGGCATGGATGTCCTCTTTCGATTGTTTAGGCAATAAGGATAGGATGACACCATGATAGAGCGCGATCGTGATACCTCTTGAAAGAGGAAATGTACTCAGATAGCTTGGAATCTCTTTAAAGTACAGAAATGATGATTCTTGGTCTATGCGAACTTACTATTGTGTCTCGTGAAAAGGGACGTTATGGCACATTCAGTTTGGAACGTGATACAGCGACTATCATCGTACCAAATTGTATACACTTTGTGGCAGTTTTGGGGATAAGACGAAACAGGTGTCTGATATCGGACCGTTTCTTGGACTCAGCTATTGAGCAAGAGTTGACCAGCAGGGAGTCACGGGAAAAGGAAAAACCTGAGCAAGTGATTTGCAACAGTTTCCCTCACTGATAGGCCCTGTGTTAAGAAAGAAGTCTCGTAGCCGCAAAGTAGTTAAGTGCGGCACAGTTTTGTCTTATGGCGCACTTATGAGGGAGAGTCCTCAATCGCCCCCAACACGCGAAGCGACGCCTTCTGCGCATCGGAGAGCCCCCCGATGCCCGTGATATCGAGGCGCTCGTATGGCCGGTCCCGCCGCAGGGTCCGCACATGCTCTCCGCTCTCCAACTCCCAGACATTGATAGCTCCATCAACCCCGCAACTGGCCAGCCTCTGGCCATCTGATCTGCTCCTGAGCGACTGGATCGCCCCTTGATGCGCCTTTCGCACCCGCACGCACTCCCCGCTCTGCAGGTCCCACCAGCGGAGCATGCTATCGCTGCTACCACTGACCAGCACTGATCCGGTCGGGCTCCAGGTCAGTGCGTACACGATCTCGCTCGGCTCGCTCAAGGTGTACAGGCGCTCCCCACTGCGCGCACCCCAGACGAAAAGCTCCCCACTGCCCCTGCCTTTCACTAGTAGGTTTTTTGGAAAAGACGCGTTGTTGCGCGAGACGCACACCTTTCACTCCCTCTCCACAGAAGTCTGCTGGAGAGGAACGGCTTCGGGTGTCGAGAGAACAAAGAGCTGGTGGTAGGGGCAGGTAGGCTGAAGGAACGTGTAGAGATCGACCAGGATCTCCGTTGCGAGCGCGGCGGCACACGCGGCATGGTAGACGGCCAGCCTGACATCATCGCTGAGAATGAGTGGGTAGGCCGCTAAGGCTTTGCAATAGTACTGGCTCCGCTTCGAAAGACTCCCAATCCCTGCCCGAAGGCGTTGTTCGTCGTTCACAAAGAGCATCTGGGTGTTCACCTCCACCGATCCTTGTCAGAGTATGCGGTCCTCCCCGGATCGCGCTTATCAAGAATGAGTGTAGGCAATGGCCGCACGGATGGCAAGGGGGTTTGCCACGGCTCACTGCCCATCTACGTGGAGGATGATATGAGACGGTCTCTGCCAGCTGAGTATGTCTCGTATCATACTTTGCGCGGATGAGAAAGGGACCTGTGGCAAACCTCAGGTGTGGTATACTTGAGATGTACAGCAGACTTCTGGATGCGAGTGAGACCCGGGTACATGGCTGTTTTCTCCTGCTGAGAAAGTGAATATTTTAATGGTCAATCGTGTAGGACAACAGCTTGGCAACTACCGTCTCATTCGGTCTCTCGGTCGAGGTGGTCAGGCTGAAGTGTATCTAGGTGAGCATCGCTATCTCCAAAGCTATGCGGCCCTCAAAGTGCTACTCACCTCGTTGGACGACCAGCGCGTCGAGCAGTTCCTCGCTGAGGCCCAAACGCTGGTGCGCCTGGCACATCCATCTATTGTGCGGGTGCTTGACTTTACGGTCGAGCAGGGGACACCGGTTCTCATCATGGACTATGCCCCGGCTGGTACGATGCGACACCGCTACCCGGCTGGTACCAGTCTGTCTCTTATTACTGTCGTCTCCTCCGTCAGCCAGATTGCAGCCGCTCTGCAATACGCCCACAGCCACAATGTGATCCATCGCGATGTCAAACCGGAGAATCTGCTACTTGGCCCACAAGGGCAAATCCTACTCAGTGATTTTGGCCTCGCCGTGCTTGCTCCCTCGCCAGAATCCATCGGTAATCAAGCACTGATGGGCACCATCCCCTACATGGCTCCAGAGCAACTCCACGGACATCCCAGCTTTGCCAGTGACCAGTATACACTCGGCGTCATTACCTACGAATGGCTCTGTGGGAAGCGTCCCTTTACCGGCCCTGAGTGGCCGTTGATCTACCAGCACCTGTATGCCACGCCTCCTCCTCTGCGAGAGCAGAACCCTGCGGTCCCTGCGAGCGTGGAAGCGGTGGTGCTGCGTGCCCTCTCCAAGAATCCGCGAGAGCGGTACGTGAGTATACAGGGGTTTGCGTATGGGCTCTCCCGTGCTAGCCAAGAGATGCTGCACGCTCGTCCAGAGGACTCACAGAAGACACTGCTATGGCCTTCCCCTCAACTTCCGTTGGCTGGACCGCAAGGCGAGGTCCTCATATCGGCTAGCCCGCATAACGGTCATACCTTCACTCCTCCGCCTCATGTGCAGCGCGAGTCCGCACAGGACCCAGGGATATCACTCCAGGTTCGCGACCCTTCCTCGCAGCATCAAGTGAAGACGGAGCAGGTGGTGTCTTCCAGCAAGGATGCCAATCGTCAGCGCTTGCTCGCGAAGGTGCGTGCCTTCTGGATTACGGGTGTGTTGGAGCACTCTCTGCACGGAGCAGCCCTCATCGCACTGGGACTGCACGAACAGGCCGAGGCCATCGCAAATCCCTGGCACCTGGTGCTCGCGTCATCTACCGAGCAAACCCACGAACTCCCGCCGAGGACTCCTATTGCACAGGTCTACGCTGATGCGCTTGGTGAACTGCTCATCCTTGGCGAGCCTGGCTCAGGCAAAACAACGCTCCTGTTGGAATTGGCTCGCACTCTGTTGGATCGCGCCAGCCAGGACGGTAACCATCCCATGCCGGTTGTTTTCAACCTCTCCTCGTGGGCGGGCAAGCGGCAACCGCTCAGCGAATGGATCATTGAGGAACTTAATACGAAGTATCAGGTCCCACGCAAGCTTGCCACAACGTGGGTGGAGAGCGAGCAAATCCTGCCGCTCCTCGACGGATTAGACGAGGTTGCCTCAACCTATCGCATGGCTTGTGCGGAGGCCATCAACGTCTATCGCTTGCAGCATGGTCTCATCCCCACGGTCGTCTGCAGTCGAAGTGCGCAGTATTGGGCTCAGCCGATGCATCTCTTAGTGCGCAAAGCGGTCGTCGTGCAGCCACTTACGCAGCATCAGATCGATGCGTATCTGGCAAGTGCAGGGGGACAACTGGATTCGGTGCGTATAGCGTTACGTACTTATCCAGCACTGCGAGAACTCGCGACCACGCCGTTAATGCTCAGTGTGCTCACGCTCACCTACCTTGGGACGTCGGCTGAAGATCTTCTGGTTGCTAGCTCTCCTCAAGCACAGCGGCGACTTGTATTTGAGCGCTACGTCGAGTGCGCGCTCGTACGTCGGGCGACGACGAGCCGCTATACACCGCAACAGACCATCCATTGGCTAGCCTGGCTAGCACGGCAGATGAAACAGCAGAGTCAGACGGTTTTCTACATCGAGCAGTTACAGCCGAACTGGCTCTCTGGCAACCGGATGCATTGGCTCTATGACTGGTTGGCTATCCGGTTGCCAGGCATACTCATAGGGATACTCGTCGGTCTCGCCTTCTACACACTCTTTTTTGGCGTCCCCGATCCTGCTCCCGCCCTTGATAGTGTCCTTCTGGGTGGATTACTGGGAGGCATCTTGAGTGGGGGAAGTGTAACCCAACGCTCTACGGTGAGCCTTGGAAAGGCCAGTAGTGCTCCATGGCCTCGTCTTCTGCCAGGATTGGGAGCGAGTCTCCTCTACGGCCTTATTATCGCGCTAAAATTCGGACTACCGCACGGGCCGGATTACGAGCAGCTCCACGATCCGATCTACATCCTGAGACACGGGCCACCTCACACTCCAATCTACGGGCTGAACGTTGGACTGGGCTACGGGCTGGTCTTCGGGCTGTGCAGCATCCTGTTCCAGGTCCTCCTTGTGAAGCGGAAAACGGCGGAGTCACCATCCTGGACAGCACCCTCGACCTGGGCAACGAGATGGCAACATCTCATCAAGAGTGCAGCGATCCGCAACGGGCTGCTGGTTGGGTTGCTGTTTGGGCTGAGCTACGGAGTGACCCGTGCGCTGAGCTATGGACTGAGTTCAGGGTTGACTCGTGGACTGACCCATGGACTGGCCTATGGGCTCATGGGTGGAGTCCTCAGCCTGCTGCTGATCGGCAGGAGTGTTACTGTCCAGCCGACAGACCGGCTCACCTGGTCGTGGAGGAGTTTGATCTCGAAAGAGCATGTGAGCGCGACCTTGCAGGCCACAGCCCTGATTGGGATGCTGATCGGGCTGAACAACATAATAGGTGGCCAATTGATCTTCGGACCGATCTTTGGGCTCAGTTACGGCCTGACTCTCGGGCTGAGCTACGGGCTTCTGCTCGGACTCTTTCAGGGGGTGTCAAGTGAAACCATCGAGGATCAGCATCGTGTAGTGCCCAATCAAGGCATACGCCGTTCCGCCTTCAATGCCCTGATGCTCGGAATCATCAGTACCGTAATCCTGGGGTTGAGCGGTGCCCTAAGCTACGATCTGACCTTCTCACTGAGCGCCCCGTTCATGAAAGGTCTGGGAGATAAGCTGGGCGACGCGCTAAACTTTGGGCTGCTGGTTGGAGTGAGCTTTGGTCTGATCACAGGATTGCTGGCGGGACTCCTCAATGGAGGGGTGGCCTGTATTCGGCACTGGGTTCTGCGCTTCCTCTTGTGGCGTGCAGGATCGATGCCCTGGGACTATCCGCACTACTTAGATTTCGCTGCCGAACGGATTCTGCTGCGCAAAGTCGGGGGTGGCTACCTGTTCATCCATCGGCTCCTGCTTGAACATTTCGCCTCACTGGAAACCGATTCAGTCGATATGCTGGTAGCGACTTCGGGCGAGACATCACCGATTTTACCATCTCCTGCTTTAAGAGAACCATCTGTGCAGAAAGTTCTGCCTGACCCAGCCGCGTCAAGGACCCCTCAGGCTCCACGACTCCTGCCTTGTGGACATGAGCAGAGGTCCAATGCACGCTTTTGCGCTATCTGTGGCGCTTCTGTTCCACCAACACCGCTCGTGTGATCCAGGATGTTAACGGTCAACTATTCTGGCCCTTCACCAAATTGATATTGGTGGCGAATTGTCAAACTGAGCCTGATTATCTCTTTCTCTTCTGGTACGATATTCATGCGCTATAAGGAGCGGGGATGCGCGTATTTCTAATAGAGAGGAAGCGCACCCGCTCACAGGGATATAACGGAGGGAATCCATGACCATATCGCCAGATTCAACACTCAAAGCCAGCAAAGACCTGCATTTTATAGGTGACACACTGGTGCGCATCTCGCGCGTACTGCACGAACAGGCTCGTCAGTTAGAGGCAGCGGTCGAAGGCACGTATGCCAGCGAGCGGGGTGATCCTCGTGTTCAATTGCTCAGCGATGCCCTGAGTGTTAGTCGTACAGCTGACCTGGAACTGGGACGCGTTCACCTGGCTGCAAAGCGCGTGCTACTCGCATTGCAAGAACAGTTCGGCAGCGGGCAGCACGCCTCCGTTCCAACTCCCACACCACCTGCGCAGCCCGCATCAGCTGCCATCCCTGACCACGAGCGTGAGGCCCTGACCACGAGTATCAACAATCTGGAACGCAAACGCAGCGAACTGGAAACCCTCTACGACATCGCGCAGGATCTCAATTCAACGCTCGAGTTTGATGAAGTGCTACGCCTGGCTCTGGACAAGGTCATCAGTGTCGTTGGTGCAGAGCGGGGCTTCATCGTCCTGGTCAATCCTGAAACAGACCAGCTTGAGTTTAAGATCGCTCGTGATAAGCAGGCTCGCATGATTGGTGAAGGCGCATTTGAACCGCAGATTAGCCGCAGCACCGTAGAGCGTGTCGTGATGACCAGAAAGCCCCTGCTCTCCGACAATCGTTACGATCCTACCAAGAGCATGATGGCTTATGCCATCCGCTCTCTTATGTGTGCACCTTTAATCGTCCGTGGCAACTGCATCGGCGCTGTGTACGTGGATAGCCGCCTGCATGCGAGCCTGTTCAACGAGAAGACCCTCGAGTTGCTGCTCGCCTTCTGTAATCAAGCTGCCATCGCCATCGATAATGCCCGGCTCTGGAGCTCGGTCAACGAAGATAAGCAGTACATGGATAACATCTTTGCCTCGATGGCGAACGGCGTCATCACCACGAACTCTGCCGGCATCATCACGACTTTTAACCTTGCGGCATGTTATATCCTGGGGCTGGACCCTGCGCAGGTAGTGGGCAAGCACTACCAGGAAGGCTTTAAGACGTTACCACAGGTTCGTCTGGCTGACCTGCTGCACAATGCTCCCCTGCAGCACGAGCATGGCACGATCGTCCCCCATTCCATCGACTGTGTTATTCCAGGACGCGGTGCGGTCAACCTCGACTTGCACGTCTCTTCCTTGCGCGTTCAAGAGACGGGAGCCCCCATCGGCATGGCGCTTGTCATTGATGACCGTACCGATATCAAGCGCGCCAAGGCCGAGGCAAAGGAAATTCGCGATATCTTTGGGCGCTACGTCCATCCCAGCGTCGTCAACCGGCTTATTGCCGATCCGCAGGCATTGAACCTTGGCGGCGAAACAAGAGAGATTACCGTCCTCTTTGCCGATATTCGTGGCTCTACCCGTTTAGGTGAGATCACACCACCCGAACAGATGATGAATTTACTCAATGGCTACTGGGAGAAAGTGGTCGAAGCCATCTGGAACCAAGGAGGCACCATCACTGCCTTCCTGGGCGATGGACTGATGGCAATTTTCAATGCCCCGCTAGCGCAGGAGGACCATGCCTTGCGCGCCGTGCGAGCTGCTCTAGGGATGCGGGAGGGCGTGCTCGCATACCAGCGCAATATCCTCCCGGAACTGCATGTGGCGTTCGGTTTTGGCCTCAACACCGGTCAGGCAGTGGTGGGTAATCTTGGTTCAGGCCGTATGCAGAACTACACGGCCATTGGCGACACCGTTAACGTGGGTGAACGCATCCAGGGCAAGGCTTTGGACAACGACATCCTGATCAATCACACCACCTTCCTCCAGGTGCGCCAGTACGTGCGCGTGGAAAAACTTGCTCCTCTGTACGTAAAGAATAAGACAGAGCCTCTGGATGTGTTTCGTCTCAAGGGATGGTTGTGATCTCACAACTGGTTTCGTAGCACAAACCCCACCTGCAGCATGCGCACAAACCCAAACCACTCATAGAGCCGGCGCGCGTAGGTGTTATCGTTCTGCGTATTGAGCATACTACGCAGCACCCGCTCCCGCTCGAAAAAGCGTATCGCCTCAGCCAGCAGATGCGCCCCGATACCTCGCCCTCCCACCGAAGGATGGACGGCGGTCAACAAAGTACTCGGGTGCTGGGCCAAAACGGCGGAGGGCAAACAGGCGTGAGAGGGGCAACGGCACCTCTTCTTGCGCAACCACGAAGACCTATCTGCCGAGGATGAACAGAGTCGAGCGCTGTTAGCGGCAGCCCTTCCTGAGATCGAGCTGGCGTGGCAGCTCACAGAAGCCTTGTGCTCCTGGTATGCGACCGCTTACGCCACCCGAGCCTCGGCGGGCTGAGATACCTGGATTGCCGCCGTCAAAGGGAGCGGGCCCAAAGAGTTGTGCCAAGCCTTATCCGCCATCCGCAATTGGCGACGGGAGATCCTGGCGTTCTTTGATTTTATGCCGACCCGCCTCTCTAATGGTTTTGTGGAAGGCGAGAATGGTAAATGACCTGAAGGATCGAACGAGAATACTGGGTTGAGGGCCATCGCGTCGAACATTGAGGGCAAATTTTTTGCGCTGAATGTTCGACATCATTTCCAATGCCCAGCTTCTTTTCATGCAACAGAATATTTTTCAGTAGAAAAGAGGTAGCACAGATTTTCATCTTTCACATCGAAGGTCCTGCTCCAGAAGCGGTTCCATCCGTGGTGCATCGCCGCAAGGCTGAGCGTGTTTTTCCCCGAAGGCTGGGTCTTGCTCACTTTCGGTGGAAAATCTCATCAGCAGGCGAGAGTGAAAAGCTTTATTGGCTTCAGGAGCGATCTCTTGCTGTGCTGTTATAGCTCGATGATAATCAAATCACCGAAAGTGAGCAAGACCCTCAAAAATCGTCGAACTTTCACGCTATTTACTACTGCTGTTCACCATCTACCAGATCACCACTGCCGATATGCTGGCTGTCACTGCTATAGAGGGAGGACACACCGAAGGTGCCGGCTGTTACCGGCTGCCCGTGCGTATCGGTGAAGTCGCTGACTGGAAAGAGGGTCGCAAGCTGAGCCCTCACGTACACCTCTTCATAGCTGGTGTTGTCGCTGATAGCGCGATCCGATGATCGCACGACAAGCAGAACGATAGGTGCAGCCGGCGCTCATGCTCCCTGAGCAGCACTTGGAAGAGAACACCTGGAGACGCTGGCAGGTCTGAACCGCTTCACACATCGGTGGGAGCTTCAGGAAAGGAAACGCGGGCCGAGTCGTTGTTGGTATGCATCCTGTGTTCTTTGAGAATATCCTCGGTCAAAACCATCCAGCACATCTTGTTTCCCGCGCTCGAAATCGTCCTGGCTTGGTTCAATAGGATGTGTGTGTCATACCTCCGTTTTCCAGACGCTCCCCTCTCTCTTGTCTGTTGAAAACGCGTACGATCCCATGTAGGCGGCGTACTTGACCTCAGACCGAGGTACTCAGAAATGATACCAGAGAAAAGAGAGATAGAATAGCAGGGTTTCAGCCATTGTAAAGGAGGGCGCGTCAAAAGTGAGAGAGCACTCACTGGAAGCATCTCTCAAGAGAAGCCTCTCATTCTTCATGCGCCTCCTTCACAATGGCTGAAACCCTGGCAGTATATCAGTGGAAATCTCTTCAAAGGGTTGCCGCATGGTCCGGTACACCTCATACGTATAGCTTAATGATTTTACATGCCTGCCCCGCTCTGTGGGAGCGCGGCGGGCACAACGATCACGAGCGCGCCATAGAGGATCAGAGCCAGAGCCGCGAAGTGGGCGATGCGCGCACCCGGCGGGGAGCATTTTTCCGCGAAGATCAGGACCGTCAGGAGTGCCATCGCCACGAGGTTCATTATACCCAGAGGAAAAAGAAGGATAAAAAGCAACCAGTAACTTCCCAGACAATAGATGCTGTACTTCAGTCCCATCCGAAAGGAGCCGGAGTACCCTTTCCCCCAGGAATGAAGGATGAAATCCTGAGGGGCGCGGCATTTCGTCAGGCAGACCCGTTTGAGAGATGTTAACTGGTAGATCCCGGCCAGCACGAGGATGCCACCGCCGATCCTGGCCGCGTTCATCATGATCCAAGGAACCTGCTGGGCCAGCTCTGAGGCGGCGAGAGCGCCGAGATACGAAAGTCCTCCGAAGAGCGTCCAGATCAGCAGGTACGCGCCAACGAAGACCCACGGGGGCGCAAAGGCGTACCTGAAGGTTCCCCTGTCACGCTGGGCCCGCGCGACGGCCAGGATCACGGGAGCAGCGGGGGGAAACATCATGGCTATCATCATCACGACCCAGATGGCGAGGAACAGCGCAACCCCCATTCCCATAGTCAACCCGCCGCCCATCCCTTGTGCTGTCCTGGACTGCCAGATCAGAACCGCCCACGATGTGGCGTCCAGGATCAGCAGCAGTGCCAGGATAAAGGTACGTTCTCGTTGCAAACGCATTTGCCCCTTCCTCATGGAACACTGCCACGCCCTGGTGCGCTTTAAAAAAGGCATCGGGGATCAGTGAGGCGCCTCATTGCCTTGAGCATGTATGAATGAGCATGAGCGCGGCAGCTCCTAAAGCAGTGTCTGCCTGCTCAGTCCTCGTATCGGTCGTGGTGCCGGACCCACTCCTGCGGGTCTGGCAGGTCCAGCTCATCGCGGCCCTTGGGGACCAGGTCGAGGTACTGATAGGTGGCGTTCATCATGTCGATGCCGCGCGCAAAGCAGGAATAGGTATGAAACACCGCGCCGCTCTCGTCCTTGTAGAACGCGCTGATCCCCTCACGGTCCAAGGGGCCGGGGTCCGTTCTGACATAGTTGTAGACCGCTGTTCGGTTATGGACTTCCTCGGGGGTAAATGACACGTGAAAGTCAAAGTTGAAATCGCTGTGGAACGAGGAAAGCCACGTGAAACTCCAGCCCATGCGCTGTTTGAAGGACTCGATCTTCTCAAGCGGAGCCCGAGAAATGGCCACAAAGCTCACATCGCGGTGCGGCAGGTGAAGACTGGCGCCGTTGAACGAGTCGGCCCAGAACAAGCAATGCAGACACCCCTCGTCGTCATCGGGACTGAACATAAAGTGATAGACGAGAAGCTGGCTGTGTTTTCCAAAGAGATCGGGAAGCGTCTGCTTGCCGTTGGGTCCGTCGAAGACGTACGGCTTCTCCACCTTCTCCCAGGGGAGCGCACGCCGAAGCTGAGCCAGTTCCTCTCGCTGCTGCGTGAATTCCTTCTCCTTCGCCAGCAGGGCTCTGCGCGCGGCGAGCCACTCCTCGTGCGAAACGACCTGATGATTCTTGAGATCTGGGCTCTCTGTGTTTGTCATGCACTCACCTCACCTTTTTGAAAATACGCTCGCATCGGTTCCCAATAGAGCAGGTTCCAGTGCGTGTTGACGATTGCACTGAGCGCACCGATTTCCCCTGTCTCAGGAACATGAACTTTGTAATCAGGAACATTGGCCTGCACAAGCTGGATCTCCGCTCCTGCGAGATTCTTTTTGAAGGTCAAAACAACCGTCGAGTCAAGATCGGTGATCTCGCTGGGATCCAGCGCATAGTTCCACACCTTATTTTTCCAGGTCAGCACAATCAGTTTACCCGGAACAAGCTGCAAGATCCTGGCATGCAACGAGAATTGCGCTTGCCCATCTGAGCCGGTTTCGCCAAAGGCATGCAATTCGTCGCCCTCCTGGCCGTGAGCCACTTCGGGCCGGAAAAAGAACGCGGGTCGGCTCCCAGCCGTCATAGCGGAGTGCTCCCTGGAGGATAAGTACGCGGTATAGAGTGTTTCTGGACTGATTTCCGTAAACTGAACAGTCTGGGCGATCACGTGTTCTCCTTTCTCGCAAGCGTGACGCTTTGCTCTCACTCAATTCATTCGCCAGCCGGGCGCTTCAACAATCAGGTCGAAGGGTGACACGCTCACAACCATGTCACATGACACCCGGTGGGGTATACACTTAATAAGACTGCGGTGCAGGGTAAAAGGGTGCGGTCCAGCTGAGGAGAATTTGGAGCTTATGGACTCGCTGTAACGATGGGGCGTATAATCAAGAGACTGCAATGGAGAGCAAAAGAATGTGGGGTGCAACACCCCCAACTGTACTCCTTGCACCCAGCACAAACCTGGACTAGAGAAATCGAGGAAGCGTTGTGACATCTGAACCCGCGAAGGCTCACACCGAGGCTTTCGACCTTTCCGCATTCAGCTCCCTCATTGAGGGATATCGCCGGGAGCTGCACCTGTACTGTTATCGCTTGTTGGGGTCCATGCATGACGCCGAAGATCTGGTGCAGGAGACGATGCTGCGCGCCTGGCAGTACGCCGACACCTTCAAGGGTCAGTCCTCGCTGCGGACCTGGCTCTACAAGATCGCGACCAACGTCTGCCTCGATGCGCTCAAGAAACGCCGACCACGCACGCTACCTGTAGGGCTTACTCCCGAAGCCGATCCTCTGCACCCCATCGCACCAGCCTGGACCGAGTCCGCCTGGCTTGAGCCTTTCCCGAACAGCTGGCTGGCCGAGGCGACGGAGGACCCGGCGGCACGCTACAGCAGACACGAAAGTGTCTCGCTGGCCTTTCTCACCGTCCTGCAACTGCTCCCTCCCCGTCAACGAGTCATCCTGTTGCTCAGCGACGTGCTGGACTGGCATGCCAGCGAGATCGCGCATCTGCTCTCGATCTCCGTCTCGGCGGTCAAGAGCGCCCTGCACCGCGCGCGGGTCACGCTCTCGAAACACTCTTACGGCGATGAACAAAAAAGGGGAGAAGGTCTGAATGCAGATGCTGCGACGCAGGCGTTACTGGAGCGCTACCTGCGTGCGTGGGATACCCGAGATGTCGCCGGGCTAGTGGCCCTCATGAAAGAAGACGCGACCTTTACGATGCCACCGTCCCCCTCCTGGTATCAGGGAAGAGAAGCGATAAGGACACAGATCACCACTCAGGGTCTGGCGCCCGAACGACAGAACCGATGGTTTTTCCTCCCCACAGGGGCCAATGGCGGCCCGGCATTTGCGGTCTATTGTGCGACTGGACGTGGCGGTCCAGCCCGGGCCTTTGGCATTCAGGTACTCACCCTGGAGCTCTCGGCGGCGTCGGGTGTGCTCATTGCCGATGTGACGACTTTTCTTGACCCCTCGCTCTTCCCCGCCTTCGGCTTCCCACTAGAACTGCCCGCGTGACAGGAACGTTTGGTGGTGTTGATTGACAAGTCGGGTTCATCTCACGGGATGTCAGGGTTTCAGGCCATTTGCTCTCTGCTTCTGCCGAGTGGGATTCTTCACCTCCACCTGAGGATTAGTCAGGAGATGGTCCCGTGCTCCATGAGCAAGGAGCACTTTGGCCAGAGACCTGACTTCATTTGAGAAATAACGAGAGATGCGCCTGTTCTATCTCTTTCCTCTGCTTTCATTTTCGCGTCCCTCGGTCTTTTTCTTTTCATGCCGGGCTTTGAGTGCGTCCGATCCTGCGTGGACGACGTACTTATAAAAACTGTAGCGGCTGGCAAAGCCGGTCAGCGCCATAATCTCTGCCACACTCATCTCTTGCTTCTCATAGAGTTCCCTGGCTCGCTGGAGTTTCCTGGCATCAAGCCGGAGCACTGGTCGGCCTCCGATGCGTCCTCGCGCACGAGCCGCTTCCAGTCCTGCCTTGGTTCGCTGCCGGATCACATCGCGCTCCATCTCGGCAAGTGCTCCAAAGAGATGGAACGTAAACTTCCCTCCCGGTGTGGACGTATCAACGTGCTCGGTCAGGCTCCGAAAGTTGATTCCACGTGCCTGCAAGCCCATGACTGTTTCAATGAGATGTTTAAGTGAACGACCCAGACGATCGAGCCGCCAAACCACAATGGTATCGCCAGGACGCGCAAAGTCAAGCATCGCTTGAAATCGAGGGCGGTCATCCCTCGCTCCACTCATTACATCTCGGTAGGTCCTTTCGACGGCGGCTTTCGCCAGCGCATCCTCTTGGAGAGCGGTGGTTTGTTCGCCTTTGGAGATGCGCATGTATCCAATCTGCATAAGATCATTTCCTCTCATTTATTTTTCAGGATGGTTCCGGTTCGATTGTACGGAAACTCATGGAAATGATGCAAAATCAGACGTTGTTTTGTGGAATGGATTATCAGAATTAATCAGTTTGAAGAAGTGAGCAGAAAGGAGCCAGTCGTCCATGTGGAAACGAGCAGGAGGGGAGCATCTGGAAAACGGACGATATATATACTCTACAACAATGTCGATGTTCAGACCAACTCTGGTAGCAGAGTAGTAATGAAAGGCCTTACTGGTGGTTTGGTGGGGGAACTCCAGATGGGCAGGTTGAGGATAGGAACAATGGGCTTCGTGTCAGTGCTCTTCACGAATGTTCCCACGGGTCACGCAACGTCTGAGCCAGGATTTGGGCAACAGCAACAAGGCGATGATACCAGCCAGAACTGCCAGGAAGCGCACGGGGAAGCCACTTGGGTTGAGAGCACCGAACAGCCAGGTAGCTGCCAGAACGATCATTGCTATGACATCAGTCATGCCCAACCAGAACGCGATACATTTGAGTTGCAGGCGCCGCGCTCATCGTTTCCGCAACGGAACCCATCGGTAGCCAGGGATTGGTCGGCCATCCAGCAGTTGGCGGATCGAGACCAAGGCTATCGGACGTAGACCGGAATCATCATGTAGACAACGGTTGAGGGCTACAAGCACCTGATGCAATTGAATCGTATCCTTGACTTCTATGCGCCCTAGGCTCTCGGCCGCACGCTTTCGCACATACGAGTCTGCATCGTGCAGCGCCCTCAGCAACATCCGCATCACCTCCTCGTTGCCCACTGCCACCTGGCTCAGGCTCTCGGCCGCACTCCCCCGCACAGACGGGTTTGCATCGTGCAGGGCCTCCAGCAGCGCCCTCACCACTGCCTCGTTTCCCACTGCCACCTGACCCAGGCGTAGTGCTGCCTGCATCCGCACATACCGATCTACATCGTGCAGGGCTTCCAGCAGCGCCCTCACCAGTGCCTCGTTTCCCACTGCCACCTGCCCCAGGCGTAGTGTTACCTGCCTCCGCACAATTGGGTCTGCATCATGCAGCGCCTCCAGCAGCACCCCCACCACTGCCTCGTTGCCCACTCCCAATTGGCCCAGGCTCCCTGCTGCAGTCATCCGCACAAAGAAGGCCGCATCATGCAGCACTTCCAGCAGGGCGCTCACCACTGCCTCGTTGCCAGCTTCCACCTGCCCCAGGCTCTCTGCCGCAATCCCTCGCACAATTGGGTCTGCATCATGCAGCGCCTCCAGCAGCACCCTCACCACTGCCTCGTTGCCCACTCCCACCCGGCTCAGCCTCTCTGCCGCACTCCCTCGCACATTCAGGTCTGCATCGTGCAGCGCCTCCAGCAGCACCCTCACTACTGCCTCGTTGCCCACTTCCACCTTGTCCAGGCTCTCTTCCGCACACATCCGCACATACGAGTCTGCATCGTGCAGTGCCTCCAGCAGGGCGCTCACTACTGCCTCGTTGCCCACTCCCAATTCGCCCAGGCTCTCTGCCGCACTCCCTCGCACAATTGGGTCTGCATCATGCAGCGCCTCCAGCAGCACCCTCACTACTGCCTCGTTGCCCACTCCCACCTTGTCCAGGCTCTCTGCCGCAGTCATCCGCACATTCAGGTCTGCATCGTGCAGCGCCTCCCGCAGGGCGCTCACTACTGCCTCGTTGCCCACTCCCAATTCGCCCAGGCTCCCTGCCGCAGTCATCCGCACATACCAGTCTACATCGTGCAGCGTCTCCAGCAACGTCCTCACCACCGCCTCGTTGCCCGCTCCCACCTGGCCCAGGCTTAGTGCCGCATACCACCTCACATCCGAGTCTGCATCGTGCAGCGTCTCCAGCAACGTCCTCACCACCGCCTCGTTGCCCGCTCCCACCTGGCCCAGGCTTAGTGCCGCCTGCCTCCGCACACTCCTATCTGCATCGTGCAGCGCCTCCAGCAACGTCCTCACCACCGCCTCGTTGCCCTGATGTTGCAGCAACTGGCAAATGACGGTAAGCAAGACCTTCTGTTCTTCACGACGATCCTGGTCATAGATGATGTGCCGCACAAGTGACAGGGCCTGAGCCGAGAGTACAGACTTTACCTCTGGTGTCGTCCCATCGGGCACGCATTCAGCATAGCCCTTGATGACTAGTTCGAACTCCCGAGCCATTATCCAGGCGATACGTCGTTCGAGTTGCACCTGGGGCAGGAATTTTCCTGGCCCTATCAGACGTAACCAACGGTTTCTAGAGGAACGTAAGACCCGATTGGGTGGTGCATACACGTGCAGGATCGCCAAGATCAGATCTGATGCCTCGCTCGCCCCCCTGTTCCCTGATCCCAGGTGCGCAATTGTGAGCAGATGCACCTCCTGCCACCACGCCTCATGCAGGTGCGTCATCACCAGATCGATGTACTCGGGATCGGGCTGTGCAGCAATGAAGCGAGCCGCCAGATACTCCTGGAAAGTTTGGTGCGGAAAGCCGTACCTGTCATCGCCCATGTATTGCAGCAAGCCGGAGCGAAGACCCAGGGCATCCAGGAAGTGTTTCGCCTCTCGGGCAGCAGCAGATCGTTCGTTGGCATATCCTTCGGTTTGCAGGGCCTGGGCGAGTAAGGGGACCAGTTCTTCCCTGGTCCCGCTCGTGCGCTGTTCCTGGCTGTGGATGGCATAGGCCAGGGGGGTCAGCAGGCGCAGATGGTCCTCCCAGTCCATGCCGCCCAGCGGACCCTGATATGCCACATCGTGATGAGCTTCCCAACGCTCGATCAGCACACGGCAGCAGTGCTCGTACAGGTCCACCCGGCGTTCAGGCAGATCGCCTTCATTGCGCCAGATCAGCACCAGGATGGTGCTGAGCAGTGGGGTGGTCGCCAGTTGTAGGGTCGCTGGAGCGGTTTGAACCCTGGCATAGAGCGCATCAGCGGCCTCACGCTGTTGTTCGGGAGTCAGGCCGTGATCCAGGGCATACCAGAAGTGGAAAAATCGCTGGACATCCTCGGGTGTGAAGCGCTCGATCTGACAGTGCTGGAACTGGGGACGCAGCGCGCCCTCGCTCTCACTCACGCCTGCTGGTCGGCTGCCGATGATCACCCGGTTGCCAGGGGAGAGACGAGCCAGTTCGGCCAGCGAACGAGCGATACGCGTACGTGCCTGGCGATTAGCAACCTCGTCCAGTCCATCGAAAAGCAAGAGGCAGCGACCGTCGGTCAGGGCTCGGGTCAGCAGCTGTGGTGGAATGTTGGTGTTCTTGGTGAGATGCCCAGGCAGAAACTGGATCCAGTTGGGTGTCTCCCCAGCCTCGGGTTGCAGATAGCGGGAAGGCAAGCGTCCTAGCTCCACCAACATCGGCAGCCGGGCAGCGTCAGCGGACGGCCCCAATCGGCTGGGGTCTCGTTGGTGCCCTTGGGCAAAGGTCACCGCGAGCCAGCGCAGCAAGGTGCTCTTACCTGCACCTGGCTCACCCACGATCAGCAGGTGGTTGCCGAGCGCCTGGCCCAGTTCAATCGGCTCCTGCACCGTGATCACCCGTTCCCACTGCCGACTCTCGTGCCGCTGGACCCCGCTCGCCTCCTCCGACGGCACAGGCTCTCGGATCACCTTCTCCACGGTCAGGGTCAGGCGCACGAAGACCTCCTCCAGCGGCACGGTTGCCAGGGACAAGTCGCGGCGAGCGAAGCCGCTGAAATCTAGCCAGTTGTACGCGTCCATCACCTGCTGGCGGTAGATCGCTTCGGCGGCTACAAGCTCTATGTGTGGCTCCGGAGGGAGTTGGGGAAGTCCATGGTGATCGACCACACCGAGCAGGTTCCACCATTTGCGCGCAGTTGGTTCATCTAGCTTGTTGATAGTGGTAATGGGAACGACGGTCAGTGACGATGTCCCCTCCGGTTGGTAATGCTCGACAATGACTCCGATCGCGCGATTCCCATGTACTGGGTCTTTGCAGAACACGACGGCGCCGGACATCCCCTCCCACTCAGAACTGCCAAGGTAAGGCGACGCTTGCGGGGTTGCCGTCACACTCAGTTCGAGCATGTCGCTTATCAAGTTCGCCGCTAGTGGGATCTCTCCTTTAACCTGGGCAGTGTCTCGCAACCGGCTGTGCCTTGAGGGGGCAAGGTCCTTCTCCTTAAACCTGGGGAAGCCAATCGCCCAACATCCCTGTAGGAGGTCCGGGCTATCACGATTGAGTTTCGCGAACTGCACCATTGCATCCGGCACATCGCGGAAGCTTTGATCAGTAATATTCACTATCGCCAGGTCGAGTCCCTGGTCGACATCACCAACCTGAGCAATTGTCGCGGTATACTCCGTACCTCCCCTAACCCGCACAGAGAGCTCACCCTCGCCCACGTTATGGGCGGCTGTCAGTACCCGTGTCCCCCCTATAAGGAAACCCGAGCCAACCGTCCATCGGGGCGAGTACCCGGTCCCCCGATCAAGCAGCACCTCGACTGCACCATTAACTGAGACCTGTCCGCTCATTGCTGATTTCTATCCTGCCATCAGGGCTTTTCGTCGTAGCCACGCCGAACCCGTATCGGGCGCCCCTCACGGTCAACCGGGGGCTCTAACGTAACGACGATCTTCTGGATCGACTCATGTGTATAGCTGCCTTCGGTCCCCAACTCGACCACCCAAAACCTCACACCCGCCTTAGCGTTGACATCCTTCGTCACCCCAACGTGGAACTCGAGCTGCACCGAACCTACCGGAAACTGGATCGCCTGATCGGTTCCGGCAGTCATCGAACTGCTCAATTCTGCTCGCAGAGCCTCGATCGTCTCCATCAGTCCAATCTGTTCCATGATCATCTGCCTTCAGTCTAATCCCCAGAGTTCGCTGCTCAGCGAAGCCTCCCAGGTCTACTCAAGCCGCTATTTGTTGAATAAAACGAATCTGGGATCAGTGAATGAGAAAACGCTGCTTCAAGTGCAGCACTACAACCAGCAACACGACAAAGGCTGCATCCTCTGTTTGCCGCTTGAACATCCGGCTCCTAGCCGAACTCTCAGAGAGTACATCATACTCCCACCGGAGATTGTTGACCACTCAAAGTATACCAAATTCAGCCTGTAATTGCCATTTTGACGTTATCTCGACGTGGGTTTTTGATGACAATAACATATACAATATTTGAAGTATCTCCGGGATACCTCTCCTTCTCTTTATAGCTGAGTGCAAAAAACGGTGGTATACCAGACATCTCTTCCAACAGAGAGCACCCCTATTTGTTTAGACCCTTCCACCTCGTTGTTCAAAACTATTTCCTTCACCAAGCTTCTTGGATATGCTTCCGCCTCTTTTGTCCAGGGGGAAAACGGGGGGAATGTCGGGAGGCCACTTTGAGTCGCTTACTGCTGGAAATATTCATGAAGTACAGAATATTATTGTTTCTCTTTTATCTTTCCTACGAAAGAAAAAGAGCGTTCCGATACGCGATGATTCACATAATTGCTGGCTTTTCAGATGTCATTTTTCCCAATGCCTGTGTTTTTTGAAATACTTTGAGCTCACAGCTAGTACAGAACATTATTGTCTCCGCACATCAATTTCCTGTTTCCACTCCATGCCTGCTTCAATCTGGCGATCGTACCAGCCATTCAGATAGCCCTGACGTTTCAACGGCGCTAGATGCTTCTCTGGCTCTTTCAGCAGCCATTCGTCTTCGCGGGCATAGCAATAAAAGAGTGTCACGGCATAGCTCGACTCAGTGTTCATGATGACCTCCCTCAGACCATCCCTGCGTTTGCGAGCGGTAGCATCTACCCATCAAGTATCATTCATTATAAGAACATACGAAAAATATGCCTCTACTATACCTTTTCTGTTCATTTGCCTACAACTTTTTCATACACCCCAGCGGACACCATGTATTGACACAACAAGAGGAAAGGAATAAAGTATGGCTACCTACCTAAATTTGGCCCCAATTAGTGGCAGAGAACCACCAGAAAGGAGCTTGCCAAAAGAAGAAGGATGAGCCATACCTATCCTAGAGTGAAAACTTAGTGATAGGAGGAGCATCATCATGAACGAATCTACCACACCT
>WNGK01002426.1_pt1 | contig 20168 bp, 17 predicted proteins | sample 5400601 | NCBI WGS metagenome assembly WNGK01 (sample SAMN13153376, study PRJNA577476) | soil metagenome | isolation source: 60 cm soil or saprolite under Garry oak tree replicate 1 | place: USA:California | collected 2016-06-15
GCCCTATTCTGCGCTACCTGTGGGTAATGTTCCCATTTGATGGTCTGCATGCTCACGCTCCTCTGTGTCTTGACGGTGCAAACGAGACACCTTCAACTCTGACGATCAGCCTCCTCAATTCTACTCCACTTATCATCTACCAGTGGTAACTCTGGGCCTGTGAGACAACCGTGCGAGTACGGACGACCTCCCCACGCTTGCGTCCCGTGTAGCCAGGAGCACAGACCTGGTTCAAGCGACGCTGTGGTGCGGGCAGTTCTTCTGTCTGCGGCAAGGCACGTTGCCGAGCGGCTTCCCGTGTCCCATCGATGTCAAAGACCACATGTTCCTTGCCTGCGCGATCTACGAGATTGCCAGTGTGTCGCTCTTTATCCAGAGGGCGCGCGAGCAGATCAGCGAGAAAGAGGGTGCGCAAGGCTTCTGTAGCCTCAAGGCTCAAGCTCGCAAGAAAGCGCGAGAGGGCCGAGCGGGAGGGCAGTTTCTCGCGGTCAAACAAGGCCATAAAGGGCTGCGCAAGAGGCAGGAGCTGCTCATAGAATGCCTCCAGCGTGCGTTCACCGCTGATGGCGTAGCCGAAGAGCACCGCAAGAAAATCGATGACCTCGTAGTGTCCGAAACGGCGACGGGCAAAGCGCACCTGCTCTTCAATGGCTGCAAGCACGCCCTGGCGTTGGAGGTGGTGAACTATCAAAGTGATTTCCCCGAACCAGGCAGGAATCGAGGGGACAGACTGCACAGAGGTCTGGATGTTCACAGGAGAATAGGCGATAGTGGTCATGAAGCCTCCTTATCAAGGGAATGTCATTTGTTTCCCTCTTAAGAAGGCTCATTTCTTCACCCTATCGCTACCCTTTCCAACCTCGTTGCGCAATTCGTGGGCCAAGCGGCCAATTCTGCTGAATCACAACAGCAAGAAGTTTTTGCAGCTTACGTCCAATATATGCTCAAGCGTCGGGGCATCAAGACTAAGTATACACCTCAGCAAACTACGCATTGGCTCGCCTGGCTAGCAAAATACCTAGCTCGATATAATCAAACGGAGTTCACTATTGATAGTCTGAAATCAGACTGGCTGCCAGAAGGACGTGTGCGTCGAATCTACCATGTTGTTGTTGCCTTAATCGTTGGACTAATGGGTGGACTGATTGGCGGGTTAGTTATTGGGTTGCCGAGTGCATTGGCCGGTGGGCTAATTGGTGGGCTGGTTGCAGAAGTAGGATCGGAGGAGCTTCTTGCTTCGTTGGATGAGAGATTACATCAGTATTTGTCCTCCAGACAAGTTGAGAAGGGTAAAGCTCTGGAGATGATTGCGCTCTCTTGGAAAAGCATCCGTAAGTATTTGATTGAAGCTTTATCTGGTGGACTGATCGGAGGATTTTTAAGCTGGTTGATTATTGTAATGGTTGTCGGGCTGGTTGGAGGCATCCGTTTTGTTCCTGTTCCGTCATCTCATGCGTCGGTCAACCTACGAAACCCATTGGTTGGTTTTGGGCTAGTTGAGGTTTTCTGGATGGTAGGTTTTGGATTGCTCTTGGGACTGCCAAATTTTTTATCTCAGAGGATGGGAGTTACACGGCAATGGCTTTCAGGAGCATCTCGTTGGTATTTTCCTCGTATTACCTATGCTTTTTCTGCTAGAGAGGGGTGGGTTTCTAGACGAACGTGGGTTTCTACAAAAGATGGATTGCTCCCCTGGTTGCTTAACTTGTTGAGATTAGTTGGTGCTGGAAACAATTGGTTTATGGTAGGCATGTTTATAGGAGCGGTTATTTATTATGTTCCTCTCTTTTTGCATGGTTGGCTTGGCATAGTACTGAGCATTGGTTTAGGCAGTTGGCTAGCCGGAGGAATATTCGTATGTGAAGCTGAAAGTACTCATTATGTTGTCCTTTGGCTACTCCTCTGGATCACGGGATGTACGCCTTGGAACTATTCTCGATTTCTGGATTACGCTGCTGAGCGTATTCTTCTTTATAAGGTAGATTATGAATACATCTTCATTCATCGACTCTTTTTGGATTATTTCGCCGACTTGGAAGCTGAGCCGGGAGGTGCACTGTCAGCAGCATCGGGAACAGGGATTACTCAAGAGCAGACCGCTGAAGTTACCGCAGCGCCACAAAGTTCGTGAGCAAACGCGCACACCGAGCGATTACTGTAGCGGTCACCGTTTTCTCTGAAACTGTGCCGCACTTATCCAGTTTGCGGCTATCTACCTCGTTTCTTAACATCGGGCCCGATACATCGGATGAGGAGGCAGAAGGGAAGCGCTAAGTTTCTCACTAGGCATGGTGGTATCACTTTTCCTGGTGAGCTGAACAAAAGGGAGTGCTACGGTTGGTTCCCTACAAATGTCGTATAGACCACTAGCCGCAGCGTCGTCTGATGCTGGCTCGGAATCCAGTCCCCAGCGCTGGTAATCAGGTTGAGGTATACCCCGCTCGCATCTCCAAAAATTCGGGGTAATGGGACTTGATCATAGGGGTAATAGTTCGAGCCGAGGACACGAAAGAGCCAATTCTGACCCTGGCTGTCAATCACAGTTACCGGGGCGCCAGGGTGAAGATCTCGTAGGTTCCAGAAAACCGCCGGGGAGCCCCCGGGTCGGTCCAGCTGCCCATCGATCACTGCACTCCCTTGCTGCCCAGGACGAGGACCGACCTCATACCAACCAACATCCGACCATCGGTCTTGTAGTGGTGTCCCCATAGTTCTATCTGCCAGTGGCCCCACCGCCTCAATGTGCGCATCAAGAGTGATGGTGGGGATGAGCAGACGCACTGGAATGGCGGGAAGGGCGAGTGGCATTTGTGCTATCCCATGATCGGAGACCAGGAGTGCCAGAAGGAGCAAGAAGCTGCTCATATGCACGATGGGTCTTCTACCACTCCAACAACGTCTCGCACCAACTGCTTGTCCCACCCAAAAAGTGGGGTGGAAGAGCATTGTTCTCTTCAGGGTAGGACCTCCTCAAACGGGCGCTCGTTAACAATTGCATACGTTAGGCAAAGCCGTTACCTGGGCGAGCACCAACTGGAGCTGTGATGTCCCGTCCAGGGAATCGATGAGAAAAATACTCATGACGGTATTCGCTTGTATGGCAAGCGGTGCGGTTTGCAACGTCTGCGACTGATTCAGCGCCAACCGGAACGAATACTGTCCCTCTGAAAGATCTAGATAGGAACTGACGGACTTATAGGAAAGATCATGAATAAGGATGCGATCCGAGGCCGACACAACCAATGGATCGCTGGTCGGGAAGAGGTCGTAGAAGCGCATCTTGGCTTTGCCTGCAACGAGATGATTATTGTCCATAAACTCTTCGAGCGAGAGGCCCGTTGCCTGATTCCCAACCGACACGATAGTATACGTGAGATCAGGTTGCACTGAAAGAGTCTGCGTCAGCGCAGCTGCACCTACTCCTTTGCCCACCAGGGCAATCTGTACCTTGTGGGACCCCTGCGGGATAGGCACGTAGTCAGTCACCGAGCCAAAAACAAAACTTGTTAAAAGCTTGGTGCCATCGACAAAGACGTCCACAGACCCAACAAACGGTGAAGCATCGATTACGCGCACAAAGGCTGAGTTTCCGGTGGGTGTTGACGGAGGGACAAGCGGCGCGACAGGAGTCACATGGATCCAGGGAAGTGCCGTGGGAGAGGGATGTGTCCCTAAACCGTGAAAACCACGGGTCATCGAGTACAGTGCGAGAAAACCACTGATGAGTACCCCTATGACGAGAATCGCCACCAGCGTATTGAATACTCGCCCAGCGAACGAGAGGGAAGAGGGAAGAGGGGACTTACGCTGGAGGGTACGCATGCGGAGAGGGGGCTTCCCTCTGCTTCTTCCTCTGAAAGGTTCAGCCTCCTCTTCCATGTAGAGCAGTTCAGATGACAGCTGGAGCGGCTCTTGCGCGAGGAGCGCTGTGTGCAGACGCTCGTCAAAAGCTCGATACTCTTCCAGAACGGCTTGACAAGTCGGGCAAGAGACGAGATGAACCTCAAGTGCTGCTCGGTCCGTCGGTGACAGCTCCGTTGAGTGAGCGAGCGCCAGGGGTTCGGCCCACTCAGGACATGGAGAGAAAGGTGGGCTAGTCATGGGCTTTGGTCTTCCTTTCCTCACGCTTCTCCTCTAGCCGGGTGTAGGCTTTTCGGGCGGCTTCTCGCCCGTAGCTCATATAGGTTGGAACACTTTGTGGGCTGATCTTGACTATTTCGGCGATCTCTTGAGTCGAAAATTTTCCTTCGATCGAGAGGAGGAGGCAGAGACGATATTTCCATGGCACCTCCTGCAGTGCAAGTTTCGCCAGTTCGACTTCCTCGATCACGGTTTCAAAGGTGTAGGTACTTGCGACATCAGCACTCGCTTCTAACGATAACCACTGCCGGATTTTCTCTCTCCTCCGGTGATCGTGCGCTAAATTCGTGGCAATTTGATAGAGCCATGCTCGAAAGCGCTCGTATGATTGTAGCTGTGGCAACTTCTGCCAGGCTTTCACAAAGGTCTCTGCGACCAGTTCGTCTCGGTCTTCCTGGTTCTGGACCAATCCGCTGATATATCGGCGTAACTCCGGGGTATAGCGATGATAGAGCGCGGTAAACGCCTCTTCATTGCCTTGCAAGGCAAGCGAAATCAATTCGCTCGAAGGCAATAGGCTCGCTGACGAGTTAGCACCGTGATCAGACATGAGAACGAACTCCTTGAGCATTTGCTTGCCGGAGCGTGTAATACACCCACACTGGTTAGTGATGGCATGCGCGAGGTGCTGCTCCATCATCCACGCGCGCTGCTACCTTCTCTATACACTGAGACGTACTGGAAAAGCATCCTTTAAAAGGAATCATTGTATTTTCGGGGCTAATTCTATAAAACCGGGCTGGATGTCTGGTGTATCTTCTATGGGGGCTCTTGGACGACTGTGCGGATCGTCGCTAAAACGATCCGTTTGCGTCTACGTGCAGGCAAATGGCCACTGAAGATCGAAGCAGTTCTCTTCAGAAAAATAGCCCAATCTCCTTATAGACCACCTACTGTGCGCTCTACAAAGTTGTGAGCGGGATTATATAATGAAGCCACAACTATTAGGAGGCCGAAATGCGTCGATCTCGAAACGGCTCGTCCCAACCCGAACGCCGGATACCGATCAGCAGCCAGGGGCGGATCAGCTTTCGTCCAGGGGGGGAGCATCCCCTCGATGTCCAGATCAAGGAGGCTCTCCGTGCCAAGGAGCAATTGGAGGAAGAGCTGGAGCGCTTTCTGGAGCGGCTGCACGCGCTTGCGCCACTGGAGGAGGTGGCCGACCGCTTTGAGGCTGAAGACGAGGCGCTGCGCCGCTACCTGGCTGACCATTACCAGGATTATTTCCATGTCGATCACATCCAGGCGACGTTCCTCTGGCTCCGTCGTCGTCGTGCGATTGCGCGCCTGCAGGCGGCGCAGACAGCGCTCTCCTTGGTGCAGGATCTGCTCGCCCCGGATCCCTTCGTTGAGGAGCTGCTAGATCTTTTACGCGAGCGCAGCCCGGAGGATGTCGAGGTGGATCGCGGCCAGCTCACCGGTGATGCGCAGGTAGCCCGTGAGCAGATCGTGCGGTTCGATGCCCAGCTCCAGGAGATCCGCGCGGCGATCGTGCGAGGCAATGGCTGGATCGAGCGGTATTTTATTCACAAACCCGGGCTGAGGCCAGAGGTGATCAGACAGGCCTATGCCTTCTGGAAGGAACGCGAGCAGGGGACGCCGGTTCCCCCGGACGTGCTGGAGAGCGTCCATCCGGAGATTGCGGAATGCCTGCGTGAGGGTAAACCCATCCCGCTACGCCTCAAGGAAGAGGCAACTACCGAGAGGGACTACGGGCCATACTATAACTACCGGTGGAGAGAGGGTGGTGGCAAAAAGGCACCAATCTACACGATTAGCCTGGGGCGTCTGTCAGAGCGCCCGGAGGGGATGTTGCCATTTCGCCCATACATTCGCTTCAGCAGAGAATAACGCGAGCGAGGTTCCGGACTTCGAGGCGCTCTTCTTTTGGTTGTGCGCTAGCTCTTCAAATATGCTCACAACTTTATACTGGCCACATTGACCTATCGGCGGAGGGAATGGAAGTCGCCTGCTTATTGTCACAAATATTTGGCCCAGTGTCATGCATATTGAGCAGCTCACCCTTAGCCAGGCGAGTGACTGCCATACGAATGTCCTGATTAAGGAATCTATAGTCAACTGTATTTACTTCAGACGAACCTGTGCGTCCTATAATCTTGGTAGCACTATAACCCGTACCACGAGGATGAACGGCACTCATAATCTAGCAAGGCAGCAAATAGTGACGGATAGCAAACTCGACGCGCTAAGAAAATATGTGCAGTCCATGGACTGGAACATCGGCCCAGGTACCCCAATGCAGTACGGGCAGCAGTTCGAGATCACCCATGGATCACAGCAAGCCATCGTCAATTACTATCCGAAGCGAGGCAATATAGTTGTCGGAGGTCCCGACTCCCCTCTCAGAGATGCTCTGAAGACCTGGGTGACTGGCACAGTCCAGCCTACCAGTGCGCCTCCTGTGCAAAGTACATCATATAGAGCGGAAGGGTCTGAAGCGAAAGCTGAACAGCGCTTTCTCATGACCGGCACTCCAATCACTGGATCGCATATAGGCATGGACGAGTCAGGAAAGGGAGATTGGTTCGGCCCGCTAGTAATTGCCGCGGTCTTCGCGAGTGAGGAAACCCACCAGGCGCTGCAAGGAGCAGGCGTGCGTGATAGCAAATTGCTCGATGTGACTACTATTCAACGTCTAGCGTCCCAGATAGAAGACATCGTCCCGCCTGATCAGCGCTATATACTGGCCCTTGAGCCTGGTTCATATAATCAAATGTACGACCTATACAAGAACATCAATCTCCTCCTGGCCGATCTGTATGCGCAGGTAGCACAAGAGGTCTGGAAGGCCACTCATGCATCGATCATCGTTTGTGATCAGTTCTCGCAAAATACTGATCGCTTAGAAAGCTCCTTCGCCGCAAAGCAATTACCGAGCCCTATCCAGCGGCACCATGCCGAATCGACGAGCATAGCTGTTGCAACCGCCTCTATTCTCGCTAGTGCCGCGTTTACCGCTGCTCTCGAGCAGCTCGGGAGGGCGGCAAGTATGGATAGCCCACTACCCAGAGGGGCATCTGATGTCAGCAGATTAGAGGCGGCAGCACGGCAGATTGTCAAGCGGCACGGGATTGACGCCCTGGGCTTGTACGCCAAGCTCAATTTCAAACCTATACGAGCTTTACTGGGTTGACAGTATTCTGCGGTCGAAGGAATTACGGGCTTACATATTCACGAAACGAAGTACGGTTTGGCCAAATATCCGTGACGATAAGCGAGGTTTCGCTAAATATTCGTGACAAAAGCTGCCAGAAATGTGTGACGATAAATGTCACCTCAGACTCAACATTGCTGAGCTTCTGCCAAATATTTCTGACAATCACCATCGCCCCTAGATTCGCAGGGGACTGGCTGGCGCAGGATGTCCGCTCCGTTGAGGATGGTCATCGTCAGCACCCGCTCCCCCACCTCGATCTGGACGCCGGTCTGATGATTCCGGGGGTGTCCAGCCGGACTGACACGGTTCAGAGCAGCGAGCAAGTGCTTTCTTTCGAGTGTGATGTCGATGCGGAGCCTCCCTTGTTTCGTGGGTTGCTCTCCCCCCGGCTGCTGGTTGGTTTGTATATTCTATGGCTATATGAAGTGTCCTTGGGGCGCTTCTCGGAAGGATACCGCCTCGCCAATAGTGTGGAATCCAACGGAAGGAGAGAAAATTTGAGCCATCTACCACAAGCGTAGAAAAAGGACTGAGTGCCAGAGAAACGTGTCCATCGTAAGCGTAGAAAAGCAGTGTAGTGACGGACAAAAGATGCACTGCAAGCAGGCAACACGATCATTTCCTCCCTATCCGAGGAAGATGACGCTGAAAGTACTTTTTCTACGGATGGAACAGAGCTAAATCCAGTGGCCAGCGACTTTATCGATGAACTGGCGGATATGGCATGAGAGTCTACCGCCACGTATGTGGGCACCCGTTGCAGCGTGTGAACCCCGGACGCCCGTGAAACAGTTCATAGAACGTTTTGCAACCCCGCTCGTCAATGGCCACCTTGACCGTGCGCCATCCGTCCTTCCAGGTTCCGCGCTCTGGAAAGAGTTCATAGTCCTTGATCGCCCTTGTTACCGCCGACCAGGGAACGCCATGTTGCTCGGCAAACACCGAGAGTGACACCAAGTCGAGCGGCAGGATGCTATCGAGGTAGATGTCACCAATCTTGAGCCGCTTGCGCTTCTTTGTGGAACTCACTCGCCTGGCTGAAGTTTTCTTCTTGTTGGCGGCATTCTCCCTAACCTCCCTGAGAATCTGGTCCAGGCGGTATTGCAGCCGCTCGATCTTCTCCTCAGCATCGTGGAGCCGCTCCATGAGATCATCAATGGTGAACTGCAGATGTTCGTATTTTTCCTCAATCGGGTACTGAATCTGCATGACCTCGAGCGCGATCTCACCGCTTTCCGTCAGGTGCTCTGGAAGCTTCAGATGTTCCAGGTCCTTCGGGTTGACGCCGTATCGCTTGCCGACCAGGGGCAGCGCCGGCAACTTGCCGCTTTTGATCCAGCGCTGGATCGTCCGTTCAGTTTTCCCCACGCGGGCAGCGATCTCCGCTGTCGCCAGCTCTTCCATGTGTGCTCTCCTCTCAGCATTCTTAACGTGAGAGAGGCGACACAAACGACACAAACGACAGAGGTACTACGCTAAGATCGAGATCTCTCACCTGGCAGAAGAGCAGTGGAGCAAAACTGGACCGGAGTTATTTACTGTGCGGCAAAAAAGCAGCTATCTTAACGCCAGGCAGAGAGAACCGTGCCGCGCCGATCACCTTTACCGCGTTACGGTTCCTTCCCTGGCGAGAGCCTCACGTTTTCCATCGCCTGATTTCCAATGACCGACGCAAACGATGAGACCGCCTTTCATGTCTGTTTCCAAGTGCTTCGCGTTCACTCCTGCGCACTCGGCAGGTTGAATGTGCGGGAGCCGGTGGGCCTGGGGACTCCCCTACCCCGATTGGCTCTCTGTTTCTGTATTCCTATGACTATACGAAATCTACTTCAAGCCCTCTCTCAGAAAGCTCATCCTGAGAGAGGGCTTGAAGGGCAACAGCTCGACCTTTCCACAGTTTTTTCATCACCACTTCACCATGTATCAGCGAGTTTAAACTCCACAGAGCAGCGCCATAGGAGAGAGCACATAGTCATCGCGTCTCGACTCCATTTCTGCCTGTTCTGGGGGAAACTCGCCTCTCAAAAGAGGCCAGAATTATGGACAATACTACGTATCGTCAACAGGTCGTCCCTTGCAGCGATCCAGCATGCCGCAGATGCCGCAAGGGTTTGGGACACGGCCCCTACTGGTATGCCTACAGCACCGACGAGCAGGGGCAGACCAGGCGTTCCTCTGTAGGAAAAAACTCCCTCCTGAAGGACAGGCGGCAAGCAATCCATTCCCACACGAATCTGAGCAGGTGCGCATCTTCACACTCGGGCGCTTTGAAATCGAGCGACGCGTCGGTAAGCAGTGGCGTCGTATCCCCACTACGGAATGGCGGACGGCCAGGGCCCGCCGGTTGCTCGCACTCCTGCTTAGCAGCCCGGCCCGCAGGGCACAGCGTGAGCAGGTGATGGACGCGCTCTGGCCTGATCTCGATATCGCAAGCGCATCGGACCACCTCGATCGCGGCGCACATGAACTGCGTCGCGTTTTAGAGCCGCAGCGCGGCGCGTATGCCCAGGGTTACCTGTTAACACAGGAACACGAGATTATCGCACTGGCCAGCCAGAACGTCATCTGGGTTGATGCGGATGCCTTTGGGGACGTGATGACCCAGGCAGACGCCGCCAGTCAGCCTGGGGGAAAGGAGCATCTGCTTGATGAGGCCGTGCAGATCTACCGTGGTGGTTACCTTCCAGGTGAACAGAACTTGTCTATGGTGCTTGCACGCAGGGATCACCTCAATCGACAGTGGGTAACAGCCGTGCTTGCATTGGCGGCATTGCGGTTGAGACGCAATGCCGCCAATGCAAGCATCGACGTCCTTCACCACCTGCTGGCCGTCGATCCGACCAACGAGGCTGCGGTGCAGCTGCTGATCGTGGCACTGGCGCATCAGAATAGGCGTATAGAAGCATTACGTCTCTACCAGCGTTTCGAGAGCGACCTGGCGCGCGTCCACGCGCTTTCTCCATCAGAGGAGACGCGCCATCTCGTGGAGGATGTTCGAGAGGGTCGTCTCCCAACGCTTCCGGCGCGCTACGGACTCCAGAATAACGAACGATGAGGCTATGATACCTCGCTCACCCTTGTGCTGACATGGCCATGAAGGGAATACCTGATCCGCTTTTCAGCCGCAACTGGCCCCAGCTCCTCTCCTACGCGCTCGGGGGAAGAAAATGGGGATTTATGGAGAAGAGTCAGTTGCTACACTGGCATGTGGTGGTAGTCAACGATTGCCTATCGGAAAGAATGGAGGATTCCGATGCCAGTTGCAGCGCCCGACAAACAGAGCATGGAGCCGAGTAGACAGTATCGCGACGACATTGGTCGCGCAGACTTGTTGAGCAACGAGGAAGTAATATTCCTTGCGCAGCGCATTGCTCGTGGGCGAGCAGCAGCCGAGCGCCCCAGGCAGCCAGGACATCAGCAGTTGATCGAAGAGGGTGAAAAGGCCAAATGCAAGCTGATCGAGGCCAATTTACGCCTGGTTCTGTACGTGGCGCGCAAGTACAAGGGACTTGACCTGGATGTGATGGATCTGATCCAGGAAGGCAACCTCGGCCTGATGCACGCTGTTGAAAAGTACGACTATACAAAAGGGTATCGCTTCAGCACCTATGCCATCTGGTGGATACGCCAGGCTATCACGCGCGCGCTGACCGAACAGGTGCGCATGATCCGCGTCCCGCTGCACAAAATGGAGAAGATGAAGCAGTTGGCGCGCCTCCAGCAGCGCTTGAGGCAGGGGTTGGAAGAAGAACCGACGGTGGAAGACCTGGCTGAGCAGATGGATTTGAGCGTGCAGCAGATTGTTGATCTCTTCGTCATCACCAAAACACAGGAGCCGCTCAGCCTGGACCTTCGCCGCCAGATGGGGGATGACGACATCCCCCTGAGCGATTTGCTGGAAGATGACGCGGCGCATTCGCCCGAACAAGTGGTCATGTCCCAGGCGCTCGCCGCGCGGCTCCATGATCTGCTTGCGGCATTCAAGCCGCGCGAACGCCAGGTGATCCGCTATCGCTATGGTCTGGATGGTGATCGCGAGCACACCCTGCATGAAGTGGGACGAAAGCTTGGCCTGAGCCACGAGGCGGTGCGGCAGATCGAAACCAGAGTCTTAACACAACTTGAGCGCTACGGTGATCTGAGGGTGTATTTAGAATGAAGAGAAACGCGGGGTGCAGATTGAGAGAGCAGCGCGGTGTCCAGCGATTCGGATGGACCATCTGTCATTATCATTGACTCCTCGAGCGTGACGCGGGTGATCGTTGACGTCTGTCTGCGGCGCGAAGACATCACCTGCATCGGTTTCCCAGATGGGGCGTCCGCGCTTCACGTACTGCAGGCGGACCCGGATTTGGTCCCGCGTGTGATCGTACTCGAACTCTCATTCCCATCACCGGGGATCGACGGCTACGCGCTTATCCGGCTGCTGCGTGTCAGCGCCAGGCTGGACAAGACCGCGATTGTCGTTCTCACTTCGCAGAGCTGGCTCTTGAGCCGCTTACGAGCACGGCTGGCTGGGGCGAACGAGTACCTGGCGAAGCCGTTTGTTCGGAAAAAATTCCTGTCGGTGCTTTCGCGGTATGTAGTGCCTCTTCACGAGCAGGCACCATCACGCGATCAGGAGCAAAGCGCGCAAGAACCGCGTGTTCTAGGAGATAGACAACATGATTCAATCAGTATGCGTCCAAGACCCGCCGACGGGAGAACACGCTACGCTTCCTAAATCACAGAAGACGATTCTGATCGTCGATGACGAACGGCCCATCCTCAACATGCTGCGAGAGATTCTCGTGGATCTGGGCGGCTATGACGTGCTCGTCGCCCCTTCCAGCCGGGAGGCGCTCCTCCTGGCGGCAGGGCAGGAGGAGCCCCCCCACCTCCTGCTCCTGGACTACGCGCTCTTCGGGAGTGCGCTGAATGGCATCGAACTCTACGATTTGCTCCACGAGCGGGAAGGCTGGCAAGGGATCCCCGCCATCATCGCCAGCTGTAACGCGCCAGAGCAAGAGGTCCACCTGCGAGGTCTCGGCCTCCTCTCCAAGCCGTTCGCCCTGGAGAAGTTACTCTCCATGGTCGCAGACGCACTGGCACCCTTAGCCAGCCGCTAAGGGACGATCTTCCCGACTCCAAAATCTTACGAAAGCCTATCCCGTCACGCCTCGGGAGGACAAATTATAGAAGACTGGTATAAGACAAGAAGAAAAAATGAAAGACTTATACCAGAGACAAAGAATGAAGGAGCAACAACGATGATCACGAGCATGAACGAGCGCATTCCCTTTCTGAAAGCGTTCCGCCACCGCCAGTTCACACTCCTCTGGTCCGGGCAGTTTATTTCCACGTTAGGTGACGGGTTGTTCAGGATCGCGCTCGCCTGGACAGTTTTGCAGCTCACGGGATCGGCATTGGCGATGGGAGCCGTCTTTTTCGCCTCGTTGGTCCCCACCATTGCGTTCGCCCTTCTCGGCGGCGTTGCTGCCGATCGCCTCCCGCGGCGTCTCATCATGCTCTGCTCTGACGCGGGCCGAGGCGTGATCGTGGCGCTGGTCGCGGTCCTGGCACTCGGACATCTCTTGCAGTTCTGGCACCTGGTTGTCCTGTCCTTGCTCTTCGGCATCGCCGATGGCTTTTTCACGCCGTCCTACCAGTCGATCATCCCACAACTGGTGAAGGACGAAGCGTTACAGCCGGCAAACGCGCTCATTCAATCCAGTAGTGAACTCAGCCGCTTGCTCGGCCCGGTGCTTGGCGCCATGGTCCTGGCGGTGAGCGGGGGCCAGTCGGCTGCCTTTGCCCTTGACAGCCTCTCCTTCTTCGTCTCAGCCGGGTGCCTGATTGCGCTCCGCCTACCTCCCCCCACAGCGGACGCGCAATCGGCCCTGGAGGATGGTCTTGCAGCGAGGACCTCGCGCCTTGAAGCTACCGGAAGCGTTCTCACGGACATTCGCGCTGGGCTTTCCTATGTCCTCAAGACCCCGTGGCTCTGGATCACGATCCTGCTCACCGCTGTGAGCAACGTCACGTTCAGCGCTCCGTTTGCCGCAGTGCTCCCCCAAACTCGTGCATGATTTTTATCAGGCTGGACCCGCATTGTTCGGCGTGCTCGTCGGGGCCGATGCAGCAGGGTTTTTCGCGGCCTCCCTCATGCTGGGCTTCCTCCACCTGCGCAGGCGCGGCATGGTCGCGTACAGCGCCCTGCTGCTCAGTTGTGCAGGTCTGGCAGTGCTTGGGCTGCCGCTGCCCCATGTGTATGCACCGGTCATTGCAGCAGCGGCCTGCATCTGCACAGGCTTGGGCATCGGGACCTACACCGTCCTGACCATGACGCTCTTGCAGGAGCTGGTTCCAGATGTGATGATGGGGCGCGTCATGAGCATCGACATGGCCGGAAGCTTTCTCTTGCTGCCGATAGGCTTATTTCTTGTTGGTGGACTTGCCGACCACATTGGCCCGGCCCCGGTCTTCATGGTCGGCGGAGGAGTTTCGCTCCTACTGGCGGCGGCGGGGCTGTGCATCAGGTCTATACGCGATCTTGAGTGAGAGGCTTTGCAAGGGCCCTGCGGAATCCGCCTGAGAGCAAGAGATGAACCGGCACTTCACTCCCTGGCCGCGCAAGAAGACCACCTTATGAGGGCGGCGCAGCCCTGCAGCAGAATGCAAGGAAATGTATGAGAACAGTTCTACTTGGAGAGCATATTCCTCTCTTACGCTGTGGCATTCGCTTAACGCTTGAGCAGACCCGTGAATGGGAGGTGCTCGAGGCCACCGATCGAGGAGAAATCATGGAACTGGCGCAGCAACATACCCCTGCCTGCGCCATTCTGGATGGCCGTCTGGCCACACTCGATCCTCTGGATTTCTGTTGGATGCTGCGCCAGCAGAACCCAGAAATGGGCATCCTCATCCTTGATTCCACACCCAAAGAGGAGCGCTGCTTCGAGTTCTTGCTCCACGGGGCAAGCGCCTACGAGCTGCGTACCATCGAACCTGCACAGCTGGTAGACAGCCTTTGCCGGGTGAGCGCAGGAGAATATTTATTCGGGGACCCGGGAATAGCGCCGCCACATGTCCAGCGCTCCGTCGAAAAAAGCGCGCAGGGATTTCGGACAGCCACTCCATCTCCTCTTTCGAAGCGCCAGCTAGAAATACTGCGCTACCTCGGGCAAGGCATCAGCAATAAAGAGATCGCTGCCGCGCTGCATATCAGCGACCAGACAGTCAAGGGACACATTACGGTTCTTCATAAGAAGCTCTCGGTGAGCGGACGCAATGCCGCGGTCATGTACGCCCTTCGCCACAACTGGGTGACACTGGAGTCATCAGATAACACGCACGAACCTGTAGGGCAGTGAACACATCGTATGGCCTTTAAGTGTATTTTTGACCAAAGAGTTCAATGAAACCGCTATTTTGGCTCTCAGCAGACGAGGGAAAAACACAGCTATACAAGCACAAATGTGATACTTCTATCGCACAATGTACTCTTTGGTCAGAAATACACGTATAGGCCGTATCCAGAATGGCAAAGACGCAGGGTAAATGCGATGATGTTCCATCGTCGTGAATCCGGGGTCCCGCCACGATCTTGCGCGAACCAGGTCGTCCATGCCTCCGCCGGTAGGAACACGGCATGCGAGGAGTTGCACATTGCCCGCGCAATCGGTATACTACTGTTGCTGAAAGGTAGTACTCTCCTAGACTCTCCTCTCATCTGAGAGCACAGCGCAGGAGACTGTTACCTTTGTTTCTACCTCATGTGGGCAAGCCCGAAGGCCTGTTGCGGGCAACCGTAGCCGCAGACCTGGACCGATTTACGACCCAGGTTTCTGACCTGATGACACAGGCCAGTGATGCATCAATCGTGCATCAAAAGTAAGGAAAGTATAGCACAGGAACAGGTGTTCGTCAACTGCTAGCAATCCTTCAAGAACCGCTGGACTGAGAGAGCAAGCAGCGTTTCGGGGACTCTTTCCAGGAGAAGAACAAAGATCCCCTGCCCATCTGAAAGGATGGATGAGAGATATGGATGACGGTGAGGGAATCACCTATCGTCAGCATGCGAAGTTCTGCGGGAAAGCGAGCTGCCGCAAATGCCGCGAGGGCATTGGACACGGCCCGTATTGGTTCGCGTACCGATCCGTGGGCGGGCGAACCGTTCAGACCTATATCGGCAAGCACCTCCCACCAGGGGTTCACGTGCCGCCACCGACCGACCAGGCCTCTGTGCGCCTGCTGACACTTGGACAGGAGCGCCTGGAGTACAGGACGAGAAGCGCTGACGGCCAGTGGTTTGCCGTCAAGGATTCCAGGTGGAATACGCAGCTGCGCAGCCTCGTTGGCAGGCTCATCTGCAGTTCCGGAAGGGGTCTCTCCCATCAACAGGTCGCGACGTTGCTCTGGCCCGGCCGTCCTATCGAGCCGCTGATGGGGGAGCTACGCCGCGTCCTGCGGACGCTCGACCAGTTGCTCAACCCCTTGCAGCGGCACGTCCCCCTTGTGCATATCGCAGCGGCGCATGTGCGCCTGGCTGATCAGGCGCACCTGTGGATCGACGCCGACGCCTTTGAGTCCTGTCTTTCCCTGGCCATGGGTCCGCTGGCCGGCGCAGACCAGGAATCCCTCCTCGAAGAGGCGATCCGACTGTACGGCGGCGAGTTCTGGCCCTACGAGCGCCAGGCGGAATGGGCCAGAACTCGCCGCGATACGCTGCAGCGCGGGTGGATTGGGGCAGTTTTGGAACTGGCAGACCTGCGGATGCAGCACGGCCGGTTGCATGAGAGCATCGAGATTTTGGATCGCCTGCTCAGCACATCCCCAAGCAACGAGCCCGCGATAGCGCGCCTGATGTTGGCGCTGGCCCGCCTGGGTCGCCGCGGAGAGGCGCTGTTGCTCTATCAACGCTTCCTGACAGCGTCAGCGCGCGAGCAGGGCTCGGTGACCTCGCCCTCTCCCCAGACACACCGCCTGTATGAAGCGATCCTACACGCCGATTCACTGGGGGAGTGGGCGCTGCAAGAGGCGGCATCGCCCTGGCTCCTCCGCGAACGCAGCTCTTCAGTGCCCGGCGAAGCCATCACCATCGGTCGGGTGAACCAGCACCCGCTCATAGGAAGGGAAGCCGAGCAGTCCCTCCTCCATGCACGCTTGCTGGCTGTGGAGCAGGGAGCAGACAGCCGTTCGCCTGGCTCCGCCTGTCTCTTTCTGATGGGCGAGGCCGGCATCGGGAAAACGCGCCTGGCCGAAGAGATGGGGCGAGAAGCGCAGCGTCACGGCTGGCGCGTCCTATGGACAGGGAGCTATGCCCAGGAAACAACGATCCCCTACCACGTCTGGAGCGAACTGCTGCGCCAAGTGACACGGTCCTACCATCCTATCGGCCAGCTCATCCAGGCAGCGCCTCTTCTCTACCAGCCGCTTGGGGTGCTGCTGCCAGAACGAGAGGACCTCTTTCCGCCACGGGAGCCGTCAGTCAGCGCCTCGCCGGGCCAGGAGCAATTACGCTTGTGGGAAGCGGTTTGCGCCCTCTTTTTCGCCGTCAGCGAAAGCGGCGTCCCTCTACTTATCGTGCTGGATGATCTGCAGTGGGCCGATACCAGTAGCTTCGAAATGCTGGCGTATTTCGTGCGCCATCTGCGCGGCCATTCCATCCTTGTCGCGGGGACCTGCCGCGCCAGCGACCTCTCAGAGGGACATCTGCTCCGCGCGCTCTTGCGCGATCTACAGCGTGAGCAGGTCGCGGAAACCGTAGCGGTGCTGCCGCTCTCCGACGAACAGGTAGGCACGCTCGTGACCGGCCTACCCGAGCAGGCCGTCCGCTCCATCCAGGCCCGCGCGGCTGGCAACCCTTTCTTCGCCGAAGAACTGGCAAGAACGATTGGCCCCCAGGGGATGACCTCCGGGCATGTACCCGATGCGCCGCTCACCCTCCCCGACACCATCGCCGCCGTGCTCGATCTTCGCCTGGCACGAATCAGCAGCGCATGCCGGCGGCTCCTCTCGCGCGCAGCGGTATTGGGAGGATCGTTCGAGTACCGCTTCCTGCGCGCGATGGAGAGCGGTTCTGACACCAGCCCTGAAGACACCACGCTCGACCTGCTCGACGAGGCTTTGCGAGCAGGCATCCTCATGGAAGATGGCAGTGGCGCGCACATCACCTACCACTTCTGGCATCCTCTGCTGGCCGACCACCTGTATGACGGTCTCTCTGCCGGTCGCCGCGCCGCTTTGCACCGCCGCGCCGCAGACCTGCTTCAGGCGGGCTACGCCGGTCGCGAGCAAGAGGGAGCCGCTACTATCGTCAACCACCTCGCGAGCGGCGGTGCCGACTCACCCACCATCGCCCGCTACGCCAGACTCGCCGGTGACCGGGCATACGCGCTCTCAGCCTACACCGATGCTCATCAGTACTACCGTCTCGCACTTGAGCATATCACCGCTCATGCCTACGGCCATGGGGAGGGGACGTACCTGCTGGAGCGCCAGGGAGAATGTGCCGTCATCATGGGCAGGTACCAGGAAGCGCAGGAAGCGTATGAACAGATGCTGGCGCGGCCAGCAGACGCGGCTAGCGGCGATTCTCAGTTGGCGGAGCGCCGGGCCATGATCTGCAGCGAGATTGGTTGGACCTGGCGCTACCGCGGCGACATCCAGATGGCCCTGCGGTACTGCGACCAGGGTGAGGAACTTCTGCACAGCGCTGGGGTGATCGGCGGACCCGCCTGGGCCAGCCTCTTTTACCAACGAAGCAGCCTCTTCTGGCAGGAGGGCCGTTACGGCGAGGCAGAGCGCGCAGCCCAACAGGCACTGACCCTCTTCGAGAACGCGTTGGCCGGCCAGGGTACGGGGATTGCGCTATCGGCCCCCACGACACGCCTTGAGCGCACCCTGGCCGGCGACCCGGTTGACCTGGGGCGGATCCATAGTTTGCTTGCCGCTCTCGCGGCCTCGACAGGACAGAGTGGGGAGGCGGCCTCCCACTACCAGGCCGCGCTTTCAATATTTGAGCAGGAGGACCGACAGCGCGAGATTGCCAGCGTCTTATGCAATCAGGGCGACCTCTTTCTGCGCCTCGCCAACCATGAAGCGGCGCAATCCGCGCTGCGCCGGGCGCTTCACCTCGCCGAGCGCATGGGAGATCGCGCGACGACCTGCGTCGTGAGCGGCAATATGGGTATGCTGGCGCGCAGGCGCGGCGATCTGGCCGAGGCGGTCAGCTGGTACGAGCGTGCGGTTGATCTGGCGGAGTCCCTGGAAGACCCGGTCTACGTGAGCCTCTGGCAGGCGTATCTCGCGGGGGTTCTCCATGAGCTGGGAGACACGCAGCGCGCGAGCGCCATGCTCCGGCGCGCCCTGATCGCCGGACGAAGCATTCCTGCCTGCCTGGGTATCGCTCTCACAACGCTTGGCTGGATGCGTCTCTCTCAGGCGCAATTTGAGCGCACCGCTGGGTTTCGACAGAGCCAGGAAGCAAAGGGAGTGAGCCACCCTGCCGACGTGACGCAGCTCCTCGCGAGCGCGAAGCGGGCGATATTACGCGCACTGACCAACGAGGTAGAGGCGGAGACGCGCCTCGAGGGACAACTGGCACTGGCTGAGATTGCCTGGCTGGAAGGGGAGTATCCGTCGGCACAAAGCGGCGCGCAAGCGATCATAGAGCAGACGACGCACCACGAGCTGCGCACTCTGCTGGCACGGGCGACAGAACTGCTGGGAAGCCTGCTGGCCGCCCAGGGAGACCTGGGGCAGGCAGCGGACCACTTTGAGCAAGCCATCCGGCTGTTTCAAGCATCGGGAATGCGCCTGGAGCGCGCACATACACTCCAAAGCTACGCCGTAGCCCTCCTCGAGATTCAGGAATCCACTCCCTCAACCCGAAAGCTCGCAGTGCGCCTGCTGAACGAAGCGCTGCACCTCTACGAAGAATCGCAGGCACAGCCAGCGCGTCACGCTTGCAAGCAACTGCTTGCCGCCAGGCAGCTTCAGCTGTACATAGTTTGATTGAGCCGCGGCAAATTTTTACCCGTATCTGATGGAATAGCCTCGCTGCCTTTCTCTTTCAGAAACCACGGAAAGGCCTGGCGCCTGGCCGCTTCAAAGCCTTTCATAGATGGCGAAGGCATACCGTGGTGTACGTCAGATAATCAAAAAGTACCTCATCGCTTGAAACAATGTACCCCCTCGCAATGAAACAAGTCCAAAAATGCTGGTATGTCCACTCGCAAAAGACGGGGAATCACCTATCCCAAAACGAGAGAGAAAAACGCCTCGTTCGTCTCCCTTTTTCCATACACTTGTTCTAGAAAAGTATCACGTAGCTGCCAGGCTCACGCCTGGTAGGGGAAAAATGAAATAGTCAAAGGGAGAATCATCATGGTACTCACACGTAACTGGCGCAGACTCGCCCTGCTCGCCTTACTCTTTGCTCTGCTTTTGCTCCTGGCGTTCATAGCCACCTATCACGCTCTGCATCCCATCATCGTCGGGCACCACATTCAGGCGCTGGCAGACTCTCCCAACGTCATTGTGCATAACCACTAGGCGCAGGTTGAGCGGGGGCGGCACACGCCTGTCGATTTCGCGGGGCTACCAAGCCGATCGTGGGTCTCTATCCATGTACGAGGAGGGTCGTCGGCTGCGGTAGAGGCCAAGAGGGTCACTGCACTTCCCATAGGCCGGCCTCCGCTGAGCTGGACGTGAACGGGCCGCTCCTTATACCTAAATTTTGTCCAAACTAGTGGCAGCATGCTGTCACGAGAAAGGGACTTGCCAAAAGAGCGATGATGGATCATACCTATCAGAGAGTATGAAATCTGAGATAGGAGGATCATCATCATGAACGAGTCTACCACGA
>WNGK01002427.1_pt1 | contig 20167 bp, 16 predicted proteins | sample 5400601 | NCBI WGS metagenome assembly WNGK01 (sample SAMN13153376, study PRJNA577476) | soil metagenome | isolation source: 60 cm soil or saprolite under Garry oak tree replicate 1 | place: USA:California | collected 2016-06-15
ACGGCATAGGCATGACCTCGACGCGCACCCGCGCGCGGATGGTCGAACGCTTGCGCGAGCAGGGCATCAGGGACGAAGGGGTGCTCTCGGCGATGGCCGCGGTGCCGCGCCACATCTTCGTCGAGGAGGCGCTGGCGATCCGCGCCTACGAGGACAATCCGCTGCCGATCGGCGCGGGGCAGACGATCTCGCAGCCATACGTCGTGGCTCGCATGACCGAGCTTCTGCGTGTCGGCGGGACCCTGTCGAAGGTGCTCGAAATCGGTACCGGTTGTGGCTACCAGACGGCGATCCTGGCGCAGCTCGCGGACGAGGTCTACACGGTCGAGCGCATTGCCTCGCTGGTCGCCAAGGCGCGCAGGAACCTGCGTGCGCTCAAGGTCAGCAACGTGCGCATCAAGCACGGCGATGGCTCCACCGACCTCGGCGAGGATCTCGAGGTCGATGGCATTCTCGTCACGGCGGCTGCCAGGCAGGTGCCGACTGCGCTGCTGCGGTATCTCAAGGTCGGCGGACGCATGGTTCTGCCGCTCGCGCACCACGATGAAGAACTCAAGGGCGTGCAGCTTCTTACCGTCATCGAGAAAGCGCCCGGCGGCATCCGTGAGCAGACGTACGATGCGGTAAGATTCGTGCCGCTGCTGCCCGGACTCGCATGACCGATCGCGCTCGCTCACACTCGCTCCTCGTCGCACTCGGCCTCGCCGCGTTGGTTGCCGGGTGCATGACGCGCGCCCCGGCGCCGGTGATCGAGCGCGCGCCGTTTCCGTCAACGCGCGCGGCGCCGGCGCCGCCTTCCGAGGCTGCGGCGCCGGCACGCGTCCCCGAAGCGCCGCCGACCTATACCGTCAAGCGCGGCGACACGCTCTACCAGATCGCGCTCGATCACGGTCTCGACTACCGCGAGCTCGCCGCGTGGAACAACATCGAAAACGTCAACGTGATCCGGGTTGGGCAACAGCTCGCGCTCGGTCCCCCGGGCGAGGCTGAAGGTGGGGTGGTGACCTCCCCGCTGGTTACCACCGCGCCGGTGACACCGAGCGTGGAAGCGCGTCCGCCGCCGTCGTTGCCGTCGTCGAGCGGGCGCCCCAACACGGCGACGTTCAAGACCGAGCCCAGGGCGGTCAAGGTCCCGTATTCCGATCAGGCACTCGCGCAGTTGCAGCACGGCGCGCCTCTCCCGCCTGCGGTCGCGGCGGTCACGCCCGAACCGCGCGGGTCGCCGGCGATCGCGCCGCCCACCCCGGCGAACACGCTTCCGCCGCGTCCAGACGCGGCGCACGTGCCGGAAATCGACGACGACAATCTCGGATGGATCTGGCCGGCGACCGGAAAAATAATTGCCGGTTTCTCCGAGTCGAGTAACCTCAAGGGTATCGACATCGCGGGCAAAGCCGGTCAGCCGGTCGTTGCCAGTGCCGCGGGCAAGGTCGTCTACGCGGGTTCGGGCCTGCGCGGCTACGGCAAGCTCGTCATCGTCAAGCACAGCAAGAGCTTCCTGTCGGCGTACGCCCACAACCGCGAGATCGTCGTCAAGGAAGGTCAGCAGGTAACAAAGGGTCAAAAGATTGCCGAGATGGGCGATAGCGACGCTGATCAGGTCAAGTTGCATTTCGAAATCCGTCGTCTCGGCAAACCGGTCGACCCGGTGAAATTCCTCCCGCCCGCATGAGCCGGGACCGAGCGTCCGCGGACGACAACGGCGAACCGCCGGTCGCGCGTGAACCGGACACGCGGACAGGCGAGCTCGCGCTCGACGTGCCGGCCGAAGGTGTCGGCGCCGACTTCCTGAACGACATCACCCAGATCTATCTGAACGAGATCGGACAGAACGCACTGCTCACGGCCAGCGAGGAACTCGAATGCGCACGGGCGACGCGCGCCGGGGATTTCGACGCGCGGCAGAAGATGATCGAGCACAACCTGCGCCTGGTCGTCAGCATCGCCAAGCATTACCTCAATCGCGGCCTGACGCTCGCGGATCTGATCGAGGAAGGCAACCTGGGGCTCATCCATGCGCTCGAGAAGTTCGATCCCGAACGCGGCTTTCGTTTCACGACGTATGCGACGTGGTGGATCCGCCAGTCGATCGAGCGCGCGATCATGAGCCAGTCGCGCACCATCCGTCTGCCCGCACACGTCGTGAAAGAGCTCAACGTGGTGCTGCGTGCGCTGCGCCACCTCGAGACCCAGGGCATGCTCGGGGAGGGCCGCGACCCGACGCTCGACGACGTCGCCCATCTGCTCGGCAAGCCGGTCGAGCAGGTGCGCAAGGTCCTGGGTTACAGGGAACACATCACCTCGCTCGACGCTCCGCTCGACATCGATCAGGGGCTGTCTTTCGGCGACCAGCTCGCCGACGATGACGCGCCGAGCCCGGAGCTGGTGCTCCACAACAGCGAGATCGAGAGCTGGATCCGGCAGTGGCTGGAGGAGCTGTCCGATCGGCAGCGGCGGGTGATCGAACGGCGTTACGGGCTCAACGGCACCGACGTCGCGACACTGGAGCAGCTTGCCGGCGAGCTCGGCGTTACGCGCGAGCGCGTGCGGCAGATCCAGTCGGAGGCGCTCGAAAAGCTGCGGGCACGGCTGCGCGTGCGCGGCTTGTCGCGCGACGCGCTCCTCTAGCCTAGCGCCGGATCGCGCTCGGCAACGCGGCAATGCTTGCGCGGAGCCTTGCAAGCAGCTCGGCGCGCGTCGCATCGCTCGGCCCGTAACGCAGCGCTGCGTAGGTCTCGCCGATCCTCTGCAACAGCGCGCTCGACTGCGGCCAGCGCGCTGCGGCACGGCCCACGTAGGCCAGGGGACCTTCACTGGGCGCTCGCGGCAATCCCGCGTGTGCAAGGCGGCGGCAGAGCCGCGACCACAACGCGACCGCGGCATCGGTGCGGGCGTGCCGGGCCCGCGCGAAGCCGAGGATCGCCAGTCCCCACAGGAAGGCCAATGCGCCCGCCAGCGCCACCACATGCCACGGACGTGCCGCTTCGAGCCCGAGATCGCGCAGCACATCGCGCTGGCGCTGAAGGTTGAAGCCGACCACGCCGCGCTGCCACTGGTAATTCACCGCGTCCCAGCGCAGGCGCAGAGTCTTGAGCCAGGTCTCCTCGAGCCGCGCCAGATAGGGGACCGGCTCGCCTTGCGCGAGCGCCCCACCCAGGCCGCGCTCGATGCGTGACGGTGCGACCGCGGCGGTCGGATCGAGGCGCTGCCACGCGCCGTCGAGCAGCGCTTCGGCCCACGCATGCGCGTCGGAGTCGCGCACGATCATGTAGCCGCCGTCGGGGTTGATCTCGCCGCCTTGATAGCCTGTCACCACCCGCGCAGGAATCCCAGCCGCTCGCAGAAGCACGACGAACGCACTCGCATAGTGCTCGCAAAATCCGCGCCGCGTGTCGAACAGGAAGGCATCGACCCGGTCGCCCTGCAGCAGCGGCGGGGCCAGCGTATAGACGAAGGGCTCTCTGCGGAAATAATCGAGCACGGCGGCGATGAAGGCGCGGTCCGATCCCGATCGTTCGCGCAGCTCGGCCGCGAACGCGCGCGTTCGCGGGTTGCCGCGCGGGAGCTGTACGTTGTCGCGGGCGTCGGCCTCGCCGGCCGCCGCGAAGCGGTCGGAGATCGTGGAGCGCTGGGTGTAACGGATCGCCTGCATGATCGGCGCGTTGGCGAGCAATTGCTGATCGTCGGTCAGGATGGCGACGTTTCTCACCGGCCCGACGGCCGCGGTGGGGTCGTCGATCGGCGCCCGCGGCAGACCCACGGGGTGCTCGAGCGCGAACAACCACTGGCGGTTGTTCGGTTCCATCGTAACGGTGTACTCGATCGCGCGGCTCCTGTCGGCGGCGAGCCGTCCCCCGCGAATCCTGGTCAGCGCGCTCCATTCGAATCCGTCGAAGCGCGTCAGCACTGGCCCGCGCCAGTAGCGCTGGACCGGTGGCGGTGGCCGGCCGATGAAATCGACGCGGAAAGCCACGGCGTCGGACAGAGACAGTTCGCTGACGGACCCCGGCGCCATGCGATCGGAGAGGCCGCTGCGCGCGCCCGTATCGGCGGGGGCGCCCCACAGCGGGCCCGCGAGGCGCGGAAACAGGATGAACAGGAGCGCGGCCAACGGAACGCCCTGCAGGAGCATGCGCGCCGTCGCAAGCAGCGGCACCGTCCACGCCGCCGGCAGCGCGGGCGCTTCACGCAGCGCCGCGAGTGCGCCGCCGAGTACCAGGACCATCGGCAGTGCGATCACTGCCGCGCCGATCGACTGACCATAGAAGAACTGCGTCAGCGCGACGAACAGCCCGAGGCACGCGAGCAGGCCGCCGTCGCGGGGGCTTCGCGTTTCGACGAACTTGATGCCGACCAGCGCGTACAGGAACGCGACGCAGGGATCGCGGGAGAGAAAGTAACCGAAGCTCATCCGGATGCCGATGGCGACCGCCAGCGCGAGCAACGGCAGGAGCCAGCGTCGCAGCCGCGTTGACAGCGGGCGATCGGCAGGCAGCAACAGCCGCGCGACGACCAGGCCCGGCCCGAGCACCGCGATCCAGATCGGCAGATGCGGCCACAGCGGCAGTTGCGCGAGAAGGACAAGCGCGGCGAGCCAGAGAAGTTGCGAGCGCGCGAGCGGCGCGGCGGGGGCGGGCGCGAAGATCATGGCGCGCTCTCGCGCGGAAAGAGCGCCAGCGCGGTAAGTGCAGCGCGGCGCTGGCCCGCTCCGGAGCCGGACACGAGTTCCGTGCCGGGCAAGGTCAGGCTGAAAGGACGCGTTTCGCGTTCCGCAGCCAGAATCCATGCGCATAGGCGCGAGAGCTTGGCCTCGACGTCCAGGCGGGGCGGAAGCTCGGCCCAGTTGAGCTCCAGCGCTCCGCCCCCTCCGCTGCCCTCGAACTGCTTGGTGTACCAGCCCGCACCGCGCGCGACCGCTTTCCAGGCGATGCGGTTCAACGCGTCGCCCGAATGGTAGTCGCGCAAGCCGGCGAGCTCGGTGTCGGCGGCACGCGCGCTGCGGCGCAGGTCGAATCCCTCCAGGCCCTGCGGCAAGGGCGGCGGCGGCGCCTCAGGCGCGGGATAGGCCATACCTGCCAAGGGAAAATGGACGTACGCCCAGCCACGCCAGAGGCCTAGCGGAAAGTCGGTCGACACGGTCACCCGACCGAGCGCGACGCGACCGCGTCGGTTCGCGGGTACGGAGAGCTGCACGGGTCGCGTGGCTCCCGCGGGGAGATCGACTCGGAGCGAGGGCCCGGAGAGCGCCGCAACCACGATCCCGCGGCGCTCGGCTCCCGCATTGGCAAGCGAGAGCGTGAAAGCGAGTTCACCTCCGACGAAGGCTTCTCCGGCAGCGAGCGGCGACGCGGCGATGCCGGCGAGGTTGCGGTAGGTGTGCAGCAACGCAGCGGCGACAAGTCCGGCGACGAGAAAGGTCAATGCGTGGCCGAGCGACAGCGCGTAATTCATCGACGTGAGCAGCATGATCGCCAACGTAGCGATCATCGCCAGCCCGCGGCGCGTCGGCAGGATGTAGATGCGGCGATGGCGCAGGACGATCGGACCGCGATCGGCGGCGTCGATCCGCCACAGGCGCTGGCGCCAGCGTCGGGCCCAGGATGGCGTCATCGAAACGGCCGACATTATGCGAGCCGCTGTCCCGAATCGATCGCCCCTCACCCGCCCGTCGCTTGCGCTCCGGGCTCCCTCTCCCCGCGTGCGGGGAGAGGGACGGGGTGAGGGGCCGTCCTGAAGTCTGATCGGAGCAAATTCACGTGCAGGTTATGGAAGCGGTACCGCGCGCAGCAGTGCTTCCGCGTGCGGGCCGCCTGCGCGGGTGCTCCCGGCGAGACGATGGCCTGCGACGGAAGGAAACACGGCCTGCACGTCTTCGGGCAGGACCATCGGCCGCCCGGCGAGAAGCGCCCAGGCGCGTGCGGCGGCGACGAGCAGCAAGCCGGCACGCGGCGAAAGACCCCGTCCGTAGGCCCCTGCGCCGTGGCCCCGTGGCTCGCCCGCGCCGCGTGATGCGGCCAGCAACGCCTGCACGTAATCGAGCAGCGCCGGCGCCACGTGCACGGCCGCAGCCTCGCGCTGCCAGCCGATGAGCGTGGCCGGATCGGCACAGGGTGTGAGCGTCGGGATGCGGGCGCGGCGGTCGCCGGAGATCAGCAGCTCGCGTTCGGCGGCGGGATCGGGATAGCCCAATTCGATCGCCATCAGAAAGCGGTCGAGCTGCGATTCGGGCAGAGGATAGGCGCCGATCTGCTCGGACGGATTCTGGGTTGCAATGACAAAGAACGGCTCGGGCAACGGGCGCGTCTCGCCGTCGACGGAGACCTGTCGCTCTTCCATCGCTTCCAGCAAGGCGCTTTGCGTCTTTGGCGGCGCGCGGTTGATCTCGTCGGCGAGCACGACCGAATGGAAGATCGGTCCCGAGTGAAAACGGAAGTTGTGCGCCGAGGGATCGAAGATCGACACGCCGAGAACGTCGGCGGGCAGCAGGTCGCTGGTGAACTGGATGCGTGCGTAATGCAGGCCGAGTGTGCCGGCGAGCGCATGCGCGAGAGTGGACTTGCCCACGCCGGGAATATCCTCGATCAGGAGGTGGCCGCGCGCGAGCATGCAGGCGAGCGCGAGCTTGAGCGGCGTGTCCTTGCCCACGACAATACGGCCAAGCTGCTCCAGCACCGCCGCGAGGCGGGCAGGCACCGGGATCGTGTAGCCGGGGGCGGCGGGACGGACGGTCATGGACAGGCGACTCCGTTCAAAACGTATCCTTCTAGCGCCACTATAGAGTGGCGGAGGCGTCTAGTCACGACCGCCGGCGGCGCGCTACACTCCGTTCGACCGCCTGCCGGCTGCGGAAATCCTCGTCCGCACCGCCTTCGATCCGGACTCGACGCCTTGACCACCGCCTTCATCGCCCATTCGTCGTGCCGCCTGCACAACATGGGGCCCTATCATCCCGAGTGCCCCGAGCGGCTCGACGCGGTTTCCGATCGCCTCATTGCTAGCGGGCTCGAAGCGCATGTCGCGCACTACGACGCGCCCGCGGCGACCCGCGAGCAGCTCGCGCGCGTGCACGATGAAGACTACATCGCGATGATCGAGGCAGCGAGCCCCGAGTCGGGAATCTGCTACCTCGATCCCGACACCGCGATGAGTCCGCACTCGCTCGACGCGGCGCGCCATGCCGCCGGCGCGGTCGTCCTCGGCACCGAGCTCGTGCTCAACGGCGAGTGCCGCGCCGCGTTCTGCGCCGTCCGGCCGCCAGGTCATCACGCCGAGCGCCGGCGGGCGATGGGCTTCTGCCTGTTCAACAATGTCGCCGTCGGCGTGGCGCACGCATTGGCACATGGGCTCGAGCGCGCCGCGGTTCTCGACTTCGACGTTCATCACGGCAACGGCACCGAGGAGATCTTCGCGTCCGATCCACGCGTGGTGATGGTCGGCACTTTCGAGTACCCGCTCTATCCGTATTCGGGCGTCGACCCGGCGGGCCCGAACATGCACAACGTCCCGCTTCGTGCCGGCAGCGGTGGCGAGGCGTTCCGCACGGCGATGAGCGAGATCTGCCTGCCGGCGCTGGAGGCTCATCGGCCCGAAATCATTTTCGTCTCTGCGGGCTTCGATGCGCATCGCGACGATCCGCTGGCCAATCTGCAACTGACCGAAGCGGACTACGCGTGGGTGACGCGGCAGCTCGTCGGTATCGCCGGTCGGCACGCCAGCGGGCGGATCGTGTCCAGCCTCGAGGGCGGCTACGAGCTCTCCGCGCTCGGGCGGAGCGCCGTCGAGCACATCCGCGCGCTCGCGGAGCTCTAAGCCCCGCGGCGGCGGCGTGTCGCGTCAAGCAGCGGAAAGGCTGGCCGTTTGCGCGAGCCCCGAGGCCGCCGTCAATGCCGCATCTCGCACCACGTCACCAATAACGATAACACCCGGGCTGCCGACGCCTCGCGCCGCGCAGTCGACGACCAACCCGCCCAGCGTCGACACTACCGTTCGCTGCTGGCGCAACGTCGCGTGCTGGATGATCGCGGCGGGCGTCGCCCCGTCGAGCCCGCCCGCGACGAGCGCCTCGGCGATGGACTCGAGGCGGGCGATGCCCATGTAGATCACGAGCGTGAGCCCGCTCTTTGCCGCTGCGGCAAGGGCGGGCCAATCCCGCGTATCTCCCGGGACATCGTCGGCCCCGTGGCCGGTGACCAGGATCGCACCATGACAGACTCCGCGCCGGGTCAGCGGAATGCCGAGCGCCGTTGGGCCGGCCAGCCCGGCCGTGATGCCATTGACGACCTCGACATCGATCCCGGCAGAGCGCAGTGCCGCCTGCTCCTCGCCGCCACGGCCGAACACGAATGGATCGCCACCCTTGAGGCGCACCACGCGGCGGCCGGCGCGCGCCTCGGAGATCAGCAGCCGCTCGATGAAGCGCTGCGAGGTCGATCGACAGCCGCCGCGCTTGCCGACCTCGATCAATCGCGCGTGAGTGCAAAACTCGGCGATGATCTCGGCGCTGACGAGATCGTCATGCAGGATGACCTCGGCCGCGCGCAGGACGCGCACGGCCTTGAGCGTCAACAGCTCCGGGTCGCCGGGACCGGCGCCGACCAGGAAGACCTTGGCGGTGGTTGGAGATTCGCCCATGCCCGCTAGCCTGCTTGAGCTCAGGCCGCGATGCGTCGCGTCCCGGACGCGACGAGACGTTTGACTTCGGGCAGGCACGAGCCGCATTGCGTGCCGCATTTTAGATGCGCCTGCAGCGCTGCGAGCCGATCGACGCCGGCATCGCGCATGGCAGCGACGAAGTCGGCAATCTCGTTCTCGGCGACGTTCCAGCAATTGCACACGACCCTGCCACGCGGCGCGAAGCCGACCGGCGCGGCCACGCTCGGGGCCAGCAGCAGGCGGCCGAGCGCGCCGACCGGTTCCCCGCGGACCAACCAGTCCTTGAGCCATGTCGCGGTTTGCACGTCGCCCGCAAGTCGCGCCGCGATGACGCGGCCGTCGCAGATGCGCACGCGGCGGCTGATTCCGCGCCGTGCGTCGTCGTAGCGCAGCACCGGCTCGCGCTCCAGCGCGAACAGCGCGTCGACGCAAGCGATCGACTCGGCAGCTGGCGCGCGTTCCGCAGCCACATGCAGCAGCACGCCGCCGGGGTCGCGGCCGATGAGGGTGCAGCTCGAGAAAGGAAAATGCGGCATGGCGGTGCGGACGCGCTCGAGCAGTGGCAGCACATCGCCATCCGCAGCGTACCCGAAGGCGATCAGCGGCCAAGACAGGCCCGCGCTTTCGATGCGGACCGCAGCGTGCTTGAGCTCGGGTTGGTGCGAATCCGGATCGAGCGCCGGGCTCGTGACGGCGTTGATCCCGAAGCCGCCGCCGTTCGCCCCGCTGCCGCCCAGGTAGCGGCTCCCCCAGTGCATCGGCAGGAACGCCTGGCCCGACCGCAGCGTGTCGCTCGCTTCGACGGGCAGCACAACGCTGCCGCGCCGTGATGCCACGCATACCAGCTCGCCGTCCTTCAACCCGCGCCGGGCGAGGTCGCGGGGATTCATCGTCAATCGCGGCGACTCGGTGTGGTTGAACGATCGTGCCAGCGTCCCGGTACGGCTCATGCCGTGCCATTGATCGCGCAGACGGCCCGTGGTGAGGCGGAAGGGGAAGCGCGCGTCGACCGCGTCGGCCGTTGGTTGGTGGGCAGCGTTGGCGAAGCGGGCCTTGCCGCTGGCGGTTGGAAACAGCCCGTCCGCGTAAAGGCGAGCGGCGCCTTCGAGCTCGCCTTTGCGCAGGGGCCATTGCTGCGGGCCGTGTGCGTCGAGCAACGCATAGGACAAGCCGGTGATGTCGAGATCGCGCCCGCGCGTCGTCTCGCGGTGCTCGTTGAAAATGTCTTCCGCGTTCGTGTACGGAAACAGCGTTGTCGTCCGCGCCAGATAAGGCGGGCGAAGCCGCTGCTCCAGCCGCCGCGCGAAGTCGACGACGATCGCCCAGTCGTCGCGCGCTTCTCCCGGCGGCGGCACCGCCGCGCGCACGTGCGTGATCCGCCGCTCCGAATTGGTGGCCGTGCCCTCCTTTTCGCCCCAGCTCGACGCCGGCAGGAGCACGTCGGCGTAAGCGCAGGTCTCCGTCGTCGCGTACGCTTCCTGGACGACGACGAGCTCTGCGCGATCCAGCGCTTCGCGCACGACTGTTTGATCTGGCAGCGATTGCGCCGGGTTGGTACACGCGATCCACAGCAGCTTGACCTCGCCGCGGCGTACCGCGTCGAACATCTCGACGGCGGTCTTGCCGGGCGTCGCCGGCACCGAGTCAACGCCCCACAGCCGCGCGACCTCGGCGCGATGCCCGGCGTTGTCCAGATCGCGATGCGCCGAGAGCAGATTCGCCATGCCGCCGACTTCGCGTCCGCCCATCGCATTGGGTTGGCCGGTAAGGCTGAACGGTCCGGCACCAGGCTTGCCGATCTGGCCGGTCGCGAGATGCAGGTTGATCAGCGCCGCATTCTTGGCCGTGCCCGACGCCGACTGGTTGAGTCCCTGGCAGTAGAGCGACAGCGCGGCGCGCGCGCCGCCGAACCAGCGCGCCGCCCGCAGCAGATCCTTTTCGTCGACGCCGCAGATCTCGGCGACCATCTTCGGTGTGTAGTCGCGCACCGTCGCCTTGAGCGCGGCGAAACCTTCGGTATGCGCGGCGATGTACGCTGCGTCGATCAGGTCATCCCAGATCAGCACGTGCAGGATGCCGTGGAAGAGCGCGACATCGGTGCCGGGCAGGATGGCGAGATGCAGGTCTGCGCCATCCGCGGTTTCGGTACGCCGCGGGTCGACGACGATGATCTTGACTGCAGGGTTACGCGCTTTCGCCGCTTCGATGCGGCGATACAGAATCGGGTGCGCCCATGCAGTGTTCGATCCTGCGATCAACAGCAGGTCGCAGTGGTCGATGTCCTCGTAGCACGCGGGGGGCGCGTCGGCGCCCAGCGTCTGCTTGTAGCCCGAGACGGCCGAGGACATGCATAGCCGCGAGTTGGTATCGATGTTGTTGGTGCCGATCAGACCTTTCGCCAGCTTATTGAAAACGTAATAGTCCTCGGTCAGAAGCTGGCCCGAGATATAGAAAGCGACGCTGTCGGGGCCGTGCGCGGCGATCGTCTGCGCGAAGCGATCCGCGAGCCAATCGAGCGTAGCGTCCCAGCTTCGGCGCTCGCGGGGCGCGGCGCGGTGCGGACGCGCTTCTGGGAACAGCGCCCGGCCTCCGCTGTGCGCGGTGAGGTGCAGCGTGCTGCCCTTGGTGCAGAGCCTGCCGAAGTTGGCGGGATGGTCAGGATCGCCACGCACGCCGGTGATCCGAGCGCCGTCGGTCTGGATGATGACGCCGCAGCCGACGCCGCAGTAACAGCAGGCGCTCTTCGTCTCAACCATTGACGACCGCTCTGCTCGCCACGGTGTCGACGGTTTCGCCCGCGGCTTGGTTTGCCGCGTTCGTGGGCGCGAGATCGAGAAACACGACGCCTGCTTCGATCCTGACCGGGAAGCGTTGCGCGCAACCGTGGTCCGGCGCCACCGCGCAGCCGGAGCCGAGCTCGACGTTCCAGCCGTGCAGCGGGCACGCCACGCGCTCCCCGTGGACGATGCCCTGGGACAGCGGGCCGCCCTTGTGCGGGCAGCGATCGGCGAGCGCGAACACAGCGTCGGTCGCGGTTCGGAACACCGCGATGTTGCCGCCGGCCTGCGGCGCTCGCTCGATCACGCGCGCGCCGAGGATCGGCAGGTCGGCGATCCGGCAGATGCGCGTCCAGCTCATCGCGAGGCCTAGGCGGTAACTGCCGGCGCCAGCGGCTCGTACTGACGCGGATCGATCCCGGCGCCGGACATGTCGTGCCAGGGATCTGGCTCGCCGTCGAGCGCGTACTGCAGCCGCTGGTACAGCGTGCGGCGCTGCTCGCGATCGTCGACGACGATTTTCTTGACGTGATCGAGCCCGACGCGGGCGACATAGTGCACGGTGCGCTCCAGATACCAGCCTTCCTCGCGATAGAGCTGCAGGAACGCGCCGGCGTGCTCAAGGACTTCGGCGCTCGTCTTGACGCGCACCAGGAACTGCGCCACCTCGGTCTTGATGCCGCCGTTGCCGGCGACGTAGATCTCCCAACCCGAATCGACCCCGATCACGCCCACGTCCTTGATGCCCGATTCGGCGCAGTTGCGCGGGCAGCCCGAGACCGCGAGCTTGACCTTGTGCGGCGCGTACATGCGCCACAGGGCGCGCTCGAGATCCTTGCCCATCTGCGTCGAGTCCTGCGTGCCGAAGCGGCACCATTCGGAGCCGACGCAGGTCTTGACCGTGCGCAGCGCCTTCGCGTACGCGTGGCCGGACGGCATGCCGAGATCGCGCCAAACCGCAGGCAGGTCCTGCTTCTTGACGCCCAGGAGATCGATGCGCTGGCCGCCGGTCACTTTGACCGTGGGGATGCGGTACTTTTCGACTACGTCGGCGATGCGGCGCAGTTCGCTTGCGTTGGTCTCACCACCCCACATCCGCGGCACGACCGAGAACGTGCCATCCTTCTGGATGTTGGCGTGCGCGCGCTCGTTGATGAAGCGCGACTGCGGATCGTCCTTGGCCTCGTGCGGCCACGTCGAGATGAGGTAATAATTGAGCGCGGGCCGGCACGTGGCGCAACCGTTCGGCGTGCGCCATTCCAGGAAACGCATCGTGTCCGGGATCGTCAGCAAGTGCTGCGCGCGGATCGCGTCGCGGATCTCCTGATGCGTGCGGTCGGTGCAGCCGCAGATCGCCTTCCGCTTGGGCGCCGCCGAGTAATCGCCGCCGGCGGTCGCCATCAGGAGCTGCTCGACCAGCCCCGTGCACGACCCGCACGACGACGACGCCTTGGTATGCTTGCGTACGTCCTCGAGTGTGAACAGCCCCTTGTCCTTGATCGATTTGACGATGGTGCCTTTACACACGCCATTGCAGCCGCAGACCTCGTCCGCATCGGCCATCGCCTGCGCCTTGTTCTGCCCAAGGTGCCCGGTGTCGCCGAGGTTGGCTTCGCCGAACATCAATCGGTCGCGGATGTCCGCGACCGTGCGGCCCTGCCGCAGGAGCTTGAAATACCACGTGCCGTCGACCGTGTCTCCGTAGAGCACGCCGCCGACGAGCCGGTCGTCCTTGATCACGAGTTTCTTGTATACCCCGCCGACCGGATCGGAGAGCACGATCTCCTCGCAATCGGCCGCGCCGGTGAAGTTCCCGGCCGAGAAGAGGTCGATCCCGGTCACCTTGAGCTTGGTCGCCGTCACCGAGCCGGCATAGCGGCCGATGCCGTGATACGCGAGGTGATTGGCACAGACCTTGGCCATTTCGAACAGCGGCGCGACCAACCCGTACGCGATGCCGCGATGATTGACGCACTCGCCGACGGCGTAGATGCGGGGATCGTAAGTCTGCATGGTGTCGCTGACGACGATGCCGCGCTCGCAATGCAGGCCGCTACTCTGCGCCAGCGCCGTGTTGGGACGGATCCCGACGGCCATCACGACCAGATCCGCCGGCAGAGTCTCCTCGGTTCCGTCGCTGCGCGCGACACGCACCGCGCCGACTCGCCCGCTTTCGGCTCCGGGTGCGGCAATCAGTTCCTTGGTCAGCGCCTTGATCCGGAAAGACAGGCCACGGTTTTCGAGCGATTTCTGGAGCAGATCGGCCGCGGTGCGGTCGAGCTGGCGCTCCATCAGCCATTCAGCGAGATGCACGACCGTTACGTTCATGCCTCGGAGCTTAAGACCGTTGGCGGCTTCCAGCCCCAGCAGGCCGCCGCCGATGACGGCCGCGTCGCGGAACCGCGACGCGGCGTCGATCATGGCATGGGTGTCGGCGATGTCGCGATAGGTGATGACGCCTTGCAGTTGATTGCCGGGGACCGGCAGGATGACCGGGTTCGATCCGGTCGCGAGCAGGAGGCGGTCGTACGGCGCGACGGTGCCATCCGCGGCCTCGACCATGCGCCGGCGGCGATCGATTCGCGTCACCTGCTTGCCGAGATGCAGCACGATACCGTGCTCGGCGTACCAGGCGACGCCGTTCAGCATGATGTCGTCGATCGTCTGCTCGCCGGCGAGCACCGGCGAGAGGAGGATGCGGTTGTAGTTCGCGTGCGGCTCGGCGCCGAAGACGGTGATCTCGAACAAATCGGGCGCGAGCGCAAAGAGCTCCTCGAGCGTTCGCGCGCCGGCCATGCCGTTGCCGACCATGACCAGTTTCATTTTGCTCACGGCAGGTCGTCCGGGCTCTGAGGCTAGGCCGCCTGCCGCAGTTGGCGTCGATAGAGGAACGCCAGCACTGCTGCGCGATGGTGGTGGTACTGGACGTTCTCTGCGAGCTCGATACGGTCGCGCGGCCGCGGCAGGTCGACCGTCAGGACGTCGCCGATCGTCGCCGCGGGCCCGTTGGTCATCATCACGATCCGGTCCGAGAGCAGGACCGCCTCGTCGACGTCGTGGGTGACCATCAGCACGGTGCTCCCCGCCGCGGTCACGATCTTGAGGAGCTCGTCCTGGAGGTGCGCCCGCGTCAAGGCGTCGAGCGCGCCGAACGGTTCATCGAGCAGAAGGACGGTCGGCTGCATCGACAGCGCGCGGGCGATCCCGACGCGCTGCTTCATCCCGCCGGAGATCTCGTGCGGTAGCTTGTGCTCCGCGGACGACAGACCCACCAGCGCCAGCGCGTCGTGAGTCCGGCGCCTGAGATCGGTGCGCTTTTCCTTGCCGCCGAAGACGCGCTCCACCGCAAGGTAGACGTTGTCGAAGCACGAAAGCCAGGGCAGCAACGAATGGTTCTGGAACACGACCGCGCGATCGGGTCCGGGGCCCGCGATCTCACGCTCGGCGCAGATCAGCACGCCCTCGGTCGGCTTGATGAGGCCGGCGACCAGGTTGAGCAGCGTCGACTTCCCGCAGCCGGAGTGCCCGATGAGCGCGACGAACTCGCCCTTCTTCACGGCGAGATCGATGTTCTTGAGCGCTGCGAACGAGCCCTTGCGGGTCTGGAACGTCATCGCAACGTCCTCGATGCGGACGTAGCTGTTAAGGAGTGCGGGTTGCATGGCCGGCCTGTCACTCATAGTTGAATCGTCGCGCGAGCAGCAGGAGCAGCTGCTCGAGGAGCAGCCCGACGATGCCGACGGCGAAGATCGCGATGATGATGTGCTCGACATTCAGGTTGTTCCATTCGTCCCAGACCCAGAAGCCGATGCCGACACCGCCGGTAAGCATCTCGGCGGCGACGATCACCAGCCACGCGACACCGATCGACAGGCGCACGCCGGTGAGCATGTAGGGCAGGACGGCGGGAAACAGAATTTTGGTCACAACCTTCCACTCGGACAGGTTCAGCACGCGCGCGACGTTCAGATAATCCTGCGGCACACGCTGTACGCCGACGGCGGTGTTGATGATCATGGGCCAGATGCTGGAGATGAAGATCACCCAGATCGCTGCGGGGTTGGCCGCCTTGAATGCCAAGAGTCCGATGGGCAACCAGGCCAGCGGCGAGACCGGTCGCAGAAGGCTGATGATCGGTGCGGCCATAGCATTTGCAAATCTGAAGCGGCCGAAGATGAACCCGAGCGGAATGCCAATCAGCGCGGCCAGCCCGAAGCCGATACCGACGCGCTTGAGCGAGGACAGGATATTCCAGCCGATGCCTTGATCGTTCGGTCCCTTGATGTAGAACGGCTTGCCGAAAACGTCGATGGCGGAATGCCAGGTCTTCGCCGGCGACGGCAACGAGCCGTTGGCTTGCGTGAAGAGCGCCCATGCGCCGATGAAGAGTGCGAAGCCGAGCAGCGGCGGCAGCGTCGCCAGCACGAAGGCACGGATCGCCTCGCGCCGGAGCCGTGCGCGCTCGGCGATCGCGACCGCTTTTGCAGCGACCACTTCGGCCGCGCGTTGTTCGAGCGTCAGCGCGACCGGCGCACGGGGCTCGACTGGATCGGCCTCGTTCGCCGGCGCGGGCTGCGTCACGAAGCGCGGAGGCGAATGCACCGTGGCAAGGGCAAGACTCATGGTGACTCTCCCGAAGTGCTAGACCGGCGTGGCCCGCAGCTTGAAGCCGGCGGCATACGCCTTCGGATCCTTGCCGTCCCAGACCACGCCGTCGATCAGCTTCGCCGACCGCAATACATCCTTGGGCACCGGCGCTTTCGCCAGTGCTGCCGCTTGCTTGTAGAGCTCGATCTGGTTCACTTGCTTGGCCACGGCGAGATAGTCCGGGTCCTCCTTCAGGAGGCCCCAGCGACGATGCTGGGTGAGAAACCACATGCCGTCGGACAGGTACGGAAAGTTCACCGTGCCCTCGTTGAAGAACTTCATGTAGTTCGGATCGTTCCACGCCTTGCCGATCCCGTTGTCGTACTTGCCTTCGAGCCGCTGATCGATGACGTCGACCGGACAGTTCACGTACGACTTGTCGGCGATGATCTCGGCCACCTTCTTGCGGTTCGCCATGGTGTCGATGAAGCGCGATGCGTCGAGAACCGCGGCGATCATCGCCCGGCAGGTGTTCGGATACTTCTGCACGAACTCTGCGCTCGTGCCCAGCACCTTCTCGGGATGATCCTTCCAGATATCCTGCGTAGTGATCGCGGTGAAGCCGATCTTGTCGAAGATCGCTCGCGCGCCCCATGGCTCGCCGACGCAGTAGCCGTCCATGTTGCCCACGCGCATGTTGGCGACCATCTGCGGCGGAGGGACGACGATCGTCTTGACGTCGTTGAAAGGATGAATGCCGTTCGCCGCGAGCCAGTAGTACAGCCACATCGCGTGCGTGCCCGTGGGAAACGTCTGCGCGAACGTGTATTCGCGCTTCTCCTTGTCGATGAGCTTTTTGAGAGAGGGGCCGTCGACGGCGCCCCTGTCCTTGAGCTGGCTCGACAGGGTGATCGCCTGGCCGTTGTGGTTGAGCGTAGCGAGCACGGCCATGTCCTTCTTCGGACCGCCGATGCCGAGATGCACGCCGTAGACGAGCCCGTAGAGCACGTGCGCCGCGTCGAGCTCGCCGTTGACTAGCTTGTCGCGCACCGCGGCCCAGGACGCTTCCTTCGACGGCGTGATCTTGATCCCGTACTTCTCGTCGAACTTCAGCTCGGATGCAATCACGACGGAGGCGCAGTCGGTCAGCGGAATGAAGCCGATCTTGACTTCCTTTTTTTCCGGCGCGTCCGAGCCCGCCGCCCACGCCGCGTGGCGCACGCCTGCGGGAACCATCGCCAACAACGATGCGCCTGCCATCTTGATCAGTCTCCTGCGTTTGCGGTCGAGCGCGGTGGATGCATCCATGTACGAATTCGTGTCGATCGTTGTGCGGCGATGCCACCGAAGCTTTCGAGGATTCTTCATCAACTTTCTTCGCTCCCTCATGCCGCCTGCGTGGCGGCGAAAAAAACGCCCTGGTTCCGATGTCTCGGAGACCAGGGCGTCGTTGCCCGATGGCAGCCGTCGTTGGCCGCCCAACCGATACCCGCTATGCCGCCAAGCTCAAAGCGTCATAACGCGTTCACAGCAAGCAATTAGCAAGGCCCGTGCCGATCGGCAACTGTCAGGCTTAAGCCCATGATCCATCGGGTCTTCCTGCTTTTCCGAAAATGGGCTCGAGCCGGAGCAATCATGTTGCATTGCACCAAACGGTGGCGGCGCGACGCTCCGTTGCACCAAACTACGGCCGGTTACGCGAGCAAGTCGGAGATATTGATGAGCTGCTGCGCCACGTCGAGCAGTCGCGTGCCGCGATCCATCGCGAGCTTGCGCAGCATCCGAAAGGCCTCGTCTTCGCTCACCTGTTTCTGCTTCATCAAAACTCCCTTCGCCCGTTCGATGATCTTGCGATCCGCGAGCCGGGTCTGCGCGTCTTTGAGCTCCTCGCGCAATGCACGGTCGGCTTCGAAGCGCGCCTGCGCGACTTCGAGAATCGGCTTCAGCCGCCCCGGCTGCATTCCCGCGACGATATAAGCCGTCACACCAGCCTTGATTGCTGCCTGGATCGTGTCGCTAGCTGCGTCGTCGGTGAACATCACGATCGGTCGTGGATGGCCTTGGCTGACGACCACCACCTGCTCCAGCACGTCGCGTGATGGGGACTCGGTATCGATGATGATGACGTCGGGCTGAACAGCAGCGACCCGCTCGTTCAGATTGGCGGCCGACCGCTCCTCGGCAACAACTTCGTAGCCCGCGGCGACCAGCGCTTCCTTCAGCAGACTGACATCCTTTGGGGTGTCGTCCACCAGCATGACCCGCAACATCTCGATCCCGTTCCACGGGGGAATAGGATCGAGAAAGCAAGATCCACACCATACCTGCGGCGCGAGTGGTGGCGGGGTCGTCTCCTCCAAAGCTCGCGAGGACGCGCCAACGATTGGTTTAGAATGAATCCGTCCTAATTTGGTGCTGCACCACCGTGAAACGTCGACGCTTCGTCACCACGTGCGCCGCGATGGGCGCGACAGCGGGCATCGCGCGTCTCGCCTCTGCGTGGGCGGCGAATTCACCGCGTCTCTACGAGCGCACGCGCCTGGTCGACCTGCACGGCGAGCCGATCAAGGTCCGCCGGATCGCAGCGCGCACCAATTACGTGTTCAACTATCCATTCGCGGCCACACCGTGCTTCCTGCTCGATCTGGGCCGCCCGGTCGCCGGCGCGGACGCACTGCTGCGCACCGACGGCGCGACCTACGCCTGGAGCGGCGGCGTCGGCGAGCGCCGCTCGGTCGTCGCCTATTCGGCGATCTGTGCACACAAGCTCGCGTACCCGGCGCGCGAAGTGAGCTTCATTCGCTTCCAGCCCGCCCGCTCGCCGACTTCGGACGGCAACGTCATCCATTGCTGCGCCGATCACAGCGTCTACGATCCCGCGGCGGGTGCGCGCGTGGTGAGCGGCCCGGCGCCCCAGCCGCTGGCCGCGATCCTGCTCGATTACGACGCGAAGCGCGACGAGCTCGCCGCGCTGGGCACCGTGGGCGCGGAGCAGTTCGAGGCTTTTTTCCGCAAGTACGACTTCAAGCTGGCGATGGAGTACGGGCCCGGCAAGGCGCGGGCGCCGGTGGGCACGAATACCGCGGTGCGCGAACTCTCCGAGTACTGCCGGCAGACGATTCAGTGTTAGACAACTCCCTGTCGGGGTCAGTGCAGGTGTTGGCGTGGCGGTTAAGGTTTGCGAGCCGCCTTGCGCGCCTCCAGAATCACCGCGGAATTCGCCGGAAAGACGTAACCGTTGTCAGGAACAAAGAGCGATCCGTCGGGAGCCTCTTGAAGACTAACGAGCACTCGACTCGACCACTCGGGGCCCTTTGCAGGAGCTTCACGCGTCTCGAAGTATTCGATGTGGTCGAGAGCCTTGCCCTTCAGGGTTTCGATCACAGCGGCGTGAACTCGAAACCTGACGTAGCCGCGGATCTCATCCGCTTTTTCGGCCCCGGTGATCTCGACACCGCTGTGTACGGCATGTCCCGAACATTGCTCGCTATTAGCTCCAAGGGCGGGCCGGTTCTGTCGACAGCGCTCGCCACGTATGGCGTCATCGCCAAGAGCGCTGACACGACGAACAAAGCAAATCGCAGGAGCATGCAGACCTAACCAGGCATCGCCGTGCAGCCGGGTTGAGCCTGCATACGGTCGAGCCACGCTCGCACCGCGGGAAAGCGTTCCAAATCGAACCCGCCGTCGCCGGCGGCGTGGGTGTAAGCATAGAGCGCGATATCGGCGATGCTGTAGCGCTCGCCCACGAAGAACGGTGCGTGCGCGAGGTGGCCCTCCATCACTTCGAGCGCGCGGTAGCCGCCGCTCATCTTGCTGTCGGCGAGCGTCCGTTGCGACGCAGGATCGGGGTGGAGCTTCCGCAGAGAGCGCGCCACCGCGATATACGGTTCGTGCGAATATTGCTCGAAGAACAGCCACTGCAGTACGCGTGCCCGCTGCAGCGGGTCCGACGGCAGAAGAGGCGTGCCCTCGGCGAGATACCAGAGGATCGCGTTCGACTCGGCGAGATAGGTGCCCGGCTCGATCTCGACCACGGGCACCTTGCCGTTGGGATTCATGGCCAGGAACTCGGGCGTGCGCGTGGTGCCGCGCCGGGTGTCGATCTCGGTCCAGGTGTAGGGGCGTGCGAGCGCCTCGAGCGTCATTCG
>WNGK01002429.1_pt1 | contig 20159 bp, 19 predicted proteins | sample 5400601 | NCBI WGS metagenome assembly WNGK01 (sample SAMN13153376, study PRJNA577476) | soil metagenome | isolation source: 60 cm soil or saprolite under Garry oak tree replicate 1 | place: USA:California | collected 2016-06-15
CACCTGCGTCATGGTGTCCGGCGCTTCCTGGAGCCACGGCTGATCCGCGCTCCGGCCGTCGTAGAAGCGGAGCGATGGATACACGATGAGGGCATGCGTGCCGTCGCCCTCGAGCTTCGCCGCCTCGACGCTCAGCCGGCTCGCGTCGAACTTCGCCGTGCCGCTGCTCGGGGCCGCCGCCACGGCCCGCCAGGCGCCACCGCGTCGGAGTGACTCCTCCCAGAAGTCGACAGGATTCTTGCCCCCGCCGTACTCACGGGCGAGGCCGTGCCACTGCTCCCTCACGTAGTCCTGGAAGCTCGCCCACTTGAGCGGCCCTTTGCCCTCCTCGGTGCCGAGAGCCTGGCGCCCGACGGAGAGGAGGATGTCTCCGGTCGCCTTGCCCTCCACGGTCTTGCCCTCGATCGCCACGGGCCCCATGGTGGGCTGCATGAGCCCGATGACCCCCTCTCGGGCCACGTAGTCGCCCCACGACTCGAGAGGATGGAGCGCGGGCAGCAGGAGCCCGGCTCGAGCGGACGTCTCGGTTGGTCGGGTCGCCAGGCTCACCACCGTCGGTACCTTGCCGAGCGCTTCGGCGAATCCCGCTTTCGGGGGCATCGCGTAGAGAGGATTCACGTCGCCCAGGATCAGCACTTCGATCTCACCCGCGGCCATCGCTTTCGTCAGCTTCACCATCTCCGCGTAGGGACTCGCCATGCCGAGGGCCGCATCGGCCCCGAAGCGTATGGTCTTGCCGACGGCGCCCACGGCGAGGTTGAGAAGGTTGACCGCGATCAGCGCGTCGGTGGCCTGCGGGCCCGTGGTGGCCGCGCCCCCCGCCAAGGCCAGCGCGCCCTTGGCGCCTGCGAAGTCGTGGGCAACGCGCTTGATGGTTTCGGCGGGAATACCCGAGGCCTCGGCGGCCTTGGCGAGATCGACGTTCTTCACCGCGGCGCGCAGCGCGCCGGCATCGGCCCCCTTACTTTCATGCCCTGCCTCGAGGATGACCTTGAGCATGGCCAGCGCCACCACGCCCTCGGTCCCTGGCGCGTTGCGCAGCCACTCGTCGGCATTGCCCGCCGTCATGGACTGGCGCGGCTCCACCGCCACGAAGGTGCCCGCCTTCCCGCGTCCCAAGGCGTGCATCTTCGTGAAGGCGCCCGTGTTGGCGACGTTGCTCCCCCACGTCTCGAGGAAATCGGCGCCGAAGGAGAGCAGGTAGTCCGAGTCCTCGATGGCGTAGTAGGGGATACCGTCGCGGCCGAACGTCGCACGATTGGCGGCGCGAAGAGCCTCGTAGCCCAGGGGCTCGTAGGTGATGCGCGGCCGCGCCCCCAGCGCCTTCGTCCACTCGTCCATGAGCCGGCCGAGGCTCCCCGTCTCGAGCCCGGTGACCATGGCGATCTTGCTCCCCTGCTTGGCCTTGACCAGTCCCTGGAGCTTGTCGGCAAGCCCCTTCTCGGCCTCGTCCCACGCCACCGGCTTGCCCGCCATGAGAGCGCCGCGGTAGCGGTCGGGGTGATAGAGCCCCTGGAGGGCGGCCTGACCCCGGATGCAGAGCGCGCCCGCATTCACGGGGTGATCGGGATTTCCCTCGAGCTTGATGACACGGCCATCGCGATTCTTGGCCACCAGGCCACAGCCGGCCGGGCACTCGCGGCACACCGTCGAGAAGTAGGCGGCGACCCCGGGCACGATGTTGTCCGGGGGCACGACATACGGGATGAGCTTCTCCGGAATGTTCCCGACCAACTCATTGACGTCGTTGCCGCAGCCGCCCGCGGCGACGGCCGCGCCGGAGGTGGCGACGATCTTGAAGAACGACCGGCGGGTAAACCCACTCATGCGCGTCTCCGTGGGAGGCCGACCGTGAGGTGGGATCGACTGCGTCGAAGGGAGTGCGGCTCGGGCGTGGGGGCGGCAACAGCGAGCTCACCGACCATCTACGCTCGAGCGCTCCTCGCGCGGCATCGCGCCGGCTAAACGTGCGATCCAAAATGGCCGGAAGGCGAATTGACGCGGCTTCTGGTTCGCGGCCTTGTGAACCGTATCACGCGAGAAAACAGAGGTCAATAGAGATATGGCGGTTCGGGGCTCAGCGGGCGAGGGCGAAAGCCTTGTGGGCGATGCCGGAGGCCTCGTCCAGGTCGGCCCGAGCATGGGCCAGCGAGACGAAGGCCGCCTCGAACTGCGAAGCGGCGAGGAAGACGCCGCCGTCGAGCATGGCGTGGAAGAAGCGGCCGTAGCGCGCGGTATCCGAGCGCTTGGCCGACGCGTAGTCCGTCACCGGGGACTCGGAGAAGAATGCCGTGAGCATGGAGCCCACCCGGTTGACGGTGAGCGCCACCCCGGCGGCTTTGGCCCCAGCTTCGAGTGCCTGTTGAAGCTGCGCGCCTCCTTCCTCCAGACGCGCATAGACACCAGGACTCGCGAGGGCGCGCAGAGCGGAGAGTCCCGCCGCCACTGCGAGGGGGTTCCCTGACAGCGTGCCCGCCTGATAGACGCCGCCCAAGGGGGCCACCCGCTCCATGATGGCTCGCGCGCCACCATAGGCGCCCACGGGGAGTCCGCCGCCGATGATCTTGCCGAGGCAGGTCAGATCGGGGCGAACACCATAGAGCGTCTGCGCGCCCCCATACGCGACGCGGAATCCCGTGATCACCTCGTCGAAGACGAGGAGCGACCCGTGCGTGTCGCAAAGCGCCCGCAGACCTTTGAGAAAGCCCGGCGCCGGAGGCACCACACCCATGTTGCCCGCCACGGGCTCGACGATGATGGCCGCCACCTCATGTCCCCTCGCCGACATGGCGGCTTCGACGGCCGCCAGATCGTTGAAGGGGACGGTGACGGTGAGGGCAGCCAGCGCCGCGGGCACGCCGAGGCTGTCGGGCACGCCGAAAGTGGCACCGCCGGAGCCCGCCTTGACGAGCAGACTGTCGACGTGACCGTGGTAGCACCCTTCGAACTTGATGATCGCGTCGCGCCCCGTGGTCCCTCTGGCCAGCCGGATCGAGCTCATCGCCGCTTCCGTCCCGGAAGAGACGAGGCGCAGCATTTCCATGGAGGGCACGGCGCGCGAGATCAGATCGGCCAGCTCCACCTCGCCTCCTGTCGGTGCCCCGTAGCTCGTGCCGCGCCGGAGCGCCTCGCCCACCGCTTCCAGGAGCGAGGGCGCCGCGTGGCCCAGGATGAGCGGTCCCCACGAGCCGAGGAAATCGATATAGGTCCGGCCGTCCACGTCGGTGATCCGGCATCCCTCGGCGCTCGCCACGAAGAACGGATTCCCGCCGACACCCCGGAAGGCGCGCACGGGGCTGTTGACGCCTCCGGGAATCACCCGCTGAGCTCTGGCGAAGAGCGCGTCGGAGTTGGTGGTCACCCGGTAAGACCAGCCTCGGGCTTTTTCCACTCCACGGGAAGAAAGTCGCGCTGCGCGGCATCCCAGCGGAACGCCCCCGCGCCGTCCACCAGCCCCTCCCGCACCGAGAGCACCACGTAGGTCGCCTCGGGATAGGCCGGCTCGCCATTGACCAGCGCATTGTGCTTGTCGGTGGCGGAGAAATAGGCGCCGGCGTCGATATGGGAGTGGTAGATCGTGAGGACCCGGAATCCCTGGGCCTCTCGCCGGCCCATGGCGATGAGATCCTTGGGATCGATGTAGTAGGCGGTCCGTGAATCGCGTGGATGGCGCTGCGGGTCCTTGGCGTGGAGCTCGTCCTGGATATTGCGGCAAGCGAGGAGCAGCCGCTCCCCCGTCTTGTCCATCACTACCCCGCAACACTCGCCCGGGTACTCCGCCATCGCCTGGGCCCGGATGCGCGCGTATTCCTCAGGCGTCAGGATCATCGAGCGCGAATCAACCGCCGACGAGTCCAGACCCGGCCCCGGCGAAAGCTGGCCGGTCTTCGGCGAGGGCCGGCCCGCCCCCGGCAAGGGCTGGCCCGCCCCCGGCAAGGGCTGGAATGATCGACACCTCGTCCCCGTCCTTGAGCGAGGTCTCCAGACCCTGAAGCGACTCGATCGCCTCGCTGTTGACGTAGAGATTCACGTGATCATGGATCTCCCCCGCCTCGTTTCGCACGAGGCCCTTGAGGGCGCTGAAGCGCCCTTCGAGCTCGTCGAGCAGACCCTGCACATCGCGCGCTTCGATCGAGACGCGATCCTTATTGTTCGTGGCGCGACGAAACGGTGTCGGGATATAGACGTCGATGCTCATGTCCGTCTCCTTCCCTACTCTAGAGCGACACGCTCAGATAGCGCTCGCCAGTATCGCACAGCACGGTGATCACGACCTGGTCGGGCGTGAGCGTTTCGGCCACGCGGCAGGCCGCCCATACATTGGCGCCCGCCGAGATGCCCACGAGCAACCCTTCCTCCCTGGCCAGGCGGCGCGACGTCGCCGTCGCGTCCTCGTCGCGCACCTGCATGATCTCGTCGAGAACGGCGCGATTGAGGACTCCCGGCACGAAGGAGGCGCCGATGCCCTGTATGCCGTGAGGCCGGGCCCGTCCGCCCGACAGCACGGGCGAGCGCGTGGGCTCCACCCCGATGACGCGCACCCCGGGCACGCGCTCTTTCAGCACTTCGCCCACCCCCGTGACGGTGCCGCCCGTGCCCACACCGGCCACGAAGACGTGCAGGCGCTCCTCGGTCGCTTCGAGGATCTCCACCGCGGTGGTTCGCCGGTGCGCTTCCGGATTGGCGGGGTTCTCGAACTGCTGGGGCATGAAGTAATCCGGGTGCTCCCGCAGGAGCTCCTGCGCCGCGAACACGGCACCCGTCATTCCCTCCACGGCCGGGGTCAGATGGATTTCCGCGCCGTAGCGCGAGAGCAGACGCTGGCGCTCCACGCTGTAGTCATCCGGCATGGTCAGGATGAGACGGTAACCGCGCACCGCGCAGACCATGGCGAGCCCGATGCCTGTATTCCCGCTCGTCGGCTCCACCACCGTGGAACCTGGCCTGAGCACTCCTCGGCGCTCGGCGTCCTCGATCATGCCCACGGCGATCCTGTCCTTGACGCTCCCGCCGGGGTTGAGCGACTCCATCTTCGCCAGCACCACCGCCCCGCCCGCCTTGGGCAGCCGATTGAGGCGTACGAGCGGCGTGCCGCCCACCGCGTCGAGCACCGACGCGGCGATGCGCGGTCGGGCCACTGCTCCCATCCTTCGCTGACTCATGGCGCCCAATCCTATCGGGAACGCTGGTTCCCAGGCAAAAAAAGGTTCAGATATGGTACATAGGCTTGGCCGACGCCCGGCGCTCGACGGCATGCCGCTTCAGATCTTCGAGGGTCGTGCCGTCTACCACGGCGTCCACCGCCTCCGATACTGCTCGCCACAAGTAGCTCAGATCCCCCGCGGCATCAGGAGGAGAGCCATGGGCTCTGCGCCCGGCGCCTCCCACTCCCGGACGCCCCTCGACGGCCCGGAGCAGAGCGCCAACCGTGATCTGGTCGGGTGCTTTGGCGAGACGGTAACCGCCCGCCGATCCGCGTCGCGAGTGGAGGAATCCCGCCCGCTTGAGCCCGAGCAGCACCTGCTCGAGGTACCGCTGCGGTATGCCCCGTCGCCGCGCGATGTCCTGGATGGGTTGCAGCGTTCCCCCGTCGTCGGTGAGGGCCAGGTCGAGCATCGCCTTGATGGCGTACTCGCCCTTGGCGGAGACGGTCACGCCCGCCCCCGCTCCAGAATCCGCGCCGCCTCCTTGGCGAAGTACGTGATGATGATGTCCGCGCCGGCGCGCCGGATTCCCGTGAGAGCCTCCATCATCGCCGCCTCTTCGTCGAGCCAGCCGAGCTGGCCCGCCGCGCGCAGCATCGCGTATTCGCCCGACACGGAATACGCGGCCACGGGAAGACCGAATTCGCTCTTGACCTTGGCGATGATGTCGAGATACGGCAGGGCGGGCTTGACCATCACGATATCGGCGCCCTCGTCCACGTCGAGGGCGACCTCGCGCATGGCCTCCACGGAGTTCGCGGGGTCCATCTGATAGGAGCGCCGGTCGCCGAACTGGGGAGTGGAATCCGCCGCCTCTCGGAAGGGGCCGTAGAACGCCGAGGCGTATTTGGCGGAGTAGGCCATGATGGGCGTCTCCGGACTGCCGTTCTCGTCGAGCGCCTCGCGGATGGCCGCCACCCGCCCGTCCATCATGTCGGAGGGAGCGACCATATCGGCCCCCGCCTCCACGTGAGACACCGCCGTCCGCGCGAGCAGGTCGAGGGTGGGATCGTTCCTGACGCGTCCTTCTTCCACCACCCCGCAGTGCCCGTGACTCGTGTACTCGCAGAGACACACGTCGGTGACGACGAGGAGATCGGGAATGGTCTCCTTCACCGCCCGCACCGCCTGCTGGATGATGCCGTCCTCCGCGTAGGCCTCGCTCCCCCTGGGGTCCTTGTCCGCGGGCAGCCCGAACAGCAGCACGGCCGGTATGCCTATCGACGCCGCGTCCTTGCACTCCCTCAAGAGCTCGTCCACGGAGAGGCGGAACTGTCCCGGCATGGACGCGATGGGCTCGCGCACACCGCGGCCGTGAACAGCGAAGAGCGGATAGACGAAATCGTCGACCCTGAGCTGGGTCTCGCGGACCATCTTGCGCAGGAGCGGCGACTCGCGGAGCCGGCGTGGTCGGTACAGGGGAAACGGCATGACTCAACTCCTCACGTAGTGTTCGCAGATGGCTTGGGCCAATGCCGGAATAGTGTACTCCCTCGGGAGTATGCGTGTCTCGAGTCCGAGCTCCCCCGCGGTGGCACGGGTCACCGGGCCTATGCAGGCGACGGCGACATCCGACAAGAGGCGCGGCAGGTCCCCGGACGGAAAGAGACGGGCGAAGTGCCGCACCGTGGACGAGCTCGTGAAGGTGACGACGTCCACGCGTCCCGCAGCGAGCGCCCGGCGAAGCTCGTCCGCATCCTCATGGGCCGGGCGCGTCCGGTAGGCGGGCACCTCGTCGACGAGGGCGCCCGCGGCTTCGAGCTCGCGGACGAGCACGTCACGCGTGTCCGCAGCGCGCGCCAGGAGCACGCGATCGCCCGGACGGATCAGGCTGAGCAGACGCTCCGCCAGCCCCTCGGCCACGTACTCCTCGGGCACGACTTCGGGCTCGAGCCCCACGTCCCGCAGGGCTCCCGCGGTCGCCGGGCCTATAGCGGCCAATCGGCGCCCTCGTAACACACCCGCCCCACGCCCCAGATGCTCGAGGCGACGCCGCGTCATCTCCACGCCGTTGACGCTGGTGAACACGGCCCATCGGTAGTCGTCGATCCTCTCGAGCGCTCGGTCCAGAGATTCCCAGGAGGCGGGCGGCTCGATGACGATGGTCGGCACGAGGAGAACCGTGGCCCCCGCCTCCTCGAGCAGGCTGGCGAAGACCCGGGCCTGGGCGCGCGGACGCGTGACCACGACGAGCCGGCCGGCGAGGGGCTTGGCGGAAGCCACCGCGCTCACCCGCCGCCTCCCCCGTCGAGAAGCCTCCGCGCCCCTCGGGCGAGAAGCTGATCGGCGAGGCTTTCACCCACCGCGGCCGCCCGTTCCATTGCCCCGCGGGTCTTCCCGCGAATCACGATGCGGCCGTCGGGACTCGAGACGAGCCCGTCCATCTCGACGGTGGCGCCGGCGTGGCGCGCGAGTCCGGCCACGGGAGTATGGCAACCCGCGCCCAGTCGCCGCAGGAAGGCACGCTCGGCCAGGGCCTCCGCTCTCGCCGCGCCATCGTCGAGAGCCTGGAACACCTGCAGCAGGTGCTGATCCGCCGCCCGCATCTCGACGCCGAGTATGCCCTGCCCTACCGCGGGCAAGAACTCCTCCACCGAGAGCAACTGGGCGTGCTCAGGCTTGAGGCCCAGCCGATCGAGCCCCGCCCGCGCCATCACCATCGCGTCGCAGAGTCCCTCCTCGAGCTTTCTGAGCCGGGTGTCCACGTTCCCGCGGATGGGCTCGACGCTCAGGTCGGGGCGCCGGGCGAGGAGGAGGGCGCGGCGCCGGAGGCTCGAGGTGGCCACGCGCGCACCACGCGGCAGGTCGTCGAGGCCGCCCCCGGCGCGCGTGAGGAGCACGTCGCGCGGATCTTCGCGCGGCGGGAACGCCACGAGGCACAATCCGTCAGGCAAGAGCGCGGGCATGTCCTTGAGGCTGTGGACGCCCGCGTCGACCCTTCCATCGAGCAGCGCCTCCTCGATCTCCTTTACGAAGAGCGCCTTGCCGCCGAAATCCGCGAGCGCGACGTCGGCCAGGCGGTCCCCCGATGTGCGGATGGTGACCAGCTCGACGGCGAGGCCGCGGGCGCGGAGCACGTCGGCGACCTGATTGGATTGCGCCACGGCGAGGCGGCTGCCCCGCGTGCCGAAGCGCAGGGTCATGCCGTGGGACCCCCCCGGCTCTTGCCGCCGAGCCCGAACAGTTCCGAGATGACCTCGATCCATCGGTGGCCGTGGCCCGCCTTCGAGGAGTCGCGCAGCTTCACGGTGGGGGCGTGGAGGATCTTGTTCACGATGCCCTGGGAGAGCGCCTCGAGGGCTTGTCTGGTCACTTCGTCGGCGCCGGGAAGCCGGGAGAGCGTGCGGCTGAGCTCGGTCTTCCGGATCTCCTCGAGCTTCTCGCGCAGGGACACGATGGTGGGCACCACTTCGAGGCTTCGGAGCCGATCGGCGAACTTCGCCACCTCACGCTCGACGAGCGACTCGGCCTGCTGGGCCTGACGCTTCCGCTCTCGCAGGTTGGCCTCGACCACGGAGCGGAGATCGTCCACGTCGTACACGAAGACATTGTCGAGATCGTTCACGGAAGGGTCGACGTTGCGCGGCACGGAAATGTCGATGAAGAAGAGGGGCCGCCCCCGGCGTCCGGGGAGCACCGGGGCGACGTCGCCCGCCGTGATGATGGCCTCCCCCGCCGCGGTCGAAGTGATGACGATGTCCACCTGGCCCATCACGGAGAACAAATCCTCGAAGGGCACCGCGGTGCCCGCCAGCTCGCGGGCGAGGGCTTGAGCCCGCCCCGCCGTCCGATTGGCGACATAGACGGGCAGGGTCCCGTGATCCTGAAAATGGCGGGCCGCGAGCTCCCCCATCTCCCCCGCCCCGACGAGGAGGACGGAGCGACCGTCGAGCCCGTCGAATATCTTCCGCGCAAGCTCGACGGCGGCGAAGGACACGGAGACGGCATGGCGCCCTACCTCGGTGTCCGAGCGCACGCGCTTGGCCACCGCGAAGGCCTGGCTCATCAGCGAGTGGAGCACGGGACCCACCGTGCGGCACGACTGCGCGAGCGCGAAGGCGTCTTTGACCTGGCCGAGTATCTGCGGCTCACCCAGCACCATGGAGTCGAGGCTCGAGGCCACGCGGAAGGCGTGCTGCACCGCCTCCGCGCCATCGAGGCTGTAGAGAAGCGGCTCGAGCGCAGGCAGGCCGAGGCCGCGATGGGCGCCCATCTGGCGGAAGGCGGCGCCGCGCGCCTCGCCCGGCGCCTCGGCCACGCCGTAGACCTCGACGCGATTGCACGTGGACACGATCATCACTTCGGCGCAGGTGCCGCGTCCGGTCAGATCGGCAAGGATCTCGCGCAGCTTGTCTTCGTCGACCACGAGCTGCTCGCGCACGGCGATGGGTGCCGTCCGGTGGGACAGGCCGGCCACGAAGAGGCGCTCGATCACGAGCCGTGTCTCCCCTGGAAGAGCACCCCCGCCCCGAGAGTGGCGAGGAGCACGCAGAATCCGGCGATGGAGAAGTAGGCGGCGCGACGACCATGCCAATGGCCGATGACACGCCCGGAGAGCGTGGCCGCGTAGACGAGCCACATCACGAGCGAGAAGAGGGCGAGCGGGTCGCCGACGAGGTCGCGGCCCCATGCCCGTCCTGCGCGCACAAAGCCCAGGGCGAGCCCGACCGTGAGGAAGGGAAAGGCCGCGGTGAGCGTCATCAGGGTGAGTCTGTCCAGCGTCTCGAGAGAGGGCATGCGGTAGTAGAAGGTGCCGGGCCGCCTCGCCTTGAGCTGCCGCTCCTGCAGGAGATACATGATGGCGCTGCCGAAGTTGAGCACGAGCGCGGCCAGCCCCACGAGCACGAGGGCGACGTGGACGAGGATCCAGGCACTGGAAGCCCGGGGCTCGAGGGCCAGGTCCCTGAGGCCGGTGGGCAGGCCCAAGCCCAGCGCGAGCACCACGGGTAGCACGAAGGCGTTGAAGGTCGTGACGCCGTAACGGCGCTCCACCCAGAGGTCGAGCAAGACGGCCAGCCAGATCACGAGCGACACAACCTCCGCCAGGGTCAGCACGGGAGCGCGCCCGAGCTCGACACCCCGCAGCACGATGGCCGCCGTGTGGCAGAGCCAGCCCCCCACGGTCAGCTCCCGGGCCAACCGCGACAGCCCATCGCGCCGCCAGACGAGCGAGGCGAGCGCGGCCGCCGCGGCCACGATATAGCCGGTGAGCGCGATGTCGAACACGACGGCGTTCACCGGGCGGGACCCTCCTCGCCCGCGGGCAGGAGCTGGGCGAGCGACGGGGTGGAGCGCCGGTAGCCCTCGCGGGCCGCGTAGTAGTCGAGATGGGGCGAGGCCCAGTCTTCGATCACCGGAGAGGCCCCGTTCCACCGCTCGCGGCGATCGAGGCCCTTGAGGTAGCCGCGACACGCGAGACATGCCTCGATGAAGTAGCCCTCCTCCGCACCCTCTGCCACGAGCCGCACCATGTCGCTCGACTGTCGCGCCTGGCAAAACGGACAGCGCAGGCGCGCGGCCGTCCAGGCCCCCCCACAGAGATGACACGACAGCCGCCGGCGTCCATCTTCCATAAGATCGCCGTACGATGGCATCCCGCCACACCACGGGCAGAAGCCGTGCTCCCAGCCGCTCGCGGGGAGGGTGCGCACCCGAGAGAACCACACTTCGAGAGGGGGACGCAGACCCGCGTGGGCCAGAAAACTCACCAGATGCCCGGGCAGGCCCCACTCGCTCTCCAGGACGGCGGCTCCGCCTTTCTCATGCGTGGGAAACAGCGCGGCCGGACCGATCGTTCCCTCGTCCCAGGCTCCCGCGAAATGGGCGAGGGCCTCCGCCGCGGCGGGACTTCCCACGGCGAGCCGCTCCATCAGCGGTCCGAGCAGGTCCTCGATCGACCCGGGCGCGAGGGCGGGCTCCGCGTCGGCGAGGAGCGGCATGCCCCGGGCCCAGCGCTGCCCGCACTCCTCCCCCGTCCACCCGAGCGACGTCACGCCGCGATCGTCCCAGTCCCGCCAGCCCTCGAGCACGGGAGTCCAGAAGGAGAGCGCGTCGCCCATGGCGCGCCGGCGGGCCAGTATCTCCTGCCATTCGCTCACGAGAGCCTTGTAGTCCGGCATGGCTCAGGCAGCGCCCGGCAGATCGATGGCATCGCCCGCATAGAGATTGAAGCTCTCGCCCCGGAGGTAGCCGACCACCGTCACCCCGAGCTGCTCGGCGAGGGCCACCGCCATCTCGGTGGGCGATGTGCGGGAGGCAATCACCGGCACGCCCATGCGCGCGGCCTTGAGGAGCATCTCCGACGACACGCGCCCCGTGGAAAGGAGAATGCGGTCCGTGGTCGGGAGGCCGCGCTGAAGGGCCAGCCCCATGAGCTTGTCTACCGCGTTGTGACGGCCCACGTCCTCCGCGACCATGAGCACACGGTCGCGATCCGCCAGGGCGGCCCCGTGTATGCCGCGCGAGGCATGATAGTGAACGGCCTCGCGGAGGAGATCGCGCATACGGTCGCCGAGATTGGTCGGGCTCACCCGCAGGGTGGAGCGCAGTCGGGGAAAGAGCCGAGGATCGATGCGGAAGGTGATGCCGCCGCCACAGCCCGAGGTGAGGATGCGCTCGGTGGGAAGGGTCACCCCATGTGTCAGGGTCACGTCGGCGCGGCCGTCCACCTCCGAGATCCGCAGCGACACCACCTCGTGGAGACCGGCGATGACCTTCTCCATCCAGAGATAGCCGAGAACGAGCGGCTCGAGCTGAAAGGGCGAGCAGAGGAGGGTGAGGAAGCGCTCGCCGTCGATGTACACGGTGAGCGGCTGCTCGCGAACGACGTCACCCTTGACCTCATCCAGCCGGCCTGCCCGAAGCTGGAAATACGTTCGCATGGGCCCTATCGTGCCACGCCGGTTGGCAAAGACAAAGGGCCCCCGCGGGGGGGCCCTGGAGGCCTCTCGAAGCGACGCGACCGGCTCAGGCGTTCGCCATCACGATGACGTAGCGCAGAATGAAGCCGCCCACGAGGACGAGCGCGGCGGGCACCACCCCGGGAAGCCTCAGGCCCGACACCTCGAGCCCGAGGGGGATGAGAAGGCCGGCCACGACCAGCCCGCCCCAGAACAGCGGAGCGAGGTGGCCCGAGACGATCGGTCCGGCCGACCCGCCCAGGAGCGCGAGGAACACCGCGAGCACCACGATCTCGAACATGATGGCGTAGCGGTCCGCCCGCTTGACTTTCTCGTACCCGTCCCCCGCCGACTCGCCGAAGAGATAGAGGAACAGCGAAATCGCGGCCATGCCCGTGGACGCGCCGGAGGCGAGGAAGAGAGCGCCCATGAGTCTCCCTTCCCTCCAGAAGGGCAGGGCGGTGGCGGAAAGCAAGACGCCGGTGTACGCCGCGATGAAGAAGCCCGCGATGGTCCCGATCAGGCTCAGCCGACGGCGGAGCGTGGCCATCCCCTCGCCGCCCACGAAGGACAGCGCGGACGAGCCGAAGGCGAACATGCCGAAGAGGCCCAGCATCCAGGCTCCGATCGACATGGGGTCCCAGAACTTGAAGTTCATGAGCATGTTGAGAAAGCGGCTCGGCGTGCCGAGATCGAGGATGAGAAGAATCCCGCACACCGAGACGAGGAGCAGAGCGAGCACGTAGCCGACCCGGAACACGCTCTTGTCCCGCGCGCCTCCGAAATTGTCGGCGATGGCCGCGGTGAAGTACGCGCCGCCCGCGATGCCCCCGAGGAAGAAGTACCAGACGATGAGGAGGTGCCAGTCCGGTGACTTAAGCATGGCCGCCGCCCCTGGCGTCACCGCCCTTGGCCGCGCCACCGTCTGAACCCCCTCGCTGGCGGAAGGCGAGCAACGCGCCCACCCCGACCAGCAAGGCCGACCCGATGGACAGGAGCGAGTCCACGATCACATTGCGCTGGGGAAGGGCCGGCTTCTCGGGCAGGGCGTAGGTCGTCGGCTTGTCGAGGAGGAGGAAGAAGGCGTTGAGGCCACCCAGAGGGCCGTGGGAGTCGGCGCCGTAGAGCTGCGCCTCCTTGTAGCCCATTCCTTTCAGCGTCTCCACGCGCTTGCCCGCCTTGGTCACGAGCTCGTCCCGGAAGCCGAACTGTATCGACTCCGTGGGACAGGTTTTGGCGCAGGCGGGTCCCAGCCCGTTGTGGATGCGGTCATTGCAGAAGGTGCACTTGTTGGCCCGTCCCGTGTCGTGGTTGAACGACACCACCCCGAAGGGGCAGGAGCTGACGCAGTAGCGGCACCCGTTGCAGACATCCTGGTTGATGTTGACGGTGCCGTGTTCCGTCCGGTAGATGGCGCCGGTGGGGCAGGCCTCGAGGCAGCCGGCCTGCGCGCAGTGCTTGCAGACGTCAGACATGAGAAGCCACGACAGCTCGCCATTGGCCTGGGGCTTCTCGATGAAGCGGACGAGACGATAGGTCTTGTCGGTGAAGGTGGCGTGGTTCTGGTACGAGCCCGTCCACTCCGGCTGCTCGCTGGGCAGCTCGTTCCATTCCTTGCACGCGACCTGGCAGGCCCGACATCCGATGCAGAGCGAGGTGTCCGTGAACATCGCCAACGTGCGGGCCATGGCCTACACCTCCCCCTTCTTGACATTGCACAGGAAGGCCTTGGTCTCCTGGATGTACACCGTGGGGTCCCCCACCGTGGCTGAGAGATCGTTGGTGATGTCACCCTTGCTCCCCGGCAGCGACTCCACACCTTTCCATCCCCAGTGCCACGGCACGCCGATCTGGTGCACCGTCTTGCCGTCGATCTTGAACGGCTTGAGTCGGTTCGTCACCATCGCCTTGGCCACGATCTTTCCGCGCGGCGAGGAGACGGTGACCTTATCTCCGTTGGCGATCCCGATCTCCTTGGCCAGCTCGAGGCTGATCTCGGCGAAGTGGGACTCGAACAGCTCCGCGAGCATGGGCAGATAGCGCGACATCACGCCGGAGAGATGGTGCTCGGTGAGCCGGTAGGTGGTGATCACGTACGGGTAATCCTTCGAGGCCACGGGAGCCAGGTCGTTCTTCTGATCGGGAAGGCTCCAGATCTTGGCCACGGGATTGTTCTGCTGCCGGGAGAGCAGGTTACGCGTGGGCGACTCGACGGGCTCGTAGTGCTCGGGGAACGGGCCATCAGGGAGGGGGCCGAAGAAAGCGCCCACGAGGTCGGCCCGCATGATGAAAGGCTTGTCGCCGCCCTTGGCGTCGGGAGCGAGGAAGGCGTTGAAGTCGGGCACGTCGAGGCCGACCCACTTGCCCTTCTTGTCCGGCGTTTGGCCCGGCGCTTCCGCGTCCCACCAGATGAGCTTCTTCTTCTCGCTCCAGGGCTTGCCTTCGAGGTCGGCGGAAGCGCGGTTGTAGAGAATGCGCCGGTTGGCGGGCCAGGAGAAGGCCCAACCGTGGGCGAGGTAGTCCGTCTTGTCCGGCGGCTTGTGCGAGTTCGCCTTGTTGACGAGCTTGCCGTCCGCCCCCTCGACGGTGACGCCGGTATAGATCCAGCAGCCGCCGGCCGTCTTGCCATCGTCCGTCATGTGGGCGAAGGTGTTGAGCGGCTGGTCCTTCTTGTAGACGACCTTGCCGTCCTTGTCCGTGATCTCCTCGGTGGCGAATCCGTTGATCTCCCTGAGCACGAGCTCCATGTCCGGGTGATCCGGTTTCTCGCCGAAGGTGAAATTGGCGGCAAGGAAGCCCTGGTCGCGATCCTTCTTCGAACGCGTGTAGAGCTTCTGCAGCCGGTGCGCGAGCGTGCAGATGAACTGCGCGTCGGTCTGGACCTGGCCGGGCGGGTTGACCGATTTCTCGTGCCACTGGATGAGCCGCATGGTGTTGGTGAGCGAGCCATCCTTCTCCGCCGCGGGCGCGGCCGGAATGAAGAACACCTCCGTGGGCACCTCCTGGGGATTGGAGCCGGGCGTCTTCCACACCTCGGCCGTCTCGGTGAGGAAGATGTCGACGACCACCAGCCACTGGAGCTTCTGCATGGCCGCGCGGGCCAGCTTGGCGTTGGGTCCGCCCACTGCCGGGTTCTGGCCGTCGCAGAAGAAGGCCTTCACCTTGCCCTTGTACATGTCGACGAAGATGTGTTGGTGGCTGTAGGCATCGGCGGAGGCGCGCTTGGGCAGCCACTGGTAGCCGAACTCGTTGTCCTTGGTCGCGGCGGCACCGTAGAAGGCCTTGAGGAGGCTGACCATGAACTTCGGCCGGTTGACCCAGAACCCGCCCTTGGGCGTTTCCTTCTCCAGATAGGTCCTGAGGTCGGGATGGGCGTCGCGGAGGGGCATGGGCAGGTAGCCCGGCAGCTCGTGGTAGAGCAATTCGAGGTCGGTCGCTCCCTGGACATTGGCGTGCCCGCGCAGCGCCACCACGCCGCCTCCGGGCCGCCCGATGTTGCCGAGGAGGAGCTGGAGCATGCACAGGGCCCGGATGTTCTGGACGCCGTTGGTGTGCTGGGTCAGGTTGAGGGCATAGGTGATGGCGCCCGTCTTCTCCCGCCCCGAGGTGCCGCAGTAGAGCTGGGCGATCTCCACGAACTTCGCTTGCGGGATGCCGCAGACCCGCTCGACCATCTCCACGGTGTAGCGGCTGTAGTGGCGCTTCAGGAGCTGGAAGACGGAGTGGGGATCCGTGAGGGTGAGGTCACGCTTGGGATTGCCCTCGCCGTCGAGCTGGTACTTCCACGACGACTTGTTGTACGTCTGGGCCACGTGCGGATCGGAGCCGCCTTTGCCCGTCTGCTCGAGCCCTTCGAAGAGGCCGCCGAGATCAGTGGGGGTCCTGAAGGCGGGATCGATGAGGAAAGAAGCGTTCGTGTAGTGGACGACATAGTCCTTGAAGAAGAGGTTCTTCTGGATCGCGTAGTTCATCAGGCCGCCGAAGAACGCGATATTGGTGCCCGAGCGCAGGGGCACGTGGATGTCCGACACCGCGCTCGTGCGGGTGAAGCGCGGGTCGACGTGGATGACCTTGGCCCCGCGCTCCTTGGCCTTCATCACCCATTGGAAGGCCACGGGGTGATTCTCGGCCATGTTGTTGGTGCACATGATGACATCCGAGTGCTGGATGTCGATCAGGTTCGTCGTCATCGCCCCCCGCCCGAACGTGGTCCCCAGAGCTGGGACCGTGGCGGAGTGTCAGACGCGGGCCTGATGCTCGTGGTAGACGATGCCGAGGGTGCGGTTCAGCTTGGAGAGGAGATAGCACTCTTCGTTGTCGATGCAGGCCGAGCCCAGGGAGGCGATGGCGTCGAGCCGATTGACCACGACCTCTGTGCCGTCCTTGTCCTGCTCCCGCTCGATGAAGTATTTCTCGCGCGTGTCGTAGTAGCGCTGGGCGATCTGCTCGTACATCCACTCGATCGGCTTCTCTTCCCACTTGTCGGAGCCGGGCGCCCGGTAGAGCGGCTTGGTCGGCCGGAGCGGATTGTTCGACAGCTGTATGGTCGCCGCGCCTTTCGGGCAGAGCCTGCCCAGGGTGTGCGGCGTGTCGGGATGTCCTTCGATGTCGATGATGGTGTCGCCCTTGGAATACACGAGCTGGTTGCAGCCGACAGAGCAGTAAGGGCAGACGCTCGTGTGTACCTTGGCTTCCGTGAGCCTGAGCGACGTGGCCGCGGCGGCCACCGGCTTCAGATCGAAAGCCGAGACACCGACGGCGACACCCGCACCTGCGGAGCCCGCGTGCTTGAAAAAGTCCCTGCGTGAAAGGCTCATGGCCGCATCTCCCCTTTGAGAGGCGTTCAATGTCCCGAGAACTTCAAGGGCAAAGACCCTGAGCGATCGAATGCGCCGATGTACCGAAACTGCGGAATTGCGCGAATTATCGGGCCAGATAGCCGGCGAGTCAAGATGACTCAGTTTTCTCCTAATACCCGCCCTCAGGCTCCGTCGCCTCGACCGAGGTGGGCTCTATCCTTTATATAGAGGCGGTAACGCTCCTCGACCAAACCCAGCGCTTCGACCGTCCTGCCGGCTTCTATGGCTTCGACTATGGCGCGCTGGTGGCTCAATTCCATGATGGCTCCCCCCAGCACCGGGTCGTAATAGCGACCAAGTTCCCTCAGTATTTTCCGGGCTTTGGGCGCATTTCCAAGATTTTCCTTGAGCTCTTCGATGAGCACGAGGGCGTGGTCTTCACGCTTCCGTGCCTTGAAGCCTCGGTCCCGGAGGGGCTCGCCGGCCTCCTCAGCCACGTGCGTCATCGCCGTAGAGCACCCGGACGAGAAGGAGGCCGTGGGCGGGGGCCGTAGGCCCCGACCGGGTGCGGTCCCGCCCGGCAAGGAGCTCGGCCATCCAGGAAGGAGGCTGGGCGCCGCGCCCGACTTCGACCAGGCTGCCCACGATGTTCCGCACCATGTGGTGGAGAAAGCTGTCGGCGGAAAGCAGTATGGCGAGCTGGTCGCCCCGCGCGACGAGCCGCGCCGAGCGCACCGTGCAGGTCGGGGTGCGTCCGCGCCCGGGAGCCGCGCAGAAGGCCGAGAAGTCGTGCTTGCCCCTGAGCAGGCCGAGGGCGCTCCGCATCGCGGTTGCCTCGAGAAGAAAGCGCGGATGCCAGGCGAATCGCCGCAGCAACGGATGGGCGACGCGGCCGCCGTCGATCAGGTAGAGGTAGCGCTTGCCGAAGGCCGATCGTCTCGCGTCGAAGCCGTCCGGCGCCACTTCCGCGTCGAGCACACGCACCGCGTCGGGAAGGAGAGCGTTGAGACCGCGCGCCAGCCTGGGTGCGTCGAGCGCGGAGCCGGTGGTCAGGGACACTACCTGGCGGAGGGCGTGGACACCCGCGTCGGTCCGGCTCGCTCCCGTCACCTTGAGCGGCTCACCCAGGATGCGCACACAGGCATCGCGCACGAGCCCCTGCACCGTGGGACGATCCGGCTGCACCTGCCAGCCCGCGAAGTCCGTGCCGTCGTAGGCGAGAGTCAGGCGCAGGGTGCGCAGGGCATCCTCAGCGGATCAGGAGCTCCGCGATCTGAATGCCGTTGAGGGCCGCACCCTTACGAAGCTGGTCGCCCACCACCCAGAAATTGAGGGCGTTGGGCAGCGTCAGGTCCTGGCGTATGCGGCCCACGAAGCAGTCGTCCTGCCCTTCCACGGTCACCGGCATGGGATAGCGGTTCTGCGACGGGTCGTCCCAGAGCGTGATGCCCGGGAAGCGGGCCAAGACCTCGCGGGCCTTGTCCGGACTCACCGCGATCTCCGTCTCGGCGTTCACCGCGACGGAGTGGGCGGTGAACACCGGCACGCGCACGGTGGTCGGGGACACGGGAAGATCGGGCGTCTCGAGGATCTTCCGCACCTCATGAACGAGCTTCATCTCCTCGCCCGAGTAGCCGCGATCGTCGAACTTGTCGATGTGCGGGATGACGTTGAAGGCGATCTGATGGAGGAAGTACTTCGGGGTGATCGCTTCCCCGCGCGCCCACGCCAGGGTCTGGCTGCGCAGCTCCTCCACGCCGTTCACCCCCGCCCCCGACACCGCCTGATAGCTGGTGGCGATCACCCGGCGGAGCCGGCCCTCGTCGTGCAGCGGCTTGAGGGGCATCACGGTGACGATGGTCGTGCAGTTGGGACAAGCCACGATTCCCCGGTGGCCCTTGATCGCATGCGCATTGACCTCGGGCACTACGAGGGGCACGGTGGGGTCCATGCGGAAGGCGCTCGATTTGTCGACGACCACCGCCCCCGCCTTCACCGCCTGCGGCGCGTACTCTTTCGACTGCGACGAGCCGGCCGAGAAGAAGGCGATGTCCACGCCCTTGAACGCCTCGGGCCCGACCTTGTCGACGCGGATGGTCTCGCCCTTGAACGTGACGGTCTTGCCCACCGACCGCTCGGAGGCGAAGACGCGCAGCGCCCTCACCGGGAACTTGCGCTCGTCGAGGAGCCTGAGGGTGGTCTGCCCCACCGCTCCCGTGATGCCAACCACCGCGACCGTCAGTCCTGAGGCCATATCGCTACCCTCTCTTGCCTGTCAAGAGTAAGACCGCTCCACTTCGCCCGCGATAAGATCGCCCATTTCCTTGGTGCCCACGAGCTTCATCCCCCCCGCATGGATGTCGCGCGTGCGATGCCCCTGCTCGAGCACCCGCACCACGGCCGCGTCGATCCGGTCCGCGTCCTGGCCCCTGTTGAGGGAGTAACGCAGGAGCATACCCGACGACAGGATGGCCGCGATGGGATTGGCCACTCCCTGCCCCGCAATGTCGGGGGCGGTGCCGTGCACGGGCTCGTAGAGGGCGACGCGCCCCCCCAGGCTCGCCGACGGCAGCATGCCCATGGATCCGGCGAGAATCGCCGCCTCGTCCGAGAGAATGTCCCCGAACGTGTTCTCGGTCACGATGGTGTCGAAGTGGGTCGGCTTGTGCACGAGGGCCATGGCGCAATTGTCCACGAGCACGTGCTCGAGCTGCACCTGCGGGAAGTCCTTGGACACCCGCGTCACCACCTCACGCCAGAGCTGGGAGACGACGAGGACATTGGCCTTGTCGACGGAGGCAAGGCGCTTCTTTCGCTTCATGGCCACCTCGAAGGCCACCCGCGCCACGCGCTCTATCTCCCGCGAGGTATAGGCCATGGTATTGATGGCCCGCGCGCCGCCGTCGGCGAACTCTTCCCGCCCCCGCGGCTCGCCGAAGTAGAGACCGCCCGTGAGCTCGCGGATCACCATGATGTCGGTGCCCTCGACCACGTCACGCTTGAGGGGAGAGGCGTCCACCAGCATGGGGAAGCAGGTGGCCGGTCTCAGGTTCGCGAAGAGGTCGAGCTCCTTGCGCAGTCCCAGGAGCCCACGCTCCGGGCGCTTCTCCTGGTGCAGGTTGTCCCACTTCGGACCGCCCACGGATCCGAACAGAATGGCATCGCTCCGCTCGCAGAGGGCGAGGGTGGCCGCGGGCAATGGATCGCCCGTGGCGTCGATGGCCGCGCCGCCCACGAGGGCGGTCTCGAACTCGAAG
>WNGK01002431.1_pt1 | contig 20155 bp, 16 predicted proteins | sample 5400601 | NCBI WGS metagenome assembly WNGK01 (sample SAMN13153376, study PRJNA577476) | soil metagenome | isolation source: 60 cm soil or saprolite under Garry oak tree replicate 1 | place: USA:California | collected 2016-06-15
AATGCGGGGGCTTGCAGCAAGGCTCATCGTCTCGCTGCAAGCCCGGAACATGACCAGACTCAGGCTTGAAACAGAGCCTACGTTAGGAGCGAATCCATAGGCACGTCCGGGTGCGACGCCAGCCCGGACCGCTGCGGCACACGATTAAACAGGGTTAGCGGGTTAGCCCAGTGTCGTGTGCGTCAAACCGCTCCATAACCTTGTCGAGGCGAACATCACCCGGCGCTTGCCGGAGGCTCGCAAGAGCAAAGAGGACCTCATCATGTCAAAAGTGTTGCTCCTGGATATGGCCAAAGAGCCCTTAGACCCGGTGCATCCGGGTCGGGCACGCCTGTTGCTCAAAGAGGGCAAGGCCGCTGTTTACCGAAGATACCCCTTTACCCTCATCCTCAAGAGGCAGGTAGACGCACCTGTGGTGTCTGCCCTGCGGCTCAAACTCGATCCAGGGGCGAAGACGAGCGGGCTGGCCCTGGTCGATGACGCGAGCGGGGAAGTGGTGTGGGCGGCAGAACTCGGCCATCGGGGAGCCAGCATCAAGAAGCGCATAGATGCCCGGCGTAGCGTGCGACGCAAGAGACGCTCCCGTTTCACGCGGTACCGCAAGCCGCGCTTCCACAACCGCAAGAGTTCCAGGAGAAAAGGGCGGCTTCCGCCCTCGCTGGAAAGCCGGGTTGCCAACATGCTCACCTGGGTAGGGCGCCTGAGGCGTTTGTGCCCCATTGAGGCGATCAGCATGGAACTGGTCAAGTTCGATATGCAGGCCATGCAAAACCCGGAGATCACAGGCGCCCAGTACCACCAAGGGGAACGCATGGGCTATGAGACGCGGGAATACCTGCTCGCAAAGTGGGGGCGGCGATGCGCCTACTGCGGGGCAGAGGATGTTCCCCTGGAGATTGAGCACATCCTCTGCCGCGCACGAGGCGGCACGCATCGTGTGAGCAACCTCACCCTGGCCTGCGAGCCGTGTAACGTCAAGAAGGGCACGCACCTCATCGAGGATTTCCTGAACAAGAAACCAGACGTGTTGGCACGCATCCTGGCCCAGGCGAAAACGCCGCTCAAAGCTGCTGCCGCCGTCAATGCGACCCGCTGGCACCTCTTAGAACGGCTGAAGGCGACCGGCTTACCCCTGGAGACCGGCAGCGGCGGTTTGACCAAGTACAACCGGGCGAAGCGCAAGTTGCCGAAAACGCATTGGCTCGACGCAGCGTGTGTCGGCCAGAGCACCCCAAAGCCTCTGGAAACGAGCCAGGTGGTTCCTCTGCTGATCGAAGCCACCGGTCAGGGTAATCGGCAAATGTGCGGCGTCGATGAGCATGGCTTTCCCATCCGCCATAGGCAGCGGAAGAAGGTGCATTTCGGCTACCAGACGGGCGACCTGGTGCGTGCGGTGGTCCCCACGGGGGCGAGGGCGGGCACGCATGTTGGGCGGGTGCTGGCCCGCGCCAGCGGCTCTTTCGATTTGAGGACCCAAGCTGGACGCCAGGCCGGGATCAGTTATCGGTATTGCCGTCCCATCCATAATGACGGGGACTTCCTGGCCCGATTCTGTGAGGGCACAGGAGGAATCCATAAACCACTAAGAAACTACCGATCGGTCATTTACGTGGTTAAACCATTGCCATCGTCGATCAAACTCGCAACTAGCAAATGTCTCTGTGCTATCAATACCCCAACGCAGGGCAGCCATATCCAATACAATAAACAGCGCTATTAACATGACTATCGTAAACATTTTGTGCTCCTTATGCGCTATTGTTTGCTTTCCAGGTGTGCCACGAGTTCGGTCTTCGTCTGCTCACCTGCTACAAGTATACTGGCCCAATCTGTTATAATACAGAGAAAAGTGAAGGCGTTTTATGGAAAAAGTTAAAATAGCAAGGTAAAGGTGCGATATGACTTTAGAAATTGAGAAGCTGCTGGATGATACTGGTTGGCAGCTCTTGCAGGCACTCCAGTGTAATGCGAGGCTTTCCTACAGCGAGCTTGGACAACGCGTAGGTCTCTCCTCGCCGGCGGTAGCGGAGCGTATTCGCAGAATGGAAGACGCGGGCATTATCAGTGGTTATCATGCTGAGATAAACAGGTCAAAGATCGGCTATCCAATCACAGCCATTATTCGCATGAGCTCTTCTCCTGGAGAGTACTGTAATCACCTTACAGCTTATGCCCAGGAAATCCCTGAAGTACTCGAATGCTACCGGGTGACAGGCAGTGATGCGCTGATCATGAAGGTGATGGCTTCATCGGTCGATCACCTGGAGTCACTGATTGACCGACTCTCATCGCACGGCCAGCTCACAACCTCAATGGTTTTATCCGCGCCGGTGACGAAACGGGTGCTGACACCAGTGGATGACAATTTTCGCGAGCCGTCAAAAACTCATGTCATTCCTTAAGAGGTGGCGCTGCCAGCTATCGTAGGCTTTGTTTCTGGGCGCTTTGGCGTGCTTGCAGGTGTTGGGCTGTTAGGGCTGGCACCTATACTGATGTTGTTGCTGGCGCCTTGGAGGAGAAGACTATAAACTAAACAAAAGCGAGGTGAGCATATGGCTCAGCAGAGACTCTAGGCAACTTAGGCGGCATAAGTTGCCTCAAAGGTGGTTACCAATGGCCGACTAACATCAGGCAAAGGAAAATCTTCCAGGTAAAGTTCAGTCGCTTCCTTTAGATTAGCTACAGCTTCCTCGATAGTATAGCCTTGACTGGCAGTACCCACTTCTGGACATTCAGCGACGTATAAGTCGCCCTCCTTATGGATTACAGCAGTAAAGGTTCGAACTTTCATAGCATCACCTCCTCTGGTTACTCTAGAGTATACCCAATTTCAAGCTAAATATAGCATAATCATAACATGTTGCATAATAAACATAAAAGATAGGGCAGTGATCACCCCTTGTAAATTACATGAGCTTCAAGGTAGAATGACGATAGGATATTGTTCATTTTCTTTTTGATGGATTAGCCAACAAAGCCCCGATAGAAACCGATGGAGGTTCACAATCATGTCCGTAACGATACGCCAGGGTTCACCGCAGTTTCCCGCCGTTACAGGCAGCATACCATCTTCGACACCGGAGACGATGGATGCAGCAGTGCACACCCTGCAAGAGCACAAAGATGCATGGGTAGCGCTTTCAAATCGCGAGCGCATCGCCATCCTGGATAACCTGATCAATAATTTCGCGGCTATAGCGCAGCTTTGGATCGCCGCGTCCCTTCAGGCCAAGGGTATAGCAGGGGATTCCCCTGGCGTTGGCGAGGAGTGGGTCGCGGGCGTGTGGCCGGTGCTCAAGAACTTGCGCCAGTTACGGAATTCGCTCTCCGACATCGAAACCTATGGGCACCCCAGGATTCCGGGGCCCGTCACAACACGTCCTGATGGACAGGTAGTGGCACAAGTATTTCCACAAACGACGTATGACCGCCTCTTCTTCTTGGGCGTTACGGCAGAAATCTGGATGGAGCCGGGAGTAACCGCCGAGGAACTGCCAAAAACTCAGGCAATCGCCTACCAGGAACAGAAGCACGGAGGGAAAGTTGCCCTCGTGCTCGGGGCAGGCAATGTGGCAAGCATCGGGCCAATGGACATACTCTACAAGCTCTTTGTGGAGGACCAGGTGGTGATTTTCAAAACGAATCCCGTCAATGCCTATCTTGGCCCCCTCATAGAAGAGAGCTTCCGTACATTGATAGAGCAGGGATTTTTACAAGTTGTGTACGGAGGAGCGTCGGAAGGAGCATACCTCTGCAACCATCCTGGCGTCGAGGAGATCCATATCACTGGCTCGGACAAGACCTTTGATGCTATTGTTTTCGGAACTGGAGATGAGGGTGCCAGGCGGAAAGCGGAGCGCCAGCCTGTATTGAACAAGCCCATTACAGGCGAGTTGGGCAACGTTAGTCCGGTCATCGTAGTACCCGGCCCCTGGAGTGCAGGCGACCTTGCCTACCAGGCTGAACATATTGCGTCGATGCTCGCCAATAATGCAGGCTTCAATTGCAATGCCACGCGAGTAGTCATTCAGCATAGGGAGTGGGAGCAGCGGGACCAACTCCTGCAGCACATGCGGAATATATTGGCACAGGTTCCTACGCGCATCGCCTATTACCCAGGGGCGCACAATCGCTACCAGGCTTTTGTATCCGCCCACCCCGAGGCAGAACAATTCGGTACGACCACCGAGAAAGAACTTCCCTGGACGCTCATCGCGGGAGTGAACCCCGACGCTACAGATGATCTGTGCTTTACGACAGAGGCTTTCTGCAGTCTCTTTGCCGAGACAACCATCGATGCCGCCAGCGTCCCCGAGTACATTGACCGCGCAGTGGATCTCGCCAATAAGCACCACTGGGGCACGCTCAACGCTACGATCATCGTCCATCCCACCTCGCTGAAGGACCCGGCAGTCGCAGCCGCCGTGGAACGTGCTGTCGCCAACCTGCGCTACGGCACAATCGGCGTCAATTACTGGGCGGGCACCGGTTTTGTTCTCTGCGTCACCACGTGGGGAGCCTTCCCAGGCCACGAAATGCACGATATCCAGTCGGGGGTCGGCGTCGTCCACAATACGCTCATGTTCTCCCGCCCTCAAAAATCTGTGCTGCGCGCACCTTTCCGCAGTTCACCTAAGCCACCGTGGTTTGTGACCCGCGGTAAAACGGCCCGGAAGGTATTTCCGAAGCTTGTCGATCTGGAGGTTTCACCTTCACCCTGGAAAGTTCCTGGCATTCTCTGGTCGGCGATCACGGGGTAGGCAGAGTGGCCTTTTCTCTATTAGCAAAAACTATTTTCCGCTGCGATTATGCGCCCAGAACTCCAGGAGATCGCTCTTTGTCACAATACCCTCCAGGAGATCGCCGTTCATGACGGCTACTGCTGACTGCCCGCTGGTGAACAGGGTATAGGATTCCTGTGCCAGCGCATCGGCCGGCAATTGTGGGAACGGGGGACCTTGCAGGTTGCTCACGGTCTCTGCGGCCAGCGATTCGCCGCTGGCGAAATAGCGCAGCAGCAGGTTCTCGGTGAGGCTCCCAACCATGTGGCCGTCTTGCATGACCGGCGTCTGGCTTATACCGTAGCGGCGCAACAATTCAACAGCGTCAGCAACTGAGTCGGTCGGCCTCACACTGACGACGAGCGGCATGGTGCGTGTGTGGCTGCGGCGATACGTCAGCACATCGCGCATGGTAGGCTCTATTGTCTCGGTCTGCACGAACATGTTGTTCTCACGCAGCCAGGTATCGTTGAACTGTTTGCTCAGGTAGCCGCGCCCGGTATCGGGTAACAACACGACGACCACGTCATTGGCAGTTAAATGCCGTGCATATGTGAGTGCAGCTCCTAAAGCGGTTCCCGCGGATCCACCGGTAAGAATGCCTTCCTCGCGAGCCAGCCTGCGCGCCCAGTAGAATGAGAAGCGATCCTCGATACGAATCACTTCATCGATGACAGAGGGGTCGTAATTTGGTGGAAATATCTCCATGCCGATACCTTCAACCTTGTATGGACCGGGAGTATCGCCAGAGTAGACAGAGCCAGGCGGATCAGCGCCGATGATTTTTACCTGTGGATTCTGCTCTTTGAGATAGCGGCCTGTGCCAGATATAGTGCCACCTGTGCCGATACCTGCTACAAATGCTGTAATGCGCCCTGCCGTATCGTGCCATATTTCGGGGCCGGTGGTGGCATAGTGGGTAGCAGGATTGGCGGGATTCGAGTATTGATCGGGACAGTAAGCGCCTGGAATCTCTTCAGCCAGGCGGTGGGCCACATTTTTGTAGTGTTCCGGAGACTCGTGGGGAACGCTACTGGGACAGATAACCACCTCGGCACCGTAGGCTCGCAAGAGGCTGCGCTTCTCCTCACTCACTTTATCGGTCATGACAAAGATACAATGATAGCCTTTGATAGAAGCGGCGATAGCCAGCCCATGACCCGTATTACCACTGGTTGGCTCAACTATGGTGCCCCCTGGACGCAGTAACCCACGCTTCTCGCAATATTCGATCATCGCGGGTCCAATGCGATCTTTGACACTTCCACCTGGATTGAGCATCTCCATTTTGGCCAGAACGAGCGGCGGCACATCGCTGGCAACCCGATTGAGGCGTACGAGCGGGGTGTTGCCCATTAACTCAAGTATGGATTTATCATAGCGCATCTCGCCCATGGCGTGTTCTGTTTTATCACTCATTGTCCTGTCTATACCTCTTGTCTTTTATGCAAGATTGTGCCAGGCTGCACTGCCAGCACATTCTTTGACAGACACAGTATAGCATATGCATTCACATGCAAGTCAGTTGCTCACACCACCATGATTTTTATCTGATCAACGTTCGCAGGAAAGTGATCGGTACCGAAGGGAAGATGGATCTGCACTGCCTCGACGCCTCCCTGTGCATTGAGGTAGGCAAGTGCCGCGTCCACTGTCGCTCCCCTGATAGTTTGCTTCCACCTGTTTAATTGTTGTGGTGAAAATGAATAAACCCAAACCTCGCGTACTGGCACACTGAGATAAATTACGCCGTTCTTCCCTAGCTGTACGACACGAGGGATACCAACAGCAGGCGTGCCCTGCTGCAAGTAGCTATTACCCAGCGTCTGGTGCGCTTGCACGTTCAATAACTGAACGGCAAGATTTCCCGCGAGCGAGCGGTTATAGACAACAGCGGTGGCTGAGACGGTGACCTGGACGGTGACCTGGTCTACGTGACTTCCTACAGGTTTATCCGATGAGGCTGTTGTGCGATAAACCGGCTGTTGGACCATTACTTCCCCTGGCACCAATTTATTCACCAGTTGCTTTAACACCCGTTGCTGTAGCTCTGGACTCAACTGGCCACGCACGCTATCGATATCAGCCTGAGTGATGGCATGTACCAGGTGGGCATCGGCACCTCCACTAAACTGATCAGGATTGCTGACAAAGAGACCATGACAGCATCTTCTGGCGAGTGTATTGACGAGTATATTTCCTACCGACCCCGCGTTTACTGCGATGGCTGAAGCGGTGCTGGTCCCGTTCTGACCATTCTGTTGCGGCGGCACCTCTACCGACTGGGTGGTCTGAACAGGAACACCCAGCGTTGTAGTAAAGGTAATACCCGCCGGTACGAAGGCGGGTGATTCACCGCTATTCACAAAAAGAAGGTAGCCCCTGGCCTGCAGTCCTGAAACGAAGGCGCTGCCCGATGTTGGCACGGTACGGCTATCCGTCAGCGAACCTGGCACTAAACGGGTAGGAAACTCACGCGTGGTCATATCCGGTTTGCTGACCTGTGACGAAGCCGTTAATATATAGGTATCACTGAGATGTTTTGCTTGTGGAGTGATGGTTACGGTAGCGGTTGGATCAGCTCCCAACAAGGGAACTCCAACGGGAAAGAGGCTGATGCCTATCAAGCGGGGCGCAAGTAGCAAGGCGAGTAGAACGATCGGTACCAATACCACCGCCATAATCGATAGCGTGAAACGCCTGTGTTTTCCCCGCCAGCCATGGATAGGCTCTGTGGTGCGCACCTTGTTCCTGCGCACATCATCCGTAGTGCGCTGTCTTCCTCGCGCAATGGCCTCGCTCGAAACCTGCCTTTTGTGCCGCTGCTCAACCAGGAGCATTGGAACGGGTGCCTCAATGGGTTGTAAGGGAGTGGAAACGGGGGGGACAACAGGGGGAAGTATCTCGTCAGCCACGAAATTGTTTTCTATTGGCAATGCTGTATCTGCAGGAGACTGGATGGCGGCCAAAAAAGCCTGGCGCAACTCCGCTATACTGCTGTAACGGTCCTCGACACGCTTTGCCATAGCCGTACGTACCACTTCGCCAAGTTCAACCGGGATGGTGGCATCATGGTCAGAGGGAGAAGGAATAGGCGCAGACAGGTGCATCTGGATAACCTGTTCCTCGTCAGGATCGTCATAAGGTAATACACCTGTCAACAGTTGGTAGAGCATTACACCCAACGCATAGATATCGCTCGACGTGGATACAATGCCCATGGTCTGTTCGGGTGCCATATAGTGAGGCGTCCCCGGCACCTGGTCCAGGGGAATAGGTTTCCCAGCCTGCTCTAATTCAGTCTGCTTTGAAGTGCGTACCAACCCAAAATCGGCCAGATAGACGTGAGGAGTACCACTGCGCCGCTGCTCCAGCAGGACATTTGAGGATTTGATATCCCGGTGAATTAGCCCTTCATCGTGTGCGTACTCGACCGCATCCAGCAACTGCTGGTAGATGGCGGAAACCTCGTTGAGATCGGGCAGGCTGCGGCGCAGGTAGCTCGTCAGTGTACCTCCCTCGATGAAAGGCATGACCAGGTATAAGATGCCTTGCTCATCGCCGTATTCGATCAACGGCAAGATGTGAGGGTGATGTAGCCTGGCGACAGTTCGCGCCTCGCGGGCGAAGCGACGGCGCATATCGCGATCGGCGGCATAGTTGCCAAGGATAACCTTGATGGCTACGCGTCTATTAAACGCGGTGCGCTGTTTCCCCTCATAGACAGCCCCCATGCCGCCGACACGAATGCGGCGGATGACATCGTAATTTCCAAGCTGTCTACCTTCCAGAGAAAGCATCGAGGGCATATATCCTTTACTAGCAGTCTTACTTTCCGGGCGTCACATTTGGCGAAGGTTTCGCAACAGGTGAAGTAAGCGTATTTGTGGGAGTCGCGTTACCTGCTCCCGTTGCTCCTGTTGGTGTCCCCTGTATGCCGGGTACGTTCTGCACTACAATAGTTATCTTGCTCGGATCAGTTGGCAGTGTATTTCCACTCGAGATGCTAATACCATCGATCTTGCCCACTCCTGGCTGAGCTGCGAGAATGGCTGTCGCCTGTGCCTGTGTTTTGCCAACAATCAGAGCCGCCAGTTGCGACTTCTGAGCATTGTTAAACTGGTAGACCCAGAGGCCTTTCGCATCGACGACGATGGTCACTTTTCCACTTTTATCGGCTGTTGCCTGGATAATGGTGGTCAAGATATTGCCCGTCAATGCAAATCCAGGATTACTCTTGTCCGTCTCAGTCTTAAGAAGATCCGCCGCTATGGTTCTCGCACTGAGCTGGTCGTAGACCTCGCCTGAACAGGTTGCGGTCACCGTCACCGTTACACTCGTGGCCCTGTCACCCGCTTGATGATTGGAGGTTACATTTGTTGCACACGTAGGCGTTTTAACAAATTGTTCGTTTGGATGCTTCAGCCCATTTAACGAAGAGAGCGCACTTTGCAATAACGGCTGTTTGAGTGCTTTGGCGGCATTGTCAATGTCGCTCTGTTGCACGGCGATATATTTCTGCGGGTCTTGCCCACCGGTAAATGCGACAGTATTGCTCACCTCAACTGATGAATTTCCGCAGCAGATCATATTGCTAAAATCAAAAGCAGGGATGTTTCCCCTCGATCCTGGTGTGACGGCATGAGCCGGTACAGTTACACGGCCAAAGCCAGTATTGGGATCCGCAGCGGGAATATAGGCAAGGATATCGTTGGCTATCTGCACGCCATGCGCATCGGTAAAGATAGTGCCAGCCGTGACTCCATAGGGCGCGAACGAGCCATTCACGAACGTCAACGTCCCCGTTGCATGGGTTGCCGGCGTGTTCACAAATCCAGTTGCGCTCGCCGTCTTTGACTGCGGCTGAGTCGTGAACGACAGTCGACGCGCCGACACCTGGCGTTTGGCAATGTCGGGCTGGCCAGAAGTTATACCGGTAATTACATATTTGTTGTGTGCAATTATACTCTTTGGCGTAATGGTCACCGTCGCGGTAGGAGAGGCTCCCGGCAATACGTTCGAGACGGTACTGGTAAATGAATGCCAGGTGGCAGGGGCAGCTATAGCAATACCACCGCAGAGAAGCAATGAGAACAGCAGCAGCACCACAAGGGCTATTAGCAAGTACTGCCACCCATTGCGTGGCCTGCGCTGTGGAGGTTGACTTGCAGTACCACCGCTCCCCGGCATTGCAGGAGGGGGTGGAGAGGGTGGAGATGGAGGTACGACAACAGGAACGCCCGCGACAGCCGCGGGTCTCTTGCCAGATCGTTGTTTCCGCGCTGCTGGCACGGCAGCTGCACCTGACTCATCTTCGGGTATATCCGCATTCTCTGGTGGCAATTTCTTTGTGTTCTTTGCGCGAGGGGAAACAGGAAAGGTAATAATACCGGGTTCAGCGGCTGCATCGTCTGCATCCTGGCGAGAGGGAGGGGGCGCCGGTACGCCTTCTTCCTGCTGCCCCTGGGTGCCTGTGGGAGGGGGCGGAGCCGGCATGGCGAAGGCAGCCTCTTCATCCCAATCATCCTGATTATCCATATGTGGGGAGGGAGGATCACTCTGAGCAGGAGGGTGCAGTGCGGAGTCGGCGGCCCACGCGGCTGCTCCTACACCAGCTGCCGTGCCCAGGGCTCCAGCCTTGTCAGCATGCCGATCACTCTCTTCTTTACTGGTACCTTCAACAGCAGGTTGCGCAGCATCATCGTCATGAGAAAGGTTGGAGGGATTTGAGGCCTCGAAGCCCTGGGCGGCTGCAGCTGGCTTTTTTGAAGCGCGTCCGCCAAACGGCCATCGGCCCTCTCTTTCCGCCTTCGAAGCCTCCTCTTCGGCGCGCAATGACCTGGCGTAACTCTCTAATGATATAAAGTAGGTAAAACGGCGTTGGCGAGCAAAATCGGCCGGACCTGAATCTTGCGGCGCTACGATGACAAGCTGAGCCTGGAGTTTACGGCGCATATTTTTCAGCCCATCAAAATCAACCGGCCGCTGAAAGGCTTTATTTTTATTGGGTAGTACAATAGCTATCTGCTTCCGACCAAGTTTTTCCTGCGTCAATATAGCAGCTAACACACTTTCACGGTCGTCATCAGGTGAGACATAAATAATTCCAATTGACGCGCTACGCGGATCATTCGCACCCAGCAGGTCCGAACCATTTCCCTGTTTCATCTTCCTGTTCCTCTTCATCCCTATAGTTGGCAGGTTCTCACCGGCATTCGCCTATATTGTGTCTTTATTCTACCTTATACGACAGAAATTATAAAGTAATATATGCATTTGCTTTATCTCTTTAGAGAAAAGAACGGGAATTAACAGTGTTTTCAACATTTGCCTATCCCCCTTGTTCGATTATCTCATACGGCGTATGCCGAGACAAAAAAGATCTCAAGGGATAGCCCAAGTGGCAGGGGAAACGCACGAATTACATGGGGGAGCAGAGGATAAAGTCCCTCCGCCCCCATGTAATTTGTGCTTACTTAGCGGGGACCTGCATTGCGCACCTCATCGTCAGGGAGCGCAAACTGCTGGAAGTTCTTTTTGAAGCGCGCGGCAAGGCCAGCTGCTTGCATATCATATGCCTCTTTATCCTGCCACGTATTGCGTGGAATGAGCACGTCGCCTGGGACACCGGGACATAAGGTTGGCATACGCAGTCCAAAGATAGGATCCGTGACCATCTCAACGCGATCCAGATCGCCGCTGATAGCTGCCTGGACCATTGAACGAGTGTAGTTGATGTTAATGCGCTGACCAATTCCGAATGAACCTCCCGTCCATCCCGTGTTGATCAGGTAGCAGCGCACCCTATACTTCTCAATACGCTCACGCAACAGATTGGCGTACTCTATGGGCTGTAAGGGCAAGAAAGCCGCACCAAAGCAGGAGCTAAAGGTTGCTTGCGGCGTGGTAACGCCGGCCTCGGTACCCGCCAGTTTACTTGTATAGCCAGAGAGGAAGTAATACATAGCCTGCTCTGTGGTCAATACTGAGATTGGAGGCAGGACGCCAAATGAATCTGCCGAGAGGAAAATGACTGCTTTGGGATGCCCACCTTGCCCTGATTCGATTACATTATCGATGTAGTCAACCGGATAGGCAGCGCGGGTGTTTTCAGTAAGCGAGTCATCGCTATAATCCGGCTCACGGGTCCCTTTTTTCAACACGACATTTTCATAGACGGCGCCAAAACGGATAGCATTCCAGATCTGTGGTTCGTACTTCTGCGACAGGTTTATGCACTTTGCGTAGCAGCCGCCCTCGAAGTTAAAAATGCCGTTATCTCCCCAGCCGTGCTCATCGTCACCGATCAAGCGGCGACCTGGGTCAGCCGACAGGCTCGTCTTTCCTGTACCAGACAGGCCGAAGAAAAGTGCACCATCACCTTTTGGTCCCACATTGGCGGAACAATGCATGGGCAGGACGCCCTGAGCGGGTAAGATGAAGTTGAGAACGGTAAATATCGATTTCTTCATCTCACCGGCATATTGCGTACCACAAATCAGCACGAGGCGCTCATCGAAGTCAATGATGATGGCGGCTTCTGAACGTGTACCAAGGACGCGTGGATCTGTGTGAAAATTCGGGACGCAGAGAATAGTAAATCCCAGGCGGCCACTGGTCAAATCACTCTCGTTTGAACGGAGGAAGAGCTGCCGGGCAAATAGATTATGCCATGCCAGTTCGGTGATGACCTGAATAGGCATACGATAATCCGGATCAGCAGCGGCTGCAGCATCAAGCACATAGACATCGCGCCCCTGTAAATAAGCTGAAAGGCTGCTGCGCACGGCATCAAAGTTCTCTTGAGACATGGGGTGATTGTACTCACCCCACCAGATCTTTGCAGCATTCTCCTCGCTTGAAACAATAAACTTATCCTTAGGGGAGCGCCCAGTGTGTGAGCCAGTTGTAGCAGCAAAGGCTCCATTTGAAGCTAATTCCCCCTCCCCACGCGCCAGGGCATGCTCTACCAGTTCCGGTGGCGAAAGATTCCAGTTAATATTACCCAAGTTCACAAGCCCATATTCTTCCAGGGCTTTACGACTCATCATCATTGTCATAAATATTTCTCCTTTGAGGCTCATCTTTGAGTCTCGGCACAGGGAACAGGGAGACGTTGATTACAGCACGATGTACAATGCTTACCAGACCGCGGCTTTCATCCCCACGCGTTCACGCGTGGGGATGAAAGCCGCCCACCCGCAGGCGGGAAGGGAAGAAGAGACCATTTCCGCTTTTCCGTACAACACAAAGAACAGACTTGTAGTACATTTGACAACCAAATCATGTTTGCGGGTTTCAAAGTCAATCGCTCCTTTGAGTAAAAGCATGAGCGTCCCGATCAAATGCATACCACTTCTCTCACTCTCTCGCCAGGGATCTCCCTGGAGCGCCTGGAGATGGGCGCGAGCCGCGAGAAGAGTACCAACAACGTGCGAATGCGGAAGCGCTGCTTCCAAAGCATAGACATCTTCTGTGCCAGAGCGCGTCGGCTCGAAATTCTGTTGGTCTCCAACGAGGCTCTATCGCAGGATAGAGAGAGTTGGAACGACAGCAGAACCCCTCGGCTTGAGCCGTAGGGAGTCTCAGCACCACAGTTCCTTCCTGTTGTTAGTCTATCAAACTTCAGTAAGAACCGCAACCCGCGCTACGAAACCTGCTTGAGCCGCTGTACAAAAGCAGTAAACTGATCACCACGGTCAAATTCATTGAGGAACATACCAAAACTGGTGAAACCGGGCGAGAAGAGGAGAACATCACCTGGTCGTGCCAGGGAGACTGCCGTATCCAATGCCCCGGTAAAATCGTCAAAGATGCCGCGAAGTGGGTCACTTACTCCCTGCCTCCTCACCTCTTCGCGCAGAGCAGGCACTAATTCTTCAGTGCCCGTTCCTTTAAGCAAGACCACATCCCGACAATTGCGAGCAATGGTGGCAGGCCAGTTCTCTAACGGGAGTTGTTTGGTGTTGCCGCCGGCGACCAGCACAATGGGGCGACCGGAGAATGCCTCAACTCCTACCTTCCCTGCTACAGGGGTCGTGCTGGTGCTATCGTTGATGAAATGCACCCCGTCCACCACAGCAATCTCTTCCAGCCGCTGGACAACGCCACGAAAATTTCGCACAGAAGCCGCGATGACCTCATCCGACACGCCAAGTAAGCGCGCCGCGGTCGTGGCCAGCAACACATTCTCAAGGTTATGCTTACCCACCAGAGGGATATCAGTCAAAAGAAAAGGAGTAACAGTTGAAGAGCCTCGTTTGAAGCTCCCACCGAGCTCCACGCTTGTGAACCAGGTCTGCGCCAGGGCCTCTTCTCCAAAGCGACGAGTCCAGGGATTATCATAGTTAAAAAGCGCCAGGTCCGAAGGGTGTTGAAAGCGAAATATATTGGCCTTGGCCGCAGCATACTCCTCCATCCCGCTGTAGGTATTGAGGTGATCGGGATAGACATTTGTCATGATGGCCAGCGACGGGCTGATTCTATGAGGAGCCAGCCCTTCGAGCTGCCAACTTGAGAGTTCCAGGACGACCAGTGTTTCTGGAGTGATCTGCGGCAACAATGAAAGCGTCTCTACCCCGGCTACATTGCCCCCGAGGACAGTGGGAGCGCCGCTTTCGCTAAGTATCTTGTAAAGAAGCGTGGAGGTGGTGGTCTTGCCGCGCGTGCCGGTTACACCAAGGATGCGACCTGGACAGGCGAGAAAAAAGAGGGCGATCTCCATCTCGATGCTCGCGCCATGTTCATAGGCGAGATGTACATAGGGGTTAGATAGGGGGATGCCCGGGTTGCGAATGACCATTTCAGCCCAGAGGAAATCCTCATTGCGGTGTTCGCCCAGCACAAACGCTATCGGTAAGCCTGACAGTGCACGAACACTTGGAGCCAATATTTCTGGTGACTTCAAGTCGGTAACACGTACAATAGCTCCCTGTTGTGCCGCGTAGCGAGCCGCCGCCATTCCTGATCCCTGCAACCCCAACCCCATGATCAGTACACGCTTCCCACGCAAATCCATAGAATTAAAATCCTCTACCCAAAAACATACGAACAGCGCCTTTGACACGAGTTTATCTTAGCAGAATAGTTCCGTTGATACAAATTTGTCATGATGCGAGAGACCTGAACATTTATGCTACAATAAGAGCATCGTTTACTAAATTTCAGTGTATCCACTGAGTGACTAGAAATTTATTGACATGGGGCCAGAGCACTCTGTGCAACTCGAATCTATTTTTCGCTACATGTCGGTGGGGGTCGCCATTATAGACTGTTCCAACTGGCGTATTCGGTATGCCAACCCCTACCTGCTCTCGCTGCTTGACCAACTCCAGCTCTCTCAAGTCGTCATTGGTCGTCGCCTGGACGAGGTTATCCCGGAGGATTTATGGGTGATAACGCATCCGTTCATAGAACAGGTATGCGCAACGGGACGCCGAATGAGCTGGCCCGATATTCCCTACGAAGGATTCCTGGCAAGACGCGGGCGCACCAGCTGGCGCGTAACAATCGAGCGGACAGAGGTACAGGAACCTGATTCAGGACGTGAAAGCGACGATGCAGTTCACACAGTGCTCGTCACAATCGAGGATGTAACAGAACTGGCACGATCACGACTCTATGTGAATGCCATCGATTCAATCTCCTCAGCCATCGTTGGACCTTTTGCTTTACCTCTGGTGCTCGAACGAATCCTCCAGGCTGTACAAGAAATGGTCGGATCAACGCGCTGCGCCATCTTGCTCATCGACGACTGGGAATCGGGCAGCGAATACCGTTATGCTGGCAACGATGGGCGGGCCGAAACAGACATGGCCGCTGACAAACCATCTACGGTGTCCATTGCAGCGCAGAAAGGCGTGCACCTCCGCTCACAAGACTGGCACCCGCAGTTGAGCGAGCAACTGTTGCTCGGCCTTGTCGCTCGTGATCGCAGTACACTTATTATCAACGATACCAGCACGATACCAGAGATGAAACTTCCTTTGCTTGATGATGGAGGCACTCCCCGCCGTCCCGGTTCCGTCCTGGGTATTCCAATCTTTGAGCCAACGCTAAACCGGCGTTTGGGAGACGGTATCAGCACACACAGGGCAAAGAACGCCTATACAACGAGAGTGCTCGGTACCATCGAAGTATACCATCGACGTGCACGCGGCTTTCCGGCTGAAGAGGTTGAACTCCTTGAGCAATTTGCTCAACAGGCCGGGCTCGCTATTCAAAACGCTCGACTGTTTCTGCGCATCGACCAGTTGGCGAAAGATGCCAGCCGGAACCTGCGCCAGCGAGAATACATCATGCAGGCTATACCCGATGGCGTCATCATCTATGATTCTCGCTGGCGCGTGGTTGAGGCGAATCAATCCATTCGCAAGTTACTAGGGTGGACAAACGATGTTATCGGCCTCCATATTACCGAGGCACTGGCAAAGAGCAAGGCTATTTTCTCCCAGGATTACAAATCCAAGGTTAACTTTGTATCGGAACTTGACGAGCGAACACGGGTAAAGCTTATTGACGAGGTGAAGCTCACTGGCGCAGATGGACAACACTATACACTCAGTCGCTCCTATGCGCCGATACACGACGAGCTAGGGGATGTCTTCGCCTCGGTGGTCATTTACCACGACGTAACGGAACATGTGCTGGCCAGAGAACGTATTGAAGCTGAAGTCATCGAAAGAACGGCACAGCTAGCGCAGCGCAACGCTGCGCTAGAACTTGCCAGGTTCGCCCAGGATATGGCAAGGGCACGTATGGAGCTCCTCCTTGAGCGTTTGCCGTCGGGAGTCATCCTTATCTCCGCCGGAGACAGGAGCATTTCCATTATCAATCGCCAGGCAACGCAGATCCTGCAAAACCTTGGTGTACCAATAGAACCGCTCGATGACCTGGATGCAGCAACGAGAAACGCGGTTGGCGGCAATGCTGAAGAGCTGCTTCGTATGTCTACGGTCTACGCTTCCTCTGGCTCACCTGTACCCTACGATAAGAGCCCTCTAGCGCTGGCGCTCAATCAAGGTGAAGCCAGCGAGGCAGAGCTTCATGCAGTACAACCGGGCGGGCAGAACCTCTACCTGCTCGTCAGCGCGGCTCCATTACGAGCGAGTGATGGCACAATTAGAAGCGCAGTGTTAGTCTTACACGAGACCACCAGGCTCAAGACCTTAGAGCGTGCTCGTGAAGACTTTTTTACGACGATGGCTCACGAGTTGAAGACGCCGCTGGCGAACATCCGCGCCCATGTGAGCGCACTGCTTGCCGAAGACTTACAGTGGTCGAGAGAGGCACAGCGCGACTTCTTACAATCAGCCGACGAGCAGGTAGAACGCCTGGTGGGGATGATCAACCATTTCCTGGATGCTTCACGCGTTGAAGCAGGGGCGTTACGCCTCGAGCTCGAACCAATCCTGCTGCCAGAAATGCTCGAAGACCTGGAAGAACGCCTGGAAGCTTTGATTACCTCTTCTGGTCGTCACCTTGAGGTCAAGATGCCAGCAAACTTACCCGCGGTGATGGGCGATTACGAGCTCATCATAAGTGTCCTCACGAATTTGCTCAGCAACGCCTTCCGCTATGCACCAGAGGGGGATACGGTACTGCTTGAGCTTGAAGCAGTATATGGATCGGATAAGCAGTTTCCTACGGGCGTCGAGTTACGGGTGACTGATCGCGGGCCAGGTATGTCAATGGAACAGCAGACCGCGCTGTTCACACGCTTTAGCACTTTTGCGGCCATGAGTCGCCCGGCGATAGACCGTCCTGGCCAGCCGGCAGCAGAAAGGCGCAGGGGAAGCGCGCGCTGGAGTCCCGCGACAGGTTTAGGCCTCTACATCAGTCGTGGCATCATCGAGGCACACGGCGGTAAGCTCACACTCATAAGCAGTCCAGGAGAGGGGGCATCATTTTCGTTTATTCTCCCCGTCGCCGGCAATACCAACAGGGAAGAGAGTTAGGCAAGCATCATGACCACTACAGATAAAAAAATTCGTATCCTCTGCGTTGAGGACGATCCCCAGATGCGTACCTTTCTCCAGGCTCAATTGAAGGCCAGGAACTTTCAGGTACAGACTGTACGCGACGGTGCCCAGGCAATTGATATGGCGGCCATCTTCGAGCCTCAGCTTGTCCTGCTCGACCTCTCTCTCCCTTCATTGGATGGATTGACATTTTTACGCCGCCTGCGCGAATGGAGCGGAGCGCCTGTCATCGTGCTCTCCGCGCACGACGAAGAGCCTGTAAAGATCAGGGCCCTCGATCTGGGCGCCGATGACTACCTGACCAAACCATTTAGCCTCAATGAGTTACTGGCACGCGTGCGTGTAGCTTTACGCCGCGCCGACGAGACAGCCCGCCTACGCAATTCAGCAATGGGCGGAGATGCGCAGCGAGCCTACTATCGCTGTGGCGGCGAAAATGGTTTGATAGTCGATTATGCCCACCGCATCGCTCGATCAGGTGGACAGGTCGTCCACCTGACGCCCACCGAATACGATCTGCTTTGTGAACTCACGCGTAACGCAGGCAAAGTTCTGACGCATCGTGAACTCTTACAACGCGTCTGGGGACCTGATTACAGCGGAGAAAATACCTACCTGCGCACCTTTGTACGGCACCTGCGACGCAAGCTGGAACCCAATCCATCAGAACCCCGCTTTCTACTCAATGAGCCGGGAGTAGGCTATTTCGTTCCACCAGACGATAGCGACGAGAGGTAGATATCGTTGCGTTTGCCATGAGAATTGGGCCCTGTTCACACCAAATTCACAAATCTCACAGGCAATTTCACAGCTTTATTACCGAGTTGAGGGTATACTTTTTCATAAAGAGGATGGCCTCTTCACGTCTCACCGGCAATGTTGCTGCTAAATAAACCAAAGAGCATCGCGGGAGCAGGGTGTCAGTCATGCAAGACAAGGACGCTGCGAACACAATGCCGGGAGGCGGCGATAGAAGCGTAGTAAATGGAGCAACATACATCAACACACATGTTTTTGTCGACTCACCGCCCATGCAGCAAGAGGCGCCAGAAACGCCAAACCGCATTCTCGTTGTTGAAGATGATACTTCACTTGCTACTTTGGAAGCGCATTTTTTAGCCGCGCATAACTTTACCGTAGTGATAGCAAATAGTGGAGAGATAGCCGTTACCACGCTTGAAAGCTTCATGCCTGACCTTGTAGTGCTTGATCTTGAACTACCAGGCTCAATGAGCGGTTGGGACGTATTGCAGACACTGCGAAAGAATGCCGCAGTACCTGTACTCCTCACCACCAGTATGCCTCTAGACATGAGAAAGTATTTACGTTCTCACGGAGAAACCAGGTCAACGCTGGATCATCTTGCCAAGCCTTTTGCAATGCAGGCACTGCTTAAATGTATCAAGCGCATGTTGACGATTACACCTCAGTAACGGTTTTCATCCGGTGAAAAAGGAGGATCTTATGGACCATAAAGAGGATCGCGAAATGTTACGTAAGGTCGGTTTCGCTGATGTTGAAATGAATCGACTCTCCAGGTTGCGCAGAGATCACAACGAGAAAGCCAGACTTGAGGCTATCGCCAATCGCCGTCGTCTCGAATTCGTTCGTTGGCTGGTCGCCGTCGGCAAACTTTCCGAACAAACAGCGTAAGTTTACAACAGAAAGATTTTGAACGAAGCAAGGTTGGCTGTAAGAGAACATGGTGTCCATGACCTCTTATAGCCTGCCTTGCTTAACTTGGTGGAAGATGTTCGTTGCGTTTGACCGGGCCCTCCAATGCATCCCTTTCAATTATCGCTTTTGGTTCTGCTGGCTTATGTGATGAAGAGTTAGGAAGTTGGCGGACTGACTTCAGTATCTTTTGGATAAGTTGTGGCGGAGGCTGTATTTGTGGCAATTGCTCGAAGAGTTCATCCAACTCATCGCGTTCTTCGATTACCTCATCACCATGCGGCCTCTCACCCGGCAAAAAAGCACGCTTCGCGTCCTGCTGCATTTTTATTTCCTTGTGATTGCTATCGCGGCTACCTCTATGTTGAGTACGGTCGCGCTTCTTGTTCCGTTTCATTGTCAATTGACCTATCGTCTCAACCTCTCGCAGGTCAGGGGCAAGCCCCTTTTCAGCCGTGCATGTTTGACTGAAACTCGCGTACTTCCTTTGAACACCATATAGATATCCAATACAGATGAGTCTATTGAATTTAATAGTAACACCTGGCGCCATTGATGTCTATAATGGTAGGGTAGCTGACAGTTGCCAAATAGCATAAACTATCGTATACTATCATTAGTTCTTTTGATAGAGGCGATAGGTCTATGGCAAAGCAAGCACAGAAGTTATTCCGAGTCGGAGCAGCCGCTCATGAATTGGGGTTGCACCCAATGACCGTC
>WNGK01014188.1_pt1 | contig 20152 bp, 23 predicted proteins | sample 5400601 | NCBI WGS metagenome assembly WNGK01 (sample SAMN13153376, study PRJNA577476) | soil metagenome | isolation source: 60 cm soil or saprolite under Garry oak tree replicate 1 | place: USA:California | collected 2016-06-15
GTACGGTGCCCGCTTCCTGGTACGGGCGGGGCGCTATGAGAATCCCGAGGGGACAAGCCGTAGCCGCAATGCGGTGATCGAGTTTCCTACCTATCAGGCGGCCCTCGACTGCTGGAAGTCGCCCGAATACCAAGAGGCAATCAAACTGCGGCAGCCTGTGTCGACCATCGATCTGGTCATCATCGAGGGATACGAAGGCCCGCAGCCGGCTTGACGGTCGGTGCCGTCGTCGCGTTTGTTGGCGTGTCGATAGGGTTTTCGTCATTCGTCCACGCACAAATACCGCCAGCGTCGCCGGGTTCGGTCCAAAGGGGTGCAATCATGACGACTCGCGCGAGCGGAACCTTTGAAGTACGGATGCAACCTCAGTCACAGGATCAGGCAACGGGTGCGACCCTCGGCAGGATGTCGCTTGAGAAGCAATTTCGTGGCGATCTCGAAGGTGTCGGAAAGGGCGAGATGCTCACTGCGGTAACGGAGATCAACGGTTCCGCCGGCTACGTTGCGATCGAGCGATTCACTGGAACACTTCATGGGCGAAAAGGTACATTCATACTGCAGCACACTGGCACCATGACACGCGGGACGCAGCTGCTTTCTATCACCGTAGTGCCCGATTCGGGCACCGACAAGCTTGTCGGCCTTACCGGAGCGCTAATGATCAAGATCGCCGACGGAAAGCATTTCTATGACTTCGAATACACGCTCGCGTAGTGAACTGAATGTCGGCCATCAAAGAAAATGATGCCGACACTTCGGTCGAGGGGACGCGCCGCCGGCTTTGCGCTCTCACCGGCATTCGTGCCGGCGCACCCTCGCGTCTGAGTTAGAGCTTCGCTAATTGGGCAGAATCGATCAGGGAACCCGCGGTGCTCTACATGATCATCGAACGTTTTGTGGATAAGGATCCCGTTCCGGTGTATCGACGCTTCCGCGATCGCGGTCGCCTCGCTCCGGAAGGATTGCGCTACGTATCGAGCTGGGTTGATCGAGAACTCGCGTTTTGCTTTCAAATCATGGAAACGACCGAACGCGCGCTTCTCGATGAATGGATCGCCAATTGGAGCGACATCGTGGCGTTTGAGATTTATCCGGTCATTTCCTCGAAGGAAGCCGCGGAAGCGATGGCGCCGCGCCTGTGAATCATTGTTCTACCTTCTCGTCGCAAAGCTGCCGGACCGCTCAACCCGGGCGCAACCGGCGGCGCTCGCGCCGGCCGCTCGGCGCCGATTAGCTTCGTCCGTTAGGCCGCTCTGCACGATCGCTGGACGCCCAAGAACAGCTCCATGAATATTCTCACGGTCAATCTTCTGTTCAGTACCTTCGTGTTTTGGGTTGCCGCCGAGTTCTATCTGTTGCCAAGGCTCCATGAACTTAGACCTCGGACGGTACTGATCCCTATTCTTTTGCTGCATTCATTCCGACACCTTGGACTGATGTTCCTGACACCCGGAGCCACCTACGCCGGCATCCCGCCGCAGTTCGCATATCCGGCGGCGTTCGGGGACCTGCTCGCCGCGTTGCTCGCCCTCGCTGCAATTCCGGCTGTGGCGAGGAATATGAGAAGTGCGCGACTTTTGGTGTGGATCTTCACCGTTGAAGGGACGCTGGATCTTATCGTGGCGATTGCACTGGCTACAATCTTTCGAGCGGCTGCCTTTATGGGTCCAGCGTATTGGATACCCGCTTTCTGGGTTCCTGCGCTGCTGGTGACGCATTACATAACGTTCGTGATTCTTCGAAAGTACTGGAAAGGAGCGGCATGACTTCTGGTTCAACCCGGCTGCCTCGTCGGCGGCGCTGGTGCGCCGTCCGCTTGTGCGCCGGTTCGCTTCGTTCGTTGGCCGACACCACACGCCTGTCACAGATCACGCATCCTTGTTTTCACCGGAGGTAAGCAATGGCTACTGAAGGATTCACTGTGAGTCACGCGCGTGATGCGCGTTTCGAGCGGGGCCTGCGGTCATTTTTCGAGTACCGCGACCTCGGCATCAAGGAGTCCACCAGCGGGCGAGTCGAGGCGCACGTAATTCGTATCGCTCCCGGCGCGCCATTCGCGGGGCAGCCGCACGTGCATCGCACCACGTTTCAACTGATCTACGTGCTCAAGGGCTGGATCGAATTCGAGTACGAAGGTCAGGGCGTGGTGCGGCTCGAGGCCGGATCGTGCGTGTATCAGCCGCCGTCTATTCGCCACCTGGAACTCGGGCACAGCGCCGACGTGGAAATGCTGGAGATTGTCATGCCTTCCGATTTCACGACCGAAGAGGTTACGTCGGTCAATCCGTAGGTTCAGTGACACTCCGCAGTGAAACCATTTATTGTGCCGCCTGACTTCGCGCTGAACCCGGACAACCTGTCCGCGGCACTCACACGCCGTCCGCTCGGCGCCGAGCTTGGTTCGCTAGGCGGCTTCAAGTACGCTAGCGCTGAAAAGCTGCGGCAAACCCGCTTTGGGAGGAGTCGTGTATTCAGGAAGCTGTCACTGTGGTCGCATCTCGTTTGAAGTCGAAGGCGAGTTCTCGGAAGTCAAAGAGTGCAACTGCTCGCACTGCAGTCGAAAGGGCTATCTCCTCTGGTTCGTTCCGCGCGGCCAGCTGCGACTCAAATCGCCTGAGGAGAGCATGTCGACGTACAAGTTCAACAAGCACGTCATCGCCCACCACTTCTGCCCCACCTGCGGCTGCGCGCCATTTGCCACCGGCATAGGCCCATCCGGCGCGGCTACCGCTGCGGTGAACGTGCGCTGCCTGGAGGGCGTGGAACTCACGATGATCAAGCGCGTTCCCGTCGATGGGCGCAGTCGGTGAAGAAGCAGCCGCCTGATCCCTTCCATCGAGGGACTTGATCGGGCCGAGGCGAGCCATGATCTCGTTCATCGTCCCGGCGTCAACTCGCACACCCCGTCGGCGACACTGGCGCACCGTCCGTTCGGCGCCGGTTAGCTTGGTTCGTTAGGCAGCGACTTGCAACATGGAGGATCGCGATGGCCAAACGTAGCTCTTGGAGTGACCTACGAGCCGAATGGGGCGTTCTTTCGTACTATCAGCGATTCGAAGGAGTCGTTGCACTCGTTTTAACGCTCGTCATCGCATTGATAATTCTCGTCGCGCTCTTCCGCTTGACGTATAGCGTCATAACCGGCCTCCTGTTTGGCGTGATTGATCCTCTCGATCATGGCGTTTTTCAGTCCGTGTTCGCAGAAATTCTTACACTCCTCATTGCGTTGGAGTTCAATCACACCCTTCAATACGTCGTGAAGCGTGAACAAAGCATCATTCAAACGAAGATCGTGCTTCTCATCGCTCTTCTGGCAGTTGCTCGAAAGTTCATCATCCTCGACCTGAGTAGCGTGGACGCAGCGCAACTGTTGGGCTTGGCCGCGATTACGTTGGCCCTCGGCGTCGCCTATTGGCTGATGCGCGAGCGAGATGATCGATTCGGTGTCGGCTCGAACAAGCGAGCGGAATGAGGTGTCATTCGTGGAGGCGGGCGTGCGTCCCATTCGCACCGTTCTGATTTGCGGCTATGGCGTCATGGGCCGTGGCGTGGCGGCGACATTCGCCGTGGCCGGTTTTCGCACGCTGATCCACAGCCGGCGGGCGGATTCGCTGACCGATCTTCCGGCCGGCTCGCGCGCCGTTGCACGTCTCGACCAGTTGCGCGACGAGCGCCCTGACCTTGCCATCGAACTCGTTCCCGAAAACCTCGAAGCCAAACATGCCGTCTACCGGCAATTGGAGGCCGCGTTCCCGGACGAGGGACTCATCATCGCGACGGGCACGTCGGGCCTCGATCTGGTCCGGCTCGCGGCCTCGCTGGTCCGGCCGGAGCGCTTTCTGGGCATGCATTACTTCATGCCCGCTGACACGAGCCCGGTCGTCGAGGTGATGTCAGGTCCGCAGACGCCTGCGGCGCTGGTGGACCGCGTGGCCGACGTCGTCGAGGCGACTGGGAAGGACGCGTTGCGGCTGTACAAGCCGACGATCGGCTATGTCGTGAATCGTCTGCAGCACGCCATCCTGCACGAGGCCTACTACCTGATCGAGGCGGGTGTGGCGAGCGCGGCCGAAATCGATCGAGCGGCGCGCACGCTACTGGCTCCGCGCATGTGCCTCAACGGACTCATCCGGCAGAAAGACTTGAGCGGCCTCAAGATTCACGCCGATGCGCAGCGCTCCATCGTTCCCGCGCTGTTTCACAACGGCGTCCCCAATCCGATGCTCCAGGCGATGGTGGCGCGCGGCGAGACTGGGCTCGAAGCCGGGCGCGGATTCTACGACTGGGCTGGCGCCGACGTCGAACAGGAACGCGCCCGCGCATCGCGCGCACTCGCCTTGCTGCAGGCGTTCCTGGATAAGCTCGCTTACGAAGCGGCGCCCGACAGTGCACGGGCCGCGGACAATCCCGGCACCGCTTGATGGTGCTTTCGCGCTTGCCCACGTTCGACCCGCCACTATGAGCGACACACCGGCGCGCGTCGACCCCTCCCGGCTGCGCGATTTCATCGGCGCGGCATTTCGCAGCCTTGGGATGCCGGATCAAGATGCAATTACGGTCGCCGCGCTGATGGCGGAAGCCGATCTCCAGGGTTCGGACGGGCACGGCGTCATTCGCATGCCGCACTACGCGCGGCGCATTCGCGCGGGCGGATTCAACCTGCATCCCACGATTCGGGTGTTGCAGGAGCGGCCGGGAATGGCGCTCATCGACGGTGACAACGGCATGGGCCATCTGGTCATGACGCGGGCCGCCGAGCTCGCCATCGAGAAAGCTCGCGTGGCCGGCGTCGCCTGGGTCGGAACGCGCATGAGCAACCATGCGGGACCGGCGTCCCTCTATGCGCGAAAGCCGCTCGCGCACGACATGCTCGGCATGTATTTCGCGGTGGGTAACGCCAACCACCTGCCGCCCTGGGGTGGGCTCGACATGCTGCTCTCCACCAATCCGATCGCCGTCGCGATTCCCGCTGGCAGGCACGCACCGATCGTGCTCGACATGGCGACGACCGTCGCGGCGTACGGCAAGGTGAAGGCCAAGGCGCAGCGTGGCGAGATGATGCCCGAAGGCTGGATGATCGATCGCCAGGGGAAACCGCTCACCGACCCCCGCCGCGCCGACGAGGGCTTCCTGCTGCCGATCGGCGGTTACAAAGGCTACGGCCTCGCGCTCATCGTCGGCCTGATGGCCGGGACGCTCAACGGTGCCGCGATGGGCAAGGACGTCGTCGATTTCAATCGCGACGACACCAGCGCCACCAACACCGGCCAGGCGCTAGTCGCCATCGATGTCGCCGCCTTCGGCGAGCTGAATGTCTTCAAGGATCGTGTGGATAAGCTGATCGACGATCTGCGCGGCAGCCGCCGCATGCCGAACGTCGACCGGATCTGGCTGCCGGGTGAGCAGAGCAGCGCCAAACGTGTCGAGTATTCGCGGCACGGCATCCCGATACCGGCGGGTTTGCGGCAGAATCTCGATCGGCTTGCCGACGATCTCGGCATCGAACGGCTCGTGTAGGCGGCGCACGATCCGCGCAACCGATTCATCGCCTCCGGAAGCAGGAGGGTTCATGGCAACCGCATTCCACATCACCCATCGCATGCTTCTCGCCGTCGCGCTCGCGGCCGGCGCACCGGTGGCATGGGCGCAATCGGCCTATCCCAGTAAATCGATACAGATGATCGTGCCGCTCGCCGCAGCCAGCGCGGTCGACAATGCCGCGCGGATTCTCGCGCAGCGCATGTCGCAGAACATGGGGCAGTCTATCGTTGTCGAGAACCAGCCCGGTGCCGCGGGCTTGATCGGCGCCGAGCGCGTGGCCAAAGCCGCGCCGGACGGCTACACCATCGGCGGCTTCAACGACAGCATCATGACCATGCTTCCGAATCTCCACGCGACGATGCCGTGGGACATTCTCAAGGACTTCGAACCGATATCGCTGGTCGCGACGGTCGAATGGGGCCTCGTGGTGAACAACGACGCCCCGTACAAGACCGCCGCCGATCTGATTGCCGCGGCCAAGGCGAATCCGGGCAAGATCAACTATGGCTCGGGCGGCAACGGCAGCCCGCAGCACGTCGCCATGGAAGTGTTCGCGACGGCCGCAGGCATTTCGTTAACTCACGTGCCGTACCGGGGCGCTACCCAGGCCGCGATCGACGTCGCGTCAGGCCAGGTGGCCGTGGCATTCCAGGGCCTCTCGACCGTGGCATCGCTGGTTCGAAGCGGTAAGCTGAGGCTGCTCGCGGTGACGACCCGCACTCGCCTGCCTCAGTTTCCCGACGTGCCGACGGTGTCGGAGTCGGGGCTGCCGGGTTTCGAATTCAACTCGTGGTTTGCGCTGATGGCGCCTGCCCGCACGCCGAAGCCGATCATCGCGCGCCTGAACGAGGAGGTCCAGAAAGCGCTCGCCGATCCCGAAGTTCGCGAGCGCTTGAACGGGCAGGGGCTGACCGTACGCGGCTCGTCGCCCGAAGAACTGGGAACGGCGATGCGTGCGCAGCTTGCGAAATATGCGCGGGTGATGAAGGAAGCCAACATCAGGAACGATTGAGGTTAGGAGTCGCGCGGTACGGTCACTCGGCTGGACGGCACGAGCGGCATCACGTCTTCGTCGTTCGCTCCAGGTGAAACTTGTGCAGCAGCCGGTGCAGGACCGGAGTCATCGCGACGCCGACGCTGACCAGGAACACAAGGCCCGCATAGAGCGCGTAACACCCCGCGAAGAGCTTTCCGCCGTCGGTCTTGGGTGCATCGACCGGGCCCATGCCGCCGAGCAGCATCGCCGCGTTGAGGAATGCATCGCGCCAGGGAAGGTGCTCGAAATACGAATAGCCGGCCATGCCGAGGAGCAGCGAGAAGAACACCATGCCGGCGGCGATCGCGACGTGGACCCCGAACCGGCGCAGGAAGCGCTGCCGCGGCAACAGCGGCTCATCACGCGATTCATATAGCGGACGGATAGCCATCTTTTCCCCGCGGGTTCGGTCGCGATGCAGCCTCGTGGGCGTGCGCGACCGGTTGACAGCCGAGACTTGGGACCGCATATAGCAATGTTACACGCCGCCGGCGACGGGCCGCTCCATGAAATACAAAGACTATTACACGATCCTCGGGGTCGCGCGCAACGCCAGCGAAGACGACATCAAGAAGGCGTATCGGAAGCTCGCGAGGAAGTACCACCCCGACGTCTCCAAGGAAAGCGGCGCCGAGGAGAAATTCAAGGAAATCGCGGAAGCGTACGCGACGCTCAAGGACCCTGAAAAGCGCGCCGCGTACGACCAGCTCGGGAGCCACGCCGCCGGTCAGGAATTCCGGCCGCCGCCGGAATGGTGGAAGCAATTCGGCGAAGCGCCATCCGGATTCGAGGATATCGACTTGGCGGACCTTTTTGCCGGATTGGCGGGAGGTCGGGGGTCCCAACGCACCCGGCGCGAAATCCGCATGCCGGGCGAGGACTACGAGGTTGCGGTCCACATCACGTTCGAGCAGGCTTTTCACGGTACCGAGATCGAGCTCGAGCTCTCGATGCCCGAATACGACGAGAATGGGTTCATGCGCCGTGTCCCGCGCAAGCTCAAGGTGCGCATTCCCCGCGGCGCCACCGACGGCCAGCGCCTGCGCCTCCCGGGCAAGGGGGGAAAAGGGATCAACGGCGGGCGCGACGGCGATCTCTATCTCAATATCACGCTGCATCCCCATTCGCTGTTCCGGGTGAGCGGGCACGACATCTACCTCGATCTCCCGCTCGCGCCGTGGGAAGCCGTGCTCGGCGCGAATATCACCGTGCCGACGCCGGCCGGCGCGGTGAGCATGACGGTGCCCGCGGGCACCCGGGCCGGCCAGAAGCTACGCCTTGCCGGGCGCGGCATGCCGCGCCCGGGCTCAGGCGCGGGCGATCTCTTCGCGATAGCGCAAATCGCTTCAAGCAACTCGCCGACGCGTCGACTTTCAATCCGCGCGGCCATTTCGAATAGGAGGCGACCGTGCAAGTCGACTATATGGAAGCGCTGTGGATCGATGAGCGGCTGGAAGTGCCTCTGGCGGAGCTCGCCGAGCGATCCGGGCTCACGGAATCGCAGCTGCGCGAGCTTGTCGAGTATGGCGCGCTCGATCCCGTCGATCCGGGCGCGCCGCAGTGGATGTTCCAATCGCATTGCATCGCCGCGGCAAGGATCGCCTATCGCCTGCATCACGACTTCGATCTCGCGCCGGAAGGCCTCGCCGTGGTGATGGGGCTGGTCGAGCGCGTGCGCGCGCTCGAAGCCGAGCTGCGCGATCTGCGCGCCAGGACGCCGCGCGTGTTTCGCTGACGGCGCGTGAGCCCGAGACGACGTCACCAGGACTTGTAAATTTCACAATCGCTCACGCGAGTCCGCCTCGCGTCGCGCATGCCGATTTCCGAAACTCGCTTGCCCGGCTTGCGGTCATAGCGATCGACGCCTGCCGAAGCACCCGTGAGTCTCACGGCTGCGCCGGACGGCTTCAAGGAGAGGACGCGATGGCCATCCATGCTCCCGCGCGCAGTTCCGCCGCACCGATCAGTCCGGTCGATCACGTCATCGGGCCGCCGAACGCGCGCGTCGTCGTCATCGAGTACGGTGATTTCGAATGCCCGTCGTGCGCACAGGCGTTCCCGGGCGTGAAGGTCATGCTCAAGCGCTTCGAGCGGCGAATCCGCTTTGCCTATCGCCATTTTCCCATCATCGATGCACACCCTCACGCGGAGCTTGCCGCCGAAGCTTCGGAGGTCGCCGGCGCGCAAGGCAAGTTCTGGCCGATGCACGACCAACTCTTCGAGAATCATCAGCACCTCAAGCCCAAGGCGCTGCGCAGGTACGCCGAGGCCATCGGCCTGGACCTCGAGCGCTACGACGCCGAGATGAGCGATCATCTCTATCTGCAGCGGGTGCAGGAACATCTCGCCAGCGGCCGCGCGATCGGAGTGCACAGCACCCCTCGAGCTCTCCGCCGCAAGAACACGTCCATTCCACTCACCGAAGCTTCCTCGAAGCGCGTCAGAACAACAATACGATGAGCGCATCGAAAGCCCCATGAGCAGCGCGACGCGCCGCTGGTACCGGCAGCTCGGCCCCGGGCTGATCACGGGCGCGGCCGACGACGACCCCAGCGGAATCGCGACCTATTCGCAGGCCGGCGCTCAGTTCGGCTATCAGCTCGCCTGGACCGTCGTCCTCACGTTGCCTCTGATGGTCGGCGTGCAACTCATCAGCGCCCGCATCGGGCGAGTGACGGGGAAGGGACTCGCCACCAATATCCGCGAACATTTTCCGGCGCCGGTTCTCTATGCGGTCGTGTTGATGCTGCTCGTCGCGAACACCATCAATGTCGCTGCCGACATCGCGGCGATGGGAGAGAGCCTGCGCCTGGTCATCGGGGGCAGCGCGCGCGTGTACGCGATGCTGCTCGGAATCGTCTGCCTGGCGCTGGAGGTTTTTATGAGCTACCGCCGCTACGTTCGCGTTCTCAAGTGGCTGACGCTGGCCCTGCTTGCCTACGTCGCCGTCGTATTCACGGTGGATGTCCCATGGATGCAGGTTCTGACAGAATCGATCTGGCCGAAGCTCAGCATGTCGGGCGCGATGCTCACGGTGCTGGTCGCGGTGCTCGGCACGACCATCAGCCCGTATCTTTTTTTCTGGCAGGCCGCGCAGGAAGTCGAGGAAACAAAGGCCAACCCGAGAGCGGCGCCTCTCAAGAAGCGGCCCGCGGGCGCCCGCGGGCACCTCGATCGGATCGCCATTGACACGGCCCTCGGGATGACCTTTTCCAACCTGATTGCGTTTTGCATCATGATCAGCACGGCGGCGACCCTGCATCGCGGAGGCGTCGCCGGTATCCAGACGGCGGCTCAGGCGGCCGAGGCGCTTCGCCCCATCGCGGGGGATTTCGCGTTTCTGCTGTTCAGCATGGGCATCGTCGGCACGGGGCTCCTCGCGGTACCTGTCCTGGCCGGGTCGGCCGCGTACGCGGTCGCCGAATCGTTCCAATGGAAAACCGGGCTCGACCTCAAGCCGCGGCAGGCGAAGGGTTTCTACGGCATCGTGGCGGTTGCAACCGTGGGCGGAGTGGCGCTCATCTTCACCGGGATCGATCCGATACAAGCGCTTTTCTGGACCGCAGTCGTCAATGGATTCATTGCCGTGCCGATCATGGCGGTCATGATGATTCTCGCATGCCGGAAAAAGGTAATGGGCAGGTTTACAATCAACCGGCCGGTCACGTATCTCGGCTGGGCGAGCACGGCTATCATGGCGGTGGCGGTGGGCGCGATGCTTGTCGTTTGATCCGGTGGCGACGTGGCGCCGCCTGAGCGACCTTTGCGATCAGTGCGTATGACGATGCGCGCGCAACTCGTCATCGAGCGGAGAGTGGAGGCGAACCTCGGCATCGACAGGAATATCCTGGCGTGTGCCCGTTGCGTCGCGGATGGTCAGCGTAATTGCGACGCGCTCGCCGATCTTGAGCCTTCGCGAGACGCCGGAGAGGACGAGCCGATGTGCGCCCGGCGCGAGCCTGACCATGACGTTTGGCGGCAGCGCGACCTCGCCGTTGGCGTTTCGTGTCCCGGCGGGCGCGCGCAGCGCAATTCGCGCGGCCGCGTCGCTGTGCGCCGCGACGAGGGTCGCTGCTACGCTGCTGGTGATGTCCATGTAGGCTTCGGTGGTCGTCTTGCTGCCGGTTGGAGCGACCCATGGCTGATTCACGGCAAAGACGGGCACCGTGCCAATGCTTTGACCAAACGCATACGAGCAAAACGCCGCCGCAAGGACGGCCGTGCATCGGCGGCGCGAGAGGATCGGGCTCATTTTATCGACAGGTCACAACAGCCTGGGTATCGGGCTTATTCCGCCATTGTGTAAAACAAGGAATAGCGCTTGACGATCGGCTGTTTGCCAAGCTTATCGCGACCGGAATCATCGCCGATGAGCGCACGGTTTGGGTAGGAGGATGCCATGAGACGCACCATGAAATACACATTGCGTGGAGTGTTGGGGCCGGCGCTGCTTTCGCTGTCCTTTGCTGCCACGGCGGAATTTCACTTCTACAAGATAGAGGAGATCTATTCCAACGCCGACGGCACCGTGCAATACCTGGTCATGCACGAGTCGATGGGACAGAACGGTGAAAACCTCTGGTCGGGACGGGCGCTTGTCGCCATGCCCACGCATGCGGGGGCGCCCAAAACCTTCGTGTTTCCGCAAAATCTGCCCGGAGGGATGTGCGGCTACTACGGCTGCGAGGCGTCCCCAACCGCCTTTACTCGGGTGCTCATCGCGACACAAGGATTCGCGTCGCTGGGTCTTATCACGCCGGATTACATCGTCCCGAACGGTTTTTTCGCGACCGACGGTGCCACCGTCAATTACGCTGGCGTCGACCAAGTCACATTTACATCGATTCCCACCGACGGGACCAATGCGGTGACCCGTAGCGGGACCATCGTGCCCAATGTCGCGACTAATTTCGCCGGAGAGACGGCATCGGTTTCCGGTGCCCTCAACTTCAGCGGTCTGTGGTACAAGGCGCCGGCAGAATCAGAGTCGGGATGGGGAATCAATTTCGCGCACCAGGGTGATGTCATCTTCGCCTCGTGGTTCACGTATGACCTCGCGGGCAAGGGTTGGTGGCTGGTAATGACCGCGAACAACGCCGGAGCAAACACATTTTCGGGTACGCTCTTCGAGGCGACCGGGCCCGCTTTCGATGCCGTTCCCTTCCCGCCGCAGGGCAGCCCGGGGGGGATAACGGCATCCAGTGTGGGCATCGGAACGCTCACGTTCAGTGACGCCAACAACGGCATGTTTTCCTACACGGTCAAAGGCGTCCCGCAAATCAAGGCGATCACTCGCCAGGTCTTCGGGTCGCTTCCCACCTGCTTCTTCAGCGCTTCGAACAACCTCGCTGCAAGCGCCAACTACACCGATTTGTGGTGGGCCGCGCCCGCGGGTTCGGAATCCGGCTGGGGAGTCAACTTCAGCCACCAAGGCGATACCATCTTTGCCACCTGGTTTACCTTCGACCACGACCATACGCCCATGTGGCTGATCGTGACCGCGCAGAAGTCGGCGCCCGGCATCTACACCGGAGATCTCTTCCGCACCACCGGCGGGCCGCCGTTCAACGCGGTCCCGTTTCCGGCCATAGGCAGCCCGGGCGGCGCCACATTCCGCAAGGTCGGCACCGCGACGATTACCTTCAGCGACGGCAACAACGCGCAGTTTGCGTATACCGTCGACGGCATTGCGCAGACCAAGGCCATCACCCGCCAAGTCTTTCGCACGCCGGGAACAGTGTGCCACTGAACGCCGTGCGCCGAGCGCTCGCGGCCGCTGCTGTTTGATTCCTTGACTCTTGCCTGCGCTCGACAAAGTAATGCGTGCGTGACGCCCGGTGTAGGGCGCAGTCCGATAGGAATTTGCGCGTTATCCTAGTTTCGAATCAGACGGTGCCGGATACTCAAGCGCGCACGCCGGTAGCAGCCTTATCGATGCTGCGAAGTAACCGACACTGGTTCGAGATCGATCCGATCGAGCCGATGTATCGGGCGACTTCGAGGCCGGCAGGCTTTCCGTCGCGAAAGCCATCACTCGATAAATCCGCACCAAAATCGCATGGAGGTTTTATGACGACACCCACGACCAGAACAACCACCTCAGGTCCCGCATCCGGGGGCGCTCCGATCGTCGGCGCCGAACGCACGACGTCGGAAGGACCGGGCCCCGAGGTCATGGATGCTGCCACGCTGATTGGCGATCCCGTGGTCAACGCAAGCGGGGAAGATCTTGGCAAAATCGAAGCCATCATGCTCGACGTGACCACCGGCCGGGTTGCCTACGCGGTTCTGTCGTTCGGTGGATTCCTGGGTCTCGGCTCCAAGCTTTTCGCCATACCATGGTCGGCATTGACGCTCGACGCGGGCGAGAAGCGCTTCATTCTCAACGTCTCCAAGGAACTGCTCGAGAAGGCGCCGGGGTTCGACAAGGATCACTGGCCTTCGATGGCGGATTCGACGTGGGCGACCGAAATCCACGCCTACTACGAGGTCCGGCCCTACTGGGACGAGCCGCTTTCCGATGACACCAGCAATTATGGGCGCGACCCGCGTACGACGGCGGGATCGACGATCAATCCGAAATCGTACTAGCCCGCGGCACGAGCGCGCGGCAGACGGAACCGGTGGCGCAATGGCGTCGCCGGTTTTTTTTCGATTGGCCTTGAGTGTTACCACCGATCGCGCGAATCGGGTTGATGCAGCAGTGACAAAATCGATTTTTGTCGAGCACAAGTCCGCCGTCCGGTCCTAATCGCCAATCTTTCTGTTCGGGTTCGTGACTCGCATTCTTGGCCTTCGGTTCGCACGAGTCGTTGACAATTATCTTTCCAACAAAGACAATCGCGGCTCGCTTCTCTTCCCCTGTTTTCCCGCGCACCTAACGTTCGTCCATAACGTTGTCCACCTTGGACCGCGGAGCTATTGGCGGGGCAAAAACATGAGCGGAGAGATGGCCCTATTCATCAACTGTTGCGATTTCATCTCAGGAGATCACAAATGAGTCTCGCCAGGATATTTCCTTGCATTGCAATAACCACGCTGTCGGCCATGCTCATCGGGCCGGCGATCGCTCAGGTCGGACCGCCGACCGGCTTCGTCAACAAGCTGGGAGTGGAACTGGATGTGCGTTCCGGTGGGCGCATTCTCCAGGACGAATTGGCCGCCGGCAACGTGATCCTGCCGGACTCCGCCAGCCCGGTTGGCGGCGGCTCGACAGTTCCACAAATCCAACTCCACGGCGGCAATGTGCAAGTCAACGATCCGAGCCAGGACTACATTCAGATCTTCGCGGGCTTCCGTCCGTTTGTCAGGTTTACGCAGAGCGAGGTCTCTGCGGCGGCGTCCGGTCGCAACATCGTCGTCACCTACAACAACTCGGCCGGCCTTCACGTAAGTCCGAATCCCAACGGGCCCGGCCTCATCACCGATCGCGTCAAGTTATCGGGCTTCTCGGTTTCTAACGACGGCGGCCTAACTTGGACTAGCGGATTCATTCCTCCATCCGCCGGCGCCTCGCAGACCTTTGGCGATCCGTCGGTCGGCGTCGATCGACACGGCGTCTTCTATTTTGCCAACCTCGCCGCGGATTCTACCCACGGCACCATCCAGGTGAACAAATCGATCGACGGCGGAAATACGTGGAGCGATGGCGTCGTCGTACAGGAGGACAACGCCAGCGACAAGGAATGGCTTGCCGTGGGTCCCGACCCGGTGAACAAGAATCGCGACAACGTCTATGTGACCTGGACCAGCTTCCAGCCGACTGTCTGCGAGCTGCGCTTCGGCCGTTCGACCGACGGCGGCGCGACGTGGACGGCGAAGACGATTTTCGTGCCGACGCACGACCCGATCGATTCGCATCCGCAGGAGTGCCTGCAGTTCTCGAATCCCGTTGTCGACCCGATCACCGGATCGCTTTACGTTCCGTTCCTGCGCTTCAGCAATGCGGACCAGGACTTCATCCAGATGATGATCTCCGACGATGCCGGGGACACTTTCCGGTTTGCGACGTTCAATATCCCGGGAGCGCCCAGCCCGACCGTCATGCCCGTTACCCAGCCGGGCGAGCTCACGGCGTGTGGAGGCACCAACATCCGTCTGACCATCCACGGGACCGCGAATCCAGGTCCCGGCAGATTTGGTTTCCCGAGATACATCAACGCCTCGCGCATGACCCTGCAGCCGGCAATTGCCGCGCGCAACGGGACGCTCTATCTGGCGTGGTCCAACTCGACGAGCCTGATCTTCGGTGACCCGGCCGGGAATTCGAATGTCCTTTTCATCCGCTCCAACGATGGCGGCCAAACCTGGTCTTCTCCGATTCAGGTCAATCCGTCGGTCGTCGGCGACAAGCACCATGTGCTGCCGTCGCTCGCCATCGACAACAATCCCAACAGCGTGCACATCAGCTATTACACGCAGCACGCCAACAACACCGTCGACCTCGATATGGCCAACTCGCACGATGCGGGTTTGACCTTTCCGGACGACCGGACCATCCGCGTGACCAGCACGTCGATGAACCTGCCTCCGACGAACATCCCGCTGACGAATGCGCCCACCTTTTCCGCGACCAACTACGATCGCCAGATCGCAGTGTGCTACGCGTTAGGTGAGTACCAGAGCGTCACGACGGCAAACGGGTCCGTCTATGTAGGGTGGGGCGACACGCGCAACCAGATCACCGAGCCGGTCAACGCGCTCGACCCGATCTCCGGTCAGACCCATTCGCAGGAGGACGTGTTCTTCCAGAAGGTCAAGGCACAGTAGCCTTAGCGTAGCCGACGGCTTGCCGGCCTGATCGCTGTAGAAGCTTCACCGCGGCCCCGCTGATGCGGGGCCGCGGGCTTTCGGCGCGCTGATCTTGGCGAGCCGCCGGCCGACGACAAGCAGTTACTATGAATCAACTCGACTTTAAGGACCGAACCGCGGTCGTCACCGGTGGCGCGACGGGCATCGGTTTGGCCGTCGCGCAGCGGCTGGTCGCGAGCGGCGGCCGCGTCAGCCTTTGGGACCGCGACGCGGCAGCGCTCGCCAAGGCGAAGGCGCACCTCTCTGTCACGACGGGCACGCGAGTCGTCGACGTCGCCGATGCCGCAAGCGTTGGCGCAGCCGCAGCCGACACGGCCGCGGCGCTCGGGACGATCGATGCGCTGATCTGCTCCGCCGGAATCACGGGACCGAACACGACGACCTGGGAATACCCGCTCGATGCATGGCGGCAAGTGATCGACGTCAACTTGAATGGCGTCTTCTATTGCAATCGCGCCGTCGTGCCGATCATGCTGCGCAAGGACTATGGTCGGATCGTCAACATCGCATCGGTTGCCGGCAAGGAGGGAAATCCGAACGCGCCTGCTTACAGCGCCTCCAAGGCCGGGGTGATCGGGCTCACCAAGTCGCTGGGAAAGGAGCTGGCCAAGACCGGCATTCGCGTCAACTGCGTCACACCCGCGGCGGTGAAGACGGCGATCTTCGACCAGATGACTCAGGCGCACATCGAGTTCATGCTGTCGAAAATCCCGGTCGGCCGCTTCGGTACGGTCGAGGAAATCGCCGCGCTCGTCGCCTGGCTGTGCACCGAGGAATGCTCGTTTTCCACCGGTGCGGTGTTCGATCTCTCGGGCGGCCGAGCAACGTATTGATAGTTTGTGTTAGTGGACGCGCTGCAGCTTGAAGAGCCCTATGTCGTCCGCACCTCGAGCATGATCTTGCCGATGTGCGCGCTCGATTCCATTAAGCGGTGCGCTTCTGCCGCATCCGCCAGAGGAAATACACGGTAGATCACCGGCTTGAGCCTGCCGGCCTCGAACAAGGGCCACACCTTGTCGCGCAAGCTTCGCGCGATGTCGGCCTTGCGCTTGAATGGGCTCGCGCGCAGCGTCGATCCAGTCACCGTCAGACGTTTCATCATGATGTGTCGCCAGTCGACGGTCACCTTGCTTCCCTGCAGGAACGCGATGATGACCATGCGGCCTTCGACAGCCAGCGACTTCATGTTTTTCTCGATGTAGTCGCCGCCGACCATGTCGAGAATGACGTCGACGCCTTTTTTCCCGGTGATCGCCGCCACCTCGGCGACGAAATCCTGCTCGCGATAATTGACGACGTGGTCGGCGCCGATGTCGCGGCAAAACGCGGCCTTGTCCACGTTTCCGACGGTGGTGATGACCTTGGCTCCGAACGCCTTGGCGAGCTGGATCGCGGCGACACCGATGCCGCCCGAGCCGCCGTGAATCAGCGCCGTTTCGCCGGCCGCGAGGTGAACACGGTCGAAAAGATTGTTCCACACCGTGAAATAGTTTTCGGGGAGGCTCGCCGCCTCGAGCGGCGATCGTTGACGCCGTCGCCCAAGGCCGCGATCGTGCCCGCAACCTCGAGGCCGATGATGGGCGATGCGTCCGGAGGCGGGGGATACAGACCGGCGCGCTGGATGCAATCGGGGCGGTTCACACCCGCGTAAGCGACCGCGATCAGCACTTCGCCCGGCTTCGGCACCGGGGTGGCCGTCTCATCGAGCGCCAGCACGTCCGGCGGCCCCGGCTCGCGCGCCTTGACGTAACGCATGGTCGCGGGAGGCTTTGCAGGCATCGAGGAATCTCGGCGGCGATAAATGTCCATTCTATCGCAGCGCGAGCTTCCTTCAGCGCGCGCCGCCTCTGCGCTACACTGGCGCTCCGCAACCGTCGGTGTTCCGTGTGAAAAAACTCGTCGCGCTGCTCATCGTTGTGTTGGTGCTTGTCGGCGCCGGCTGGTTCGTGTTCGTCGCCGATTACAGCGACGGGTATCGGGTCGGCCAGATCATCAAGCTTTCGCACAAGGGATACATTTTCAAGACCTGGGAGGGCACGCTGGACTTCGGCTATCTCCAGCAGGATCCGAGTGCGGGCGTGGCGACGCGGCTGTGGGATTTCAGCGTGCGCGACGGCGACGAGCAGGTGCGCAGGGACATCGACAGCGCGATATCCTCCAACGCCAAGGTCAAGCTCTATTATCGGGAGAAATATTTCCGCTGGCCCTGGCTCGGAGACACCAAGTACTTCGTGTACAAGGTGGAGCGCGCGGGCTGAAGGCACGCGGCAGCGCCCGCACGCGGAAGCGATGACAGCGCCAAGCTTGCAAGCGAATCTCGCCGCGCTGTTGACTGAAAGCGCGTCGCGCTATCCTTCGCGCGTTGCGCTCGCGCAGGGCACGTGCGCGCTCCGTACCTACGAAGCATTGGCGGCACGCGTCGCGCGGCTTGCCGGCGGCATGTCCCGCGCAGGTCTCGCCGGCGGCGACCGCATCGCGATCGTCTCCCGCAACACCCCCGAATACATCGAAACGCTTTTTGCGTGCTGGCACGCGGGCGCGTGCGCGGTTCCGGTCAACGCCAAGCTCCATCCCGACGAGCTGGTCTACGTGTTGCAGCATTGCGGCGCGCGCTGGGCCTTTGTCGATGATGCGTGGGCAGTGGCGCTGTCGCCGCGTGAGCGCGAGCTGCCTCGACTCGAGCGCGTCGTGGTCATGGGTAGCAGGGACTACGAGCGCCTGTTCCGAGATGCGTGCTCGTCGCAGCCCGCTGCGGTGCACGAGGACGCTGCCGCGTGGCTTTTCTACACCAGCGGCACCACGGGCCGGCCCAAGGGCGTGGTCCTGTCGTACGCGAACTTGCGCGCGATGAGCCGCTGCTTTGTCACCGGCGTCGAGGCGATCGACGCAGGGGACGCGATTCTCCATGCCGCGCCTCTGTCGCACGGCTCGGGCTTGTATGTCGTGCCGCACATGGCGAGCGCGGCGGTCAACGTCGTTCCCGAGTCGGGCGGCTTCGATCCCGCGGAGATCGTCGAGCTGCTCGGGCACTGGCCGGGCGTGCGCCTGTTCGCGGCGCCGACCATGGTCAAGCGCCTGGTTGCGCATCCCGCGCTGGCGCGCGCGAGGCTCGATCATCTCGCGTGCATCGTCTATGGCGGCGGACCGATGTACGTCGAGGATTGCAAGGCTGCGTTCGCCGCGCTGGGCCCGCGGCTCGCGCAGATCTACGGACAGGGCGAATCGCCGATGACCATCACTGCCATGACGCGCGCCATGCTCGCCGACGCGGCGAGGCGAACAGACGAAGCGCGGCTGGGCTCCGTCGGCACCGCGCAACCCGGCATCGAAGTGCGCATCGGCGCCGGAGACGCCACGCTCGGGCGCGGCGAGGTAGGCGAAGTGCTGGTGCGCGGCCCCACCGTGATGCGCGGCTACTGGATGAACCCCGAGGCGAGCGCGGCGACGCTTGCCGGCGGCTGGCTGCACACCGGCGACCTGGGCTCCCTCGACGCCGACGGATTTCTAACCCTGAAGGACCGCTCCAAGGATCTGATCATCAGCGGCGGCAGCAACATCTATCCGCGCGAGGTCGAAGAGGTGCTGCTGCAGCACCCGTCGGTGGCTGAAGCCGCGGTCGTGGGACGCCGTCATGAGGAATGGGGGGAAGAAGTGATCGCAATCGTCGTCCCGCGGGCGGGGCATCCGACCGAGACGCTGAAAGACGAGCTCGATCGCCTCTGCCTGCAGCACATCGCCCGTTACAAGCGCCCGCGCGAATACGTCTTCGTCGGCGAGCTGCCGAAGAACAACACGGGCAAGGTCCTCAAGACGGTCCTGCGCGAGGCGCTGGCCGCGCGGACCTGCTGACGGGTCCGTTTTTTGCTGCTGATGGGTGCGCGGATCGTCTGCCGCGAGATCCAACCAGGAGGCTGGCATGGCCATCGTCGGAGGTTCCTCGGCCACCGCGGCGCCGGCGAAGTGTGCGCATTCTGCGTGCAATTGCGCTGCGCCCCCAGGGAAACGCTTCTGCAGCGACCGTTGTGAAGAGCACGCCCGATCGGGTTCTGCGGCGCATACCGATTGCGATTGCGGTCATCCACCCTGCAACAAGCGCTGAACCGAGGCGATCGGGAAGTTTTGCCGCATCTTGTAAGCTTTACTCATCGTCTTCAATGGAAGGAGACATCGATGCCCGAGAAAAAAACATTGGAAAACGCTCAAAAGGACAAGCGCGAAGGCAAGTCGCCGAGCACGCAAGCCGGCGAATTCGTGAAAGAGGAAATGGAGCACATCCGCGAAGGAAAACACGGTGCGCGCTCGACCAAGCAGGCGATCGCCATCGGGCTTTCGAAGGCGCGTCGCGCCGGAGTGAAGCTGCCGCCGCCCAAGCCGGGAACGAGCACCGCCGAAACTCGCAGCCACGCCAAGAGAGATGTCTCGGCGGGCAGGAAATCGATGCGGCCCTCGAGCACCCGGTCTCGCGCCATCACCCAGGCGCTCAAGCGCGAAGGCAGCAGCGCGGCGAGCCCCGCATCGCTTTCGCGGCAGGCCAAGTCCGCCGCCCGCCGACGCACCCCCTCGCAACGCTCGGCCGCCGCGCGCAAGGCCGCACGCACGCGGGCTAGCGAGCGCTGATCACGAATGCTCTCCTTCCCCCTCAGGGGGAAGGCTGGGATGGGAGTGGGTCAATACCCGCAATCGCAACCCATCCCCACCCTGACCCTCCCCTTGAAGGGGAGGGAAAATCCACCGCGGCCCTCCCCTTGAAGGGGAGGGGTTGCG